>JDSF01000188.1_pt1 | contig 42201 bp, 40 predicted proteins | sample 199441 | NCBI WGS metagenome assembly JDSF01 (sample SAMN02592751, study PRJNA231836) | bioreactor metagenome | isolation source: continuous culture bioreactor denitrification-DNRA | place: Germany: Bremen
TGACCCAAAATTAATTTGGAGGGACAACGATGACAGGTGGTCTGTTTGCTGTGTTGGATGATATTGCGGTTCTGTTGGATGATGCCGCAGTCATGAGCAAAATAGCGGCTAAAAAAAACGGCTGGAATTCTTGGTGATGACCTCGCTGTTAACGCTGAAAAGGCAACGGGGTTCAGGGCTTCTCGTGAGCTCCCTGTCCTTTGGGCTATTACCAAAGGATCGATTATTAATAAACTTATCATTCTGCCAATCGCATTTTTATTAAGTGCTTTTATCCCCTGGATGGTCGTCCCAGTTCTGTTGCTTGGGGGTGTTTACCTTAGTTTTGAGGGTGTTGAAAAAATATATCATGTGATATGGAGGCACCCTTCTGAAAGACCCGCGGCAGAAACAGTTACAGAGAGTGCTGATCTTTTGAATATTGAAAAGAAAAAGATCAAATCAGCGGTGCGGACTGATTTTATTCTTTCTATTGAAATTATTATGATTACCTTGGGGACCGTTGTTGGGGAACCAATACTGCTCCAGGTTGTGGTTGTCAGCATTATTGCTTTAGTTGCGACCATTGGTGTGTATGGTGCCGTTGCGTTTTTGGTCAGGATGGATGATGCTGGATTATATCTGATCGATAAAGCACGTGACCTTGCGGGGGGCGTTGCCTCAATATTAAGGATATCTGGCACTGTTCTTGTTGCCGCTTTACCTAAGGTGATACGGATTCTTGGTATTGTTGGAACAATCGCGATGCTGTTGGTTGGTGGTGGCATGTTTACTCATAACATTGAGGCCATTCATCATGTGGTGACTTCATATCCGGCTCTGCTGGCTGACTTTGTTATCGGCCTTATTGTTGGTGCCGTTGCTCTGGTGGTTGAAAAACAGGTGGCCAGGGTCTTTCGATCCAATTTGAATTGATTTCTCAGATTGCTGAGGGTGGTGATTATTCATCTTGTCTGAAGGTGATTAGTTTTTCTGCTTAAAATTGATATTTTTGTTATGATGATCACTGATTCGATAGAATATTGTGAGTTATGCTGGTTCTTTAAATGGTGGTGCCATGGTTGTAGAACGTGAGAGTATTCGAAGAAGAAAGCGCTTGAAGTTACGTTTTGGAGTTGATTATCCCAAGCGCGTCGCTTTTACCGGAGACGCTTCTGTGGGAGGGTTGTATATCATAACAGGCCAGCCTGAACGACCAGGAACTAAATTGTTGATTGAATTGAATCTTCCGGATGAGCAACAAGTTATTGTTTATGGTCGGGTTCGTTGGGCGAAGAAAGTTCCACCCAATCTGATCCGGGTGGCGAATAAACCTGGCATGGGGGTTCAGATTGAGAAGTACGCAGCCGGCGAAGAGCAGTTCAAAGAGTATTTGGCGACATTGAGGCTTTAGTTTTATGGTTGCTTCACCCGATTCTTCCACTCAACACCTTCCCGCTGTCGCGCCCGATCTACTCCTTGTTCGTTGGGGCCATGGTGAATGGCAGGTTCGTAATCTTTCCGAGCGTTTAAGCCAGTTGTTAGGCATAGGCTCCACATCTGTCCGTGGCCGATCTCTGCATCATCTGTTTCCTGCCGCAGTCCCCTCATTGCCAGATCTCGCTGCTGAAGTCCTGGATCATGGGCAAGATCTTTCTGAAATTAAACTGCGCCTTGTCCCTGATGGGGACGAATTTTCTGCAGATCTTCAGTTTGCTGGTTTGACCGAGGATTATCTCGGTCAATTAGTCCGGATTGTGCTGCGGCGTGAGACTGTCGCCAGTAAGCAGGAGCTCGGATTCCGTAATTTGATCGGGATCAGCCCGGCTATGCGCGAGGTTTTTCGCAAAATCCGCATGTACGCGGCTTCAGATGCTTCTGTGATTATCACCGGAGAAACCGGAGCGGGGAAGGAACTGGTTGCCAGGGCTTTGCATGATGAAAGTGAACGTCATGATAATCCCTACGCTGCGTTGAACTGTACCGCGATTAGCGAACAATTACTTGAGTCAGAGCTTTTTGGTCATGAGCGTGGTGCATTTACAGGTGCCGTGCGTGAACATCGAGGCTATTTTGAGCGTGCCGATGGGGGGACTCTTTTTCTGGATGAGCTCGGAGATATGCCTCTGCATACCCAGAGCAAGTTGTTGCGGGTGTTGGAGGATGGACGGGTTCAGAGGTTGGTGGAGAAAACAGTCACGAAGTTGATGTCCGATTCATTGGTGCGACCAATGTGCCGCTGGAACAGGCCGTGGCTGAAAAAAAGTTTCGGGCTGACCTCTATCATCGCTTGGCTGTATTAAGGATCCACCTGCCACCATTGCGGGAGCGTTTGGATGATATCCCATTGCTGGTTGAATTGTTTCTTCAGCAGTTCAATGCGCGTTATAAAAAACAGACCCGCAAACTCACCAGCGAAGCCATTCGCTTGCTGCAATCTTATCTGTGGCCCGGTAATGTCCGTGAGTTGCGTAATGTCGTTGAGCGGGTTGTTGTCGAGTCAGAGACTGAAGCGATTGGAGCGCGAGCCTTTAAGGAGTGGATTCAGGAGCGTCAACAGTTTTCAACGTCGATGCAATCGGAGTCGACGCTTAATGATTCTCTTCCCTTACCGGTCGCTGTTCCTTATCATCGGGATGAGTCATCTGAAAGCCTTTCCCCCATATCAAGAATACCCGGTATCAAAGTTGAACTGACTAAACCGATGATTCGCCAAGCCTACCATGAGGCTGATGGTAATCTTTCTGCTGCTGCCAGAATCCTAGGTGTCCACCGAGCAACTCTGTATCGGCATCTTAAAATTCTCAATTTAGAACGTCACGAACTGATCTGATTCGTTGCGACGTCGCACCTGTTGCAACGAAGGTTGTCCTGCGACAGGTGCGACGTCGCAACAACTCAAGCGTAAACCTCCTCCTGATTGTAACTATCTGAAAATACATCGGAAAATATTTTTTCAAGTTTGGCATCATGTTTGAAATATAGACTGATATCAAAACAACAAATAATTTTCTATAAGGAGGCATAAAATGTTCGGATTACAATTTATCAACGAAATGGAAGCAATTCAGCGTCAGATGGATCAAGTTTTTTGTGGCATGAACCCGGTTGAACGATCAAAGGATATCGCCATCAACGTTGCGGAAGAAGAAAAATCATACAAGGTTCGCGCAGTGTTGCCTGGGCTGGATGTCGAGAAATTGGATATCAGTATTCTCGGTCAGAAATTGAAAATTTCTGGAGAATTTATTCAGGACGAGCTGCCAGAAGGGGCTCGTTGGTATCGTCAAGAACGTCAACAGGGTGCTTTTGAAAAGGTGCTGCGGATGAGCAATCATCTCAATTCTGAAAAGGTTGAGGCAGAGTACCGCAATGGGATTCTTGAAATTATTTTGCCTAAAGCAGAGTCCGCTCTACCGAAAAAAATTGCTGTGAATATTGCTTGATTGGTTCCATATATTTGAAGGAGATAGACATGAGTGAAAAGCAGATGATGAATCAGAAACAGGAGACAATGAGTAAAAAGACAGAAAATAATCAGGTTCGTTGGGTTACACCGGCCGTTGATATTTATGAGGTCGACGGCAACCTGATTCTCCAGGCTGATTTGCCGGGCGTCGAAGAGGCAGGGATGGATCTTCATGTTTCCCGCGGGGTGTTGACTTTAGAGGCGGTGATAGAAGCACAGGCCGATGAAAGGCAGACGGGGTTTTACCGACAATTTAAGCTCTCCGAAAGGATTGATGCTGATGCTGGTGATGCCGCCTTAAAAGATGGAGTCCTCACCCTGCGGTTACCGAAAAGCGAAGAGACAAAACCTAAACGGATTGCCGTAAAGACGTTGCATTAACTGCAGTGAAAGCCAGGTCCTTCGGGACCTGGCTTTTTTCATGCTATACGGTGGATAGAGGTTATACTTAGACAGAGAACTCGTTACTACCAGATGAGGTTGATATGATTGATATGAACAGGACGACACAAAAAGTTCAGGAAGCGTTACAGGATGCTCAGGCACAAGCTTTGCGTCTTGGTCATGCTGAAATTGATGGAGAACATCTTCTCCTGAGTTTATGTCAACAGCAGGATGGATTGATTCCGAGACTGCTGGAGAAAATGCAGATTGAAATCGACAGGATCATCGATCCCTTACTGAAAGATTTACGCGCTCGGCCGCAGATTGGTGGCCCTGGTGCTGACAGCGGTAAGCTGTATGCAAGCAGGCGTTTGGGGAATCTTTTGCTGCAGGCGGAAGAAGAAACCAAACAACTGAAAGATGATTTTATCAGTGTTGAACATATTTTGTTAGCAGCTATTGCAGAAGGAGAGAGAACGGTTTCCGGGCGGATTTTTAAGAAACAGAAGATCACTCGTGACCGCTTGCTGCAGGCGTTAACCGAAGTCCGAGGCCATCAGAGAGTCACGAGTCAGGATCCGGAGGCAACCTATGAAGCTTTGGAAAAATATGGACGTGACTTAGTCGAGGAGGTCAAAAAGGGCAAGCTTGATCCTGTTATTGGCCGAGATGATGAAATTCGTAGAGTTATTCGTATTTTGTCGCGTAAGACCAAAAATAACCCGGTTCTTATTGGTGAGCCGGGGGTCGGGAAAACAGCGATTGTCGAGGGATTAGCTCATCGGATTGTCAGAGGTGACGTACCGGAAGGGCTGAAAGGGAAAACAGTCTATTCTCTCGACATGAGTGCTCTGGTTGCCGGGGCCAAATATCGCGGTGAATTTGAAGAACGTCTCAAGGCAGTACTGAAGGAAATCCATGACAGTGCGGGCCGGATTCTACTGTTTATTGATGAACTCCACACAATTGTCGGCACTGGTAAAAGTGATGGAGCTATCGATGCAGGAAATATGCTTAAGCCGATGTTGGCTCGAGGTGAGCTTCACTGCATTGGCGCGACTACCTTGGATGAGTATCGGCAGTATCTGGAAAAAGATCCTGCATTGGAGCGACGTTTTCAACCCGTTTTAGTTGAACAGCCAAATGTTGAGGCGACGATTAGTATCTTACGTGGTCTCAAAGAACGCTTCGAAGTTTATCATGGGGTCAGAATTCATGATAACGCTCTGGTGGCTGCTGCCGAATTGAGCCATCGCTATATTGCTGATCGGTTTTTACCCGACAAGGCCATCGACCTGGTTGACGAAGCTTGTGCCACGATCCGGACTGATATTGATTCGATGCCTACTGAGCTGGATGCCTTGACACGCCGCTTGATGCAACTTGAAATTGAAGAAGCCGCACTGAAAAAGGAGACGGATGACGTTAGTCGTGAGCGCCTGGAGGTATTGCAAAAAGAGTTAGCTGAAGTCAAAGAGCAGGAATTGACCCTTTCAGCCCAGTGGCAACTTGAAAAAGGGGGGATCCGGAATGTTCAGCATATGCGTGAAGAGATTGAACAGGTAAAACTTGAAATTGCTGAAGCAGAGCGACGCTATGATTTGAACAGAGCTGCAGAGTTGAAGCATGGACGTCTACCGGAATTGGAAAAACAACTCCATGGGCAGGAAGAAAAGATGGAGACCGTTGATGACAGTGCCAAAATGTTGCGTGAAGAGGTGACCGCTGATGAAGTCGCTGAGATTGTTGCTCATTGGACCGGAATTCCTGTGACCCGTTTGGTTGAAAGTGAACGGGAAAAACTGTTGAAACTCGATGAAATTCTGCATCAACGAGTTGTTGGTCAGGATGAAGCTGTCCAGCGGGTCGCAGATGCGGTTATTCGGGCACGAGCAGGGATTAAAGATCCAAAGCGTCCGATCGGATCCTTTATTTTTCTGGGACCGACCGGTGTCGGTAAGACTGAGTTAGCCAGAACTCTGGCCGAGGCATTGTTCGACAGTGAGGACAATCTGATTCGCATTGATATGTCAGAGTATATGGAAAAGCATGCTGTGAGTCGGTTAATTGGTGCCCCGCCTGGTTATGTCGGATATGAAGAGGGAGGGCAATTGACCGAAGCTGTTCGACGGCAACCCTATGCTGTGATTTTATTTGATGAAATAGAAAAGGCTCATCCCGATGTTTTCAACGTACTGCTTCAAATTCTCGATGATGGACGGGCAACCGATGCTAAAGGGCGGACGGTTAATTTTAAGAATGCTGTGATTATCATGACATCGAATATTGCTTCGTCCCATTTGATCGAAGGGATACGTGATGGTGAGATTCCTGCCGAAGTATTGAAGAAGGTAGAACAGGCCTTACGGCAGAGTTTTCGCCCTGAATTTCTAAATCGGGTCGATGACACAATTATTTTTAAACCGTTAAGCCGTGACGAGATCAAACAAATCGTCAAACTTCTAATCGAAGAGTTGCGTCTGCGGTTGGCTGAGCGACGCATTGAGCTAGAATTGACTGATCAAGCTTACGACTTCATTGTCGAATCTGCATATGATCCGGTCTATGGTGCGCGGCCGTTGAAACGCTTTATCCAACATCAATTGGAAACCAGAGTTGGACGAGAGTTAATTGCAGGTGGTTTGGTTGAAGGAGGTCGGGTTAAAGTCGGGATAAAGCAAGGAGAATTGGATGTTCAGACGCTGACAAATTAATTTATTACTTTAATGGTAATAAAAGCTTGCCTATTTATTGAGAGTGTATATAATGTTACCAAAATAGTAACAATTAAGCCAACCTCAATCGCGGAGGAAGTCATGCGTATCGATATTCTTTGTAAGCCGGATCATCCGGAAGCTTGTCTTGGGACTGTGGAAAATGTGCGTGAGGCGCTTGATCAACTTGGTGTGGAGGCGGAAGTTCATCAGTTCAGCGATTCTCGTAAGATGATTGATAACCGTATTTATGTCGTTCCTGCTCTGTTGATCGACGATCAGGTGCGAATAGCAGGTCGGGTTCCGGCAGTTGATGAAATCGTCAACTTTATTGCAGAAAGACCACGTTACTTGAAAGATGTGGCTGTCGTGGCTTGATTCAAATATTTTAAATAAATAGCACTTTTTAAGGCTCCCGCGCATTGGCGTTAGGAGCCTTTACTTTTTGATGTTTCTGAGGTAGTCTTAATCTGTTTTCATTAAGGAGATGACGATGCCGAAGATACTGCTGGTTGATGATGTTGATCTGTTCTTAGAATTAGAGCGATCTTACCTTGAAGGTTGTGGCTATGATCTGGTCACTGCGTCATCTGGAGAAGAGACTCTTCAGCGTCTCGATAAAATTGCCCCCGACGTTCTTTTGCTCGACTACTATATGCCAGGGATTAATGGTGATGAGGTTTGTCGGATTGTTCGTCAGAGTAAAAAATGGGGTGAGTTACCGATCTTAATGGTGACAGCCGCTGGAAAACCTGAAGAGGTTAAAATGTGCCTCGATGCGGGCTGTGACGATTATGTTACCAAGCCGGTTAATAAAAATGAACTGCGTGAAAAAGTTCAGCGTTTGCTTGGTGAGGTTAAGCGGCGGACAGCAGATCGTGTTGCGGTGAAAATTCCTGTCCAGCTACAGGAAAGCGGAAACTTGCATGTTGTGAGTGCTGAGGATCTGTCGACTACTGGAGCCTACCTGAAATCATCTGTTCCTCTCGATGAAAATATAACTGTTGAAATCAAATTTGAAGCAACCCAGGGAGAAGCTCTTTCCATCTATGGGAAAATAAAGCGGACTGAGAAGGATGATAAGGATGGTTGTGGTGTTTACTTTATCTATCCGGATCAGGGGAGTAGGCGCTTGCTCGATCAGCTGATTCTCGCCAAAAAAACAGAAAAACTGGCCAAAGATGGTGTTGATAAAAAACTCAGTCAACGGCTACAGGTGCTTGAAAAGGAGTGTTCACGCTTGCGCCACGAGCAGGATGATGCCATGCGTCGCATCGGTGAGTTGGAGCAGGAAAACCTCGATTTTGCCAATCAACTGGTGCAAGTAGAGGATGTCAACAACAACCTGACCAACCTCTATATTGCATCCTCTCGACTTCATTCGACTCTTGATCGTGAAGAAACACTGGAAATTATCAAAGAGGTTGTCATCAATTTTGTTGGTGCCGAAAAGTTTGCCGTGCTTTTGTTTGATAAGAGCAACCAGAAATTGACGTTTGAGACCGGCGAAGGGTTTGAAGCGGACGAGCAATTTCCCGATATCTCATTAGGGGAAGGAATTATCGGAGAGACAGCGGCCACGGCAGAAAATTATTTCCATAGTGGATCGGTCAGTGAAGGCTCTGATGAGATCTCCTTACCGATTGTGGCTGTTCCACTGATTATTCATGAGAAGATGATCGGTGTTCTGGCAATTTACCGTCTGTTTATACAGAAAGAACAACTGGAGTCGATCGATTACCAACTGTTTTCAATGCTTGGTGAGCATGCTGCTTCGGCCCTGTTTTCCTCGACCCTTTATAGTCGTTCAGAGCGCAAACGTCAGACCTATCAGGGTGTGGTGGATCTGCTGCTTAAATAAGTTTCTGTCTGGAAGCCGCCCTTTTCCTCAATCTCGGCGTCAATCGGCGTATTTGATTGTGCGGCGTAAAGTACTACGCCTCCGCTCAAATACTTGACTTCCTTGACCTTGAGGAAAATTGCTGGTTTCCAAATCAGAAACGGGTATTGAGGCCATCTGGAGTTTCCGGATTAACATTAGTCTCTGTCCGAAAGCCGTCCTTTTTCGTAATCTCGGTGTCAATCAGCGTATTTGATTGTGCGGCGTAAAGTACTACGCCTCCGCTCAAATACTTGACTTCCTTGATCTTGAGGGAAATTGCTGGTTTCCAAACCAGAAACGGACATAACGCCTACCAATGTTCACTCAATGGATGCTGTTCTTGTCTGTATTGCTATTGTTTTCGATCAGGATGGGACAATGAGCCCTTGGGTGACAGCGAAGGTTAAAAGCTCCTGGCCGCTTTGTCGGTCGATTCCGGAAATCAGTTGAGCTCCTGACGCTCCCTTTTGGGCTTTGAGCAACAGCGCGGAAAAATCATCATCGAGTGTTTCGCTGATCATCTCTCCCCCTTGGCGTAAGAATACTGAGTGGGCTGGGTCTTGTGTCAGTTGATCGACAATTGTTTTAAGCTTTTCTCCCCCAAACATCTCCAGGCCATCGAGAGAATAATGGAACGATTCAATTTTCAGGTTGGGGTTAAGTCTCCAGTTCGATTTTAAAATCTTTTTGATCGGCATTTCAGCTTGAGGCAAACAATTTTCAGCTAAAACAATCTCTGCACAACAGTAGTGATAACGGATTAAGTCTTCTGCTGCTGGAATCAATTTTTTACGCTTCTTTTTTAAGAGCTCTGCACGGGTAAATTCAAGTTGTAACGGCAAAATTGAGTCGGTCGTCCAGTGATCAATCTCGAGCAGTGATTGCTGGTTGATGGCTTTGGTCTGGAGCATCCAGCCCGCAAAGTCATCAAGAAACGCAACGGGTGTTGATTCTACGGCCTGGCAGAGTTGGAGGAAAAATCCGACGGCACGACCACGGTTGTAAAAAATATCGGTTGCAGCTGCTAGCAAGCGGCTCTTTGCCATGTCGGCAGCAGAATATGTGGCATTGTGGGTAATCATATAGGGGGGCTGTGGTTCTCCATCGATCCCAAACTGTTCTTTGTTATCGAATAATTCAGTTCCCGGCAAAACGGCGAGGGGGAAGATATCGATCTGATTCGGTTGTTGCTTTAATGTAAAATCGAGACTGGTTTTAAAGCCTTCATGATTATCTCCTGGGAGACCATAGATCAGATCCAGGCCAAATGTGACTCCTGCCGCAGAGAGCTTATGCAAACGCTGGCTCATCTGTTGTGGTTTGAGCTGGCGCTGGAGGGGAGCAAGTATCTCAGGGTTTGCCGATTGTAGACCGACCTGAACGGAACAGAAGAGTTCAGAGAGTAAGCCAATGGTTTCATCATCCAATAGGTCGGCTTTTGCTTCGATATGATAATGCAGTTGTGGAGCTGTCTGCTGCAACATCTGCAAGAGCTGTTTTCCGCGTCCGGGAGGGGCATTGAAGGTTGAATCGAGAACCCAGACCTGGCTGACTCCTTTTGAGACAAAGAGTTCGAGCTCTTGGCGTAAGCGCTCAAGGGGGAGTGGTCGTACTCCTTGATGTCCTTTGGCGTCATAGCAGAAGGCGCAGTTGAAATGACAACCACGGGCAACTTCCCACAGAACTCCACAGCCTGGTTCCAGTTGGATGGCCTCTGTCAACCAGGGAGACGAAAGTGCGTTTAAATCGGGACAAACTGCACTGTGTGGGCGCAAGGTTGCTTTGTCCGCGAGGGCGAGGCCGGTGATGTCTGATAGTGATTTCTGTTCTGATAACTGTGTGACCAGTTCGCTAAACGAATGTTCGCCTTCACCACAGATGACCGCATCCAGGCAACCTTCGCTAAGAAGCTTGCTACTATCAGCGCTGGCTTCCGGCCCACCCGCAACAATAAAAATATCGGGAGACTGCTGCTTTATTTGTTGGCAGATGTTCAATGCCTGAAGGCGATTCCAGGTGTAGAGGGAAAACGCGATAATATCTGGTCGTGGCTGCAGTAATTTGGATAGGATGGTGCTGTCACTGTGGTCGGGAAGCAGGTCGACCAGTTGAGTGTTTCTCTTAAAGCGATCTGGCAAGCTTGATTTGAGGCAGCCTGCGGCTAAGGGAACCGCCTGAGCGGACTCTCTGACATGGATGGTGGCTATAACTATATTCATTTATTTTTTCAAGCTGACCTTAATGCGTGGTTTATCGCCACTGGTATCGATACTGAATTGAACGGCTTTGTCCCCGTAGCGACTGCGGATTTTTTCCCGCTGCGCGGCAAGGAAAACTTCGACCGAGTCAGCACTGGGAGCGGCACTGTGCAAACCAAGGGCTTTACGGGCGTCACTTAGCTCTTTCTGTAAGAGGGATGCTTCTTCCTTGGGAGACAGAACCGTCGGTGTTGATTTTACCGATGGTGGATTGATTTTCGATGTGTGGCGGTGATATTTCCCTTCATCAATCAGTCTGAGAATTCGATCCCAGTATTGTCCATAGGACATGAAGCGTGAAGCCAGGCTCTGAAAGCGGAATTTTAAATCGGTCCAGACAATATGGCGATTGGTAAAATGGCGCAACCGGCGAGCAAGATTTTTACGTTCATTGTACGGCTCTCGCCGTTCAATTCCGGCAAAGTACTGTTCGTAACGAATTTCCAGCTCTTTTATTTCCTGCTGGATTTCATCGAGTTCATGGGCTAGGTCGCGCTTTTCATTCATAAAATCTGTCCCCTTTTCGCTGTAGAACTATACGTGAGGGGCTGGTTAAAGTAAATAATCAGCGTATTTTCTTGATATTTGCCTGGCGATGCTTGACTTGCCTTGCTTATTAGAGATAATCCAAGGTCTTATATCTTGTTCTTGTCGTCTCATGTGCGAACATGCAGGATCATACAAATGAATCAAAAATAGACATTGCTATTGGCTGAATCAATATTCTGATGAGAAAGGAATAATAGATATGAATAAGGGGTTAGCAGCAGTTATTCTTGCTGCAGGTAAGGGGACACGTATGAAATCAGCTCTGCCAAAGGTCTTACATCCGATCTGTGGTGAGCCGATGCTCTATTATCCATTAGAAGCTTCCAGACAGGCTGGTTTCAAGCAATTAAAAGTGGTTGTCGGCCATCAGGCTGAGCAGGTCAAAGAGCGCTTTGCCAATGATGATGCGACCTGGATCGAACAGACAGATCAGTTGGGAACAGGCCACGCTTTAATGTGTGCCGCTGAAGCCTTGAGGGGATATTCGGGTCCATTGTTGTTGCTCTGTGGTGACGTTCCGTTGCTGAAAGCAGAAACATTGAAGCAGCTTGAGAATTACCATGCCCAACAGAAATCTGCAGTCACTGTTCTTACTGCACAAATGCCGAATCCAACTGGCTATGGCCGAGTGATTCGCGATGGTGAGCAGGTGCTGAGTATTGTTGAAGAAAAAGACGCTACCGATGAACAACGCCAAGTCACGGAAATCAACACCGGAACCTATCTTTTTGATTCGGATTTTGTTCTTTCTGCTCTGAAAGGACTGAATAAGAATAACGCGCAAGGGGAGTATTACCTGACCGACGTTGTTGCTGCAGCTGTCGCCGCTGGAGAAAAAACAAGGGCTCTCTGTGTTGATGATCCAACTGAAGTTATGGGAATCAATGACCGCTGCCAACTGGCAGAAGCTGAGGTCATCATCGTTGGAAGATCAACGCAGATTTAATGTTGGGTGGTATTTCCATGACCGATCCGACCACTGTCTATGTAGACAATGGGGTCGAGTTGGGGATGGACACACTTATTCATCCCAATGTCCATTTGCATGGTAAAACCAGTATCGGCAAAAACTGTATTATCGAAACTGGTGTCGTCGTCGTCGATTCTCAGGTTGCTGATGGGGTTCACTTAAAAGCAGGTTCTGCGATTGAAGAATCTTGCATCGGGCCTGATTGTAAGATTGGTCCGATGGCACATTTACGACCAGGGACTGTTCTCGCTGGAAATAATAAAATTGGCAACTACGTGGAAACCAAAAAAGCGCAACTGGATGAAGGAGCACAGGCCAGCCATCTGACCTATATCGGCGATGCTGAGGTTGGGAAAAATGTTAACTTCGGTTGCGGGACGATCACCTGCAATTACGATGGCGTTAACAAGCATAAGACCATTGTGGAAGATGACGTCTTCGTCGGTAGCGATACCCAGTTTGTCGCTCCGGTGACCATCGGACGGAATAGTTTGATTGCGGCAGGATCGACAATCACCAAAGATGTTCCGGCTGATTCTTTGGCCATGTCACGAACCAGCCAAAAAGTTATTAATGGTTGGCGCTTACGTAAACAAAAAAAATCCTGATTTAAGAGGGGATCATATGTGTGGAATAGTTGGATATATCGGGCAGCAGGAAGCTTCTCCGATCATTATTGATGGTTTACGGCGGCTGGAATATCGTGGCTACGATTCGGCAGGAATTTGTACCCTCAATGGCGGAGAACCACAGATTTATAGGGCTGAGGGGAAGCTGGTTAATCTGGAAAATATTTTGCGTGAAACCCCAGCGACCGGAACCCGGGGGATTGGGCATACACGTTGGGCGACTCATGGTCGTCCATCAGAAATCAACGCCCATCCGCATCAGGCCAGTAATATTGTTGTTGTCCATAATGGTATCATCGAAAACTACCTTAAGCTTAAAGAGCGCTTGAAGGCTTCGGGGCATACGTTTAAATCGGAGACTGACACTGAAATTATTGCTCATCTGGTTGAAGAGCATTACCGCCAGTGCGGTGATTTTGAAAAAGCGGTCAGACTTGCTTTGGCAGAGGCGGAAGGTGCTTATGCTGTCGCTATTTTGTGCCAGGATGAACCGGATAAGTTGATCGCTGCCAAGCAGGGGGCTCCGCTGGTTATCGGGCAGGGGCAAGGTGAGTATTTTGTCGCCTCTGATATCCCGGCTTTGTTGTCTCATACCCGCGAAATGATTTTTCTGGAAGATGGTGAAATCGCCATATTCACTCCCGATGAAATGCGGATTACCGATATGGCCGGTGGCCTGCTGACCAAAGAAAGCAAGACCATCACCTGGAGCCCTTTAATGGCAGAAAAGGGTGGTTACAAGCACTTCATGCTCAAGGAAATTTACGAGCAGCCACGTGCCATTGCCGACACCATCGCCGGACGTTTGAAAAGTGACGAGGGGGATGTTTATCTGGAAGATCTGGATATCGATGATGAGCAGCTGGCAGGTCTGGAAAAAATCTTTATCATCGCCTGCGGAACCTCATGGCATGCTGGTCTGGTGGGCAAGTTCTATATCGAGAAGCTGGCGCGGGTTCCGGTTGAAATCGATATCGCCAGTGAATTCCGTTATCGTGATCCGATTGTCAACGATAAGAGCTTGACGATTTTGATCAGTCAGAGTGGAGAAACTGCCGATACTCTCGCCGGATTGCGTGAAGCCAAGGGCAAAGGTGGAAAAGCTGTCTGTATCTGTAATGTGGTTGATTCTTCCATTGCTCGTGAGAGTGATGGTGTTATTTATACCCATGCAGGTCCAGAAATTGGGGTTGCATCGACGAAAGCATTTACTACACAGCTGGTCGCTCTTTATCTGTTGGCGATCAAACTGGGGCGCGTCCGTGGCCTATTGAGTGCTGACGATTGCCGTAAAAAGGTCGAGTCGTTGGTTGCGCTGCCACGTCAGTTGGAGAAATCTCTAGAGCTTGATGATGAGATTGAGAAGATTGCCCGCGATTATATGAATGCACGGGATTTCCTCTATCTCGGTCGAGGGAACCAATACCCAATCGCTTTGGAAGGAGCTTTGAAGCTCAAGGAAATCTCATATATCCATGCTGAGGGTTATCCTGCTGGCGAGATGAAGCACGGCCCGATTGCTTTGATCGATGAAACTCTTCCGGTTGTAGTGCTTGTGCCACGCAATGCGACCTACGATAAGGTTGTCTCTAATATGGAAGAGGTCTGTGCCCGTGGTGGAAAAGTTATTGCCGTGGCCAGTGGTGACGAGGATGAACTGCGTGACAAAGTCTCAGCCTTGATTCAGGTTCCAGAAACCACAGAAGATCTGATGCCGATTCTGACATCTGTACCGATGCAACTGCTTGCCTATCATATTGCAGTGTTAAAAGGAACGGATGTTGATCAGCCACGTAATCTGGCCAAAAGTGTTACTGTGGAATAGAGGCATGCCGGCAAAATGATAAATTAAGAGAAAAGGCATCCAAAATGGGTGCCTTTTCTTTTTCGACTGTTTTTGTTGCGGTCAGAGGAGTTTGATCATATGAAACCAAAACGAATTATTCTGGTGCGACATGGCGAGTCACTGGGAAATGCTGAGCCAAACCATTACGAAACGACACCAGACTACGCTCTGGATCTGACCGACAAGGGACAGGTGCAAGCCCAGAAGGCGGGTGAGTTGATCAAGGATGTGATCAATAATGAAGCTGTCCGGGCCTATGTCTCTCCCTGGTATCGGACACGACAGACACTGGACGGTATTTCTACCGTCATCGGTGAGCAAATTACCCGAGCAACCGAAGATCCACGTATCCGTGAGCAGGAATGGGGGCATTTACGTCCATTGACCGAGTTGCGGAGGTTGGTTAAAGAGCGGATTGAATTCAGCCCCTTTTACTACCGCATGCCTGATGGTGAGTCGGGTGCCGACGTTTATGACCGCATCAGTACTTTTCTTGAGACGATGCATCGTGATTTTGAAAACCGGATTTTCCTGAAAACGCTCTGATCGTCACTCATGGGATGGCGCTACGAGTTTTTTGATGCGTTGGTTTCACTGGACTGTTGAGTATTTTGAAAGAGTTCGAAATCCGCATAATGCTGAAGTGGTTATTATGGAGTTGGGAAGCGGCGGACGCTACCATTTGGTGTCCGAGCTACGCTTGAGGAGTGAAAAGGATGTTTCTTCCTGATATTTGATGGAACAAACGTCACTTTCCCATCTGTCCATTCTCCCGTAAGGGATCAAACAGGAATTCAAGACCATTAACCTTGATTTCCAGCATCATCGACATAAATTGTCCCAGTTCTCCTTCGGGAAAACCCTGGTTGGAAAACCAGATGTAATAGGGTTCAGGGATATCGACCAGAAGGCGGTTCGCGTATTTGCCGAAAGGCATACGATAATTGGCCAGTTTTAAAAGCGAATCGCTGTTGAGTTCACAGTTGATCATGACATCTTTCTCTGCTGCAAATTGTAAAAAATACCGTTGTTGATGACCATATCATGCCATGTTGATGGGTAACAGCCCCTGTTCGACTCTTTCTATATTTGTGCAGACCCCTGCGGCAATCCCTTCAATGGACGTATCCGTGCACCCGCCGCAGTGAGGTGTCGCCATGACATTGTACTGAAATACCGGGTCCTGCGGATCTGGTGGTTCTTGCCAGAACACGTCCAGTCCGGCCCCGGAGATTTGCCCGGTTTTCAACGCATGTTCCAGAGCTTGGCGCTCAATCAAGGTGCCACGGGCCAGATTGATGATAAAAGCGTTTGGTTTCATCAATGCAAAGGTTTCACGATTAAGCATGTGTGCACTGTCGCTATTGGCTGGCAGAGCCAGCACAACATAATCAGATTGGCGCAGTAGTTGTGGCAGTTGATCCACTGTCCCGACCCAATCGATCCCTAACTCCTGCTGAGCTATTTGTGCTTCTGTCTGTTTGAGGCCGATGATCCTGACACCGAATGGCTGCAGACGTTTGATCAGAGCCCTGCCGATACCGCCAAGACCGATAACTCCGACGGTTTTTCCTGCTAGAGCCCACCCCTTGGGTTCTCCCATCTGGCCATGTTGAAGATTAGCCGCTGCGAGCGAAATATTTCTTGAGAGCCCGATCATAAAGTAAATGCCCAGCTCAGCCACAGAATCTGCATTTCCAGAAACAGCCGTTGGAACATTGGCCACTGCAATTCCCTTTGCCTGTGCAGCAGAGATGTCAACCCGTTCCAGGCCTGCGCCGCATTGTTGAATCAATTTTAGCTTGTCGGCGGTTGCGATAAGGGGTGATGTGATCTGGCCCATGGTTGGAATAAGGATATCGTACCCTTGCAGTGATTCGATATCAAAAGAGCCATTGACGACATAGTCATGTTGCGGAAGCTTTTCTCTCATCAGATGAAGAATGCCTCCCCAGGCATTTTCAGCGGCAGCAAACATAATTTTCATAGTGATCCCTCAATGGATGGTTGCAATGACGTTTTCTTCAGGTTTGATCACAAACAAAACTGTGACAATAACGCTCTTCCATTTTGTTTATTGTAGATCAAGGTCATATCGATTGCATGTAATTTTCTCAGATGCTTTTGGTCCTTTTTGTGATCAGACTGGGACCGAAGTTTCTCAATTCTGCAGAGCATCGCGTAATTTTCCCGTTATAATAGATATGGTATAGCCATCCTCTGAAGATATGTTTTGTGGCAAAGGAGCCAAGTATGGAATTTTTAAAAGAACTCGGTATCAAGGATAATAACTTTGGCGCGTCAACGGGACTCGAATGGGTTGGTACCACGGATCAGGGAACGCTGGAGGTTGTCTCTCCGGTGGATGGTCGAAAAATAGCGAATGTTTATCTGGCCTCTGAACAGGATTATGAAAAGATCGTTGCTCAAGGACAGGTTGCCTTCAAGCAATGGCGCCAGGTTCCAGCACCTAAACGAGGTGAAATCGTCCGCCAGATTGGCCTGGAGCTGCGTCAATATAAAGATGCCCTTGGGACTCTGGTCTCCTATGAAATGGGGAAATCATTACAGGAAGGCAAAGGCGAGGTTCAGGAGATGATCGATATCTGTGACTTTGCTGTTGGCCAATCGCGGCAGCTCTATGGATATACGATGGTCTCTGAGCGGGAAAACCATCGGATGTATGATCAGTATCATCCGCTTGGAATTGTCGGGACGATTTCCGCGTTCAATTTCCCTGTGGCTGTCTGGTCCTGGAACGCCATGATCGCAACGGTCTGTGGTGATACTAACCTGTGGAAGCCTTCGTCAAAAGTCCCTTTAACAGCAATTGCCGTACAAAATATTCTGGCGACAGTCATCAAAAATAATCAATTGCCGGAAGGACTGTTCAGTCTGGTTGTGGGGCGTGGATCCTCTGTTGGTGAACGTCTGCTCAATGATAAGCGGATTCCATTGGTTTCAATTACAGGATCTACAGAGGTCGGTCGTCATGGCGCTGAAGTGATTGCCAAACGTTTTGGAAAATCTATTCTGGAGTTAGGGGGGAACAACGCCATTATCCTGACCCCGAACGCTAATCTGAAAGTGGCTCTTCCGGCGATTGTTTTCGGTGCTGTTGGGACTGCTGGCCAACGCTGTACATCGACTCGACGGTTGATTGTTCATGAATCGATTTATGACAAGGTTAAAGAGACAATTGTGAAAGCTTATAGTGGCCTGAAGATCGGAGACCCTTTGGATGAGAATAATCATGTCGGGCCACTCATTGACCGAGCAGCGGTGTGGGATTTTACTAATGCCCTGGCGCAGGTTAAGGAAGAGGGCGGGGAGGTCCTTTATGGTGGTGACGTCCTCAAAGGCAAAGGTTATGAGTCGAGCTGTTACGTTGTCCCTGCGATCGCTGAGGTTGAAAACAGTTATGAAATCGTTCAGGAAGAAACCTTTGCCCCATTACTCTATTTGATCAAGTACAGTGGTGATGTTGACAATGCTCTGGAATTACATAATGACGTTGTGCAGGGATTGTCATCAGCCATCTTTACCGAGAATCTGCTTGAGGCAGAGCAATTTCTTTCTGCTTCCGGTTCCGACTGCGGTATCGCCAATGTCAATATCGGAACATCCGGTGCCGAAATCGGTGGGGCTTTTGGGGGTGAAAAAGAGACGGGTGGTGGTCGTGAATCGGGCTCTGATGCCTGGAAAGCCTATATGCGCCGGCAGACGAATACCATCAACTATGGCAGAACTCTGCCGTTGGCTCAGGGCATTAAATTCGATATTGAATGACATGTTGAAAACCGATTGATCTGCAGGTTGTTTTGGGGCAGAAAATTGCAAAAGTGATTTTCTGGTTTATGCTTATAAACCCATATAGATTTGCGCCTTTAGGTATTCTCTGTTCCTGTATTGAGGGCTTTTCTAGGTGTCAGGTTTGAAAAAGGAGATTATAATGTCTCAAAAAATAAATTCTATACTAGTTTTGGGTCTCGGAAAAGTGGGCTCACTAGTTGCCCATATGCTGAATGAGACCGGCTTTGACGTGACGGGAGCGGATACACAGATTCGTGAAGATTTTCCCTTTGCGGTTCAGTCTTTGGATGTTGGCAGTCATGATGGTTTCGAAATTGTTCTGACTGGTTTCGACGCTGTCGTATCCTGCCTTCCTTATTGTTTTAATCTTGAAATTGCTACACTGGCGCACCGGCTTGGAATTCATTATTTCGATTTGACTGAGGATGTGCCGACAACCAAGGCCATTATTGAAATGAGTCGTAACTCTCAAGCGGTGATGGCTCCACAGTGTGGACTTGCTCCTGGGTTCATCGCTATCGTCGGAGCTTCGTTGGTCGAAAAACTGGAGACGATCAGAAGTATCAAACTGCGAGTTGGAGCGCTTCCCAGCAATCCGACCGGTTTGCTTTCTTATGCTTTTAATTGGTCGCCAGAAGGGGTCGTTAATGAGTATCTTAATGACTGCGAGGTGATCGAAAATGGTCGCCACAAATGGGTCTCACCCTTGGAGTGGTTGGAAAAAATAGTTATTAACGGTATTCAGCTCGAAGCCTTTACGACCTCTGGTGGACTGGGGACGATGTGTGACACCTATGCTGGTCGTGTTGAAAATCTGGATTATAAGTCGATCCGTTATCCCGGCCACGCCCAGCTTATGAATTTTTATTTTGATGAGCTGCTTATGCGTGAAGATCGGACCCGGGCTGGTGAAATTTTAGTTCATGCAAAACCACCGGTGAGTGATGATGTCGTCTATATCCACGCTTCAGCAGAAGGGCAAATGCAAGGACGCCTGGTCCGTGAAGAATTTGTCCAGGCTTACAGACCGATTGAGATTGGTGGCCGTAGGTGGAGAGCTATTTCTTGGACAACCGCTGCGTCGGCGTGCGCTGTTATTGAATTGGTGAGTAATGGCTCCATTCCTGAAAGAGGTTTCATCAAGCAGGAAGAGATCTCTCTGGATAAGTTTACCGAAACCCATAATGGACGGCTATACTCAGGTCGTCCACAATCAAACCGTTCGGATGATGGTTGATTTAATCCTGATATCATCACCGTGCGGTTATGTTTCTCTGCACTATGCAGCACTATAATTTTTTAAGAGGCTTTTTATGCAAGTTAAAGATGTTCATCTGATTTATTTTTCTCCAACCGGGACGACAAGAAAAATTGTTGATGCGGTTGCCGAAGGTTTGAATCCGCAAACGCTTAATCGTTACGATTTAACCCGCGAATCAAAAGTCAAGAACCTGTCGCTTGAAAGTGGTATCGCGGTGGTTGGAATTCCCGTCTATGCGGGTCTTGTTCCGGAGGATTGTCTGACGCGCTTAGCGGGTTTCCAGGCGGATGGTATTCCAACTGTTCTGATTGCCTTGTATGGAAATCGTGAGTTTGAAGATGCTTTAGTCGAATTACGGGATGCCCTGGCACCTAAAGGTTTCAATACCGTTGCTGCCGGAGCGTTCATTGGAGAGCATTCCTATGCAAACGCAGATTATCCCATTGCCGCAGGCCGACCCGATGCTGCTGATCTACAACGCGCCAAAGATTTTGGCCAGAAGGTAGCGGTAAAAATAGCAGCCGATAATTTCGACAGGCCAGAGATTGATGGGAACGTCCCTTATAAAGCGCGGGTCACATTTGGCGGGGTTGCTCCAGAGACCAATGGAGAAATCTGTGTCCTTTGCGGTCAATGTGCCGCGGTTTGTCCTGTCCAGGTCATTGATGTGGCCGATTCTGTTGTGACCGATGCACAAAACTGCATTATGTGTTCGGCCTGTATCAGGGCCTGTGATGTCGGAGCCAGAGAGTTCGACCATCCTGTTATTAAAGAACGACGGGAATTATTAACTAAAAATTGTTCAGTCCCTAAAGCACCTAAAGTTTTTTTATGAATGGAGCAAGGAGTTATTTCTTGTACATTTAGTACCACTCTTTTACAGAAAGGTCTGTTTGCTGCAGTCTGGCACGAGCCCAGGATGGCGAGCCAAAAACAAAACGTGCTAACGTCTTGTTTTTATGAGTGAAGCAAAATCACACTTTTGCGAAATGAGCATGACAAAGTCCATGGATGGACTTTGTCATCAAACTATGTCTGAATCATACCTTGAAATATCTTCGCTCAGGTCGGCCGATGGTGCCGTATTCAATGTCAATTTTCAAGTATCCAGTCGATATCAGATATTCCAGATATTTGCGTGCAGTCGTTCGACTGGCACCTATCTGATGACCCATTTCTTCTGCATTAATTCCCTTGAGTGGCGATTCATCAAATGAGGAAACAACCTTGTCCAGTGTGAGGGGATCAATTCCTTTCGGTAGGCTGTGTTCTCGTTTGTGTTTTGAAGATTGTGAAGAATGGTGGAAGAATTGATCGATTTCTTCCTGATTCATATCGTTTAACTGTTTCAGGTTGACCCAGTGCTTGCGGTAGTTTGTGAGGGCTTCTTCAAAGCGTTCGAAAAAAACCGGTTTAATCATGTAGTCGAAGACTCCGCTGCGCAATGCATTGTGCAGAAGTTTAATCTCCTTGGCAGCCGTTATCAGGATGACATCACAACTTGAGTGTTGTGTGCGGAGCTGATCAAGGAAATCCATGCCGTTGCCATCGGGAAAATAGACATCGAGTAAAATCAGATCTGGCTCTAATGCTTCGACCATCTGGGGCGCATCGGTCAGAAGATTGACTACTCCGCTGACATTAAATCCAGGAACTTTTTCAACATAAAGTTGGTGTGCTTTAGCAACCTTCAGATTGTCCTCAATGATGAGAACTTCGATTGTATTCATGTTGATTCCTTTTGTTTCGGGATTTCAATAATAAACAGGGCACCGCCAATCTCTGCAGTTTGAATGCTGATGCCGCCCTGTAACGTTTTTAATGAACTGTTGACCAGATGTAGGCCGTAGCCACGTTTTTCACCTTTCTTATTTGATACCCCCCGCTCAAAAATAGCATCGATCATATTTTCAGGAACACCCGATCCAGAATCGGAAATCTCAAAAATGAGATCGTTACCAAAATCACTCATAAACAGGTCGACTCTCGGCGGTCTGTTTCCGGCCAGGGCGGCATCAAAGGCATTATTTATAACATTGCCAAGGATGGTGACCAGTTGGTTGCGGTTGAGGTCATCGGGAATATCGAGCATCTGACTTTCAGGGTCGATATTGAATTCGACCTTTAACTCTGAAGCGTGCATATATTTACCGATGATAAATGATGACAGTGTTGGATCCGGGACTGCTTCGGTGAGAAGTCGAACCAATAAGCGATGGCCTGTTGTCTCTTCGGCAATAAAGTCGAGGACCTCATCATAGGCTTCCATCTGAACCATACCGACAATTGCATGTAGGCGATTATTGTATTCATGGGTTTGAGCCCGGAGCATATCTGAATAGGTCTGGACTTGAGATAGTTCCTTGGCGATCAAGTCGATTTCATCTTTGCGTCTGAAGGTCGCAACGGCGCCATGGATCTGTTCCTCATGGCGGATCGGAACCATGTTAAAGATGATTTCAGAACCAAGTATCATCACTTCCTGATTTAATATCGATTTTCCAAAATTGAAAACAGCTGAAAAGTCGACAGCTTTAAAAATTTTATGAATAGGTTTTCCTATGACAGCATCGCCTAACTGCTCTGTTGCTTCTTGGTTAAGCAGAGTGATCGTCCCCATTTCGTCCGTTGCGATAATTCCCTCGCGGATCGAAGCGATGATCGCTTCCCGTTCCTGAAACAGATTAGCAATTTCATCGGGTTCCAGGCCTAGAGTTGCCCGTTTGACGCCGCGAGCAATGAGGATGGCTGCCCCCAGTCCTAGAGTGATAAAAATCCAGATATAAAAAAGTTCTTTTTCCAGATACCCGCGGGTTACCTGACGGACGTTTTCGACCAGATAACCGACTGAGACCATCCCTATAATTTCAAGGTTTTTATCAAAAATAGGGGCATTGCCACTGATGATTGCTCCGCTGTCACTGATTGTTTTTGATAAATAGGGGCGGCCGTGTCTCAAGGCGCGGGATTCTTCTGAAATGACAAATCTGGTGCCAATCTGCTGTTGATCGGTGTTCGATATCTGGATTCCGAATTGGTCAGTTATGACAATTGATGTCGCTTCGGCATTGAGGCGGATCGCTTTCGTCAAGCTCTGCAGTGTTCCGAATTCATCCATGCTATGAACAAGTGGTTTTAGCTCTGGAAGCAGTGCGATATATTTCGCGGCCTGCAGCGCGCGTTTTTCCGTCTGGTGCTCAACTATTTCATAGATCATACGAGAGAAGAGAATGCCGATTGAGAGCAGTTGGAATGCCACCAATAGCACAACGACGAGGGCAACCGAGTCGAGCAGCTTTCTTGGTTTAAGGCGATTGCCAAGTTGGGAAAATCTATTGATCATTTGTGCCAGCCTCTCATGAGCCGTTGTGCCAGAGGCAGCATGAAGACGACCAGGCTCAATAACCAGAGGATTTTGGAGGTTGGGCTGTTAAATAAAAATTGAAGATCTCCGGCACTGATAGAAAGTGCGCGTCGCAGATTATTTTCAAGCAATTCACCAAGAACGAAACCAAGGAGCAGAGGAACGAGTGGATAATGATGTTTCTGGAGCAGGTAGCCGAAAATCCCTAAGAAAAAAATCAATAGGAGTGAAAAATTGCTCGCATGCACAGAATAACCGGCGATAAAAGCAAGAGCGAGTAAACATGATGTGAGGACTTGTCTGGAGATCGCGTGAGCCTGAATAAATAAACGCGCCATAAACAGATTGGTAAATAACAGAACCAGGTTCGCTATCCCTGCAGTTGCGATGATAACCCAGATCAATTCGTCATGCTGCTTGAGTAAGTTCGGGCCCGGTGTGATGTCGTAGAGAAGGAGTGCACCGAGTAGAATAGCGCTGGTTCCGCTGCCGGGGATGCCAAGGCTTAATAGGGGGACCATTGTTCCACCGGTGACGGCATTATTCGCAGTCTCTCGGGCGAGCAATAGACGACGTTTGGTCGGTCCTTTGTGCAGGTTTTTGTGGGCCAGCCGTCTCTCGATTTTTCGCTTAACGAACTTGCGACTGCTGTTCCACAGGCTGGAAGCATGCCGACAATGAAGCCACTCATTGCACTGCGAAGTAAGATGAAGCGGCTGGCAAAGGGCTTCTTCCAATCAAGGGGAACAGGAGTGATTTTTGCGCGTGCAAAGCGGAAATCAGGGTTTTCCACCAGGGTGAAAACCTGACTGACGACAAACAGACCGATGACAACGGTGGTGAACTCTATACCATCGTAGAGTTTCGGTTGGCCCAGTGTGAAACGGAGGACGCCTGTCGTTGAATCGATGCCGACAGTGGCCATCATCAGTCCGAGGCAGGTACTGACAACTGTTCTGGCTGGGTTGTCTCCACTGTTAATGGCCAGGGCCGAAAATGCGAAAATAATTAATGCGAAGTATTCTGCCGGGCCAAATCCGATTTTCAGCAGATTAAGCAACGGCATGGTTAATATCAGTCCGACAACGGCGACCATCCCGCCGAAAAATGAGCCGAAACAGGTCAATGTCAACATGGATGAAATATCACGTTTGTTGACATTCTCCAGGATTGTGGAGAAACGGTCACCATAAGTGCAGCCGTGATAGATTGTCAGCAGGAAAATAAGAACCGATTCGACCGGGAGCTTTAGCGCGTAGGCAATCGGCGTCATCAATGCGACACAGTGGATCGCCCTGATCCCAGGCAAGGTCCCCACGAGAGTTCCAATCAATGAACCGAGAAGAATCAGACCAAGATTAAGAGGAATAACGGAGGTCTGAATTCCTTGTATAAATCCTGAGAAAAAGTCCATATCAACCACTGCCATAGCTAAAAAGGGTTCCCAGGGGGAGGGGGATCTTCAGAATGAAATTGAATAGACCGTAGCAAATGACCGAAATCAGCAAGGCTGTCAGCAAGCCCTGCATCCATGAGCATTGAAACAATCTTGATAGCATGTAAATGCTAATGGTTGTCGCCATGAGAAAACCAAAAATAGACCACGAAATCTGATAAAACAGAATGATAGCGATAAGATATATGATTCGTCGGCTGATATTGTTTTGCGAACGCTTATTCTTAAGAGGGCGCAGAAGAAGTATGATTGACAGCACAGCAAGGAACACAGCGAGAGCTATTGGAACCGGTTTGGGGCCGAGCGGGTCGTAGGCGAAAGGAACTTTAATGCTGAGAGCTGAGAGACCATAGAGCAGTGCTGATAGCAGTAGTAGTAAGCTGAATAGTCTGTCACTCATTGATCAATCCGATATCGACAGCGGTTTGGTGATAGCGTTGGACAGAGGCTTTGACATAAGTATCGAATTCATCGCCGACCAGAAAAAAGGGTAGAGGCCCATCGCTTTACGCTGGCTTTCAAACTCTTCTGTCTTGATCAGTCTGCGAAACGTGTTGACCCACCAGTTGTAGGCCTCCTCACTGACATTCGGGCCCATATAAAATCCGCGCCAGATGCGCCAATCAACGGGGTAGCCCTGTTCTGTCGCCGTTGGAATCGATATGAATTCACCAGGCAAGCGTTCGGGGGACAGAACGGCTAAAACTTTGATCTTTTTCTCCTCAAGCAATCCATGAACTTCTGAAACATCGCCTGAAAAAACATCGATGTAACCGGCTGAAAATGCAGAAAGGGCCTCTCCCCCTCCTTCAAAGGCGACATATTTGATTGTTTTGGGATCGATAGCGGCTTTTTTCATCAATAGTGCAATTTTCATCCAGTCCTGACTACCGATTGACCCTCCTCCCCCAATGATAACTTTTTGCTTGTGTCTAAGGGCAGTAACCAACTCATCCAGATTATTCCAAGGGGCTTCAGCCCGGACTGCAATCATACCGTAGTCGGCTCCAATGGCTCCCAGCCAGCGAACGGCATCGACATTGTAACTGCCGAACTTTTTGATGGCCAGATTTAGAACAGAACCGGAACTGGCGGAGACGATCATATCGGAATCGTCATTTCTAACCCCAACAACATAGTTGTAGGCGACAGCACCTATCCCGCCAGGTTTAAAGTTGATCGTCATCGGGATATCAAGAAGATTGGCTGCAAGTAAAGATTTGGTCGCTAAATGACAAGTCAGATATATTCCTCCCCCTGTTTTGCCGGAGCGAGGCATTCTGGATTGACCGGTTCAAAGGCAAATGTAAATGAGGGGGAAAGAATCAGATGGAGTAGCAGCAGGAATGTCAGTCTTTTCATAATCGATCCAAGGGCGGCGACAAAAACGACAAAAGTTTCTTTAATTTCAAAAAGTATCAATAATTTCAGAATGTTTACAGCTTCCCCCTGCATTGTAATTATTGCTGCAACAGTTTGCAAGACACAGGTCATAGAGACCTCATTTTAACAGAAGAAAAGGAGTCGAAGATGAAAAAATTGATTCAAAGACTGACTGTCTGTTGTGCCGCATTGCTGATGTTGGTTCCAGCCGCTCAGGCCGCTTACCCGGAAAAACCGATCAACCTCGTTGTTGGTTTTGGTGTCGGTGGTAGTGCCGACCGGATGACCCGTTCCGTTTCATCCTTTCTGTCGGATAAGCTCGATCAGGCTGTTCGAGTAGTTAACAAAAAAGGTGCCGGGACGATGCTGGCAGCTAACTATGTGCTTAAGGCTCCAGCTGATGGTTACACTGTTTTCGCATCAACCTTTGCTCCTTACATGTCAAATACCATTATCCATGGTGGCGCAAAATACAAGATTGATGATTTTGCCTTCATCAATGCTCAATGGTTCGATTTTGATCTGATTGCAACCAATAAAGACAAGCCTTACAAATCATTGGCCGAACTTCTGACCGCTATTAAAGAAAATCCAGGGAAAATCAGTGCTGCTGTTGTGCAAGGGTCTGCTGGGCACCTGATGGTTAATTTATTGCTGAAAAATAGTGGTATTCCACAAAAAAACCTGAATCTTGTGACCTACAACAGTGGTGGCAAGGCCCGTTCTGCCGCTGCTGGTGGTCAGGTTGATTTTATTGCTATCAGTGCCGAAGGTTGTGAAGGTATCCGTGAGTTTCTCAGGCCTCTGGCGGTTGTTCTGGATGAGCCGAGCAAAAGTTGGGACGCACCGGTTGTTAACGAAGCCCTTAAACCTCTGGATGTAACCGTTCCTGTTCTTCCTGGTTCTATCCGTGGTTTTGCTGTTAAGGCAGAAGTCAAAGAACAGCATCCAGAGCGCTTCCAGAAGCTGGTTGATGCGTTCCAGGAATTGCTGAGTGATAAAGGTGTCAAAAAGTTTCTCAGAGGGAACAAAATCGGTTCTGATTTCACCGGGCCAGAGAAAACGCAGCAATTGATGCAAGAGAACTATGAAGTTTTCAACCAGTACAAAGGGTTGATGGTTAAGAAATAATAAAAGAGGCCGGGATTGCTAATGATCCCGGCCTTCAGGCTGTAGAGGCTTACTATGAATATGCGTAGCAGACTCCCCGAAGTGATACTAGCTGGTTTATTTCTGATTCTAAGCTGCTGGTATCTGAACGATGCTTACAATGCATCATCAAGTGCAGAAAATCTTCTATTAATTCTCCCCGCCGCGATTGTTGTTATCTGTCTATGTCTGTGGATTATTGGTCGGACATTGTATGAAGTTAACAAAGCACGGACTCAACAAATAGAGGATAAGGAAGAGGAAAAAGAAGAAAAAAAGCCGGTCTCTGTTGTCGGAGCTATGAGCATTTTAGCTGCTTTTGTCTTAAGCATGGATTGGATCGGGTTTGACGCTGCGACTTTCTTGTTCATGATCGCTCTAATGTTTTTACAGGGAGAGCGCAGACCGCTTTGGTTAAGCTGTTTTCCCGCCGTATTTGCGATCCTTGTATCGCTCTTCTTTGAGTATATGATCCCCTATCCAATGCCGATGTTGCTTGGTAAAGAGTTTTTGGAGAAGCTGATATGATAGATTTTGGTGCAGTACAACTGGCTCTCGATCTCCTCTTCAGCTCTTTTGCTCCCTGGATGGTCGTTCTTCCCGGACTGATTATTGGTCTGGTTTTCGGCAGTATTCCCGGTTTGCAGATATCAATGGCGATGGCCATATTCCTGCCGATCACTCTGCACATGGACTTTGTTATGTCGATGCTGTTTCTGACCGCGATTTTTACCGGCGGTTCTTTCGGCGGCGGAGTGACGGCTATCTTGATGAATATCCCGGGGACAAGTTCCGCATTAGCAACAGCTTTTGATGGTTACCCGATGGCCCGTCAGGGCAAACACAACGAAGCGCTTGGGTTGGCTCTTGGTTCTTCAACTTTTGGCTGTGGCCTGGGCTACATCGTCCTCTTTTGTCTGATCCAGCCGATTTCAGTGATGGTGCTCAAGCTTGGGCCGACTGAGATGTTCGCTGTTACGGTCTGGGGCTTGACTCTGATTGCCAGTTTACGTGGCGATCACATGTCAAAAGGTGTCGTCAGCGGTATCTTTGGTCTATTACTCGGAACCGTTGGTTATAACGATCTCGGTATCGCCCGCGGGACAATGGATATCGATATCCTGCTCGATGGAATACCGGCTGTTCCTGCCATGATGGGCATGTTTGCGGCATCTGAATTATTTAACCTGCTCAACGCTAAATTTATTGTTGAGGATGAGTCTCAGCGTAAGGTCAGTATTCCGAAAGTTGTCAGCGGTTTTAAAGAAGCTATCCGCCATCCCGTAATCAATACACGTGGGTCATTGATCGGTATTCTTATTGGTGCGGTCCCTGGTGTCGGTTCTTCCGTTTCCAATCTGCTTTCCTATATGGAAACAAGGCGGCGTGACAAAAATCCCGAAAGTTATGGTAACGGTAATCCCAAAGGAGTTATGGCCTCTGAATCTGCGAACAGTAGTTCTGAAGCAGGGTCCATGGCTACTCTGCTCGCTTTGGGGATTCCTGGCGGCGGCGCAACTGCAGTCATGTTGGCTGTTTTTGCCATGAATAATATTACCGGAGGACCGACCTTTATCCGAGACCAGACCGACGTTGTTTACGCCATCATTTTTGCTAACTTTGGCCAGGTCTTTCTGCTTGCCGTCATAGGTCTCCTGCTGATTCCAGTGCTCGCTGCTGTTGTTAAGGTTCCAGTCCGTTTACTCGTACCGGTCGTCATGACATTGGCCATTTTCGGTTCTTATGGTTTGACCGGGAGTATGTCTGGTCCCTATACCGTGCTGGCATTTTCGATCCTTGGGTATTTCATGAAAAAGCACAACTTTTCAGTGCCGGGATTGGTGATTGGTATTCTTCTGGGAAAAATGGCTGAAAGTGAGTTATTACACAGCTTTCAGATCAGTGGTGGCCATATCTCTTATGCCCTGACTCGACCTGTCACTCTGGTTATTCTGCTTCTTCTTTTGCTGTCAATCGGTTATCAGCCTTTGCTTAAACTGATTAAAGCGCGTATGGGTGCTAAGGCATCTAAAAATTAAACCTTCCGGATAAGGTTGTTTTGTGGATAAACTTCTTCTTTTAATTGCAGCAGGTAGTTTCGGTGGTTGGATCTTTGAAAGAATTGGACTGCCAGGCGGAGCAATTGTTGGATCGATGCTAGGAACCGGCCTTTTGGCAGTTACTTTTGAGCATGGGGTTCACTTGCCGGCCAGTGCTGGGATGGTGATTCAGATCGTGTTGGGGATTTCTCTTGGCTTGACCTTTGATCGCTCCTTTTTCCCCATCGCGATCAAGGTCTTTCCTCTGGCCATTATCAGCACCCTGATTCTGCTTACGGTTGCAGTTCTCATGGCATTTTGTGCGAACAAGCTGGGGATTGTCGATTTTGCCACGGCTCTGTTTGGTTTTTCACCCGGCGGGATGAGTGGCATGAGCGTTCTGGCTCAGACTGAAGGGCATCAGACCCCCATCGTCGCATTTTTGCATGTGGTTAGAATTTTCACGCTCTTTATCGTTGTGCCTTGGTTGGGGCGATTTTTCCTGTCGATTTTTGAGAAGTTTTGACCGGGTGGTGTAAAATTGTGAATTGGAAAAAACGCATACTTAAACAAATCAAAATAATCGTTGAATGCCGAGACAGGAGGAACTGATGTCGATTCAATATTCAGAGTTTAAGACCGCCGATCTGTATGATGCTTTTGGTGATGATCTCCAAGTTTGCGAACCTGTCTTCACCCACTATGGTGGGTATGGTAAGTTTTGTGGTCCGATAGAAACGATCAAATGTTTCGAAGACAATTCATTGGTCGGTGAGATGGTGAGCAGGGAAGGGAAGGATCGTGTTTTAGTGGTCGATGCCGGTGGTTCGAAGCGGTGCGCTATGTTGGGTGATCGTCTGGCTCAGAAAGCGGTCGATAATGGTTGGGCTGGTATTCTGATGTTCGGTTGTATCAGGGATGCTGAGGATATCGCTACTATGCCGATTGGTGTCTGTGCAATGGCAACAATTCCACGTAAGAGCATTAAAAAAGGATTCGGAGAGGTCGGACTTGCGGTTGTTTTTTGCTGGTGTGACATTTCAATCGGGAGCATGGTTGTACGCTGATCGGGATGGAGTGGTTGTCGCTGATCGTCAGTTATGATAAAAAAGGCAGTAATAGGTTTTATAAAATCTTTTGTTACGAAGTACAATTTAACGCAGAGGCGCTGAGTTTTTCAGAGTTTACGGGGGAGACCTTTTAAACGTTTTCCTGAGATTGAAATCATTTGCCAGGGTGATTTTGGTCATCTCTGCAGAACTATTGTCTCTGCGTTAAACTTTTTGTGTTTGGGTGACCTTTCAATCGTCGATTGAAAGGACTATGGTTCTCATCGATGTTTTTTCTTGTAGCTCTCTTTTTCTCTAAATAAACTGACTGTGCTCAAAGGACGTTGATATGACAAAGATTACCTGGTTTGGACATGCGACTATCGGTGTTGAAACTGCTGACTATAAATTACTGATCGATCCCTACTTTACCGGAAACCCGTCGGCATCGGCAGCAGCCAGCAATATAAATGCAGACTTTATTCTGGTCAGCCATGGTCACGGTGATCATATCGGTGACACAATCGATATCGCCAAGCGAACTGGTGCTAAGGTGATCAGTAATTACGAAATCATAAACTGGCTAGGAAAACAGGGGCTTGAAAACTTACATGCGCAGCATCTTGGGGGTGGTTTTCAGCATCCTTTCGGGTATTTGAAATTAACCCTGGCGCTGCATGGGTCGCAACTCCCTGATGGCTCTTACGGCGGCAATCCCTGCGGCTTTCTATTGACACTCAATGATGGAAAAACAATCTACCTGGCTCAGGATACAGGTCTTTTCGGCGATATGGCCCTGATTGGAGAAGAAGACCTTGATCTCGCTATGATTCCTATTGGTGATAATTTCACCATGGGACCGGATGACGCTCTGCGTGCAGTTCATTTGTTGCAACCACAGGTTGTTGTCCCAATTCACTACAACACGTTCGCTTTGATTGAACAGAATGCTGATGAATGGGCTGAAAAAGTCATTGCAGAAACGACGACTAAGGCTGTTGTTATGGTGCCGGGGGAAGAGTTGAATTTAGACGATTGACAACTGATTTAAAGCGCGGCTAGTGGTGGCCACGCTCTTGATTCTCTTTGCTTAGAATAAGTATCAGTGAAAAAATGTCTCTGATATTATGGACGTTCCCAGCTTCTTTCAATGAAGTGTTTGTTTTCGTTATCTTCTGGCATCGATCCTGATCTTAAAATTCACTGTTAAAGGTTCTGAAATGCCTTTGTTCTGTTGATTCAATGCGTGATTGGTATTAGTATTAATCGTTTGTGGTTGGAGGGGGGATTGTTCGTCTTCAGCAATTGTTTTAGCATTTAAAGAGTTTGGATTTTTTCAGGTGGCATCAGGTCAATTTACACATTTATTTCCATTTTCAAACAAGGTCAGCAGTTTTGTCCAGCGTTCGCTCAGTCGTTTGAAAATCAGCGAAAACACATTTCTGATCATTCTTGCTGTGATCATCGGTATGCTCGGTGGTTTGGGCAACTTTCTTTTTCGTAAAACCATTGAATTAGTCCACTGGTTAGTGGTTGAACAAAGCCTTGAGATGTTCAATATTTCCATGGAACACTGGTCGATTCAGCGGGTCTTGGTGATGTTTCTGCCCGCTATCGGCGGTCTGATGGTCATTCCTTTGTGGATTTTCTTTTCTAAAGACCTTAAGGGTGGTTTTGCTGGTTTTCTGGTCAAGGTTAATCTGAAAGGGGCTAAACTGCCGTTACGACCACTTTTTACCAAAGGATTGGCTTCGGCTATCACTTTAGGGACGGGTGGTAGTGCTGGACAGGAAGGTCCGATCGCAGTTATTGGCGGAACCATCGGTAGTCAATTTGGCAAGATGTTCAAAATGAGCGGCAACCGGCTTAAAGTTTTGGTTGCTTGTGGTGCAGCAGCTGGCGTCGCTGCAACCTTTAATGCTCCAATTGCAGGGGTGTTTTTTGCCACTGAAATTGTTTTACTCTCCTCTTTTGAGTTGGCCAGCTTTACCTCAATTGTTATTTCCAGTGGCATGGCGACCGTTGTCTCACGAGCTCTGCTCGGAGATATTTCAGAGATCGTTGCTCCACCGCATTTTGTTAGCAATTTTTGGGAAATCGGTCTTTATGTCCTGCTTGGTCTGATGATTGGTGGTTTGGCGGCGTTATTTATTGACTTGCATTTCAGAATTAAAGATCACATCGACGCCATCAAACTGCCTCGATTGAGTAAACCAATCTTGGGCGGTATGGTGGTCGGTATGATCGGTATCGGTCTGCCTCAGGTGTTTGGCAATGGCTACGAATATATCAACGCTGTTCTGCTTGGAAACCAGCCCTGGCACCTGTTGGCTCTTCTGATTTTTGTGAAAATGGTGGCGACATCAATCACTCTTGGCTCCGGGTTGCCCGGGGGACTTTTTGCTCCCTGTCTCTTTCTCGGTGCGGTTGCCGGCGGCGCGTTCGGTTGTGTGGTCGAAGCGATTTTCCCCGGTTCGGGTCTGTCGTATACCGCCTATGCTTTGGTCGGGATGGGAGCCTTCCTGGCAGCGACGACCCATTCTCCGATGACAGCAATCTTTCTGCTGTTTGAAATTACCAACAGCTATCACGTTATTATTCCTATTATGCTGACCTGTGTTATCGGGACGTCTGTGGCACGTTGGTTGAAAAAGGACAGTATCGAAACTGCAGAACTGACGCGTCTCGGGATTGATCTGGATATGGGCAAAGAGCGTAATATTATGAAGAATCTCTTTGTCGGTAACGTCATGTCTCACCGGGTTGAAACGATTCCAGAGAGCATGACTTTAGGGCGTTTTGCTGATTTTATTCAGGAGACACATCACACCAACTTCCCCTTGGTTAATGAATTAGGTGAGTTGACCGGTATTATTTCAGTCCAGGATTTTATGGGAGCGGTGTTTGAAAAAGAATTGATGGATCTGGTTGTGGTTAAAGAATTGGCGACAACAGATGTCATTACGGTTCATGCTGAAGATGATCTGGATAAGGCCATGCGTAAGATTGGCTATCGCAATATCGAGCAACTTCCGGTTGTTGATCGCGAGACGCACAGTCATCTTCATGGAATTATTTCCCGTCGTGATATGATCTCTGCCTACAATCGGGCTTTGATGAGTAAAACTCTGGAGGATGATGATGTCTGATCTGCTGAAAAGTCTGAACGAGCCACAGCGTCAGGCTGTTCTTCATTCTGATGGGCCATTGCTCCTGCTGGCAGGTGCCGGATCAGGGAAAACCCGGGCTCTGACCCATCGAGTTGCCTATTTGATTCAGGAGCGTTCCGTTCCAGTCTGGCAGATCATGGCGGTGACCTTTACCAATAAGGCTGCTGCTGAAATGCGGGAGCGCTTGAGTGCCTTGCTGGATGATGGTGAGACACCGTGGGTTGCAACTTTTCATGCCAGCTGTGTGCGAATTTTACGACAAGATATCGCAGCGCTTGGCTATTCACGTGATTTCACCATCTATGATGATCAAGATCAATTGCGCTTGCTGAAAGATATTTTGAAGGCACAGGATGTCTCTGAAAAGGTGCTGAAACCACGGGCCGCTGCCAGCTTTATCGACAGTGCCAAAAATCGTGGCAAGGGACCAGAATCTTTCACTAATGTCCGCGCTGATGAACAGTTGCTGGTTGGATTATACGGGCTTTATCAACAGAAGCTGAAGGAAGCCAATGCTCTCGATTTTGGAGATTTACTGTTACTGACGGTTCGTCTGTTAAATGAGCATGAAGAAATCCGCATGCGTTGGCAGCAGCGTTTCAGCCATTTGCTGATCGACGAATTTCAAGACACTAACCGGGTGCAGTACCAATTGATGCGTTTGCTGGCTGGTCCACATACGGCGATCTGTGTGGTTGGTGATGACGACCAGTCGATCTATCGCTGGCGTGGAGCCGAAGTTGGAAACATCCTCGGTTTTGACCATGATTTTCCCGGTGCAACGGTGATCCGTCTGGAGCAGAATTATCGCTCAAGCCGGACGATTCTTGATGCTGCTGGAGCGGTGGTCGGGAACAATGCCGATCGGCGCGAGAAGGAGCTCTGGACCGAAAATGAGGCGGGTGATCCTCTTCACGTTGAAGCGGCACCGGATGACCGCGATGAAGCGACTTTTGTTGCTGATGAAATTGGTCGCTTACAATGTCAAGGTGTCGGATTGCAAGATATTGCTGTGTTTTATCGTACCAATGCACAGTCGCGAGCTTTGGAAGAGGCGTTACGTTCGCACAGTATCAAATATGCCATGTTTGGCGGGGTCAAGTTTTATAGTCGTATGGAGGTCAAGGATGCTTTGGCCTATTTGAAAATATTGGTCAACCCCAGCGATTCTCTTTCTGCGCGACGCATTATCAATGTCCCTCCCCGTGGGATAGGACCGACGACGGTTGAGCGGGTCGGGGCTTATGAACAGCAGGCTGGAGGGTTTCTCCCGGCTTGTCGCGAAGCTCTTAATCATGGCGCTTTGAAAGGTGCCGCCGCTCGTAAGGTCTCTGATTTTCTGACCCTGATTGATGATTTTCGTGCCCAGCTGGATCGTCTTCCCTATCCTCAGCTGATGGCTGAACTGATTCAGCAGAGTGGTTACGGTCCCGTTTTGCAGGAAGAAGCGGATAAGGCATTAACCAGTGATGGTCGGCAGGAAGCTCGCGGACGGTTAGAAAACCTGGAACAGTTACTGGCTGGAATGGAAGAGCATGCCGCGACTGATGGCAGTATCCAGGATTATCTGGAGCAGGTTGCGCTGGTGACTGATCTCGACAGTTATGACTCCTCTCAGCCTCGGGTTTCGATGATGACACTTCATTCAGCGAAGGGACTGGAGTTTCCTGTCGTTTTTATGACAGGAATGGAGGAAGGTCTTTTTCCGCATGCCCGTTCCGGTGATCTGGGTGAGGAGTTGGCTGAGGAACGCCGCCTCTGTTATGTTGGCATGACCCGGGCGATGGAGAAGCTTTATCTGTCTCATGCCCGGCGCAGACGGGTTTACGGAACATACCAATTTAATCCTCCCAGCCGTTTTTTGAAGGAAATTCCTGATGAATTAGTTGACGGTTATGATACTGAAGCTGTAACGACCACAGTTAATACTGCTCCTGCCGGGCACAATCTGGCGTCTTTAGCGATTTAATGGCCTCTGATGATGATCTGGCTGCGGAACCAGTCAGGAATGAACCAGTTGTACAACCTCGAGCGAAAATTTCCAGACCAGAGCCGGAGACTGGAGATAATGGGTTACGGCTTGGATTGAAAGTTCGTCATGTTAAATTTGGTGTTGGGACGGTCAGGCGTCTCGAAGGTCAGGGGGACAAACAGAAAGTGACTGTTTATTTTAATTCTGTTGGAACGAAGAAGTTATTGCTGAAATTTGCCGGGCTGATCCCGGTTTAAAAGGAACAATGGCAGACACCGGAACAAACTACACTCTTCTGTTAGTTGATGATAATCCGACTAACTTGCTGTTGCTGGTCAAGATCATTGAGCTTGATTTGCCGGAGGTGCGCGTGTTGACTGCTCGCAGTGGCGCTGAAGGTCTGGACCTGGCTGGTCAGGAAAAGATAGACGGGGCTTTTATCGACGTCCAGATGCCTAACATGAGTGGTTTGGAAATGTGCCGGCGATTGAATGAATGTCCACGGACCGCAGGGATCCCACTTGTTTTAATGACGGCTCACTTGGCAGCTCCAGAATTACGGGCTGAGGGATTGGAAGTCGGTGCGTACGATTTTATTTCACAGCCGATCAGCAATGTCGAAATGCTGGCTCGTATCAAAGTTATGCTGCGTCTCTGTGCCAATGAGCGACAGCTTCGACAGAGTGATGAACAGGAACAGACTGAAGACCGTTCTTTGAAAACACGTTGGATCAGTGGTTTGCTGATATCGGGAGAAGGAGCGAACTCTGAGCCGGATACCCAATTATTACAACATTTGACAGCTGTGTTGCCAGATCCGACCTATGTTGACGATCTGACATTATTTGACACTTTGGTCAACCACTTACCTGAAAACTGGCGAAATACATTCCTGAAGTTGAGTTTGTTTGACAGTGTTCCGGTTGAATTGGGTCAGAGGCTGAGTGGGATCAATGATATCGAAGCAGTTTTCCGTTATCTTCAACGTCATGATCTTGTTTTTATCTCTCCCTATTCTGAGGGGAATCACCTGATTTTTAAATCAGCGAGTCGAGCGTTTTTGCGGGAACAGGCTGAACAGGTTTTAGCTGCAGATGAAATAAGACAGGTTTTTCTTGTCGGCGCAGATTGGTTTCAACAATGTTCTTCGATTGTCGCAGCGATAGGGTGTTTATTGGCGGCAAAAGACTTTCAAACGGTTTCTCAACTGCTGAGTCAATATGGATTAACGTTACTCGATACAGCTGAGACTGCTGTCCTTCTTTTGAATATCGAAAAAATCCCCGATTCGATTGCCGGTCGTTGTGGCTGGATATCTCTGTTTAGAGGGATTCATGATTTGCTCAACCTGAATTATGAGGCCGGGGTGTGGTTGGAATTATCTTATCAGATTTTTGAAGGGATGGATAACGACCGTGGCCGACTTCTGACGTTGATGTACCAGGCCTACCTGACTCTTTATTTCGATGGATGCTACAAACGCTGGGATTTGAGACTCTCTTTGTTCAAGAAGTTGTCCGACGATCACCGTAGAATTTTGGAGCCAGGTGAACGGGTTCGATTGATTGCTGCCAGGAATCATGCGAAGTTCTTTTTTGAGGGGCATTTGGAAAGCATTGAAGGTGAGTTGGAAGATGGCCTAATCGAAGCTCAGCAGCAACAGTTGAGTGGCCCTCAGTTAGATATGAATATCTTACGTACGGTTCTTGAACTTCAGAGAGGGCGTTATCTTGTCGCCAGGGCTGCTCTGGAGCAAGGGTTCAAGTTGGCATCTGATGTGCCAGGTGAAATAAGAAATTCGATTTTGCAACTGGCAGCCTCTAATGTTTTGCACTCGGATGGGGATCTGGAGGGGGTGAAGCGTCAGCAGAAACATATAAAACAAAGTCCTAAAACAGGTGAGAGTCAAGGGATCTTCGCGCCATTGTTGGGATACTATGAAGCAACGCTATTGCTGGCTCAGGGGAAAAGTAAGGCTGCTCTGGAATTGCTGGATATTATCCGTTTAGATAGTTCGGCTGTGGTTGATGCAAATATGCAAAGCCGCTTTCTACAGGCGCGTGGACTTTGTCATGCCCTCAATGGTTCTGAAGACAGGGCTCTTGAGGATATGGATGGCGCTCTGCAGTTAAGAGAGGAGACCGGGGGGATTTTCCCACGTCTTGAAGCTTTTTTATTTGCGGGAATAACCTGTGCGACGCTGAACAGATATAATCGGGCACAAGAGTATCTTAAAACTGGGCTGTGTGAATCGTTGAAAACTGGAGAGGAATCTTACCGCGTTGGTTTATATGCCTGGTCTGCTTTTGTTTATGACGCTCAAGGCAAAGGTGCAGAAGCAGACAATCACCTTGAGCATTATTTTGACCTGTTCACGCAGCAGAGGAACGATTTCTTCTGGGGATTAACGCCAGAGTTGCTGTCTTTTATGGTGAGGAAGTTGACAAATGAAAACAGGGGGCAACTCTCATCTTTGTATAAAAAGTACTTATTCTCTGCCTGTGATCAAGGGGACCTCATTCCACTACTGAGAGTTTATGCGCTCGGCGGGTTTCAATTGCAGATGGACGATCAAGTTTTCGACCTTAGTCAGGTCGGACAAGCCTCTCGTCAGATATTTGCACTATTAATGATCAGTCCGAAGAGATCAATGAGCCTTGAAGTGTTGATGGGACTCCTTTGGCCAGAAAGTTCAGCCAGTCGTGCCCGGAACAGTTTTGATGCGGCTCATTCGCGCTTGCGGAAAGCGTTGGAAGGATGTTTTGGAAAACAGGTCCGTAAGCATTATTTGCAGTTGGAAAAGGGGATGTTGTCACTGCGCAATATATGGATTGACAGCGATGAGGTCGAAAAACTCATCTCACAGGCTCAATATTTTTCACAGCGTGGTCATGCCTGGCAGGCAGAAAATGCTCTTTGGAAGGTTGAAACCTTGTGGGGAGGCGAGTTTCTCGCTGGGTTTGAATTGGTTGAAGATGTCCAGCATATGCGCAATAAGTTAAATCAACACCGCTTAGAACAGTTAGAACTGCTGGCAGGTTTACTGGTCGCACGGAAGCAGCAGGATGAGGCGGTTCAATTGCTGTTGCTTGGGTTACAATCAGATTCGACTCGTGATTCACTGATTCGGCCGCTCCTGGCAATTTATCAGGAACGTAACGACAATCGTGCTATCGGGGGAGTGTTAGAACAATATCGAGAAGCTTTGGTCAAAGAAGACTATGATCGAAGTGAAATTGATGAGTTGATAGACGCATTGGGTGTGCAGAGACATGCCCTGAAATAGAAAAGCCTGTTATGAACTGAAGAGTGTTCACTCCTCTGTTTCTTATGGCTATTAATTATCTTGATTGAGAGAGGATATATCATGAGTAGTTGTGACGGATGTAATGACAGTTCCTGCTCGTTGAAGCAGGAGGGAAACCCTAATGATCAGCAATTTCAGATGCGTCAGGCTCTGGATAAGCGGATGTGTGAGGTAAAGAACAAAATTATTGTTATGTCGGGTAAGGGCGGCGTCGGGAAGAGTACGACAGCGGTTAACCTGGCATTGGCACTGGTCAAACAAGGGAAAAAGGTCGGCCTGCTCGATATCGATTTGCATGGTCCCAGTATCCCGAAAATGCTGGGTCTTGAAGGACAACGTCCCGATGCTGATGATTCCGGCATCTATCCTTTGGAAGCAGAAGGATTGAAGCTGATGTCGATCGGTTTTCTGTTGGCCAGTACCAGTGATGCAACCATCATGCGTGGTCCGATGAAGCACGGAACGATTCAGCAACTACTGGCGGAAGTGGTCTGGGGTGAACTCGATTACCTGCTGCTTGATTGCCCTCCAGGAACAGGAGACGAGCCTCTGAGTGCTGTCCAACTGCTCGGTGCGCATTCTGCCGCTGTTGTTGTCACCACTCCACAGGATGTTGCTTTGACCGATGTTGAAAAATCACTCAGCTTTTGTCGTGAGATGAAACTACCGGTTGTTGGTCTGGTTGAAAACATGAGTGGCTTTATCTGTCCTCATTGCAACGAACGCTCAGATATTTTTAAAAGTGGTGGTGCTGAAAAATTGGCCGAAAAAACCGGAACGAGATTATTAGCTAAAGTCCCTTTTGAGCCGCTCGTTGTTATTGGTGGCGATGATGGGAAACCACTTCAGTTGTCTCACCCTGATTCTGCAAATAGCCAGGCGATCAGCAAGGTGGCTGAGGCTGTATGCCAATTTGAACGCGCCTGATCAGGCTGGTTCTTGCGTAAAAACAGGTGGAAATGGTACTAAGTGGAGTGGCTGTCTGCTGCGCGGGTAGCCGCTCCATATGTGAACTCATGACCCACGTTGTGTAGACCGATTGTATAAGGATTGAATATGAAGATCACACAGAAAGATGTTGAGCATGTTGCTCGCCTGGCGCGCTTGACATTGGCACCAGAAGAGCTGGAAGTAATGACCAGCCAGATGGATGCGATTCTCGGTTATGTTGATAAATTGAATGAACTCGATACCGAGGGGATCGAACCAACAGCGCATGCTGTTCCAATGGCCAATGCTTTTCGTGCTGATGAAAAGCGCCCATCTATTGGGATTGAAAGAGCATTACAAAATGCGCCACAGTCTGGTGACGACTGCTTTACCGTTCCGAAAGTTATTGAATAAATCAAAGCGCTTTAAGGAGCTTTTGCTCCGGGATTTCCCCCTGTATCTTTATGCTTTATGCTGCGCTGACAGAATAGTTTGGAGTTTCTTATGTCTTTTGAAAGTTTCACGATCCAGCAATTACGGAAAAAGCTTGTTGATGGTGAAGTGACATCCGTCGAATTGACCCGGGCCTGTCTGGACCGGATCAAGGAAACCGATGAGAGAATTAATGCTTTTATCACGGTTTGTGATGAACAAGCTCTGGCGGCAGCCGAGGAGGCTGATCGGCGGTTGGCCGAAGGTGATACTCCCCTGCTGACAGGTATCCCCTTTGCGGTGAAGGATATTTTCAATACTCTGGATGTCCGAACCACCTGCGGGTCTAAAATTCTTGATAATTATGTTTCTCCCTACGATGCAACAGCAGTACAGAAGTTACGTCAACAGGGAGCAGTCATCGTTGGTAAACTGAATATGGATGAATTCGCCATGGGCAGTTCCAACGAAAACAGTGCTGCTGGGCCTGTCCGCAACCCCTGGGATGAGGATCGGGTTCCGGGCGGTTCATCGGGAGGAAGTGCCGCAGCGGTCGCAGCCCGACAGGTTGTCGCTACCCTGGGGACTGATACCGGTGGTTCGATTCGTCAACCGGCATCACATTGTGGCGTTGTTGGTCTTAAACCAACCTATGGTCGTGTTTCCCGTTATGGTGTGATTGCTTATGCTTCATCGCTCGATCAGGTTGGTCCCGTTGCCCGTACGGTTGAAGATTGCGCCATTGTGCTCGGAGCCGTCGCTGGTTATGATCCTGCAGACTCAACCTCTGTCGATCAACCTGTGCCCGATTATATGGAAAACCTGGCCGCTGGTGTAAAGGGCAAAAAAATTGGTCTTCCTAAAGAGTATTTCGTCGATGGTCTTGATCCTGATGTTAAAAAAGCAGTTGAACAGGCCATCGAAACCTACCGTGAACTGGGGGCCGAAATTGTTGAAGTTTCCCTGCCTCACACCGATTATTCTGTGGCCTGCTACTATTTGATTGCGACTGCCGAAGCCTCCAGTAATCTGGCCCGTTATGATGGCGTGCGTTTTGGTGTCCGCAAAGATGAAGGCGAAGGGCTGATCGGGATGTATCAGAGAACCCGTGCTGCCGGGTTTGGTGACGAGGTAAAGCGACGCATCATGTTGGGAACCTATGCTCTCTCCTCTGGGTACTACGACGCTTATTATCTTAAAGCGCAGAAAGTCAGAACCCTGATTCGTCAGGATTTTCTCGACGCATTTAAGCAGGTTGATCTACTGTTGACACCGGTTGCGCCGACCCCGGCGTTCAAGCTTGGTGAGATGGTTGATGATCCATTACAGATGTACCTCTCAGATATTTTCACGATCCCGGTCAATATGGCGGGAACCTGTGCCATGAGTTTGCCTTGTGGATTCAGTGAGCTAGGTCTGCCGATTGGCTTGCAATTGATAGGTCAGCCATTTGCTGAAGCAGAAATCCTCCAGGCCGCTTATGCCTTTGAACAGGCAAGTGATTTTGGTGAGCGTTCACCGCAACTGTAATTGATTTTAAATGTCGGGAAATTCAGACATTTTAAAAAGCTCAGGAAAGAGGCTGAAAATGAAGTCCAGATATGAAGTTGTCATAGGCCTAGAAGTACATGTCCAGTTGACGACCAAAACAAAAATATTTTGTGGCTGTTCAACCGAGTTTGGACAATCGCCGAATAGTCAAACCTGTCCCGTTTGCCTGGGGCTACCAGGGGCCTTACCCGTCCTGAACCGTCAGGTCGTCGAATATGCAATTCGGGCTGGATTGGCAACAAATTGCAGTATTGCTCCACATTCTATCTTTGCCCGTAAGAATTATTTTTATCCAGACTTGCCCAAAGGTTATCAGATCTCACAATTTGAATTACCGATCTGTGAGCATGGCTGGCTCGATATCTCGACAGAAGAGGGCGGTGACAAGCGGGTCGGGATTACCCGTATCCATATGGAAGAGGATGCCGGCAAGTTGTTGCACAATGATGTCAATAGTTCATCAGTTGATTTGAACCGTGCCTGCACTCCGCTACTTGAAGTTGTGTCTGAACCCGATATGCGAAGCGCAGAAGAAGCCATTGATTACCTCAAGCAACTGCATCAGATTGTTGTTTATCTCGGTATTTGTGATGGTAACCTGGAAGAAGGTTCCTTCCGTTGTGATGTCGAATGTTCGATTCGCCC
>JDSF01000189.1_pt1 | contig 42172 bp, 55 predicted proteins | sample 199441 | NCBI WGS metagenome assembly JDSF01 (sample SAMN02592751, study PRJNA231836) | bioreactor metagenome | isolation source: continuous culture bioreactor denitrification-DNRA | place: Germany: Bremen
CAAAGATTGGAGGATTTATCATGAAGATTGTCGTTATTTCATACTCATTAACTGGCAACAATGAAGCTTTAGCTAAAAATCTTGCTGAAGAATTGTCTGCGGATCATCTCATAATTACAGAACCAAAACCTCGAACTACCCTTTCAATTGTCATAGACCTTGTTTTAAACAGAATACCAAAAGTACAACCTGAACCAGCCAAACTAAAAAACTATGATTTGATTCTTTTTTTTAGCACCTGTTTGGATTGGAAATGTAGCAACACCACTTCGTGCATATTTCAAGTACCTTAAAGCAAACCCACATAAATATGCTTTCATTTCAATAAGTGGTGGAGCCGATGGTGCAAACGTAAAACTAGCAAATGAATTGAAAAAAAAGAGTACGGAAACAACCTCTTGCACTCCTTGATTTTCATATTGCTGATTTACTACCTACTGAGCCAAAACCTACTCGAAAAGATACATCCAATTACCTAATAAATACCAAAGATATTGAGAACTTAACGCACACCATAGAGAAAACTGTGAGCAAAGTAATTTCAGATACAAGGCGTGATTTCACAGAAAAGTAAGCTTGAAATAAGAAAAAGGCAATAAGTTAGAACAGATTATTGTTCTAGCATTATTGCTTTTTTGGGTTATAGCATCTAGATCATCTGATTTTATATATTTAGAAGGCTTCTTATAGTAGATATAGATTATCAAGAAAGATACATAGCATACTGTGATAAACATAGGAATCAAATGTATGAATATCTTCTGAGCTCCATTCAACATCAGGATTTTTTGCATGTTTGGGATTCATGCCATGGAGTTTCTTAAAAGCGACTTCAATCATCTAACTTGCGAGTATCTGCATTAATTCCAAGCAATCTTTGTATCCTTTTATGTACATTTCTTCTTTTTCTATCATATTCATCTGCAACTCTAGGGATCTAAAATTATTAAGTAACACCTTAATATTTTCTTTACAATGCCGTAAAGCTAAGTCTAACTGTTCTTGATATTTGGTTAAGTCAGTGAGCATAGCCGAATAGGCTTCATCTTCTTCTAACGTGTCCATAATATCTTCGTTAACTTGTAGGTATAGGTTGTGAAAGTGTTGCTTGTATGTGTTCATGAAATGTTTCCTCCCTGTTCTACTTGAATTACTATCTTAGAGAGGGTATAATAGATTTACCATTATCTAAGATAGTGGGTACTGTGAAGTGGTGATCTTGCTTGCCGGCGGACACCACTTTTCATTCTTTATGGTCATTCAACTTTAATATTGCCTGCCTAACCCCTTTTGCTATGCTAATGTTTTTTTCTTTGCAGTAATTCTCTAGAATATTATAAACCTTTTCATCTACTCTAGCAGTAACTCTTAGGGTTTTAGGACTATCTGTTGGACGACCCATTTTACTCTTGGCCAAGGATTCACCTCCAATACTTTTGGCTAACATAAATATACCACTTTTGTTATCCAAAAGTCAAGATAATTTTAGCTTTGCTAATTATACTTAATCATAATCCATTTGTTTATCGTCTAACCCCCTTGATAAATAGTAAATATTAAACTGTTCAATAACAGATAGGGGGTTGGTAAGACCACCTTTCCAAAAAAATCTCCCAAATCTAATCGTTTTTATTCTACAAAATCCATTCATTTTATCTTTCTTTTGTCAATATAGTATTATATCATTTATCATAATATGTTCCTAGAATAAATGAATTTTATGCACAGAAAAACCACTAATATCTAGTTAGTGGCTTAAACACAATAAAGTAGGCTTATCCATTAGAGTAATTACCTTTGATTTTTACTTATTCTATGGTTAGTTTCTCAGTAACAGTAAATGGAATAAAGCAGTTACTGTTAGTATATATATATGCTTTCTCATCATGTATTTTCTTCACAATTTCATCGATTTTTAGATTCTCACAATCAGAAATAATTGCATCTATCGCTTCAAGTTCTGATTGTGTTAATTCTTTGATTTCAAATCCAGGAGTTGGTTTAAAACTGTAGGCGATATTATCTCCATACCATACAGTTTCTAATTCTACACCATCTAGTAATACAATCAATTCATATCCCTCCGGTACAGCTCCCGTCGATATAGCACTATAGGCTAAACTGCTAATAGATACACCATTTCTTTTATAATGGAAGTTATCAGAATACCAAAGCATTTTCATAAGTTTTACTTTGTGAAGGTTGCTTACACTTGCAGCTAAGTAATTAATCATTTCTACAACCTTATTGAGATTTAACTGCACTCGGCCAGTTAGAACATCATTTTCAAAAGCTGCATATGAAGCCTGTATTAAATTAATTAGATATTGATTTCTTTTTTTCTTGAATTGACTACTGGCTTCATGGCGATATTTGCTAAATGCCTTTTCTGATATACGACCTTCAGCTCGTTCCAACATCTCTAAAAACCACTTTGGATCTAAATTAATCTTTCTTAGCACATCATCGTGAGCACGATCTTGAACTTGATGATTTTCATATCTTGTAATGGTCGCTCTCCCCCAGTCAAGAATGGTGTAACAGAGAGGAAGATACCGATGAGATTGCATCCCTCATAAGCCATTTAAACAGACATGCTATTTATAAGCTCTATTAACTCACATTTAACTTGTTCTTCTTCGAATACATCATGAATAATGGTTGTGATATCATCACATCTAAACTTCTTTCCAATGAGTATATTTTGAAACTCTAAAAAATGGTTCATCTAAGAGTGTATCCGTGCTAATGATACAGTTTGTAATCAGACCATTTTTAATGGCCATTTCAATGGCGAAGTTCCCCCATGAAAGGGTTTTCGCCTGTTTTACCGTTGCTTTAGGACTTTCTGCAAAGATCCAGTCCCAATCGTTATACTTATCAACATATTCTGATATCATTTGAAAAGAAGGCATTTTTTTATTACATAAAATTCCGCCATATGTCTTATCAAATGCTCTCATCAAATTATCTTTCAAATTGTCTACCGTTATTGTAGGGTTAAACTCTTTTAAGTTTGCAACTCTTGAACGAACGGAATCAATACCTTTACTTTGTAATTTTAATTCTGGTGGTGTCAGATATAAACCAAGTTCATCTATTTTTGCATCCACTAAGAGAGTTCCATGGTGGCAGCTCACATTGTCTTGATGCATAAATGCATTCCCTGAAAACTTCTTTTGATTAACTGTCAAGTCATTTCTTCCTGTATGACAACCATTAATGCCATACTCTTTTATAGCCCTTAGAATAACATTAAATTGCTTTTTTTCATCATAATGCCTTTTATGAGCAATAAAAGTAAAATTCAAGTTATTAGGATCATGAAAAACAGCACCTCCACCTGATTTACGTCTTACTAGATGGATTTTATTATCTTTAATAGACTTTACATTACATTCTTTTAATGGATTTTGATGTTTCCCAATAACTACTGTTTTTTCATTCTGCCAAAGATACATGATAATCTCATTCTCTTTACAAATCTCCATGAAATACTCTTCTGTTGCAAGATTAATTGCTGGATCAAAACTATTAGATATATAAATTGCTTTATATAACTTATCCAAAATGTACACCTCTATCATCAGCCATTAAGAGTGCTTCATGAATACTTTCTCCTAATGTTGGATGAGCATAGACAACTTTCAATGCCTCTTCAACCGTTACCTTATCTTGAATTAATTGGGTTATGGTTGCAATTAAATCTGTACTATGAGCTCCTACTATCGCCCCACCAAGAAGTGTTTTATCTTCTTGAGCTATAATTAATTTAACGAAACCTTCTGGTTCATTCATTGCTATGGCTTTACCGCAGGCCATGAGTGGAAATTTTACAACTTTCACTTGTTGATTCATTTCTTCAGCTTGTCTTTCGCTCAGTCCGACACTTCCAACTTCTGGCATGGTAAATATAGCACTAGGGATTAAATCATAGCGCATTGGATGTTCTATCTTTGCAATATGTTCTGCTGCAATCATGCCTTGATGAGATGCTACATGAGCTAATTGAATTTTATTTGTTATATCTCCAATGGCGTATATATGTTCATTGGACGTTCTCATGAATTCATCAATTTCTATACCATTGCTTTTTTTTATTTAACTTAATACCAAGTTTTTCATAATCTAAACTTTCTAAATTTGCTTTTCGGCCAACTGCCATTAATACTTTGTCCGAACTAATAAGATAACTTTCTTCCTTTATATTAATTTCTGTTATCATTTTTTGATTCATTGTTTTCTTAATACTCATAGCTTTTGCACCATCATAAATATGAATTCCCTTATCTATAGCAGACTGATGGACAACATCACTTACATCATGATCAAGACAATCTAATATGTTAGGAAGATACTCGACAACACTTACTTCAACACCTAAAGCATTCAAAATAAATGCAATTTCCATACCTATGATACCACCACCTATAACCGTCATGGATTCTGGAATCTCTTCAAGTTCTAGAACTTCCTTACTTGTAAGGACTTCACATAATTCACTGCCGGAAATAGGAATTCTAATGGGTACTGCACCTGTTGCTAACACCATTTTATGATAGTTAATGGTTGCATCAAGTTTCTTTGTTTTGACACCTATTGTAAGATCATCTTTAACAACTGCTTCACCCGTTATCACGCGAATATTATTATTTTCCATTAAACCTTGTATACCAGATACAAGCTGGTTAATCACTTCATCCTTTCTTCCCATGACTTTCTTAAAGTCTATAGCAAAGTCTGAAATATCAAAACCATAGTGACTTGATTCTTTAATATGATTGAGCACACTTACACTCTGTACTAAAGCTTTTGTAGGTATACAACCATAGTTAAGACAAGTACCACCTAATTTGTCTTTTTCAACAAGCACAACTTTCTTTCCAAGTTGTGCAGCTCTTATTGCCGCTACATACCCACCTGGACCTCCTCCGATAACAAGTACATCACAATGAATTTCTTCTTTGGTTGGTGTATGAATACCAAAGGAATAAGATTGCTTTTTATCTACTTTTGATACTTCTTCTTCCTTCCTACACTGGCTTTCATCACCCTGAATATGACCCACTACTTGATTTTTCTTAATGATATCTCCTTCATCAATATTAAGAGACACCATCACGCCAGTATATTTAGATGTATACTTCATTGTTCCTTTGCCAGATTCAATTGTAAAAAGTACATCTCCTTCAACAATGTCGTCTCCAGCTTGTTTATATAATTTTCCGATAACACCTTGCTGGTCATGACCAGCAAGTTTATCTATTGTTATTTCTATGTTCATTATCTTCAACTCCCTAAAAGTAGGTGATTTAACTACTTAAAATCCCCTTCAAATTCATCAATGCTCTCTTTTAATAATGTTACGGAGTAAGCCATAGAAGGTCCACCACCAAATGCAACAGCTACCATAGCACCTTCAATGATTTCTTGTCTTGTTGCTCCCGCTTCAAGCGCTTTATACGTATGATAAACAATGCAATATTCACATCTATTGTAACACCCAATAGCTACACTTATAAGTTCTTTTGTTTTTTAAATCTACTGCACCTGGTTCATATGCGGCGCCAAGTAATCCCATAAATGCATTGACTGCTTCTCCATTTGTTTCACCCAAAGTACCTAATCCACCAACAAATTCATTTAACATTTCTCTCACGTTATGCATAAAAAATCCTCCTTTTAGTCACGATATTAATATTTGCCTTACATATGTTTGCATATGCAACTATTAGTATAGCAAACATTCTATGTTAAATCAATAACAATCTTAAAGAATAAAAAAAATAAGTAATAAACATATCACTTATTTTTTGGACTTAGAATCATGCATAATATTATCAAACATCTTCTGTTGAACCTTTTGGAATATATATAACTCATGAGGATCAATATCTTTAATTAACAATTGACTAAAGTCCTCACCTATTGGTAAAAGTTTAGTAATCAATGCATCACCTTCATCGGTTAAAATCACTTTCATGACTCTTCTATCTTCATTACTACGGACACGACTAACCCAATTCTCACGTTCTAATCGATCAATCAATCGCATCGTACTCGAATCGTTAATTTCCATAAGCATTGATAATTCTCTTTGAGATTGTGGTCCTCTCATATAAATATAATAGAGTGCAATCCACTGTATTCTAGTAATATTATCTTTTTCCAACCATCTTCCAAATGTTTCTGAAATTTTCTTTGTCATATTGCTGGAAATATAGTTAACACATTTATTTAAATCAAAAGCCATACAAAACCTCTCTTCACGATTTTTTAACAGTATAACAGATTTTATTTCATACAGCAAGTTAAAGAGTCCTTTTGTTAACTCGCTATTCTCTATAAGCTTCATATATAACCCATGAACCTGCGATTTAAAGTCTTCTTCAAACCCTTATATAAGCAGTTTTATATCAAATAGAGGTCAGCAAGAAATTAATCCTGCTGACCTCTGCGTTCTGACTAGTTACTATGTGCAAACTTTTCACAGTATAGCAATCCATATAAATTATTACTAAAACATCTATTTACCTTTAGCCAGTATATCCTTAATCATCTCAAGATTCTCAGTAAGATTACTTAGAACCATTACTGCCTGTCCGATCTTGTCATCACCTTTTACCAACTTATTCTTAACAAATACCTTCTTAATCTCATCCCAACGCTTTTCTTCTTCACAATCGATACAACCAACAATCTCTTTCCACTTCAGCATATTCGCTTCTGCACCAGTTGTTAGTGTTTGGGAGTCATTCTCATAGCTTGCAAGTATTCGCTGGGACAATTCTTCTTCATTCATGATAGAAACAACTTTCTCTGCAATCTTATTCATGTTTCTATAAGAACCTTGAAGTTTAAAAGGTGGTTCATTTCGATATTCATCGGCTTGGGCTGCTGAATAGATATACTCCATGTTAACCTTTAATACAACATCTCTTACCATAGATAACTTTTCTATCACACCAATGTATTCATTAAGCTCATCCATAGAATAAGTACTCTCAAAATTAACACTTTCTCTTTCAGCTCCATTGGCCATTTCAATAAGACCATAGAGATCCTTCTGACTTCTATTAGATAGCTTACTCAGTACAGGATTAGAGGTTAAGCTATTTTCAATATAACTCAGTTTAAAAGCTTCTTCATTTTCATTAAGCATATCACCAAGATTATAGACATCTGCTCTATTAGAAAGCATATCAGGTATCTTGAATTTTTCACCACTTTCAGTATAAGGATTACCCGCCATAACAACAGCTACCTTCTTACCTCTTAGATCGTAGGTTTGTCCTACTCCATTATATACCCCTTCGATCTTACGTTGGCCATCACATAATGATATGAATTTCTGTAAAAATTCAGGGTTACAGTGCTGAATATCATCCACATAGATCATGACATTGTTACCCATCTTAAGTGCAAGATTGAGTTTTCTTAGTTCATCTCTAGCGCTAGTATTATTAGCCTTCTCAGGATCTAATGATGTCACTTCGTTCCCTAGGGAAGGTCCATTAACTTTCACAAGAATAATGCCAAGCCTACTTGCAATATACTCCATCAACGTGGTTTTACCATAACCTGGTGGAGAAACCAGCAACAACATACCCATAAGGTCTGTCCGTTTATCTTCTCCGACAACACCCATTTGTTTAGCTAGATTATCCCCTATTAGTGGTAGATACACTTTATCTATTAGCTTATTTCGAACAAATGATGTAAGTACCTTTGGTTTAAAATCATCCAGATGTAGTTCATCTTTAAACTGTACAATAAGATCCTTCTTAATATCCTGAAACTTCATATAATCATGAACGACAACCTCACTATAATGCTTTAACTTATGCATGAATTTTGTGTAAGCTAACTCATATTTGCCTCCATTAATTACCCCGTGAGTGCCAACCAATCCTGTTATGGTTGTCTTAGATTCTATGGTCATAACTCTACCCAAACTAGCATTGTTTTCAATTAATAAAACAATAACTTCATCCAGTATGCCTGATACTTCTTCTGCATCTAACGCTTCAAATACACTGGAACCCACGTCTATAGATTCCTCTAAATCTTTTTGCTTATCATTACTCATGACATTCAGTCTATAAGCATTAACCCACTCTTTTATGAGATAGAAAAGTCCTTCAATATCTCCTGTACTATTTTCTAATGATAATGAGAATTCATCAAAAGCATCTTTATCTCGTAAGTAGCTCATAAAGCCATCATATATTTTTTTTAGCTTCCCTACTAACGATAAAATCTTCACCTTTCATAATCTCCATGCAAAGATATTCTGCAGCAGCAGGGATATAGTCGTTATCAAAAAAGGTTATATCGTTGTAGGTCTTATGAAGTTTCTCAGCGATATAAGGCACGTAGCTTTGCAAATTAGGTGATGCGTTAAAATACAAGCTAACTTTCGCTAATTCTTTTAAACGTACTGTTAGTAATTCCTTCGTATCGACATCAGCTAAACGATTCCAGAATAATCTAGCTAAAGCTCTAACCTCACTCTTGTAGATTAATAAATCTATGTTTTGATTGAGTTCAAGTAATGCTTTTAATATCTTAGCTCCATCCTGATCATGTACCCCTTTGGTATAGGCCTCTTGATACCTAGGCTCCATGAACTTCCTGACAACTTCTGCTAACTGAGTCTCTGTTTTGCTATACAATATATCTAAGTTATCAAGTTGTTTATTACGTGCTGCTTCAAAAACTAAATAAGCAAGGTATTCAGCTCTATACACATGCCTATTCTCTGACACGACACTCTGTCCAAACACATGGTGATACTTGTCTATATCGTCATGGACTATCTTATCCCAGAAATCTGTTCCTGTTATGTGATAATACATACCATCATCTTTTTGTACGATGGAAAGATCAATGGCTTTTGTATTGACTGAGAAATGGTGTTTACCCAATTTGATGACATTCTCGCCATTTACATACAGCTCTTGTTTATCCTTCAACTGCCTTATAGCATTCTCTTTCAAGGTTTTTAATCTTGAACTAATTTCATCAGCCTTAACACTATCTCCTAGCTCTCTTAACTGAGAGATAACATCCCTAACTTTTTCAGCCATGATGTCCGTAGCAAGATATCCATTAATGTCTTCAATAGAATCAAAACCCTTGAGCCGATTGACTATGCCACTCATAATACGTTCAGATGAGTTAAACAAAGCAACCATTCGCTTATTTAACTTATCAAGAAGTGCCTGTTTCTTGCTTTCAAAGGCATTATATAGCTCTTCTCTTTTTTCACTAAGTTGTATGACATAATCATCAAATTCAGCAAACTTTCCTTCTAGCTCCTGTATCTGAACCATAACTTTATTAAGATATTGATCACATTTCTCTACTGTATCTGACATATCCAGGTAATTGACTACAGCCTGACTAAGCAATTTCATTTGGGAATTAAACTGTGTGGTCATTTCGCTTTTTGTAAATTCCTCTATCCTCGCCTTTAACCTTGCCTTAGCATTATTAATGAGTGAGAACAAGGATGAAATTTTCTCTATGATGGCAGTTGTCATGGTAGGATCTTCAATCTTGAAGTTACCAACAATATCTATAAGAAGTTCTAAATCAGAAGAAGTCTCGTCCATCTTTTCCGTAAGCTCTTTACCTTCTTTTGATTTATTTACCTTCTGGATTTCAGCCTGTAACTCATCTACCCTATCCTCATAAGGCTTAAGTCCTTCTGGCTGAATGAGGAACTCCACACACTTTTTTTAGAAAATTCCTCATTCTTCTCTTTAACACGGGTGTCAAGTGAATCAACTATTGTTAGATCGGTATATCGTAGATCCCTTAATGAAACAATCTTACCTCGTAGATTTCGTATATCAGCTAATACTCTAACATATTCATTAATTGTATCAAAACTACCATATTCTAATTTGTTTAGGAGCTCTTCTGATTTATTTTTTACATCTTCTATTTGCTTTTTTTTGGTTGAATTCTTTATTCTCACTACTTTTTTCAAACTCACCAATTGCAAAAGCTGATGACTCTTTAATATATAGAAGTACTTCCTTCAAATTATAGGTTTCTTCTTTGTCTAACCAAAAATACGCATCAATGATTTGTTCGCATTCTTTTACAATATCAACATAAATACTCTGGTAGCTCTCACCTTTTTGAATCAGTTTGTATACAGCCTTACAATCAGCCATACAGTTAACGATATCCTTATTACCAATTTTAAATAAAATGGAATCGTTGTCACCTGCGGTTACATGGTTTTTACCCACATAAGGTGTTTGCCAGATTTGTATCATATGATTCTTTCTAGGCTCACTTTCATGTTTAAAAACGATCATTTCGCCGTTATTAAAATGTGAGTATCCGCTACAAACAATTGGCGTTTCTATTGTTTGCTCAATGAGATTATAAGAATATACTAAATATATACCACTATCCATGTTATAAAAAAATATACTGATAGTCTTCACCATTAGATGAGCTAATCATCTGATCAAAAACGGAATTTTCAGCAGGTACATCAAATACTTTATATTCTCCATTTTGTAGGTAATAACCTTTTGGAAAAAAAATGAGTCCATGATTCCCTGGTAAAAGCATACACGTATCTTTAATTGAATCTATTCTTATAACATTCTTTAATTTGTTGTTAAAAATAAAATACCTATAATCATTTTCCTTATACGGTTTAATTTTAAGTATGATTATTTGACCTAGGTCTGCATAGAATATTTCAGCATCATCAAGATTCTGATCCTTATCCTCCACATCCTCTGAATAGATCCCTTTACCTATCTCCGTATTATCCTCAACTTTGATTGTAAGGTCTCCACCGATGGTTTCAACAAACACCCTGTCCAGAATGGAAACATGGGGATGGACACCACTTCGTTGATCGTCTCGTGTAGCTTTAACAAAATTAAATTCATGGTGATTAACGAACTTAACTTCGTGTTCACTTCTACAATCAACATAAGTAAGCTTTCTACCTTCAATTAGCCATTTAAACACTTTAATATCCGTGGCATTCTTTCCTGTTTGAAAAATCATGTAGAAATAGGGTTCAGTTATCGTAAACTTGGCAAAAAACGTTTTCTTATAATACTTATACAGCTCATCAAAATCTTTCAGAAACTGCTCATCATTTATTAAGTTAAGTGGCTGCTTCTGAAAGGTATGTTCCTTATATTGATAAATAGAAAATACATCACTTAGTTCAACTTTTGATTTAAGACCCATATGAACATTGTATCCAAAGATAAAGCAGTCATCTACTGGTGCCATATCTCTTGGTATACAATTGTTCTCTGTTATGATTCGCTCGCTGCCAAGAAGCTTGGTTTCAATAGAACCAAAGACTTCTTTTCTCACAGCATTAAGCTTACCAGTACGTTCCTTTAAATCATTTCCATGTTTTATAAGACGATTTTTTTTATAACCTCATAGGTGCCATTTTCCATATCTTTATTACTATTCTTTTTATCTATACCTTTGTCATCTCTAACATCCAATATTATCTACCTCACCTATATATATTGAACTTCACATTTGAATCACGCCTTCTATTAGTTCAATATATTTTCATTGATTCATAAGTTAATTGTCAAATTCAACTTATCTACGTGGAGTTTCCATCATTTTTGCTGGTAAATCAGCAACCCCTGCCTTGTTAACAGTATCTAATAGCTTACCTAACATGGTTTTATCGGCCCCATCAGCATTCTTCATCATTTTATTAACAGCACCAGCTATAGATAAGTTTTTCAAATCTTCTGATGTGATGCTGAATCTACCCATTAACTCTTGTAATTGTTGTTTAAAGTACTCTGGGTCACCTGTAATAAATGTCTCTTTAATATCTGTAAGAACTTCACTGTTATCAACTAGACGGTCATAAGATTTACCTTTAGTAATTGAACCGATGATCTTATCAAAGAACATGGTTTCTCCACCAACAATATCAATCTTAGCTGCTTTAAGTGCTTCTCTAATAACAGAAGCTTGTGATTCGGCAATCTCTTTCTGAATATTAATATTAGCAAGATCAATTGCTTTCTCTTTTTCAAGTTTAAGCTTGAATTCCTCGTGACCTCTACCTGCTTCATCCAAGACCTTCATACTATTAGCTTTCTCTTTAATACCTTCTGCTTCAGCCATGTATTTTTTCTTCAAGATATCAGCTTCAACTGTTCCTTCTTTCTCTTTTACATCAACCTTAGCTGTATCACCTTTAACCTGCGCTAAAGCTTTTACTTCTATTGCTTTTGCTTCCGCAGTAGCTTTTGCATCTATAACTTTTGCATCTGCTATACCACTAGTAGCTTCTTCAAGCACCTTGGCGTCAACAATAACTTTAATGGATTCAGCTTCTTTTTGTGATGCCTTAAGTTTCGCGTCTGCATCAATAACCGTTTTCTCTGCAATTCTTTCTGCAGCTTGTTTAGAAGCGTCTGCCGCCTTGACTTCAACAATAAGCTTTTGTTCTGCTTGCTCTTCTGCCTTTTTTTTAATAGCAACAGTCTTATAACGCTCTGCTTCTGCAATTGCACGGGTATCTTTTATCTTCTCTTCTTCAACAACTGTATCTTTCTCAACTGCTACTCTTTCTCTTATGACAACTTGAATATTTTTTCTTTTCAACTTCCACTTTTTTCTCTTTTTTCAATAACAGCAAGTTCAACGAGTTGTTCTTTCTCTGTCTTTTCAAGTAATCTTTTTTTTATCAACTCTTTCTGTCTCAACCGCTTCTGTACTTTCTTTTGCTTTTAAAGCAACAATAACTTGTCTCTCTTTATTTTGCTCAGCAACTTCAATTTCTTCATCGGTTTTAACTCTTGCCATCTCTGACTTAAATCGCTCTTCTTGGGCTACTTTTTTCCGCTTCTGCCGTTTCTCTTGAATTAATAATCGCGATTTCTCGTTTCTGCTTAGCTTCCGCTTCTGAGTTTTGTTTTTCAAGTTCCAATATGGCTTCTCTTGCAGATACATCCTGTTTCTTTATGGTTTTCTGCTTATCTCGCTCAATCTGATTAGCTAGAATTCGCTGTTCAGCAGTAAGCTCAGTTATCTTCTTAATACCCTCTGAATCTAAGATATTATTACTATTTAGTAGACCAACGTCCGTTTGCTCTAGATAATCAATAGCAGCATCATCCATGACATAACCATTTAAGTCTGTTCCGATAATCTGAAGAATCTCATTCTTAAAAGTTTCTCTTTCTGTATAGAGTTGAACGAAATCAAACTTCTTACCAACTGTTTTCAAAGCTTCTGAGAACTTAGCGTCAAAAAAATTCCATGAGCGTTGTACGATCAGATGCCTTCTGACAACCGAGTAACTGAGCAACTTTTAGTACATCCTCTCGTGTTTGATTGACTCTAACAAAGAATGCAACCCTTATGTCAGCTCTTAGATTGTCTTTACAAATCAAACCATCTTTACCTTCTCTAGCTATCTCGACTCTCTTAACGGAAATATCCATTACTTCATATCTATGTATGATAGGAACGACAAAGATACCACCAAATGATACGATTGGACCACCAACACCATTTCTTACGATAACCTTACCTTGTTCCACCTTATGATAGAACCTTGAAAATAATGCTAGTAACCCGATAATTACTATTACAACTGCTCCTATACTAACTAATGCAACCTGAACTGAATAACTCATTTCTCCCATTATTTCACTCCTTAATTTTCACAATGTAATATACATTTTTATTAGTGTCTTTTCTACTTACATATGCAACTTCATCTTTATCAAATGACTCTTCGTCAAATTCTGACTTGACATTGATGACTATTGAAGCTCCATCTCTTTTGATTTTTGCCTGGCCTAATCGTCCCTTATTAACAGTGCACATGAGTGTGCATAATTGTTCAATCACCCCATTACCTCTGTTATCTTGCATATTGCTATACTTAAATATACCTTTTAATGGAATCGTTTCGTACTTAGTAATGATGATACTAATTAACATAGCAGGTATGAGTAATAGCCCATTGACTAGACCTCCTACTACAGTTAAAGGCAAGTAATACATGAACATAGCTATGATCCAGAAATTCAGCATTACAATACTTAAAATTAACATAAAAGGTAATTCTGCTACATTAAGAAACGCTAATATTGCATAAAATGGACCTGAATTATCAGCAAGATCTACATCGATATCAAAATCTAAAAAAGTCAAAATCGATTGCACCGACAATCACTATAATCCAATACAATAATATTAATCCTAATAAAACAGTAGGTATAATATTGACCCCTGTGACAGCATATTTTAGCAACACTATGATAACACCCCCTTAATTTTTATACAAGAATTATGATTAAGGCAATTATCTCCTTGTTCTAAACTTGTATCTTTTTTACAACACATACTTATATTCAAAATATTGGAAAATATGCACGTGCAAATATAAACATCTATAATATAAGATATATATATCATATATTAATTCTATTACTAACCCTATACTTAGTCAAGATATATCCGTGCGTTAAAATAACGTAGAACATATAATTTTTGCTATTAAATGGTTGTAATTCTTGCACAAACTAGATTGTCAGTTTCTACTCTCTTCTGCTCTAATCTTAGCCAATCTATAATTCCCCTGACTCTCTTTTACCAGTCTATCAAAATCACTTTCAAACAGTTGATCCTGCACTATTCTATACTTTTCAAACTCACTTTCAGCAAATGACTTTGCAATTGCAGATGTCACCTTACCCGATCCTTCAAGTATTTCCATTTCATTGAATTGGAGGAATGCATTCAACCTCTTTGCCCAATCTTCCATTGTCATCGGTATCCTTCTACTGGCCTGTAACTCTGCATAATCTAAATACATAGTCACAATTCTGTTTAATGATTCTATTTCATTAAGTTTTAAGTAATTCTTCGCTATAGAAACATCACTTTTAACAACCTTACCTTTAGGATAATTTTTCCAACTTGTTAGACCCATATGTTCTTTTTGTGAGTTGCTCTATTAACAATTAATTCAGCCGCCGTAAATCCATGAATAGCAAAATGTAACTTATTTTGAACTGTCTTAAAAAAATATCTTAGTTATATTTGAGTCAAGGGAGTAATCCATTGCAGTAGCATAAATGTCAGTAATCTTTTGATAGAATTTTCTTTCGCTAGCTCTAATCTCCCTGATTTCTTCTAATAGATGGTCAAAATACTCTTCATTTAAAAAAGTTTCCATTCTTTAATCTTTCCTTGTCAAGAACATATCCTCTAATAGAAAATTGTTTCAAAATCTCTGTTGCCCAATTTCTGAATTGAATCGCTCTTTCAGAATTCGTTCTAAAACCTACTGCAATGATCATCTCTAAACTATAATACTTAGTGTTATAGTTTTTATCATCCTTAGCAGTTCGTCGGAATTTCCGACATACTGATTTTTCATCAAGTTCCTTAGCTAATATATTATTAATATGCTCAGTTATAGTAGTCCTTCCTTTACCAAATAATTCAGCTATTAACTCCTGAGTTAACCATATATTTTCGTCAATTACCATTACTTCAATTGAATCAGATTCACTTTGGGATGTGAAAATCAAAAATTCAACTGTACTATTTCGAATTTGGTATCTCTTTTTTTTCATTTTACCATCACCTTTTCATATGGAATAGATATTCTAAAATAATTGTATCATAGCAAAACAACCAACACAAGAACAAACGTTCCCCTCGCTAAAATTTAGATCCTCCATACTTCTTTAGAACGCCTTGTCACCTTCACGCATACTATAAACTACTATTTATTCTGACCTCTAACAAAGTTAGAAACAACCGTTGTAAGGGGAACTGGAGCTACCTTAAATAAACCATCATGATGTATTGTTATAAGAGTACCACCTCTTTGGGTATATCGCTTACCAATATGTGAATATCCCAAGAAGTCGATTGACATCCCATATGTCATCATGATGCCCTGGTAAGTCAGTGAAAGCGTATTTAAATGATCATGACCACAGAACATGCCTTTGATTATACCATTTTCTACTGCCTTTTCAAAGAAATCTGGTTTATATTTTGATATACCAAAATAATCATTATTTTCTCCAATACTACCAAAATTATATTCAACACTATTATCCCCAAGTTTCATTTTCTCATAAGCTTGTTTGAATTCTGGTAACGGCATATGAAAGAACGTTAAAGCTTTTAGATCAATATTTTGTTCTTTAAGCTTAGATAGTTCTTCCATACACCATACTGTTTGATCTTCATGAATGCAATCAAATCCACTGTAAAACCAACCATTCCTGTACATATTTGAATCTAAGATGACTAATGCCATTCTTAATTGCTCTTTGTTATCACATAACTTGATGATGTAATTACCTTCACCGGTCAGATTTTTTATTTCCTTTATCAAAAATGCTATATTTACCATCTGAAATTATCATTGAAATTTCATCTTTATCTCCTTTTGATCCCATTTCAATATCATGATTACCAAATAAAAAGGCATAAGGAATCTTAAAAGAATCCATAAATTCAACGAGTTGCTTAGCTTGCTTAATATTATTCCTCGTGCCAGCTTTTAAAATGAAAGGAAAGATACTATCCCCTGTTAAAATAATTAAATCAGGCCTTGTCTCTGTTACTAATTTTGTTACAGCAGCCATAGCTAATTTATCTTGCTTTTTCGATAGTATTCCAAATCCAAAATGCAAATCCGTTAATTGTAATATTTTAAAAGGTTGATCCCCAACTTTTAAAACAAAATGATGATCACTATCTTTGTAAAACATAGGATTGTTATACATAGCTAATTCCTCCGATTTATTACTTTAATGGTACCATAGCTCCAACTGTACAAATTATAGTCGATATTATTAGGATAATTTGAAATGGCAACGTTCCAATTTTACCACAGATTGGGCTCGCTCCAGCTTTTTTCCTTGACTTATTATATGTAAATATAAGCATAATAGCAACGAGCACGACTACCCCTGACATGATTCTTGTCAGTATAATAAAACTATTTACACCAAATATGGCGAATAATAAGGATGGTATTGTAGCTAATAACCAACAAACCTTATTATTTATTCCAATCTGTTCATGGACTACATCACGAAGACTTAATGTATTTGACCAGAATGTGGTTAAAAGGGCAAATAATGAAAAAAAAGACCCGCAAGAATGGCTGCCCAACGTCCAATGCTCTCACCTAATTGAAGATAAGCAAGTTCTTTATCTAAGGACCCTTTTACCCCTAACAAAACAGTTGTTGTTACAATTAAGATAAAAACAGATGATATGGCAAATCCCAAAAAAAATCGACGTTCTAATTTTCTTTGCATTACCACCTAATCCTTTTACTGACTGGATAACAGCTTGGTTGGCTGAGGTAGCAAAGACAACCATGCTATATAAAGCTAATAGATTATTAATATGTATTTTGGATGTTTGCAATGGATTAAGTGGGTGTGTAAAGGTTCCTACGCTCATGACTACAACAATTAACATCAATACAATTACGGTATACTTTTGGGCAATTCCCACAGCCTTCATTCCCATAAAAAACGACGATACCGGCTAGTAGATAATAGATTAGCTGAGCCACTGAAAACGGTACATGCAGCCAATTCTGAATAATCCCAGCTCCACCATTAATATTGCCACTGACACCAACAACAATGGCTAATCCGTAAACCGTAAACATCACCCAACTAAAGATCTTTTTACCCTTTCCTTTAAATAATTCACCTTCAAAGCTTTTAACAAGCTGAAGGCCACCATTGTTATACGATAACTCAGCAATAAGTAAATGCAAGACAACGTTCATAAAATATGCTAATATAACCATCAAGACAACGTCTTTAAGACTGTTTTTAGTTGCTAAAAAAAGGCACTGCGATAATACCCGTACCAATACTATGTCCAACAATCATACTGGTTGCTTCAAACACAGTAAAATTAGCTTCACTTTGTATTTTCATGTGTATCCCCCTCCATAGTATAACCAATTGATTTATCTTATTTTTCTCTGTTATCACAATGGTTTTATTCAATAATAACATATATATAAATCAATTGTAAATTGTCGTTTATTTCATATGCCAATAATTATACCAATATAAATTCTTTGCATGTATACATATGCATTTTCCTTTAATTTTTATATAACAAATCCCTTACTTCTGAATTGAGATATAGGGGATAAATCTACATCCTCTCTACTATTTAATGTGTTAATATACTCCACGTGCAGGTTAATATGAACCCTTAATCATTAATTATTTGATTGGTATACTTAAAATACTGAAGATAAGTTCTTTCAATAATTCTTCAAACAATTAAAGGAGGATTCAAAATGACATTAATTTTAAATAATGAAGAGTGTATGGCTGATTTCTATATATCACCTCATGGCAATGACTCATTTAGTGGAACATTGCCAATAGTATCTGATGATGGTAAGGATGGTCCTTTGTTAACACTAGAAGAGGCAAAGAAAAGAGTTCGTGAAATAAATGAGGGTAACATAAAAGTTCTCATTCGTGAGGGTGACTACTTTATGAACGAAACAGTTGTCTTCTCTATGGAAGATAGTGGTCATAAGAATCGAGTTATCAGATATGAAGCTTATCCCAACGAAACACCAGTATTGACATCTGGCATTAACATTACGAATTGGAAAAAAGTATACGACTATCCAATAGGTTTACCCAAAGAAGCCGAAAATAATATTTGGCAAGCTGCTATTCCTGAAGAATTAACAACTGTTTTAACTATGTATGATAAAGACATTCAGCTTACGCGCACACATGGCAATTTTTTTCGAACCTACACAGCTGATTGAATATGATAAAACAGTGACATCCAATGTCTCCCATGAAAACGATCGTGCTCTATTAAGGCGAATTGATTTTCCTAAAGGTGCAATGAGAAGCTGGGATAATATAGAAGATATTGAAATACGATTAATGCCTGTTCCATGGACATGTAATCTTCTCCCGCTTGAAAGTGTCGATGTTGAAAATAATGTGGCTTGGTTAGCCGTAGAAGCAACGGCTCCTGCATGGGCAAAAAGCAAAGGTATTCGTGTTGAGAATGCAATTGATTACTTAAACCAACCTGGACGATGGTGTGTTGACACAAAAAAAAGGCGTTATTTATTATTGGCCAGAAGATGATGAACCCAGTGAAAATATTTATGTGCCTAGTTTAAAAGAATTTATAAAAGTAAGTGGTAACATAGATTATGAAGGTTCTACTGATCAACCTGTAACGCATTTGCATTTTAAAGGTCTAAGCTTTAAATATGGTATGCGAGATAGAACAGATAAAGGGTACAAAGGTTGGGGTATCCAACATGACTGGGAAATGTTTGATAAAGACACTGCAGTCTTTCGTTTCCGTGGTGCTAAGGAATGTTCTATAACAGAATGTCATTTTTATGCTACCAGTGGTACCGCTTTAAGACTTGATTTATTTTGCCAAAATATCCTGATTGAAAATAATATGTTCGATAATATTGGAGCTATGGGTGTTTTGTTATGCGGATATGGTCCAGGAACAAAAGATGTTAATTGTCATAACATTATTAAAAAATAATATTATAACTCGATGTGGTGAGGTTATTTGGCATGGTCACGCTATATTTGTTTGGCAAAGTGGACATAACATAATTCAAAACAACAAGATACATCATTCTGCACGAAAAGCAATAGGAATCTGTGGTATCCGTGTAGCAATTATGGAAAATCGTTCTCATACATTTGATGAAGGTGCTCAAACTGTTAGGTGGTCTGAAATTGATAAAGCCATAGATATGAAGAAAGATGTATTTAGCAGATATCTACCATTTCTACATGCAAGAGATAATATCATAAAAGATAATGAAATTTATAGGGTTTTAGAGAAAATAGGTGATGGATCTGCATTAAACATCTCAGGTGCGGGTACAGGAAATCTTGTTAAAAGAAACTATATACATCACATCGCTACTCATGACTCATCATCAGCTTTTAGAATTGATGATTGGCAATGTATGACAACCGTTGAAGATAATATTATTTACATGTCAAATGTCGGTGCTATTACAAGAAAGAATTATAATACAATCTCAAATAACATCATCGTAGATGTTAATTGTATTGGCTATTATAGATTTGCATCCTATCCAGATGAAGAAGCTAGCTTTGGTTCAATCATAACAAATAATATATGTTATGAAAGTGGACCTGGTGCACGATTTTATAAGGCGGCTTATCTTGTCTCAGAAGGTGCTACATATCCTTACCATTGTAAAGCGGACTATAATTTATTTTATTGCGCAGCAGATAAAGATTTTGCACTTAAAGAAATAAAAGAATGGCAAGAACAAGGGATAGAAAAAAATAGTATTTGTGCAGACCCTCTATTTACAGACTTAAAAAATGAAAATTTCACCTTATTGCCTGAATCTCCTGCATTTAAGTTAGGATTTAAACAAATTGATCAAAGTAAAATTGGTATTACCCATGCATATCCTAGCCATCTGAAAAAACTAGAATATCATGAAAAAGAAGATATGCGTGTTTACGACAGAGGAAAAGATACTTCTATTGAAAACTATGAGTGGTGGTAAAAAAAATAATTAAGAGAAGTAGGGCTACCAATACTTTTTTACATAACAAATCCCTACTTCTTCAATTAAGATATAGGGGATTTGTTATTATTATAAAACCCTTGATATTACATGATTGTATTTAATAGTAAATTAGCTAGCAATTATATGCATGAGAGTCAAGCAATGAAATTATACTTAATTCAAGGGGCTTTACTATCTATACTATTCATCTTCCAATTTGAAAACGACTGTTGGTTAACGTGTCCCCACACAACGTAAATTACATCTGATAAATATTTATATGCGTGATCGCTAAAATATTGAACTGTTCTGAGAGTAGTTCCATTCTCAATAACAATACCACTTTGAGTCCAATTTCCATTACCTAAGTAAATGTGTATTCCCCTTGTTGTAATACTCCTCCTGGTATTGAATAATACTGATCTCTAGTATCCGTATTAACTAACACATTGCTACCTGATTTTTTTGCAAGATTAATATGATAAGATGAAGCATTCCCATCCCATCTAAAATTCAGAGTGTTACCACTATCATAATCCTTTGCATCTGGTGATGTAATTGTTACTGAACCAGCTGCATAAACATTCATTTCATTAATAAATAACATGCTAGCGCACATACAAATACATAATAAAATTGACAATACTCTTTTCATCATCATCCTCCTCATCAGAGTTATTTTATTGCTATATTGCTATCAAATTTCTTATTTTTTATTGATAAAATATATCCCTATCACTACGACACTTATGGAAATAACTACACTTAGTATGTAGCCAATCTCTGTATTGACTTCTAAAATGGCTCCTTCTAACTGTCTATCATTTGATAAATATTTCTCTATGGCTTTCGGAATAAAGAAAGATATTAGCGTTATAATGGTGTATAAAATACCTATAAATTTTAATCTCCCTTGGTTATATTCTACATCTGTTAATAATGCTATCATGAAACCCACAATACCTAGTATTAATACAATGGTTACCTCTGTAATTCTATCAATATCTTGTTTTTTTCATAATCACCTGTCATAGGACTCTTAATTTCCGTATCCATTCCTGTAGCTATATTTATCCCTTTGACTGTTGTAACTTTCTCACCTGAACATGATACTGAGATATATGGTATAAAAAAAAGTAATAAGAAATGCTAACGTTAATAATTTAATTATGTTCTTCATCGTATTATTTTCCTCCATGATTTCATTGTATTATTTTATCCTATCATTACATCATCTTCATCTGTAATTCGCTTATCCATGTCTACATAGACATTCACCCACCCATAAATCATCCAATAGATAAGTAAAGAGATACCACTCTGAAGATAGATATTCTTGTATAAGAAGCCAGCTCGAATATATAGAATAGTGTTTATTGATATATATCCTAGAAGAATTTTCTGTAGCTCATTATAATCTCCCCGTATAAAGATAAAGCCCATAAAAATTATACAGGTTGTGCCACTAATTACCTTTATCGAATGAGATAGAAAACTCCAATTATGATCTAGCGGAACAACAACGGTAAATAACATAACGCCTATGGCTACATAAGCCCATATATATTCTTTGCTCTTTAACCATTTTGGGATAGGTAACAAATTATAGAGGTATTTAAGATGTTCTCTTAAGGTATATATCTGGGTTAATACATCTGCTGGTATAGTTATTGTTAATCTCAAATAGCAGTAGCATGAAGCGACTAGCATGATAAAACCATTGAATAACCCATGCCAGTCTTTTTCCCATGCTATCATCACTATAAATATAAGCGTTAAAATACCTATAATAAGAAATCCTATTTCACGATAACTCTTAGATTTTAGATTACTCATGCTTAGTTCTTTTGCTCGCTTTGTGAAGGTAGCTACACTATCAGCTACGTTAGTCATTTTTTGTTCAGGTCGAACATTAGATTCATCTTTAACTATATGTGATATACTCTCATCATTATTGTGAACCTGTTCATTATCCATATTTTTATGTTCACAGCTTGTAATATAATTTTTCCTATCATCTTTTTTATCTATGAATAACACAATAGTTCCAATAGCAGATGCTATCCATGTTACATAATAGCCATAGCTAGTGTTCATGATAACTCCTGCTAAATCATCGCTATTTTTTAACCAAACGGGTATTATACATAGTAAAAAATGTAACAATCATTGCTATGCGGGCTGTACTTAGAAACTTCTTAGAATGATTTGCGATGTAATGATACAGTGATAAACTACCAAGTAAAGGTATAAGCCAGTAAGAGAAAAATACAGCTAAAATCCACCATTCCTTACCAATACCATCGAATCCTACGAAACGTATGAGTTTCCAGACAGTTGTTTGTACTGTAAATAGTGATACCGTTTTCCAGACCCCTATATAACTTAATATCACTGAAGAGAACCAAGGTAAGAAAAATCCTCCCACGGTAACTATGACACTTAATAAAATAATCACTTTTCTTTGTTTATGCATAATATATCTATTCCTTTCATTCATCTTACTGATTGAACCCTCTATCTATTTACGTCTTCTCTACTAGAGAAGATATAGCCCATTAATTAACCCAAATATTGATTTAGAATCCTTCTGGCATATTGTTAACTTTCCATATTCCTTTATAGACTCTATTCACTTCTTCATTCTCATCTACATATAGAACCCTAACTTCTAATTCGGATTCTGAGGTTATATCAAACCTATCATTGACAATATTGTCTATGGTCATATATCGATATCCTTTTAATAGACCTAAGCCTCGGCTACTAATTACGCTCCCTTTACCAATAAGTTTTACATCCATAATCAACTTCGACTTTGACAGTTCTTCCTCTGTTATTTTATTTACAGAGCCAATTATTGAAGTTAATCCATCATATTTTACAAAACCCATATGCATGATAAAGTCATCAGACACTTGGTCATATGTTTTTTTTATTTTAATGTAGTCATCATTACTTACTGCTTCAAATTGATTGATATTCACGATTACATACTTTGAATCTAATTCCTCATATGCAACTTCCATCATTAAGTCATCATCGTGGTAAGCTATGGTATTATTGTCTTTATCAATATCAATATCTGGGTATGACAGGCTAATATCATCTATAAATCCTCTAATATAATTAAACCACAGCTCACATGTAGACGAATTACTTGAAGAACCTATAATTTGTATATTCCAGTCTTCTTGTTTGACTTTTTCATGCCAGTCTATTAATGCATATAATATTGAAATATCTTCACTTGCCTCTTTTATAAACAAATCCCCCTTTATATGAATAACACCTGTAACTGCCTTATAAAATGCCTCAGAATCTCCATCTTGAGCATATTTTCTATCGGATCTACCTAAGGCAATTTTCAAAAAATTAATGGCTCTACTATCTAATTCTTTATTTTTTTTCAGTTTTTTTTGAGTAGATATCTGCTGCTGCTTCATAATCACCTTCGTAAATCTTATCCTCAAAACTTTCATATGGATTTGAACAACCGCTCATTAAGAATATTGATAATGCTATAACAATAAATATTACTTTCTTCATATCTTCCTCCAATTCTATTAACCAAGGTTGTAAGTAACGCCCATACACTGGTTTTGTATCAGTGAATATATGTTGTTATTCGTGTTTTTCATTCATAGATAGATTACCATACGACATAACAAAAAAAACCTCCATCAGCAATGGAGATTTTCATTGAATAATAAAAGAAATTTTGTTATCATTAGATAGGATTTTAGAATATGTAAACAATATAATAATGCACTAATAAAATAAATTCTTATTTGGAGGCATAATTTTGAGTTACAAATACGATGACCTATTTCGAGATACTAAAACGAACCACTATGGGAAAACCAGAATATATAATATAAGAAAAAAAATCTTCAATTCACAGAAACTGAAGATTCTGCTGAGACTCCACCCTACTATAAAACTATACTATATCAATACCATCTAAAATACCTTGAGGAGATGAAAGTAATTGGTGCTAAGCCCCTTAGTTTTAACTATATGAAGTTAAAGTACGGTCTCCCTAATAACCTCGATGACTACTTTATTATTAATCCAAAGCACAAGAGCTTTAAAAAGCCTAAAACAATCCACCAGAAAAATGCTTACATATTAATTATCTTTTTTCAAATGAGCCTTGAACATGCAAATCTTTTTCTAGAAAGCTTAAATTACCCAAGACTCGATTCTCCCATGGCATCAAACTTGACAAAATGTATAAAATATGGTCTCTCTTGCTCACATACTCTAGAAGAAATCAATCAATTACTTTCTGATAATAACATAGAAACCTTGTATTAATCATGAGCGTATTTATTTAATTTCTATAGCAAATATTGTTTTTTCAGATTCATTGTCTCTGTTATCTTTGTAATAAATCTCGACTCTATAATCGCCTTTTTTCAAGGATATCAGTAAAATCAATGAATAGCTCTTTCGTTGTTAAACTAGTTACTAGTGCCTGTGAATCTGGGTCATAGAAGTTAATATAATAACTATTGACCCTCTCACCGCCAACCCAGGTCATTGATTTTTCTTCTAAAATAGTCCATTCCTTTTTTTCATCATTATTTATTGTGACTGCTGGTAGGTATGGCGATAACACGGAAAAATAAACTTTAGATAATGGAGACATAGTATTTTTAGTCAGATAACTTAAAGTACATTCATAAGCACCCATTTTTAAGTCTAAAGAATCTATATCAAAAGACTTAGTATCTCCCTTAAATTATTTTTTTAATTGTTTGTCCTGAGACTATATGATTCATTACCATATAGATCTCTGTAGGGTCATCCATATCGCTCCACTCTATTTTCTTTTCACTATAGTAAGGAAAAATACTATTGTTTTTTTACATTAAACGTTGCTCTTTTAGGAATATCATCCTCTACAATTGAAATATCCACTTTGGCAAATTTTGAAATCAGTTTATCTTTTTTAGACTGAATAATCAAGGAATAATATCCACTACTGTTCGATAAATCATTAATGTTCATCCTTTGGTCTTTTATTGTCTTAGTTACAATTCTCTTTGCTCCGTTATAATCTAATAACGATACTTGGTAGCTTAATTGTGTGTCTTTGGGGTAAAAACTAATATACTTATCATCAGACACATGATAGGAGTAGAAATCGGTATCGAATGTAACTGGACTCAATAATTTCCAATCTACTGGTTCACTTACAGTAAAATCGAAATATTTCATATAGGCAAACTTATTATTTGGGTCTGTGACAAAAAGCATTAGCCTATATGTAGCTGGATTTAATCCTAAAGTATCTACATCGAGACTACACCCTTGTACATAAATTTGAGGGGTTTCAATCTGCCATGTAGAGGTATTCATTATGGTAATAAAGTATCCTAGCAAATTATGTGGATTTGACCATTCCACTAACTTTGAACCTGAATATTCAAAAGCACTATTTTGCGGTGTAATAAAAGAGATTTGCTCTGTATTTATCATTTCTTCTTGGCTATCATTACTTGTATTTATGTGGTCATCCTTAATAGCATGGATATTGCTATTCTTAACATATGTACTATTACTTTTATTAATGTTCATGCTATTATTAGTAAAGGTTATCACATCATCTTTTTTGTTGTAATATAAAAAATAATAATAATCCACATGTTAATAAAGCAAAACTGAGCAAGAATACTTTTTTTTATGGATAATCGCTTTGGTTGTTCTCCAATTATTTTATTCAGCTCATGAACATTTTGTAATCGATGTTTTATAGATTCCTTACATGCTCTAGAGATAATATCCATGATTTTTTGTTTATCTATAGTTCCATCTATCAGCGTTAAACCAATTTCATATGCTTCTTGACTCGTTCTAGTACTAGGATCATTTTTATATCCTAAGTTCATTATTAAGTATTCAAGAATTTTCCCTAGTGAATAGATATCTGACCAAGTACCTTGAGTACTAGCCCCTTGTTTTTTGCTCAGGCGGTGCATAGTTTGCAGAAAAAAAAGTAATTGTATTAGTCTTATTAATATCTTGTTTACATTTAGAAATACCAAAATCTCCAATAACAATCTTATCAGGCATTACAAATAAATTACTGGGTTTTATATCCCGATGAATGATACCAGCCCCATGAATTTCTTCAACGGACTTCAGGAGAAGTATATATATGTCTAGAATATCTTGAGGTGTCACCTGCACATCTGACATCATGAGCTCACTTAATGTTGGACAATCAATATAATCGAGAACAATATACGCTGTATTGTTTGTCTCAAAACAATCATTAACATTTACAGCATATTTATTCACAGACAACGCTTTTAACTTCTCGGCCTCTTGTAAAAATCGCTTTAATAGTTTTGTATATTGCTCATACTTCTTTGGCGTAAAAGAATCTAGTTCTATTGCTTGATTATTTTTATTTCTCCTCAGTCTTATCAGTTGATCATCATATTCTATACTATCACGTGGAAAAAACTCTTTAATGACAACATGTTTCTTAGTGAAATTATTATTAGCCATATATACAAAACCATTATCTCCGGAATAAATAACATAGCTTATCTCGTATTTACAATGATTAAGTTGATATCCCGTTGATAAAGCATCATTATTTTCAATTCTACATGTGTTTTCTTTAGCTATTTTTTCAAGAATTATCTGATTAACCATGCTTCCCTCCAGCTTTTATCTTTTTAGTATATTTTACCATAGTTCTCTAAATTTAATCCAGTCTATTTCTAGTATAAACTGAATATACATATAAAACTTATCCTCCTGCTCTATAAAACAGTCCTCGGTGCTTATAAGCTCTCCTTATATAAAAATTTACATCAAAACTAAGAGGCTCTACAAATATTGAGCCTCTTAGTTTTGATTTTATTGCCTTTCAATTCTTGAAATTACGTTCACTATATACAGCTAACAACAATACTATTTTTGTAGTCTTATACAGGTCTTCTACATAGTCACCTTATTTCTTATTTTCTTTACACATGCAATATTCCGCTAACCATACTGTCTACTCTTTTTAGATCATCTTCATTTGGTCTTCCGGTTATATTTCCCATGCGTCCTATTGTGTTAAACTGAGTATAGAATGAGTCTTTACTGTTGAATTGTCCTTCAAAAAACCATTCTGTAACAACTTCAAATCCCAAATGGTCAAGTAATTGCCCAAGAAATTTAGGTACAGAAGTTGCTTCATTTATTCCAGTGTGAGGACCGGCAAATGTACAATATGTTACCGCTTTTTTGTTAACTCTCCTTGGTGCATAAGCCTTAATGTCTCCACTTTTCACATACTTCTTTTGCATATTTTTCCACAAATTAATCATATCTTGAGGTGGTAACCAAATATAGACACCTGTGCCGACAAAAACAAAATCATAGTTTAAAAAAAAGTCTAAAGCGTCCTTGTCTGAATTTTTAGTCACTTCAATGGTATCACCTCATGACCTTGAGCTTTAACTGTCTTATCAATTTGCATTGCAATTTTTTTTGTATTACCTATTCCTCGTCACTGAGGACACCCTACTCTGGGCTATGTGCTTGGCGCTTTCATCCTTAGATTGCACCCATGCCGAGCATACCAAAAAGACAGGATTTGATCGGTAAAATCAAATCTTGTCTTTTATTTATAAGATATCTAATTTTATTGGGTCAGCACTGCAATGCAAATTTCAAACTCTCCAATAGGTACTTTATTATTAAATTCACGCTCATTTTTTACAACCTTAATTATTTGTAAAGGACGGTTGTCTTTTAAAGTCCCTATACTCTATTCTATAATACATTTATAAACTTTTACAAGGAGGAAAACATGAATATATCAATCATAGGTACTGGCTTTATTGCTTCTGTTCATGCAGAAGCCTTATTATCACAAGGTCATTCGATCTCTCTAGTCGTTGACCGAGATATCGAAAATGCAAAAGCTTTTGCTGAAAAGTTGAATATACCAAACTACAGTAAGACAATGGAAGACGTCAACAACAAAAAATATTGAAGCTGTACACATTTGTACACCACCGGCTTTGCACTTTTCAATGGTAAAACAATGTCTTGAATATAACAAACATGTTTTATGTGAAAAGCCACTCTGTTTAACCCCAGCTGAGGCACTTGTTTTAATATCTATTGCTAAAGAAAAAAGATTTAAATGTTGCAGTCAATTATAATGTAAGATTTCACACTCTCATGAATGACATACGTAAGGTTGTACAGTCAAAAGATTTTGGGGATATTTTCCTCTTACATGGTAATTATCTACAAGAATTTCATGTTCTCCCAACCGCCTACTCTTGGAGATATCAAGATGAATTAGGTGGAAACATGAGAGCTGTAACTGAAATTGGTTCACATATCATAGATTTAATGCCTTATTTAACAGGATTAGATGTTGTTGAAGTATCTGCTAATTTTAGCTATATTCAAAATGAACTTTATTTGAAGGATAATATCATGTATAAAGACCCCATTGAAGGTGCAGAAACTATTCAAGTACAAACTGAAGATGTAGCAACTGTTAATCTACGATTCAATAACGGTTCCATAGGAAATTTCACTTTTTCAGAAGTTTCTCATGGAAGAAATAACCATATTAAGTTTGAAATCACAGGCACAAGAAAATCAGTATGGTGGAATTCCGAAACTCCATATCAGTTTCACACAGCATCTCAAGATAATGGTACTAAAACGGTAACCAATGATTTTGGTAACGGCTTCAACGAAACAATCAAATCACTTATTACTAATTTCTACAATTCAATTTCAAACCCATCAAATACGATAAGTTATAGTTATCCAACTTTAGAAGATGGTTATAAAAACGTTATCATCTGCTCTGCTTTGCTTGAAAGCTCTAATAGAAATGGAGCATGGGTAAAAATTAATTATAATGAAAAAGGAGTCTAACATGAAAACAAAAACAAACCTTTCACAAATGTCAGCTAATGAAGTAATCAAACATTTTAATTTTGAAAGAATGCCTGTTGAAGGTACCTTGTTCAAGAATGTATATCGAAGCTGTAAAAAGGATAGCATGGGTAGACCTCTTGGAACTTCAATAATAGGTATGTATAGTCATGAACTTAAAAGCGTTTCCTGCTTTCATCGTTTGCAATGCGATGAAATCTGGCACTTCTATGGTGGTGATCCAATAATATTATACCTACTTCTTCCAGATGGCGCATACAAAACAGTTATACTTGGTAACAATATTCTAAAAGGAGAGCTCATTCAATTTGTTGTACCTTCAGGGGTATGGCAAGCTGGAGAATTAATCTCTGGAGGTAATTACGGCCTCTTTGGTTGTACGATGGCACCAGGTTTTTTATGGCCCGGATTTTGAAGCAGCTATTGGTTGCGAACTCGAAAAGGAATACAGCCAATTAAAAGAGGTTATCAAACGACTAAGCGTTAATGGTGATCTAACAAAAATGCCGGATGGTTATGCAGAATAACACTTTAGATAACTCTATGATAGGGTGATTTCTTTCTTAAGGAAATCACCTTTAAAGATCCATTGGATGAATTTTATCTTTAATCTGCTTGATATCTACAATCTGAACAACACCCTTATTATATTTTATTAAACTTTTTTTTTTCAAAATTTTCAATTAGACGATTGACACTTCTAACTGTGGTACCTAAAAACTGTGCAACTAGCTCTTTATCCATTTCTAATTTTCCATTTTTTTTATTGCAATATGAATATAATAGAATAGAAAAACGATATTCGAGTGTATACAATGTATTAGCTACTACAGTTTTAGCACTTTCGTTCAGTTTTCTTGACAATTGACTTAACATATATTGAACTAAGTTGAAATCAGCTTCTAACCATTCAAAGAGCACCTCTTTATCTATCATAACAACTTTACAACATGTTATTGCTTCTACATCAAATTCTTTCGTGCTTTCATTAAATAATTCTGTTTCTCCGAATAGTTCCCAGTCCCTTATTATGCTTACAACTATTGATTTTCCCTCTTCTGTCATGACAGATATTTTTGCTATACCTTCAATTAGAACACATGCGAAATTATGTGGTTCGTCTTGTTTTACAATCAATTCACCAGGCAAAAATTCAAGTGTCTTTAATTTACTTTTAATACTTTTATGACACGAATTATATATATCATTAAGTGAGATTATACTCTCTTTCATATATCCTACCTCCTAGCTAATAAAAACTAATTATTACAAAGTTTCCCCAAAAATTTCTTAGTACTTTGTCATTTTTAATAACAAAAAAATGACTTCTTTACTATTTATACATACTTCTTCAATATTCTCAGGTACATAAAGAATAATCTCTCTTCTAACTGATTAAACACTTCTATTAGATTTTAGGTATTAGTTGATTAATCTTTGTATACTTTATCATAACATGTGTCTTAACTATAACCATGATACCTAGTAATGCTGATATAATATCACCATACATATTATATCCAATAAGAACTCCGCAAATTCCATATATTACCCATGAAACCAAATAGATATTTGTAATGTTTTTGCTCCAGAAAATAAAGCTTCCACTTATGATTTCTTATTATATTAAGCGATCTGAGCAGTTATTTAGGTATTTAATATCATTACGAACAAAATAATTACTGACGATATAATTTTTTATCATGATACTTGCCCTAATCTTTTTACATTACTTTTATATACGGTTACTTCTTGTGATTGCTTGCATAAGTCTTGTTGGTTTACCTAATTCTGTAAGAAATTGCACTTATTTATGAAAGTATACCACAAATTACTTTATTTTTTTTCGAATAGATATTATATGACATTATATCTACAAAATATTCAAGACGAAAGGAATACTACCATGAAAAAAAAGTATTATCACATCCGTATTACTTTTACTGGTGATGTTTGTAACAGGTGCCTCTGTAACATACGCAAATAAAACTTATCAACCAAGCTCATGGTCTTTCGAAAGTATTAATATTAGTGCTAGAGCAGGATTAATACCAGAAGACTTCGGTGCACAGCCCTTTACCAACAGTATTACACGAAGAGATTTTTTGCGAGTTACTTATAAATGTATGCCGTATTTATGGCATTACATTACCTGAGCTTCCTACCTCTCATCCATTTCAAGATACAACCGATAACGCTGTAGAATATGCCTACATGTTAGGTCTAATCCAAGGTACTGGAGAAGGTATGTTTAGCCCTGAAATGCCCCTTACGAGAGAGATGGCAGCTGTCATGGTCTCCAGAGTACTTATACTCTTTCAATCCGCTTCTGGTAATGACATTGAAAACACGATACATACAGCCCCAACAGGTCCTATTACTTATTCACAGCCTATGAGTGATGTGAATGCCACCAATCTGCTGAAGAATTATGCTATAGATCATAACTTGGTTTCCCAATGGGCAAAGATATACATGGCAGATGTATACACACAGGGAATTCTGTTAGGTACCGGTGGAGGAAAATTAGATCCCAAAAGTAACTTGACACGTGAACAAGCGGTATTATTATCACTTAAGGTATTAACATACTGTGATGAGTCGCCTATTCGAGCTATAGGGGTTGAAACATGTATCCTACCTAAACCAACAGGAATCTATATCTCGACTTCTTATCAAGCAGATAATGTTTTACTACGTTGGAATAGTATTCCTTCAGCCTCAGCATATGATGTTATTATAAGTCAAAGTGGTGTTACCTCTTATACCAATAGAATCAATACCAATTACCTCGATTTACGAGATAAGTCCCTCTATAACACTATATTTAAAAAATAACAAACAACTTGTTCATGCTGATATAAAAGTTACTCCTGTTAATAAAAAAAACGGTGAGGCTTCAATATATGCTCTACAACAGGCGTTCAGCATTTTTCCAATCGTCAGTATTAATGAGATCATTACCGGCGATCCTAATAAGAATCAGTTTAAGGATATTCATGAAGCAAATCAGAATATGACAACCATAACCGTCAAAGTCTGGAATTTGACAACATCAGGAGCAAAAAAAATCAGCAACTATCAACCTTAAAGTCAATAAAAAAATGTTGCAAATACGATAGAAAAAAATATTTGAAGATATATATAACGGAAAAGAAAAGTTTCCTATCAAAAGCGCTTCTTGTTATTCTTATAGAAATGGATCATCTCAGCACTCCAATGGTACGGCTATTGATATTAATCCACAAGAAAATTATTACATTTCATCAACTGGATTTATTAAAGCTGGTATTTTATGGAACCCTGGGTTAACCCCTATTCCATTTTACCTGATGGCGATGTTGTACAAGCCTTCAACCGTTATGGCTGGCATTGGAGTCCGGATAGGCATTGGTCCAGTGGTGCAGATTATATGCACTTCAGTCTTAATGGAAATTAATACGTTAAAATCGACTAAATGATATTACTATCACTTGAAATGACCCCCATTGCCAGACAACAAAAATGTCTAGAAATAGGGGTTTCACTCTTTCAGAAGACTAGGTAATTTGTAATAGTGACTTTCGTTTGATTTAAGTATACTTTTGGATTCTCTTTCTAAGTTCAGCAATAAGTTGTTTTTTTTTCAACTCTGGGTAATATATCCAAAGACAATCTGTGAGCTGCAATAGGTATAACCCAAGAATCTATATCTTCAGAAGTGATGTCAGACAACTTCGTATATTCATCTATTAACTCTTCAATCATTATTTCTCTAATAGGATTCTTTAATGGTAATTCTGCATATCTTATCATAAGGATATAATCTGCTAAATCAGCTTCCGGATTCCCCATTGAGGCGTACATCCAATCAATTAATATGGCTTCATTATTTCTAATTAGTATATTATTCAGATTAAGGTCTCCATGGCATAATTGTTGCTTTATCGGTATGCTGTTCAAAATATCAATAACTAATCTTGACTCTGAAACTGTTAGATGTTTTGTATGTTTGATAGAATTAATAATAATATCTCTTTGTGATGGCATATTCTGAATTGATTTTTTATGTGTTTCACATAGAATTTTAGCTGTTATTTGAGCAATATCTTTGTAAGTTGACTTTTTTATATTATTTTGGTCATTATTATTATTTAGCAACTGGTAATGAAGGTGTTCCATCAATGTATTTCCATATATTCGTTCAAATACTATTCCGGGACGACCATCAACATATATCAATTCAAAAGGCTGAGGTACAGGCAGCCCACTATTCCAAGCAACTTGGCTGTTTAAATACTCTATTAACATATCATGATGATCACCTTTATTCTTTGCCAACTTAATAATTTTTTTTACGATTTCCCCACTCAAAAATCTCAGCAGAAATACCTTCGTTTATTACTCTACCTTTTTTTGCTTCTATTCTGTCTCTTTTTATGGTACGCATATTCACATTGTATCATCATATCTATAAATCAAGACTTCAATCCTATTTAAATATGTCTTTTTTAGATTACTATGTGCTAGTTGGAAGGGCGTATTATCTTCATAATCTCTATTATTAAATGCCACTGATATTCCTCCTTCTACTTTTTACTCTATTAATACTTCAGGTTTATTTAAATAAGTGGTTTCAGCGGTGCCCACTTCATTCTCATTACATAATATGTCGTTTTTTTAGAATGAGTGATAGATCTTCTTTTAACAAGTTCTCTTTTTTTAAATAATGATTTTATTGTCTTTTTCAACATTCATTACATTTTCAAGTGCCATAACCACTTTGGCTTGTATGGTTTTACCATTTGAAGATACACTGTGTTATCTTTTAATAAATTATACAAATAACCTTATCCAATTACAATAAAATGGAATTTTGTATCTCCAATACTCTGTTCTCTTTTAAGAAATCCTTCAAAATGGATTATATCTTTATGCCGCAAAACCGTAGTATATAATTTATTGTCAGTCAAATAAATCTCTGCTGAACTCTTCTTGACATTTATTATTTTAGATGCTAGGTTAGATTGAAATAGCTAAATTTTTTTTAGGATGTAATGGTAATGGATAAAAAAAAGAGAGTATAAGATAATAAATAATACTATAAATAATACGTGGCATCAAGACGTTCAACGATCATGAGCATGATATGTTAAAAAAAATATTTGACAAAAAAATACCTTATACTCTAGAATATGCCAAACATATATTAAGGAGATTAATATGAAAATAGACCGTATGCTGACAATCATTGTTATATTACTTAATAGAAGTCGAATATCGGCAAAAGAACTTGCGGAAAAGTTTGAAGTTTCAGTTCGAACGGTATACAGAGACATTGAAGCTATTAATATGGCTGGTATTCCGATTATATCGTACCCTGGGAATAATGGCGGTTTTGGTATTATGGAGAATTATAAATTAAACCATCAGCTACTGACACTAAACAATTTGTATTCCATACTTTCAGCACTTAAAGGTATTAACTCAACTCTTGAGGATGTTGAGCTTGAATCATCCATAGAAAAACTGCGAAATCTTATTCCACAGGATAAAACGCATCATCTTGACCTGCATATGGAACAAATCATTATTGGTATGCCGCCCTGGGCATACACCTCAAAACAGAAACAGCTGGTCAAAAAAAACATCCGGAATACGATCACTCAATCACAATTGATTACAATTACATATAGAAACTATACAAACGCAACAAGTACAAGGCAGATAGAACCGATGTCATTAGTCTTTAAGGGTTATACATGGTACCTGTTTGCTTATTGTCACTTAAAAACAGATTTCAGGGTATTCAGGATTTCACGCATTATTGACTTGCAGGTTGAAGATGTACGATTCAAGCGTAGGGAAAAATCATATCAAGAAATTGAAGAAGCATCAAAGAAGCTGGTCTCTTTGACCTGTATTACATTAAAATTCGCACCCCAGGTGAGGACCCGAGTTGAAGATATTTTTTGAAAAAAGAAAATATTGAAATTCTGAACACAGGTGAACTGATTGTGACTGCACAATTTCCAGAGAAGGAATGGTATTTCGCATTGATATTCAGTTTTGGCGAACATGTAGAAGTGTTAGGTCCTGAAAGGATACGCCGAGCTGTTGCATCTAGAATAAAATCGATGTACGAAAAATATCATTAAAAAAAACTTTTCAAACCTGACATACTGGTGTCACATCCCTCAGCTATACTGACTGTACAGTTTTTTAATACAGTTAGTATAGGAGGTAATATGATGATTAATAAAACTGATTTTCCCAAGCCTACCCTTATTTCAGTCAACGGTGTGGAACTCGAAGTCTTTGAAGCAGGCCGACAAAATGTAGGAAAACCTATTGTACTCTGTCACGGTTGGCCAGAACATGCGTTTTCTTGGCGCCATCAGGTGCCCGTCCTTGTCGAAGCAGGCTATCATGTCATTGTCCCAAACCAACGGGGTTATGGCAACTCATCCAGTCCGACTGAAGTAACCGATTATGACATTGAACACTTGTCGGGTGATCTCCTGGCACTTCTCGATCACTACGGATACGAAGATGCTATCTTTGTCGGTCATGATTGGGGGGCATTTGTTGTTTGGGGGCTGACCTTATTGCATCCAAACCGAGTAAATAAAGTGATAAATCTGAGCTTGCCTTACCAAGAACGCGGAGAAAAACCCTGGATCGAGTTCATGGAAGAAATATTTGGCGTAGACTACTATTTTGTCCACTTCAATCGGCAGCCAGGCGTCGCAGACGCTATACTGGAAGAAAATACATTCCAGTTCCTTCGCAACATGTACCGGAAGAACGAGCCCCTCAGAGCGCCTCAGCCGGGGATGACGATGATCAATCTCGCCAGAGCAGAAACACCACTCGGCGAACCCATAATGAACGACAGCGAACTGGCCGTTTTCGTCTCCGCCTTCGAATCAACAGGGTTTACAGGCAGTATAAATTGGTACAGAAACCTTGATCGCAACTGGCGCTTATTGGCGGACGTGAACCCGATCATCCAACAGCCTACACTCATGATCTATGGTAACCAGGATGTGATCCCGAAGTTTGAAAAAAAACTAACAGAGTTTGTGCCCAAAGCAGAAGTGGTCAGTCTGGATTGCGGTCATTGGATCCAGCAAGAAAAGCCAGATGAAACAAACCAAGCAATTTTAAAATGGTTAGAACAATGGGAGATGTAATTTTTTTCAACAACCAAGAAGAGTTTAGCGATTGGTTAGAAGAACATCATCCTGAAGCGAGTGAAGTTTAGGCGGGCCATAAGGTTCGCTTTACTCCGCGCAAAGTAACTAGTGTATAAAAATATTCAATTCTATTAAGTAACCCTTCGATTTCTGTTGCTAATACGTCACACCCTGATGAAAGATTTTCGTTTTCCTCCAACATAATCACTTCCTTAAAAGGTATATGTCGGAATAGAGTTGCATAGAAATGATTATATAGTTTGTATAAATATAGAAGTGCGTGATATAAATTAGATAGTTTTTTTTGTTACATAATTTATTTGTATTGTTCACTTAAAGGGGGAAAAAGAATGGAATGCAAGATAAAAAATATATCTATAAACTATGAAATAATAGGTAATGGAAAACCGATTATTATGCTACATGGTTATTATATAGACCATAGAGTAATGTGGGGATGTATGGAACCTATATTTAGTGATAAAGAGGGGTATAAAAGGATATATATTGACTTGCCTGGTATGGGGAAATCAGAGCGTTCCGAATGGATTAAGAGTTCAGATGATATGCTCGATATTGTAATTGGTTTTATTGAAAAAATCATTCCCAATGAAAAATTTCTGATAGCAGGCCAATCATATGGGGGATATCTGTCAAGAGGAGTACTTCATAAAATGGCAGACAGGGTAGATGGAATTGTATTAATTTGTCCGCTTATAATACCAGATCATGAAAAACGAAGTGTTGAAGAGGACGTCATTTTAGTAAAAGACAATGAGTTATTATCTAAAATACCAGAAGAGGATGCTGAAGATATGAATTTATCATTTGTGGTTCAAAGTCAAAAAATCTATGAAAGATGGCTAGATGAGGTAATGACTGATGATGAAACAATAGATGAAGAATTTTTAGGTAATCTTCAACAGAATGGGTATGAATTCTCATTCGATGTAGATAGGGTACATAAAAAAATATGATAAACCTGCTCTTATATTGTTAGGAAAACAAGACGCTTGTGTTGGTTATAAGGATGCGTGGAATATATTAGAAAACTATCCGAGAGCAACATTCGCTATATTGGATAGAGCAGGACATCTATTGCAGATAGAACAGGAAAATTTATTTAATTCATTAGTTAATGACTGGCTTATAAGAGTTAATCAGCTATAATGTTCATAATTAATGTGCCCAAATAAAGAAATTGATTGATTCGTAATAAATGAGAAACGACTTAAATCTAAAAAAAAATTTATAAAAAAGACACTGCCTTTATGGTGGTGTCTAATCTATTGTCCCCAAAAAGGAAAAAAGTGCAAAACAAATTTTATCAAATAAAGATTCGAATCACCAAAATCGAAACGCTTTCTACTCAGTGTCAGATTGACAATCTAGTTATTCCAAAGAAGGAAATCTCAATAAGTTATATTTATATCGTTTGCCCTTGACAAAAGACCACCGGTCTTTTATAATGGAATCATTAGAGACCAGTGGTCTTTTGTTATGGGGGGGGGGTGATTTTTATGGATTGGCAAAGAGCAACAACTGATAAACAAAAAGAATCAAGAAAAAATGATCTATTCAAAACAACCTTATATCTTTTCGAAAAGCACGGCTATGAAAATGTTAGTTTTAACAGAATTGCAAAGGAAGCCAATTTTACTAAATCTAATATGTATAGATATTTCAAATCTAAAGAAGACATTTTTTTTAAGCATATTTGGAGAGATGTTTAAAACTTGGCAGATGCACTATATAAGTGAGTTAAAAAAAACTTAATGTGAACGAATCCAATGTGGTATTTGCTCAAACATGGGTGGACTCATATTTAAAATACCCGAAGTTTTTAGATCTTATACCACTGCTTTTTTATATCATTAGAAAGGAATAGTTCTTATGATCAACTCATAAAGTTTAAAGCAATGTCTAAGGAGCTATTATTTCAAGTATCCCTTGAAGTAGGAAGAATTTACCCAAGTTTGGATCCCGATAGAGCATTCAAGTTAATAAACTCCAGTTTTGCACATACATCCAGCTTCTGGGCTTCTAATTTTCAAAACGAAACCCTTAAAAAAATATATGAACAAGATGAATTCAAATTCTTGAAATCCAACTTCAAAGAAGATTTAACATCCTCAATAGAAATATTTCTTAGAGGTTTATTAATAAACGACAAAAATATATAGGAGGATTTTATGTTAATTTTTTTTACATTATTGTACTTACACTATCTGGACTTTTATTGACTTATGCAGGATTGAATAGGATGATTAGACCAATCTCATCATTATGCCTTACGAGGTATTCTCAGAACCCAGATGTCAAGATTGAATATAAGTCCGATGTATTCAATGAAATGAGATCAGCAGGAGCACAATTGTTTTTCATAGGCTTAATTATTTTACTTGGAATTTTCGTTCCACAGGTAAGATTATGGTCATTTGTATTCGCCGCTGTAACATTTTTAGGTTATGCATTTGGAAGGATAGTTTCACTAGTACTAGATGGCAAGGTTTGTAAAGAACTGATGTCAGGTCTCTATTCAGAAATCATATTAGGAATTTTAAATGCCATCTGTTTAGGTATTATTTTGATCTCGTAACAAAAGAGTTTTTCACTTCAATTTTTGATAAAAGTAAGAAATAGAAATTGAAGTTACTTCACTATAATACTTTGATCATATAGGAGTTTGTGCTTAAAATTAGAGTTTATACTTATTTTAAGTAAGACTCCTTTTTTTCACATAATAACAGGTTTGTTTATATAAACATTAGATCCAAAGAATCTTAGACGTTAAATGAATGTTACTAATTAGGTAATATGCTGAGGATCGGAATTTAACAAAGATTTGCGTGAACAGGAACAGCTTAAGGCAATGTTCCTTTGGCTAAATCCTTGATTATACAATCGGATTTCGTGATAATCGGTCATATAAATGACCTCCTTTATATGTATTTACATCAAAATTTCATGCATCAAATATACACACGAGCAAGTTAATACTCATTAATGATAAGCTCTATCATAATTCTTGTACTAAAAAAAGAAGCTATCTTGATAGCCTCTTAAGTATATTTGATTTTCCAAGTCTCGACCTATCAAATAGGCAACAACTTCATTTCAGTAGTTTCAGCTTACAAACCGTTTCTACGTGTGTCGTTGTCACTGTTTGAATACAACGCACTAGTGTTGTCGTTACTATTTGTAGGCAATACATTAGTCTTTTTCCTTCTACCATCTTTACGATACTTAGAACCGTTAATGGTATTATCGAATCCTGCTTTATAAATAAATTTGATATAATAGGGATCTGGATTTCCATTTTCATCCATTCTTCCGATTATGATTTTTTCAATTAGGCTTTCAAAGAGCACCCGATTAAATTCATTAATCTTCATATCACTCTTCAAAGCCTTACGCATTGAGTCAACACGCTCCTGAGTCTGCTTTTCATTTTCTAATTGAAATTCAAAATCTTCCAATTCAGCTTTGAGCTTCACTTCTTCTTTTCCATATTTCAGCAATGAACTATCGAACATTTTCTGCTCAATTCGTCCTTCAAGAAGTAAATCAAGCAATTTCTTTTTCTTTTGCTGAACCTTATAAAGTTTGTCCTCAAGTCCAGTAATCTTCTTTGATATTTTATTGGTACCTAACGAGTTTTCAAGTCTATCTATAAACTCATTAGCAAACTCTCTATCTTTACCAAAAATCATAGAACATGATTCAAGAAAAGCCAGCTCAATTACTTCTTCAGCAACGCCCTTACTATGTTCACATGCGCTCTTTCCTTTTTGGCTGTTCGTCCTACACTGCCATATTGATTTGCGATACTGGCTACTACTATGCCATTTTCTTCTTGAGTACTTCCCACCACAATAACCACATTCTATCATACTACTAAAAGCATACTTTCTACTATATTTTTCTCTTGTAGCATTTGTACCTTTGGGTTTTCTACTAAAACTTCTTTTCTCAAGAATTTCTTGTGCTTTATCAAAAGTATCTCTGTCAATAATTAGTTCATGATGATCTTTAATATAATACCTGTCTTCTTCGCCCATATTCTTTAAGCGACGCTTTGAAATAGGGTCAACAGTTATTGTTTTGCCGAGCATTAAGTCACCAACATACTTCTCATTTCTGATTATCCTAATAATAGAGCCATTTGTCCAGGTTTTGCCTTTTGGTGTTGGAATACCTTGTGCATTAAGTTCTTTAGATATTAGAGTTGCTCCATATCCACTTGTATATAAATCAAAGATTTGACGAACAACTTTAGCCCCTTCTTCATTTATAGATAATACCCTTTCTTCCAAATTATAGTCATAACCCAGACAACTATGAGAACCAGTGAGTTCGCCCCGTTTCATTTTCATCTTAATGCCCTTTTTTTTAACATTTTCTGAAATATTCTCTACTTCCTGTTGGGCAACAGAGCTTAATATCGTTAGTAATAGTTCGCCATCCATGGTCAATGTATTGATATTCTCTTCTTCAAAGAGTACTGCCACATTTTTTGTCTTTCAACATCCTGACATACTTCAGCGTATCATATGTATTCCTTGCAAATCGTGATATTGACTTTGTTATAATCAAATCTATATCACCGTTAAGACCGTCATTAATGAGTCTTTGAAAGTCTGCTCGCTTTGTAACCTGTGTCCCTGTTACAGCTGCGTCTGCATAAACATCAACAAACTGCCATTCTTTATTATCTTTGATCAAATCAGTATAGTTTTTTTTCTGCGAATCATAACTGTGTAGTTGATCCTCGTCATCAGTACTCACTCTACAATATGCAGCTACTCTCTTCCTCTCGAACTTGCCACCGTTGAAATGTTTGGAAGGTTTAGTAGCCTTAATTTCTCTAATTTTCATCCTTCCTCCTATTGTGTCTTTTTAGTACGGTACATATTCATTATACTATAAGACAATATAGCAATCAAATTATTTTTTATAAAATACTTTTTAGATTTTTAGTATTGATATTTAACCACAAGCAAATATACGTTATAATCAATATCGTTTAAGAAGAATACTGTTCTCATGATTTATAACCTAAAATTGTGATTGTACAATCATAATGTTATAATATAGGAAACTATTTATGGAGGTGTGAAAATGGATGACGTTAAATGTTCTTGTTGCTCTACTGACCAAACCGAAGTCATAATTGGAGAATATGTTTGCTATTGCAATCATGTAAATGAACAAGATATCATAAATGCCATCAATGATGGTGCAAAAGATGTTAAGGAAATTATAGAGATGACTGGTGCTATGAAAAATAGTAACTGTGCAGTTAATAATCCAAAGGGTAAATGTTGCTATTCAGATATAGTATACGTGTTTAATAAGCACTCTAAGTAGAGTAAAATACACTTCTTAACCGAGGTGTATTTTTTTTATATGATGAACAACATCAAACTCCAATAGAGCCTACTAA
>JDSF01000190.1_pt1 | contig 41925 bp, 41 predicted proteins | sample 199441 | NCBI WGS metagenome assembly JDSF01 (sample SAMN02592751, study PRJNA231836) | bioreactor metagenome | isolation source: continuous culture bioreactor denitrification-DNRA | place: Germany: Bremen
TTTTCCATGTCTTTCATCTACAAGTCGAATTTTTGACATAATAAGTCGCCCCACCCAAGAATCAAGAGAATACTCGCAAACAAAGCCACTTGCATTATTGATATGATCGTAAATCTATCAATAAAGCAGACCTCTCTATGAGAGAAATGGCAGCTGCTCAATCTGGCGCCGCTCAATCTGGCGCCGCTCAAGAGCGGACAGCTATGCGAGCACAGTCAGACTATCAAGACACTAAGGAAGAGAAAGTATCCATTCACGAGTCGATGTTTTCTTTTCGGGGAATCGACAACAGCCTTTTCCTCCTGCTTCAAGAATCAAAGAATCAGAAACTAAACTCTACTTTTAGTGTCCCTAAGACTTATAGGCAATCGTTTCCTGCATATCGAAAGAATCGAGCTTGAAGCGCTTGAGCATACCAAGCAATTCTGCTGCCTGACTGGAAAGATCCTGTGCCGACACGGCACTTTCCTGAGCAGTCGATGTATTTTGTTGAATAACCCTGTCAATCAAACTAAGACCTTCATTAATCTGACCTATACCACTGGCCTGTTCGTTCGATGCAAAAGCGATTTCTTCGGCAAGATCAGAGACCTTAGAAACGCCGTCAAATATCTTCTCCAGAGAATTTGCAGTCAGATTAGCAATTTCGACACCATTCTTGGTTTTTTCAACCGATCCGGCAATAAGATCAGTGGTCTCAGATGCGGCCTTGGCACTTCGTGCCGCAAGGTTGCGAACCTCTTCAGCGACAACCGCAAATCCCTTGCCATGCTGCCCCGCACGAGCTGCCTCTACTGCGGCATTCAATGCCAGCAAATTTGTCTGAAAAGCAATTTCATCGATAACTTTAATGATTTTATTGATACTTTGACCAGCATCGCTGATATCAGCCATTGCAGCGACCATACGCTCCATCTGAGAATTGCCTTCTTCTGCAGCCCTTTTGGCATCACTGGACAAGGAGTTAACCTGACTTGCATTTTCGGCATTAATCTTGGTTTGACTGGACATCTCACTGAGCGAACTTGAAATTTCCTCAAGCGAAGCTGCAGATTCAGTTGCTCCCTCTGATAGAGATTGAGAATGTTCACTCACATTCACGCTGCGGTGAGAGATCTGCTGGCTGGTTCCGATCTGCTGCCCTACCATAGAGCTTAAGTCGTTACGTACCTTCAAAAGAGTTTTTCTCAGCTCATCTTTTTTCTCTGTATCTGTTTCAATATTAAAACTCAAATCCCCCTCAGATAAAGAATCCAGCGCGGTACAGACCTGTTTAAGCTTTGTGACCATATTATCCATCGCGCTCAGCAAGATACCGATCTCATCCTTGCGATCAGTTTCTATAGCCATATGGATATCTCCATCCGAAATCTGGTCAACAATACCCGTGACTTTTTTAAGCGACTTCAGGAAATCAGAACTAATCCAGATCAGGACGAGACAGAGGAGAATACCTGCAACCGTACTGCCAGCAATCATAAGCCACAATGCAGATTTTTTAGCGGAAGCAGCAGAGGCATTACTCGAAGCAAGCAGCCGCTTGCCATTTTCTTTCATCTCGTTACTGCGCTCTTTGATGTTTTCCAGCAATGTCCCGATCTGGGTTTCAACATTAAAAAGCTCGCTCCGTGGTATCACAATGCTTTCAAAAACAGCTGAAAACTCTTGCATCTTCTGATCAAAGGAAATGTCATTCTGGAGGCTCATATCTGACATTCCTTTTTTTTCGAGAAGGGTCCTGATGTCAGTAATAAAAGACGAAACCTCCTGAGCTTTTTCTGGACTCCCTTCCATCATATAATTCTTACTTTTAACCTGTAACTCTAAAATATACTTATCGAAACCACCAAATATAATAGCTTTTTTTACAACCTCACATGCTTCTATTAGCTGTAACCTCAGTCCCTCGCTGTCATCAAACCCTATCCTGGTTTTAAGCTTGGCATAGCGATGGAGTGTCTCTTGAAATTCCTTGCCAGCGGCATCAATCCAAAGGATATCCTTCGCCAATTCTGAACCATCGCTCGCTGTCAGTTCCTTTTCCAGAGCTGCTCTGTGCTCTTCTAAACGCATGTCCATAACACTGAGAAAGTTGTCAACGCCATCTCGTTGCAAAATCCGGCCATCATCTGCAATTGTGAGTAACGTCAATTGCACCTGCGATGCTTCTCCAATACTCCGAGCCACAGAATCTGCCTGAACCAAGACCCTACTCATCGTCGAAAAGCCACTGATCGCAAGAGTCGTGACAATTACAAATCCCAGGACAGCCAGTACTAATACGAGAGCCATTTTATGCTTAAACGTCAGACAAAATTTCACAATCAACTCCTTGTTACAGTCACTTAATCTGCCCAAAAGACAGAAACCGGGTGGAATGAACAACTTATATACGCCTCATTCATGCAAATGATGAAACGCATGGCATTAATTATCACCAATGATATAGCAGAAAAGATGATAAAACAAATATTCTAATAATAAATGTCGACGAACGGGCCTGTTGGAACCAACATCTGGAGCCAGGAAATGGGCTGTTTGTTCAACGGTTAGAACAATCGGCATGATACAAATCTGAACCAGGAGCAGGCGATTACCTTTTCCCTTAACAGCTTTGAGACAGACAAGCCACTTTCCATTGAAAGATCCAAAGACACCTCTTTAACCGACAAAGAAAAGATTATCCCCCTCACTAACCCACATAAAAAAGGCCGCAAACCTTTTGCGACCTTTCATATATTTTTATCCATGATCAAAATCAGATCATCTTAAGTGACCGATCACCAAGGTCCACCTTTCGGTAAAAACAGGTCTCACGAGTTTGACCACTCTCTGGATTTTTGGTGTGACAAGCCCCTGCACCTTGCGGTTGGACCTGGAAAACCAGTGCATCCTGATCACAGTCAGTAAGAACCTCAATAATCTTGAGAAAATCACCAGAGGTTTCTCCTTTGGTCCAAAGTTCGTTACGTGAAGTTGACCAGAATGTTGCCATTCCCTTTTCAAACGTAGTATCCAATGCCAATTGATTGACATAAGCTAGCATCAAAATGCAACCATCGGCGACATTTTGAACCACAGCCGGAACCAGCCCACCACGCTTTTCAAAGTCAATCATCAGCTTAGTTCCTTCTTCCAGAACTTTTTTCCCCATAATCTATCTCCTTTAAATTTACAAATATCTCAACATAAAAAAACACTCAGTAAACAAGTTGCAGTCACAACCTCACCACCAACAGGGTAAAAAGCAAAACCTATCGGTCAGTCCTCCTCATCCAAGCTTCCCGAAGGAATACCACAATATAGAACATATCTTTCTTGCCTTACGCCATCACGCTTAATCCACTTTAAATGTGATCACATAATAAAAAGCCATCTATGTAATATCGTATTTTGCCAACGAGAGTTCAAAACTGCAATGAAAGTTTCACAAACTATAGTATATTGATCTTATAGGTATTCGATGTTTACAGATGTGGAGGATGTTCCCATGCAGACCGATGACAAACGCTACCAGGCATATATCAATATTCTGCAAGAAGAACTCGTTCCAGCTATGGGATGTACAGAACCAATTGCCATTGCATACGCAGCAGCAAAGGCGCGCGATATTCTTGGAACGGAACCGGATCGGGTCATCGTCGAAGCCAGTCGAAATATTATCAAGAACGTTAAAAGTGTCGTGGTTCCAAACAGCGGAGACCTTAAAGGTCTAGCGGCTTCTGCTGTTGCTGGTATTGTTGCAGGAAAATCTGAAAAAATCCTAGAAGTTCTTGCCGATGTCAGTAGCGAACAGCAACGACAAATAAAAAACTTTCTCGACTCAAAAGATGTAAGAGTGTCCGAATCAAGTAGCGACCTGACTTTTGATTTGGTCGTCACAGTTGGATCCAAAGAATCAACAGCAAGTGTTCAAATATCCCATTATCACACGAATATTGTCTCAATGACCCAAAATGGTAAATCAATCTACACAAATCAAGATTGCGATGAAATAACAACTAAAAAACTGACTGATCGCTCGATCATGAACGTCAAGGATATCCTCGACTTTGCCGAATCAGTTGCCCTGTCTGATATTGAAGAGCTATTACAGCAGCAGATAGACTACAACATGGCCATTGCTGAAGAAGGATTAAAAGACGATTGGGGTGCCAACATCGGCAAGGTCTTACTCGGTTCCTGGGATAATGATGTTAAGATACGCGCCAAGGCGCTGGCAGCCGCAGGTTCAGATGCAAGAATGAGCGGCTGTGACCTCCCTGTTGTCATTGCTTCAGGGAGCGGTAATCAAGGGATTACAGCATCCGTACCAGTCATCGTTTACGCACAGGATTTAGGATCAGATAGAGAAACTTTAATGCGCGCACTTGTAGTTTCAAACCTGATCACTATCCACCAAAAAACTGGTATCGGACGGCTATCGGCTTACTGTGGCGCGGTCAGTGCTGGATGTGGAGCCGGAGCTGGCATAGCATGGCTTCACGGTGGTCGCTTTGATCAAATAGCGCATACCATCGTTAACGCTCTGGCCACGGTCTCCGGAATTATCTGCGATGGAGCAAAACCATCCTGTGCAGCTAAAATTGCATCATCTGTCGATGCAGGCATTCTCGGGTTTTATATGTATGAGCAAGGTCAGCAGTTCTACGGAGGTGATGGAATTGTCACGAAAGGGGTAGAAAATACAATTAACAACATTGGGCGGCTCGGCCGTGAAGGAATGAAAGAGACTGACAGAGAAATCATCCGTATCATGCTTGGGGAAGAATAGACCTCCCATAGCAAAACAACTTGTGTGTCTAAATATCAATATATAAATAATGTTTTAAACCATTGCTATTGTGAACCTTTCCATGCTAGCGTGAATGATCTTAAGAATATTTGTGTAAAATCACCGCCTGTAAATTGACGCAGTGTCAGAACTAACAAAGCACAGGATCACTTGAGCCTGGGCTTTTTTTGTTTTTTGGGACGGGGAAATTACACAAAACAAAGCTCCCAGAGCGGAGCATGGAGAAAAAAATGGCAGAAGGAAGCGTGAAGTGGTTTAACGAGGCAAAAGGGTTTGGTTTTATCGAGCAGGACAATGGACCTGATCTGTTTGTTCACTTTTCCCAGATTCAGGGCGAAGGATTCAAATCACTTGCTGAGGGGGAACGCGTAAGCTTTGATGTGACCCAAGGTGACAAAGGACCACAATCAACAAATGTTTGTAAAATCTAATCACCTTATAAGTTGATTTGTTCAGGGCTCCATACATTAAATGGAGCCCTGAGTTTATTTAAACCTGACCTCATGTTCATTGTGAGAAGGAAATCTTAATGGCAAGAAAAACTAATTATGGATATGAGAAACGTCAAAAAGAAATTGCTAAACAAGCCAAAAAAGAAGAAAAGAGAAAACGTAAACTGAATGAAGAGGCTCAAGAATCTCCTGAACATCCAGAAGGAAGCCCGCTTTTATAGCGGCATTGACCATCAAAAAAAAGGGGAGTAACTGAAGAAACCAGCTAACCCCCTTTCAAGTTGCCTCGATAAAGGCACTCTATTCCGACCAAACTCAGAGAATCACCCCTGCCATAAAGTCCAGGCCATATCATTTTTATTTGTACTGAAGGTAAATGTCGACTGACACGTTTGACATTGATAATCCTGTTCCTCGTACCCCTTTTTCAGTTGATTACTAAAGATTCGATTTTCACCTCGCTTCTCCAGAAAATCGTGAGGACCTCCATGTTTAGATTTGGCTAATTGTTTATCACAAAGAAAGCATACGGCCATGATCACCCTTTTTGGCTAGACATACAGCAGAGAGATATCAACTTACTTACAACGCAGAAGTTTAGAACCTGATTCAAATAGAACTTCAACCTTTTGGGCAACGGTGACTCGAGTAACTAGCCCTATTCCAAAAGTCGGGTGGTCGATCAAACTATCAATTTTATAGGCACCAGTCATTGAATAACTTTTAGCCGAGCTGGTATCACCTTCATTGCACTTTTGTTCCCACTTTTTACGTTCAGCACTTTTATATGCAGCTGTTTTTGTAACGGTTCCAGCAGTTGTTGTTTTAGGCACGGTTGGAGCGCGATATTTATGCTCTCTCATACAAGTGTTGCACTGAACCTTCACAGGTAGTTCGTCAACAATAGCGATGATTGTATGATTGGTATTACGACGACACTTCGTACAACGTCCTTCTATCTGGTCTGCAATTTCGTACTTTTTATCAGACATAAATCTTCCTTTATTGAAATGGCCAAGATGTGACTATTAATCCAGAAACTGTTGGATTTCAGGGCAAGCTTGACAGTTGTTTCAGTTTGATCAAATGTGGCGATTGAATTTTCAAAGCATCACAACACCTAATAAAGCTCCAAAAGCCAAACTTTGATAATACATTTTTAAGTCAAAAAAAGATACATTTAATCAGAACGGATTTGGAAAGGATATCTATGAAAGTGTCGTCACATAAATGATGTAAAACGGATAATTCTTAAGAAAAAGGCAGAAAGTCAAAGACCTTCTGCCTTATGTTTTTATCAACTAACGGTAAATGACTTACTGTCCAGCCATAATCGCATCAACATCAGACTGGACGTCACCAATCGGCTTGATATCGAAATTTTCGACAAGCACCTTAGCAACATTCGGTGACAGGAATGCTGGCAATGTAGGCCCAAGACGGATGTGCTTAACGCCGAGATAGAGCAAAGCCAGAAGAACAATAACAGCCTTCTGCTCGTACCAAGCGATATCGTAAGAGATCGGAAGATCATTAATATCTTCCAGACCAAAAACCTCTTTCAACTGCAGGGCAATATAAGCCAAAGAGTAAGAATCATTACACTGTCCCGCATCGAGAACACGTGGGATACCACCGATATCACCCAGATCGAGCTTATTGTAACGATACTTGGCACAACCAGCAGTCAAGATGACGGTATCTTGTGGCAGAGCCTCAGCAACGTCGGTAAAGTAGCTACGCTCCTTGTGACGTCCGTCACAACCAGCCATAACAACAAAACGCTTAATAGCGCCACCTTTAACGGCCTCAACAACCTTGTCAGCTAAAGCCATCACCTGAGCGTGAGCAAAGCCACCAACAATCTCGCCGGTTTCAATTTCTACAGGTGAATCACAAGTTTTGGCTTTCTCAATAACCGCTGAGAAATCCTTACTGCCATCTTCATTCTCTTCGATGTGAGCTGCACCCGGCCAGCCGGCCATACCTGTCGTGAAGAAGCGATCTTTATAACTGTCACGTAGCGGAGTGATACAGTTGGTGGTCATCAGAATTGGACCGTTGAATGAGGCAAATTCTTTATCCTGCTGCCACCAGGCATTACCGTAGTTACCCACAAAGTGATCATACTTTTTAAAGGCCGGGTAGTAGTTTGCAGGCAACATTTCACTGTGAGTGTAAACATCGACGCCGGTTCCCTCGGTCTGCTTCAGCAGTGTTTCCATATCTTTGAGATCGTGACCAGAAATCAAGATGCCTGGGTTGCCGCGAACGCCGAGGTTAACTTTGGTAATCTCAGGGTTACCGTAAGTTGACGTATTGGCCTCATCAAGCAGTGCCATAGCAGTCACAGCTGTTTCTCCGGTCTTGAGGACCTGAGCAACCATTTCGTCAACACTTAAATCGCGTGTGGTATTTGCCAGTGCCGAGACCATAAAAGTATAAATTTCCGACTTTTGGAACCCTAGAACAGCAGCATGATCCGTATAGGCGGCCAACCCCTTTAGTCCGTAGATGACCAACTCGCGCAGAGAGCGAACATCTTCATTCTCCTGAGAAAGAACGCCGACTTCTGCAGCCTTTGCAGCATAATCAGCCTCACTGCCATTCCAGTTGACAACATCGGCATCACTACTGAACCCGATAGCCAGCTTTAGTCCATCACGCTTAGCTATTGTCTCCTTGATCAGGGCGACAAAACGATCATTATCGAAGTTTGCATTAGTAATCGTCGCAAACAGCGCCTGACAAACAAATGCACCAATAGAATCATCCAGTTTGCCTTGTTTTTCTGCTTCTTCGGCAACGACAGAAAGTCCTTTAAGATTATAAACCAGAAGATCTTGCAAACCTGCAGTATCTTCTTTCTTCCCACAGACACCAGCAATCGTGCAACCGGTTCCTTTTGCCGCTTCCTGGCACTGAAAACAAAACATACTCATGTGACTTTCTCCTTGTTATGGGTAATTTTCAATTTTATGGACAACGTTATGTCATACAAACGTTATCAAAAAATTGATGTACATCAAATTATCATAAAAATAGTCATATTTGTTTATTTTTGATCTGTATCAATTTAATATTATTGAACCTGTCCTAGACTCACACCATCTTGAACAGACAAACAGGACTCAACAGAATCAGGACATATAAAGACGATACAAGGAGATCAATAGATGTCAACAGAGACTCTGAATAAAGATATGACAGTCAAAGCGGTTCTTGATCGTTGGCCCGAAACACTTGATGTTTTTATTGCTAACGGTTTTGAGAATTTTAAAGATAAAAAACAACGTGAAGCTGTCGGCACATATCTCAGGCTTGAACGTGCCGCTCAAACGAAGAACTATGATCTTGATAACTTCCTTGGCTTGCTCCAGATCAAAATCGACGAGCAGCAGAACCAGGCCGATGTCACAATGAAGGCGACACAAAAAAGTGGAAGCGACATCAACATCTGCGGTCTTCTCCCCTGTCCCGTTAGATTACCACTCCTCGAAGGCTTTGATGCTTTATAGAAAACTATACGGCTGAAACAGGTCATCAAGTCAGTTATAAACTGGAAGCAGCGTCTGTTGGAGCCGACTGGATCGAAGACAATATTCAGAACATTGAAAATGCTGATGATCTTCCAGATCTGTTCCTTTCGGCTGGGTTTGAAACCTTCTTTGACAAAAAAACCATTGGTCGATTCAAAGATCAGTCTGTTTTCACTGATATTACTGGTGATCAGGTTAATCCTGATTTTGAAGGTCTAGGTATCAAAGATCCTCATCAGGATTATTCAATCGTTGCCGCAGTTCCGGCCGTTTTCATGGTTAACCATGATGTTCGTGGCGATCTCCCAATACCACGCACATGGGCAGACCTTTTAAAGCCGGAGTATGAGCAGCAAGTGGCACTGCCTGTCGGTGATTTCGATCTTTTTAATGCCATCCTTCTGGCGATCCATAAAGAACATGGAGAGAACGGAATAAAAAAACTCGGTCGCTGTATGCTCAAGTCAATGCATCCCTCCCAGATGGTCACCAATGCCAAACGGGTCGCTGAAGAAAAACCGCTGATTACGATTATGCCATATTTTTTCACCAAAATGGCGCGCATGGTTTCGAGCCTTGAGATCATCTGGCCAGAAGATGGAGCCATCTTAAGTCCGATTTTCATGTTGACAAAACAGAGCAGTCTCGAGCGTGTCAAGCCGATAGCAGAATACCTTTCAAGTAAACCAGTCGGCGAAATCCTGGCTCAAAAAGGCCTGTTTCCATCTCTCCATCCAGATGTTGACAATCTGCTTGATTTTGACCACCCATGGAAATGGATCGGTTGGGATTATATCTACAAACATGACATTGGCAGTCTGATTCAACAGACCAATCAATTATTCGAAGAGTCAATGAACGCTCAATAGAGGAGAACTCATGAGATTTTTAACGGTATCAGGGCCTCCTTCATCGGGGAAAACATCTGTTATTCTACGCGTCATTGAAGCATTGCAGACGCGTCAAAGAAAAATTGGGGTTGTTAAATTCGACTGTCTGCTGACCGATGACGATAAACGCTATGCTGAAAAAGGAGTCCTCGTTCAAAAGGGCCTTTCGGGCGCTCTTTGTCCAGATCATTACTTCGTCAGCAACATTGAGTCCTGTGTAACCTGGGGCCATGAAAACAACTGTGAATACCTGATCAGTGAGAGTGCAGGCCTCTGTAATCGCTGTTCGCCGCATATTCACGAAATTACTGCGGTTTGTGTTATTGACAATTTAAGCGGGATCAATACTCCGCGAAAAATTGGACCAATGTTGAAATCAGCCGATATTGTTGTCATCACCAAGGGCGATATTGTTTCTCAAGCTGAACGTGAGGTTTTTGCTTCACGGGTTAAGCAGGTTAATCCAGGTGCAATCATTATGCATGTCAATGGCATTACAGGTCAGGGAGCATTCGAACTCACCAGCCTGTTTGAGGATGCATCAGACATTGAAACCTTAAAAGGAATGCGACTGCGCTTCTCAATGCCTTCGGCTCTCTGTTCTTATTGTCTCGGTGAAACACGTATCGGCGAAGAACACCAGACCGGTAATATTCGAAAAATGGACATTTAACGGGACGGATATCATGAAGATAACAGCAATACTGAGCAAACCACTGACAGCAGTACTGGGAGAGCATCCCTACGTCGAAGACTTCATCAGTTCTTTTGGTCTTGAAATCACAGAAGGACCGGACAGCCTTGAACAATATCTCGATAACTTAAACCCTGATCTGCTGATCGACTTAGGTATCGATAAAGAACAATTACGCCGTAGTTTGAATGATTTTCTAACAGGCATGCTTGCCCTGGAAGACCCTCTTGACAAGGTCGAGTCACTGACCATAATCGGCGGAAAAGATAAGTCTGGGCGGGCGGAAGACTTAGAACTAGAACTGAAACCAGGGCAAGTTGTCTGCATTGTAGGACCAACAGGTTCTGGAAAAAGTCGCCTGCTGGCCGATATTGAATGGGTCGCCCAAGGAGATACCCCTACCGGCCGAAAAATCCTGATTAATGATCAGGTTCCTGACGGTAAATGGCGTTTCTCCACCGAGCATAAGCTGGTCGCTCAACTTTCACAAAACATGAACTTTGTCATGGATCTTTCGGCAGAAGAATTTGTCCGTATGCATGCGGAAAGTCGACTTGTAACTGACCCAGAAGTAAAAGTGACTCAAATTCTTGAGCAGGCCAACGCGCTGGCCGGTGAAACCTTTGCTCCAGACACGCCTGTCACGTCACTAAGTGGTGGACAATCAAGAGCATTGATGATTGCAGACATGGCAATCTTAAGTAAATCTCCCATCGCTTTGATCGACGAAATTGAAAATGCCGGTATCGACCGTAAGAAGGCCCTGGAACTTCTGGTACGAGAAGAGAAAATCATTCTTATGGCAACCCATGATCCGATTCTGGCTTTGATGGGAGATCGTCGTCTGGTGATCAAGAACGGAGGCATCGATAAAATCATTGAATCAAGTGATGAAGAACGTAAAAACCTAAAATCACTGGAAGAACTTGATAATAAGCTGCTCGACTTGCGAAATCGCATACGGACCGGCGAAACCCTGGAAACGATTTAAGGAGACCTAAGCTATGCATGATGGATGTAATGGACGTTTTGAAAATGGAGGCATGATTGTTGACAAAATCAGACAGATGGGCTTCAGCAGTATGGCAATGCCGACACCTGTGGAATTGACATGCGACAGCTGCAATACTACGTTTACCATGCAAACACTAGAAAGCAGCTGCGACAATTGCGGTATGGTTTACGGTGTCACACCTTGTAGTGCAAATGATCCATCAAACGTTCAACCAGCAGGAATTGACTACTAATTAACAACTACGGCCGGCAATCTGCAGTTTGGGATTGCCGGTTATTTACTATTACTCTCTGCCTGCTTGGCAATAAAGCTCCACAACAAAGGCTTCAAGTCATCATCGATTGAGTCAAACTTCAAACCGACCACATGCCCCCCTCCCTGATCAGCTTTCCCTTGCTGAACCCAGCAGATAGACCCAACAGTTTTAAACGAAACATCATTGCCCGGCAATGAGAACTCTACAGGGACCTGTCCAGCAACTCTGGGAATCGGGTTGGAAGCAGCCAATTCGACACACGCTCCTTCCATACTCAGATTGACAAATGACCCACGACACTGATGTTGATTGTATGTTAAATCGACTCCGACATGGGTATCAAACTGACACCGAAAATTATCGCGGGCGCCTGTCATCATGCCTTGCAAAATAGTCAAAAACTGGTTAATGCTATGCCGGCTTTCCTGCGAAGCACCACTGTTTTCATTGAGCGAATTTTTCTCATCAATCACCTCATCCAATAATTTCCGATAACGAAAAAACCGTTTTAACAGATCATTGCGGTCAAAAGTGAATCCGTGAGAAGAAACCAAAACATTGTTGACGGTGACTTCTGTTCCACAGTGTTCACATTGAATCGACGTCAACTCAACAAGAAGCTCAGACTCAATATATTTATCACACTTGCTACATTTCATAATGAGCATAGTTTTCTCCCATCTTTGCGTTAGTTGCGAAAGACTTCTTGGTCACGGTAGCGTTCTTTGATAATAATAATTTCATCCAGATTTTCGATAAATATCTCGACAATGGAGGGATCAAAATGACGCTCTGACTCCTCTTTCAAAAGTTCAACGGCCCTATCGACAGACCATGCCGCTTTATATGGGCGCTCTGAGGTCAAAGCATCAAAGACATCGCTGATGGCGGCAATTCTTGCAGATACAGGGATCTCTTCACCGAAAATAGCATGTGGATATCCTGAACCGTCCCATTTCTCATGGTGAAATAAGGCTGTTTCACGTGCGAGATTTAGCAAAGCTGAATCGTGATTACCTATAATTTGAGCACCAATTTTCGGGTGCTGCTGCATGACTTGCCATTCGTCCCTACTTAGCTTACCTGGTTTCAATAAAATACTGTCAGGAATGCCAATTTTACCAACGTCGTGCATAGTAGAAGCATAGAGCAAAAGTTCGGAAAACTCTGCTCCCATGCCTCGCTTGGCAGCAAGGAGACCACAGATATGACTCATTCTCTTAACGTGGGCTCCGGTTTCATTATCCCTGAGTTCTCCAGCAGCCCCCAAGCGCTGAACAATTTCAAATTGTGTCTCTCTGATCTTTTTAGTACGTTTCAAAACCGCGCTTTCGAGCATATCTGCTCTTAAAACTTGGCGCGTATAAAAAAGACGTGTTTCAAGTGTATTCTTAATTCGTAAAAGAACTTCCCAATCCGTGAAAGGCTTGGTCAAAAAATCTTTAGCACCTGCAAGTAATGCCTCTTGTCTCAGTCTCAGGATCGGTCTGTGCCGTCAAAACAATAACTGGCAGGAAATCGTTGCTGGCGATGACTCTCAATTTTTGAAGAACATCAATACCAGACATTCCAGGCATGCGGATATCAAGCAGAATCAGATCAAACTGATATTCCTGATGTAATGGCAACACCTTAAAAGGATCAGTTGTGGAATACACATTCGTATATTCCTCTTCATCAAGAATTGCTTCGAGAAGAGCAACGTTAGCCAAATTGTCATCGACAATCAGGATGTTTGCGTTGTGAATATCATCCATGGCCGCATGAGAATCAAGTTCAGACAAATCGATTTTAGCACTCACCATCCACCTCCAGCACATTCGCAATCGTATTATGTAATAGATCAATATCAATAGGCTTTGACAGGTACCCATCGAAACCAGCGCCAGTCACTTTATTAACGGTTTGTTCCATAGCATCAGCTGTTACCGCAACAATAGGAATAAGTTCTGTCGTTAGATTATTCCTGAGCCGCTGAAACACCTGAAATCCATTGATTCCAGGGAGGTTCAGATCCAAAAGGACCAGACTTGGAACACTGTCTTGTGCCATAACAAGGCCATCTTCGCCTGTCGTTGCGATATTAAGCTGGTACCCAGGTAAATCCTCAAATAATGCCTTCATGAACGCAGCATTCACAGGATTATCCTCAATATAGAGGATCTGCTTCATTGAAGACGATCCGACACAAGAATTGTTCTTGCTCAAACGTGTCGATGTTGCTTTATTCAAAGAATCGAACCCCTGTTGCTGTGTACAAAGGGGGATAGTGAACCAGAAAGTACTACCAACACCAATTTTACTAGAGAAACCGATAATCCCTCCCATTGTCTCAACCAATTGCTTAGAGATCGTCATGCCAATTCCCGTGCCTTCGATTTCATCAGGATTTTCAACCATGCGGGTAAACGGGGTAAACATATCTTTCTGTTTTTGCTCCGCAATCCCATATCCATTATCGACAATGGCAAAACGTAAAAAGCAGGATGGTCAGTAAAGCATTGAATATCCACCGTTCCACCGACTTCATTGTACTTAACTGCGTTTGACATTAAATTCAATAAAACCTGTTTCACACGTGTAAAATCTGCCCTGATCATAGGAAGTTCGAAACCATTGAGGTCAGAAACAATGATCTCCTTCTTCATCGCCATTGGCTCAATCAGTGCCAAGCACTCATCAATGGCTAACTGTGGGTCAACTTTTTCCAGAGATAAGACAAATTCACCAGACTCAATTCGAGCAAGATCTAACACTTCATTGATCAGTTGCAAAAGATGGTCACCGGCGATTGATATCTGATGGGTCATGTTCTGCTGTTTCTCATTTAATGGGTTTTTCTTGCTCTTGAGCATCAACTGAGAAAAGCCATTAATCGCATTCAATGGCGTACGTAACTCATGACTCATGCGTGACAGAAAGTTCGATTTAGCTCGATTAGCCCCTTCTGCTTGCTTTTGTGCACGCTTCAACTCTGTAATATTTTCCTTAACAGCAACAAAATTTGTAATATCCCCAGATAAATTTTTTATCGGGAGAATAAGAACATTTTCTTCATAAAACTCACCATTCTTCTTTTTATTGATGAATTCACCGCGCCAGACATTGCCAGCAGAAAGAACCCCCCAAAGCGCTTTAAAAACAGCCTTAGATGTTTTTCCTGACTGAAGAATTCTTGGATTCTGTCCAACGACTTCAGCAAAACAATAACCGGTAATATCTTCGAATGCAGGATTAACATATTCTATCGTACCATGAATATCAGTAATAACGACGCTACTCGGTGACTGTTCAACAACCATCTTCAACTTGTGAGTCTCTTCTTCCGCTGCCTTCCGCAATGTCACATCTCGCGAATTAACGATATACGCATCGGTATTATCATCCTGATTAAATTTCTGAATGAAGGACTCTAGAGTTTTATACCTTCCATCAACAGTGATAACCCTATGTTCCATCGGCCCACCGCGTTGTTTTTCATAGAGAGACTGAATATCAATAGCCTCAATATCATCTTGATGAATAAAGCTTCTTACGCTTTTCCCAAGAACCGATTCAGGTGTCATTCCAAGTGTATTTATCAGTGACGGACTGGCATACGAAATCTTACCATCCCGAGTAATAATAAGAATAATGTCTGAAATATTCTCAACCAGACGGCGATAGTGACCTTCACTTACGGCGAGATTCCGTTCAGCGTTCCTGCGCTGGATAATTTGTTCTTCTAAAGCACTGGTTCGCTCTTTTACTTTTTCTTCGAGCCGATCATGTGCTTTTTTCAAAGCTGTTTCGGCCGCTTTTTTTTTCAGTGATATCAAGAGAATACTCAATCATTTTTGATATTTTGCCTGACTCATCAAAAAGAGGGTATCCATGAACTTCAACATAACGCAGCTCACCATTCTGAGCCCTATGGACATGTTCAAAAGTAACAGGCTTGCCCGTCTTCTGAACAACATCAAGAGGACACGGATGGTCTTCGCCACTGCAGGGGACATCCTGATTATGAGTCAGAGCATAACAAGTAGACTTAGTATTGTTCGATGTTTCAAGTGCAGCTGAATTAGCAAGAACAATTTGATAATTTTCAGTATCAATGACATAGAAGGGATGAGAAAGAGCTTCAATTGTATTAAACAAAAATTCCGCCTGTTCCCCCATCTGCTGTTGCGCGTGTTTACGTTCTCCAATTTCATTCTCTAGTTGAGCAGTTCGTGTCTGTACTGTCTCTTCTAAATTCTCATTGAGTTTTTGCAGTTCCAACTGGAATTGTTGGCGTTCCATGAGATTTTTTCGACTGGAACGGTAAACTACCGTACCAGCAGCAAGAATCAACAACATAGACAAAATAGTCGATGTTCGCTCTATTAAAAAATAGGATTTAATAAATTTTGCGTTAATTTGACGAATCCGCTCCATCTCTTGCAAGCTTTCATAATGAAGCCTGTTTGAATTTTCAAGAATACGCGCAAAAAAGGGATCAACTTGTTTATAAAAATAATTAACTCGACGCATAAATGAAACATAATCTGCTGAGTCTGGACTTTTAAACATCTCAATTTTTTCAATGCCTAGCTTATTGAAGTCACCGAAGTATTGGTTCAACTCGTCTAACTTGGCCCGAAGTTCAATAATTGGAAGATTAATACGTTCATGGCTGTAGTTCGTATACTTAAGTTGATAGGTAACAATATCTTCATTATCAAGGTTTACAGGATAATTATCGGACAAGATCCCACCATTATCCACAACATTGAGAATTTTGGAAATGTCGTCATTCAACTCTTGTTGTAGTTTGGAAAGCCTTTCCATTTCTGAAAGACTAAAAACATTGGCTAAATTATGAAAAAGAATATTCGTAGACAGCAACTTATTTTGCAGGATGTGGGATATTTCTACACGATTTTGTTCATTTTCAAGCAGTTCAGCCAGATAGTCTTCCCTGGCTTCGAGCTGAGACTGCCAACCTTCAGACCAACGATACTTACAACAAATAAACCAACAAGTAAGCCGATCTGAGTCAGAATGCTGTTTCTTAAAGATCGTATGAAAGTCATTATTAATCCCGAAAACCATACTTCTTGAAAATATTTTTTCCACGCTCAGAAGTTGACAACGCGATAAACTGCTCAGCAAGATCAGGATAATCGCTATATTTTAGTTTTGCCATAATCAACGACTGCTTTATCACAACGTCGTTAGGAAGAGGGACAAACTCCATAGCATCATGGTTCCCAGGCAAATACTTTACGGCACGCCAATTAATGACTAAGTCTGCTTCCTTTTCTTTAATTGCCTGAACCAACCCCTTCGAGTCGGTCGTCATAAATAATGAGTTATCTACAACATTTTCAAATATGTCAGCCTTCCTGAGAATACGTTCTGTTTCTTTCCCGATTGATCCGGCGTCTGGACTCCCAATAACAACATTCAATGTTGGATTGAGAAGAGAATTAACATCTGAAGAGATTTGGTAAGGATTGCCAGGTTGAACAAAAAAGCCCGCCACATTGTAACCGATAACAGAAGTCTTAGTAATACTTCCGAATTCCTCAAGTTTTTTTATGTATGATTCTCTGCCTGGAAAGAAAATGTCGCCAACTTGATTCACCTTGACTGATCGCGCGATATGACCAGAACCGCCGTAAGTTATTTTTACATTACAACCAGCTTCTTCCTCCAAAATAGCACTAATTTCCATCACCGGTCTGATCATTGTCATTCCACAATAAATGAGAAGCTCGCGCTGAGAAATGGTATCTGGCTCAGGGTATTCTCTCATGTCACATCCCGTGACAAAAAGAACGCTTAAACAGGTTAATAGTATTTTACAGGCATCCATAGTCCATTCCAATTAACGCTTACTAAGCATTCTAGCGCAATGAAAAGTGATGAACAAGAACTTTTAAAAGAAATCAGAAAAAATGAAGAACGACGCAAGAAAGAGACGGTTTAATATTGATGGAAAGACAGGGAAAATTAGAATTATCAAGAAAATCAAATGGAACGAAAAACACTCTGAAGAAACAGACAAAAAAAAGCGATAGAGGGTTTCCTCTATCGCTTTTTGATCTACATAAAGATAAGGACTAAGCTTCTTCTTCAGCTTTTACAATGACCTTAAGTTCAGCAACAACACCTGCATCCAACTTTACAGCAACAGTGTGCTCACCGAGAGACTTAATTGGTTCGCTCAATTGAATCTTCTTACGATCAATCTCAACACCAGCTGCCTGAAGTTTTGCTTCCAGGTCCATTGAAGTAACCGAACCGAACAGCTTTCCTTCTTCGCTGGCACGCTGAGTAAACTCGCAGGTTACCTTTTCAACACGCGCTTTAATGCCTTCAGCATCTTTGGTCACCTTTTCAAGCTTACGAGCCAATTGACGCTTCTGATGCTCAAGCTCTTTGACATTACGCTTGTCTGCAACACTTGCGAAGCCTTTAGGAACCAGATAGTTTCTGGCATAACCGGCTTTGACAGTGACGACATCGCCAATATTCCCAAGCCCGTCGACATTTTCTCTTAAAATTACGCTGGTATTCATCAATCTCCTCCGTATCGGATCGAGTTTTAAATTTTTTTTTGTCGTGGTCGGCGAAAATCGACCCACAGATCAAACACGCCAACACTGGTCACAACAATCGGTAAAGGGTTAAGGATCAACAATAATGTGTAGATCAACCCTTTAACCAGTGGTGGGTAGGCTTTTCGTTTCATAAAACTACTAACGACAGCCATCCCCTGAAAGAAATAAAGCGGCAATAAAACCACTAATAAGCTGTATCCAACCTTAGCAACAGCATCCACAGGAACCATCAGCGAAAAACCAGCAATGATCAATATCCAGATCATTACTTGCGGAAGCCGCCATTGGTCAAAGGGAACTCCGGCAATCTGATAATACGTCCGCCTGACAAATTGCAATGTCAGTAAACATACAACTTGAACAGCCAAAACAGCAGTTAGAAACAACCCGTAAAAGCTCTCAGCAATAAAAGCTGCCAAGTTATTCGTCACGGCTTGCATCTCTTGTAATTGCGATTCCGTTAACCCTGAATCACTATAGAGCTGCATAGCTTGTTCAACTTCTGCCTGAATTGATTGATCAACCAACCCCTGTAGACTTACACCGGTCATGACCACAGTTAACAACATCATTAACAATGTAGCAATCACAGCACCTGCTGTTGAGTACAGAATGGCTCGGTCCCATGGAATTCCCTGCCTCAAGACCAGAGGCAGAAGCAGAGAACCAATACCAAACATTCCCAAGTAAGCAACCAAAGTGTACATTGTTGCAAGTTGTAGCAGTAGTAAACTTGTCACGACCACAACAACAATACCGGTTCGTAGTCCAAACCGCATACTCAGGTAAGCAGCAAATGAAGGAGTCAACAGATTTAAAAACGCCCCGATGGGACCAATCCAATTAACACCCAGCAAGCAGAGCAGAGTAAAACCAATCCCCACAACTGTATATAATGCCACCTGCCCTTTCTTCATTTTTCTAATACAGCCTTACAGTGAATGAGACGCAGTGTATGGCAGCAGAGCAATCTGACGTGCATTCTTGATTGCTTCAGCAATTTGACGCTGATGAGTTGCGCATGTTCCTGAGATCCGCCTAGGAACAATTTTACCACGCTCAGTCAGGTAATAACGTAAGTTATCAATGTCTTTGTAGTTGATTTTCTGATTTTTATCTGCACAGTAACGACAGATTTTACGACGTCCAAAACGACGGCGAGGAGCTGGTGAAGATGGACGACTTGAATTTTCGTATGCCATGGATTTTCTCCTATTTCGCTATTTAAATTATTCTTCTTCGCTGGAAGCAGCAACTTCAGCCTCAACAGCTGGTTCTTCTTCAGCTACTGGCGCAAGAGCAGGAAATTCGCCATCGAGCTTAACAGTCAGGAAACGCAGGACTTTCTCATCCAAACGCATACGACGTTCAAACTCAATGATAACTCCTGGCTCAGCACGGAAATAGGTCTGAACGTAGCATCCACGCTCAGATTTTTTAATTGGGTAAGCTAGTTTTCTAGTCCCCCAGTTATCCAGTTTGTAGATCTCAGCCGCTTGGTCGGTGAGTACACCCTGGAATTTTTCAACCATCGCAGTCAGCTCTTCGCCAACAACATCTGGATGGATGATGTAGAGTGATTCATAATTTCTCATCAGTGTTTCTCCTCTCGGATTGGCAGCCCCGGGACTGTCCCGGAACAAGGATCACGCTGAACTCCCTTTGAGCCCAGACGAAACAATAGCTTTTATCACAAGCATACATTCTACACAAGACTTTTTAGTTTATATCTGTTGAGATCAGGGAAGGTTCTTCTGAGGATTGATATCGCCAACCTTATTCAGCACATAACGAGTTAAAATGGGGCCGATTAATTCGAAGAATACAGTAGCGCCCAACACAATCGGTAGGATTGTGTCTCTTAATTCAGGAAAACGTTGACTAGCAACCAATGCCATCCCTATAGCGACCCCAGCTTGTGGTAAAAGAGCAACTCCGATCCAGTTCGTCATCACATCACTCGCACGAGCTAATCGACAGCCGATAAAACCACCGATGATTCTGCCTATTATCCTTAATACGATATAACCTAAACCGATCCAACCGACATGTATCAGAGCAGATACCTGAAGAGTTGCCCCGGCAAGCAAGAAAAAAAGAATCAAAAAAGGCCACTCCATTTTTTCAACCGCATGAAATGGTCGATCACAATGTTTTGCAAAATTTGCAACAACAGTCCCAAGGACCATCGCAGAAATTAAATATGAAACCTCAAACCAAACAGCAGTGCCAGCACACATCATGACCATCCCAAGGGCTTCCGCCTGCGTCGCTTCTCCCGGCTTGATACGACCGGTCATAAAAGCCATAGGAACACCTAGCAACACTCCCAGCAGCACACCACCACCGATATCCCATATACCTGAGCTAAGAACACCGATGACGTCACCCTGACCTGAGTGTGATTGGATGATCGCTATCACACAACTAAAGAGAAGTAGACCCCATGCATCATCAATGGCAACAACTCCCAGCAATGAGTCCGTAAATTGACCACGGGCCCGATACTCATGAACAACATCTACCGTTGCTGCTGGAGCAGTCGCTGTCGCAACAACAGCCAACAGCAATGCAATACCTATAGGTATTTCGCACATTGACAATCCAGTAAAAACAACACCCGCAGTGACAATTACAACAACAACTGAAACAACAACTACTGAGCGCCCAAGTTTCGCTAAATTGGCGCGAGTAATTTTCTGACCAAGTAAAAAGCCGATCATGGTCAAAGCGATATTAGTCAAAATCGGAAACCATTGATCAGTAAAGGAAGGGAGCCAATCAAGAACAGAGGGGCCGATTAAAAGCCCAGACAGAAGCAACAGGGTCACACGTGGGAATGGTGTATGACGGCCAATGAAGTCGGCAATTAAGCCGAGAATAAAGAGGCCACCAAATGTTAGTAAAATTTGGGCATCAAAACGATTATCAAGCATGGTTGAGTCATCCCTTCAAAAAGGTAACAACTCAACCATTATATCACCTGCCTAGAGATATTCGACTTCCGACCTTAATAGCTGATTTGATGACACGAATACCCTGATCAAACATTAAAACGGAAGTGCATAACATCGCCATCAATAACGCGATATTCTTTTCCTTCTAGCCGTAACAAACCTTTTTCTTTTGCACCAGATTCTCCACCGGAAGCGATATAGTCACCATAAGCGGTAACCTCTGCACGGATAAAACCTTTTTCGAAATCGGTATGAATAACACCAGCAGCTTGTGGTGCTGAAGCACCATCCGGAACCGTCCAGGCTCGAACTTCTTTAACACCTGCAGTGAAATAGGTAATGAGACCGAGTAATCGATATCCTGCGTGGATCATACGATCCAACCCAGATTCGTCCAATCCCAATTCTTGCAGAAATTCTGTTTTTTCATCATTATCAAGCTCTGCGACTTCAGCCTCTATCTTTCCGCAGATGATCACTGATTCAGCTCCCTCTGACGCAGCGTGGTCATGAACCATTGCAACAAAAGGATGAGCACCCTCAAGGTCATCTTCAGAGACGTTAGCGACATAAAGCACAGGCTTCATGGTAATTAGATGAAGTTCAGCGATGGCTTTCTTCTCTTCATCCTCTAACTCTACAGAACGAGCTGGCAGTCCATCATTTAAGGCAACAACTAACTTCTCTAGAATCGTAAGCTCCAGTTGAAGTTTTTTATCACCACTTTTAGCCAATTTCTTACTGCGTAAAATCCGCTTATCAATCGTTTCAAGATCGGAAAGATTCAATTCGGTTTGAATGACTTCAATATCACGTAACGGATCAACATCACCATCAACGTGAACAACATTTTCATCGTCGAAACAGCGCACGATATGAGCAATAGCATCAACCTGACGGATATGACCAAGAAACTGATTTCCAAGCCCTTCGCCTTTACTGGCACCGCGAACCAAACCGGCAATGTCAACAAATTCCATTGATGTTGGAAGAATATTTTGTGGGTCAACAATTTCAGCCAAAGCATCAAGACGAGAATCAGGTACAGCAACAACACCCACATTCGGCTCAATCGTACAGAAGGGATAGTTAGCAGACTCTGCACCTGCAGATGTAATTGCATTAAAAATAGTCGACTTACCAACATTAGGAAGCCCAACAATACCGCACTTGAAACCCATAAAATTACCTTTTCCTTCGCCACCAAAAAATTCGATAACTTTTGATGACTTTAATATCTGGCTTGCATGACTACAAATAACGATAGCCGGGACAATGTCCCGGCTATCAGATCAATCATTTAACGATACAGCTTTTATACAAGCAGAGGTGCAATAACAAGTGAAACAACACTCATAAGCTTGATCAGAATGTTCATTGCTGGACCAGAAGTATCTTTGAAGGGGTCACCGACAGTATCACCGATAACAGCAGCAGCGTGAGCTTCACCACCCTTGCCTTCACCTTCAAGCTGTCCACTCTCGATGTATTTCTTGGCATTATCCCAAGCACCGCCACCGTTAGACATCATCAGAGCAAGGAGAACACCAGCAACTGTCGCACCTGCAAGCATGCCACCAAGAGCTTCTTTACCGAGCAGGAAGCCCATCAGAACCGGCGCAACAACAGCCACAACACCAGGAAGAATCATCTCTCTAAGTGCTGCTTTCGCTGAGATATCAACACAACGCTGTGAGTCAGGCTTAACACCTTCACGACCTTCGAGCAGACCATCCGTTTCACGGAACTGACGGCGAATTTCATCAACCATAGCACCGGCAGCACGACCAACACTGGTCATGGTCAATGCACCAATGAAGAATGGCAGAGCACCACCAATCAACAGACCAATAACAACCATCGGATTGATCAGGTTAATCGTTTCCAAACCAACAGTTGTCGCATAGGCAGAAAACAAAGCCAGAGCAGTTAACGCAGCAGAACCGATGGCAAAACCTTTACCGATGGCAGCAGTTGTATTTCCGATAGCATCAAGACCATCAGTGATCTTACGAACATCAGGACCCAGACCAGCCATTTCAGAGATACCACCAGCGTTATCAGCGATCGGACCGTATGCATCAACTGTCATGGTAACGCCAACGGTTGCCAGCATACCTACAGCCGCAATACCAATGCCATATAAACCAGCGAAATAGTTCGCAACAAAAATACCTACACAGATAATAATGATCGGCAGTGCAGTCGATTCAAGACCAACAGCCAGACCATGGATGATGTTTGTCGCTGGACCAGTCTTACTTGCCTCAGCAATTCGTGCAACTGGAGCATGGGCGGTGTAGTATTCTGTGATCTGACCAATTGCGATACCAGCCAGAGTACCAGCAAGAATAGCCCAGAAGATACCAAGGTTCAGACCTGCAAATTTAATGTAAATGAATGCAGCAACCAAGAAACCAGCAGCAGCAACAAACGTTGTGTAGTGCAACGCCTTAGCTGGGTCAATCCCTTTTAGAAGCTTCATAGAAGCGATTCCAAGTACAGAGAAGACCAGACCAATCATTGCGAGGGCCAATGGCAACAGCATCGCACTCGCCTGAGTCGCAGCACCGACACCTAATTTTCCGAGCAATTCAGGACCAGCAGCGGCAGCAATTGCCATGGTAGCGATGATTGAACCAACATATGATTCAAAAATATCAGCACCCATCCCCGCAGTATCACCAACACAGTCACCGACGTTATCAGCAATAACACCAGGATTACGTGGATCATCTTCTGGAATACCAGCTTCGACTTTACCAACTAAGTCGGCACCAACATCGGCAGCTTTTGTGTAAATACCACCACCAACACGGGCAAACAGAGCAATGGAAGAAGCACCCATGGCGAAACCGTTGATGTATTTTGCAGTTTCAGGACTTCCGCCGAAGAAGATGTATGCAACACCAACACCGACAAGGCCTAATGAGGCAACAGCAAGCCCCATAACAGCGCCACCGTTGAACGAAATTTCAAGAGCTTTTGCTTGTCCATGTGCACGAGCAGCTTCTGATGTTCTTACGTTAGCACGGGTCGCAGCCTTCATACCGATGAAGCCGCAAGTCATAGAACAGACAGCACCACCAAGAAAAGCGAGTGCGGTCTGAATGCTCATAGCAGCAGCGATCAGAATAAATACGACAACAATGAAAATGGCCAATACTCGGTACTCACGTCCAAGGAAAGCCATTGCTCCAGCATGAATATCATCAGAGATTTCACGCATTTTTTCATTACCAACCGGCTGTGCTTTTACAATGTTATAGAGCACAATCGCGATCACAAATCCGACCACTCCCAGGATGGGAGCCCACATCTGCAGTTGCATCAGTTCCTCGCCTCTCTTCGTTTACGGTTAAAGTTCATCGTACAGGTTATAGCCATTAAATAAATTCATTGCCTCGATTACTCCATCTGTCATGATCTTTTCAGCGGCACGAACCGCATCATCAAGTAACCGGGGTAAATGTTTCTGTTCATCGGGATTAAAACGGTTCAACACATGAGCTGTTATATTGCCATGATCGGGTCGACCGATACCAACCCGCAAGCGGATAAAGTCACGATATCCGAGCAGCGCAACAATATCCCTTATGCCGTTGTGACCTCCATGTCCACCATCTTTTTTGATCCTCAACCGTCCAAATGGCAAGTCGAGATCATCATAGATGACAATCAAATCCCCCGGTCCAATGCCGAGGGATTGAGTTGCAGCTTTCACACTAACACCACTACAGTTCATGAATGTCTGAGGTAATAGGATTGTCGTTTCGCGAGAACAAACCCGCCCAACTCCATAAAGCCCCTGATACCCTTTTTTCTTTAGTGGGACCCCGCTGCACTGAGCAACGCGTTCCGCAACCATAAACCCTATATTGTGCCGAGTTCCCTCATACTTATTTCCAGGGTTCCCCAGCCCGACCAGCAAATTCAAAACAGCACCTACCGAACTTACTCTGTCACTTCGCCTTCAGCTTCTTCGCCTTCAGCCTCTTCACCATCAGCAGCCTCAGCTTTATGACCAACGACGGTAATAACAGTAAAGTTTACATCGAAAACCAGTTCACTGTTTTCAGGACTCTGAACTTCTTCAATATGGACGGTATCGCCAATCTGCAGAGCAGTTACATCGATATCGATCGACTGAGGAACTTCTGTCGGCAAACATGTGACTTCGAGTTCTTTCCTGATCAATTGCAGTGAACCACCCATTTTCTGGCCTTCAGATATTCCAACAACATTAACCGGAATCATGAAGACAGATTTAACCTGCAGGTCAATAGCAAGAAAATCAGCACTCACCATGTCGCGACGCAATGGATGGAAGTCTGCATCTTTCAATACAACAACGGTACCATCAACTACTGAAGCACCTTTCAAGGTGATCAGAGTATTCCAGCCAGCTTCGCCAGAGATTGCTTCCTCCAGTGCCTTAGGCTCGACAACAATGGCCTGTGCATCAATATTTTTTCCATATACAACAGCTGGAACTTTACCTGCCGCACGTAATTTACGCGCAACACCCTTACCGCATTTTTCGCGAGTCTCAACATTCAATTCTACTTGAGCCATCTATTTTATCCTCCATTACTTGGGTAATTATTCTTAAAAAAACTATACGAACAACGAACTCACTGATTCAGCGTTATTGATCCGGCGAATAGCTTCTGCCAACAGTCGACTGACCGATAAACGCTGTAAACGATCACATTGATCCAGTTTATCCTGCATCACAATGGTATCAGTGATAAAAACTTTCTTAAGTGGGCTTGAACTGATCCGATCCAATGCTGGCCCAGAGAGAACACCGTGCGTAGCACATGCATAGACATCAAGCGCGCCCTGCCCTTGTAACGCAGAAGCAGCGGTACAAAGTGTTCCAGCAGTGTCGATCATGTCATCGATAATGACACAAACCTTATCCTTGACATCACCAATAATATGCATAACTTCAGAAACATTAGGACCGCTACGACGCTTATCAATAATAGCAAGACCAGCGTTAAGTCTCTTAGCAAACGCCCTTGCTCTTTCAGTCCCGCCTGCATCAGGAGAAACGACAACCAACTCTCCAAAATTTTGCATACGGATTTCATCGAGCATAACAGGTGCAGCATACATATGATCGACCGGGATATCGAAAAAACCCTGAATCTGCCCAGCGTGAAGATCCATTGTCAGCAGCCGATCAATCCCGGCACGAGACATCAGATCGGCAACCAGCTTTGCAGTGATCGGCGCACGTGGCGCAACCTTACGATCCTGCCTGGCGTAACCAAAGTAAGGAACAACAGCATTGATTTTATTAGCAGATGCTCGTTTCAGTGCATCAACCATAACCAGCAATTCCATCAGATTATCATTTGCTGGTGAGGATGTTGACTGAATAACGTAAACATCACGGCCACGAACGTTTTCGCCGATTTCAACCATGACCTCACCATCAGAAAACGTTCTAACTTTAGCATTTCCCAATGGTACTGACAGATGCCGACAGATATCATGAGCTAACGGCTCATTTGAATTGCCGGTAAATACTTTAAACATTCCCACGGCCCTTTATCCTGTTTGTGAATGACAACATTTTTGTAAATGTCCAAAGAGAGGCTAAGACGTCCAACCACCATGATGGTTACGGCCTTGTCTCACCTGCCCTAGCAGCATGGCCTGTGTATATTGTATATCGTTGCAAGATACACAGAAGACGTAATGACTGCAGCGTTAATATAATGGCTGGGGCGCAGGGATCGAACCTGGGAATGCCGGAATCAAAATCCGGTGCCTTACCGCTTGGCGACGCCCCATCAATTAATATATTCATCAAAAATTCAGCACAAAAACGCTGAGAACCGGCAGGTTTTACCCGAGTTGAGCGCTATTGTCAAGCCTGCTACGACAATGTTTATCAGGTTTGTCTATAGTGGTCGAACCGGAATAGCAATCCAGCCGGTCTCAGCCGACAATAATTCACCAGCTTTTGATGCTTCATAATAGCTTTCAAAAACCCCAAAAACTGTCGCTCCACTTCCCGACATCAGAGCACCGATGGCCCCACCAGCAACCAAGGCCTGCTTGATATCTGAAATCTCTGGATAGCGGTCGATTACGACTCTTTCCAGATCATTATGCAACGTAGCACACAGGTCGCTCATTGTTGTCACTGAAAACCTTGGAAGGTTAGCTAGTCGACCACCTTTTGTCAACTCCAAACTTTGGTAAACAGAGGCCGTAGACACCCCAAATCCGGGGTTAACCAACAAATAGGCGGCTGCGGGCAAAGGAGGGAGCGGTTGCAACGAGACACCAGTCCCCGTTGCCCATGCGGCCTCTCCATAAATAAAGAAGGGGACGTCCGCACCAAGCTGCGCACCCATCACTCTCAAATCAGCACTCGACAACCCAATGTCCAGCATTTCATTCAACCCCATCAATACCGTAGCAGCATCAGAAGAACCCCCTCCAAGCCCAGCAGCGACAGGTATCCGCTTAACAATTTCAATATCAACAGAACAATCCAAACTGGCATGCTCCAACAACAACCTTGCCGCTCTCGCTGCAATATTATCTTCGCCATCAGACAGAACCAAATCAGCACAACGAACACTCACCGGACCAGAACCACCAACACCAATAAAAACATCATCGCAAAGACTGACACGTTGCATCGCCATCGCCAACTCATGATAGCCGTCTTGCCGACGCCCCAACACATGAAGACATAGATTGATCTTAGCCGGAGCTTGAAAAAGCATTTTTTCCATATGGCACCCTTCAATTAGATTGCCATCAATGTTCCTCGACAACAGGTCACCTGTCAAGACATCAAGCCAATTATAACACCGCCACAAAGACAACAAACACATAAACAAAAAATCACAAACATGTTCTGCATAACCCAGTTCTATCCTGCACAAAACTAAAAACAACCATGGCTATTTTTAGCCACAGCAGGCCAAACACAGCCGGGAGCCAAGCAGGCAATGCCCCGCTTTTCAACAGGATAACTCCCCCAACTAGTCAATATCACACAAATCCATTTTCCAATAACGGCATTCTACTTCTGGCACCATAATTGCGTTAACACATACAACACTAGCGTAAAACTGCATTTTAGCTACTGGAAACTTCGTGTTTGATCAAGAAAGATGATTCTATAAAAATGTTGCGACACATTATCTGTCTGATTTTTTTACTGACAGCAATTGCATCTTTTGCAAATGCTGCACCGATAAAACTGACAATCAATGCGATGACTCAAGCAGGGACAACCAAAGAACGGGTCACCTTATACTTTAAAAAATTGATCGAACAACGTTCATCAGGACGCATCAGGGCTGTTATTAAGGAGCCAACGGGACAAACAGAAACAACACCACAAATCATCAAAGACCTGCTTGATCACAAGATTCAGATTGTCATGCCACAAGTGAGCAGTCTGAGCTACCTGGATCCATACTGGAAAATTATTGAGTACCCTTACCTCTATCGTAGCCAAGAACATCTTCACCATGTTCTTGACAAAAAAATAGGGCATGAGTTTTTAACACCCGAGTTTCAGAAGCAATTTAGAGTTCTAAGTGTTTGGGAAAAAGGTGACAAGTATCTCATTGAAGTCAATCAGACGTCACAACAGAAACAGAATCCAACGCTTGAACATATGAGTCAGCCAACCTCCGGAATCTTAGAAACACTTTTAAATAATAGAGGGTCATGCCCAATAACAGCACCGATGCAAAATATTGGACGCTGGAAAGAAGCAACCTTACCTGAGATTCCAGTAATACATGATCAAAGAAAAAGAATATCAATAGCGCTGACCGAACATAGCGTAGAAAACTACCTACTTCTAACAAGCCAAGAATTTTGGCAGGCACTACCAGAAGATCTAAAAATAATCATAACTGATGCAACTGAAGATGCCACAACATACGCCAGAGAACTCGCTCAACGATCGAACACCAACGCAACAACAAAACTAAAGGCAAGTAGTTACATCAAAGTAAATTCTTTAAGTCCCAACAAACGGCACCTATGGCGACAAAAGACATTAAATTTCTACTCTCAATCATGCAATAGATCAGAAAGGAAATTAATTGAGAGAATCGCCAATTATCATCCAGACGAATAACACATTTGATGTCTCCATGGTGGCAGACATTGCATATTAATTCTCAATACAGAGGAGAGTAAAATGGCTAGAAAGAAATTGATTTTGGTAAGTATTCTCATTGCAGTTACCTTTGTGGCATCGGTAACGATTGCTTCGGCCGCACCGATCGTCATCAAATTTTCACACGTTGTTGCCGAAAACACCCCAAAAGGACAAATGGCCAATAAGTTCAAGGAACTGGTTGAGCAGCGACTTAATGGTAAAGTTATTGTTGAAGTGTTCCCTAATTCTCAGTTGTTTGGAGACAACAACGTCCTCGAAGCGATGCTTCTGGGTGATGTTCAGATTGCTGCGCCAGCATTATCAAAGTTTGAAAAATACACAACATCTTTGCAGATTTTTGACCTACCATTCCTATTCAAAGACATGGCTGCTGTAGAAAAGTTCCAACAAGGTCCAGTAGGACAGAAGATGTTATCTTCAATCAAGAAAAAAGGTTTGGTTGGCCTTGGCTACCTGCACAATGGAATGAAGCAACTGTCCGCCAGTGATCCTCTCCGCCTCCCGAGTGATGCTAACAATAAAAAATTTCGCATCATGACATCTGACGTCCTTGCTGCACAATTTGAGGCTGTTGGTGCCATGCCACTAAAAAAGCCATTTTCTGAAGTTTTTACCCTGCTACAGACCAAAGCAATTGACGGACAGGAAAACACGTGGTCCAACATCTACTCTAAGAAATTCTTTGAAGTACAGCCTTACATTACTGAATCCAACCATGGCGTTCTTGACTACCTGCTAGTGACTTCAGCTGAATTCTGGATGGGCCTTCCCGATGACATCCGCACTGAAGTTAAAAAAGCCCTTGATGAAGCAACATCTTTTGGCAACCAAATTTCTGGAAATAAAGCGATTGAAGACCGTCAAAAAATCATCGACTCCAAACGTTCAGAAATTATTGTGCTGACCGATGCAGAGCGTCAACAGTGGGTTAATGCAATGAAGCCAGTATGGAAAAAGTTTGAGGACAAGATTGGCAAAGAATACATTGAAGCTGCTGTTTCATCGAACTAACCAACCCTGATCTCTACACGAGCTCGATTGAGAGGCTCGTGAACTTTTTATTCGTATGGCTTAAATGAGGTTTGAATATGTTTAATCGAATAATAAACAGCCTTGAAGAAGCGATCATCGCTATTCTTTTGGCATCTATGACCTTACTGGTTTTTACTGAGGTTGTGCTGCGCTTCGGCTTTGGAAAAGGAATGATGTGGGCTCAGGAGCTGACGACTGACAATATCTGCCTGGATGGTCTTGTTTGGAGTTTCTTACGGTATCAAAGTCGGTTCTCACATCGGTGTGGATGCTCTAGTTAAAATCATGCCGACCACTATTCGGAGAATCATTAGCGGTATTGCAGTAACAGCCTGCCTGACTTACTGCGGCCTGTTTATTAATGGCGCCTGGATCTATCTCTCAAAAATGCACTTGATCGGCATAGAACTAGAGGATATGCCGATCCCAAAATGGATAGCCCATAGCATTCTATTGATTGGCATGATTCTAATCGCAATACGCCTGCTTATTTTATTATGGAACATCTGTATTGGAACAACGGATGGTTTCAAGCTTGCAGACGAAGCCAAAGAAAGCATGCATCTGGCCAAGGAGACAACAGCCATGGCAAAGGGAGGTGAATCGGAATGACCACTGCTGCCCTGTTTTTCATTCTATTACTTTGCCTGTTGACCGGCATGCCGATTGCTTTTGCGTTAGGATTATCCAGCATCACAACAATTCTGATATTCTCCAACGATTCTTTGGCTTCTATCGCGCTTAAGCTTTATGCATCTCAATCTGAGCACTACACTCTTTTGGCGATTCCGTTCTTCATCCTGTCATCAACCTTCCTTTCGACAGGTGGCGTTGCCAACAGAATTATTAATTTTGCCATTGACTGTGTCGGCTGGATCCGTGGTGGTCTGGCAATGGCATCAGTCATGGCCTGTATGATCTTTGCCGCCGTTTCCGGGTCATCTCCGGCGACTGTTGCTGCTATCGGCTCAATTGTTATTGTCGGTATGGTCAAAGCTGGTTATCCAGAAGAATTTGCCGCGGGGGTTATCACAAATGCAGGCACTCTTGGAATTCTAATTCCACCATCAATTGTAATGTTGGTCTATGCCGCAGCAACAGAAGAATCTGCAGCTCGCTTATTCATGGCCGGACTCATACCTGGATTGATGATGGGTACAATGCTAATGATTATTATTTACATTGTTGCCAGAATCAAAGGGTTACCAGCCCAACCTTGGGTTGGCGTTAAAAACTTGGCAAGATCGAGTATCAGTGCTGGCTGGGGCTTAATGATGATTGTCATTGTCCTCGGTTCCATTTACGGTGGAATTTGTAGCCCGACTGAAGCTGCGGCTATTTCAGCAGTTTATGCCTATTTTATCGCAATATGCATCTATCGCGATATGGGGCCACTCAAGGGCGTCGCATGGAATGAAACCGGAAACGATTCTATTGGTAAAATTATTGTCCGAAATCTGATATTAATGATTACCGCAATGCCGAAATCTGCATTCAATAAAGACATCCACAAAGTCTTTAGAGATGCTTCAAAAGTTTCAATCATGTTGCTCTTTATCATTGGCAACGCAATGTTGTTTGCACACGTTCTAACCACAGAGCGGATTCCACACCATATCGCCGAAATTATTGTCGGTTGGGGTCTTCCCGCTTGGGGCTTCCTGATCGTTGTCAACATCCTTTTGTTGATGGCTGGAAACTTCATGGAGCCATCCGCAATTCTATTGATCATGGCTCCAATCCTGTTTCCGATTGCAGTACAACTAGGTATCGATCCGATTCACCTCGGGATTATCATGGTCGTCAATATGGAAATCGGTATGATTACACCACCAGTTGGTTTAAACTTATTTGTTACTGCAGGAATCACAGGACACAATATTACTTGGGTTCTTAAAGCGGCATTACCCTGGTTGTTAGTCTTACTGGTATTCCTTGCAATGGTTACCTATATTCCGCAAATTTCATTGTTCCTACCGGAATATATCGACAAACTTAGAGGGTATTAGCTCTCAATCATTCAAACACTCATATTGAAATATTGGTCTTGCGGGTTACTACGGTAACCCGCATTTTTTTAAAAAATGCACTGAAGCAACACCTTGAGCTTCTGACCCTGGGAAAACCAAAAGAGAAAAATACGACGAAGAATCAGCACGTGGTGGATCAACAGGGCCCTACTAGAACAGACCTTGCCATTTCATTATAAACAGGTCAAAAGCGATCATGTCAGAATAACGTAAGGTCGTAATGGTGAAATATAAGCAGCTGCCCCCATCTACCATCCAAAAAATCAATCATTCACAAGCATAACCGGTGCCTCAAGATAACAACGAACGGTATCAAGAAATTCAGCCGCATCTGCGCCATCCAGAACACGGTGATCGGCAGACAAGGTCATACGCATCATCAAAGCAACAGCTGGCTCCCCCTGCTCATCAACGACGACCTCCCCCTTGACTGAACCGACCGATAGAACAGCTGCTTGGGGTGGTGTTATAATCGCACCAAAAGATTCAACCCCCAACATCCCCATATTGGTCACAGTGAATGTCGCCCCAGAGGTCTCATCATCGCTCAGTTTTCCACCACCAGAAGCCTTAACTGACAATTCTTTCGATTGAAGGCATAACTGTTTGAAATTCATATGATGGCAATCATGCAACACAGGATAGTACAACCCTCTATCAGTAGCAACAGCCATGGCAATATTGATGTTTTCAAGTTCCACTGCCTGTTCACCATTCCAGGTCGCATTGACCCAGGGATGCTGTCCCAACGATCGAGCTGTCGCAGCGAGGACAAAGTCATTAATGGTTGAATCATGTTCATGTCTTAAACGCACAACATCAGTCATATTGACAGCAATCGTGACATAGAAATGGGGAATAGACTTCCATGCTTCTTCCATTTTTCGTGCAACTAAACGTCGAATTTTAACTGTCGGCTGATTATCATCTGCGCCCACAGACACCTTGCGTTTATAATGACTACACGGAATGCCAGAGCTCTCTTCCAAACGAGCCCTTTCCACATCAGAAAGTAAAACACGACCTTCTGAACCGCTACCACATAATGATTTTACGTCAATACCCAACTCTTCTGCCAATTTACTCGCAGCAGGAGAAACCGCTACACCTAATCCATTACTAAGCGCCATTCTTAACTCCATCAATCATTGTCGTTTCAGACCAACTCCATTTGTGCGCAGTATATGCTATTCCACACACACACCGCAACGCTGACATCCAGGCGCACAAGGTTGCGTGACCTTACCGAGAAAAGCTCGCTGATATTCTTTCCACAAATATGAGCGCTCAATACCTTGATCAATTATTTCCCATGGCAACAGATCACTCTCTTCAAAAGATGCCGTAATGTATGCTTCTGCATCAAGATCAAAACTTCGACACAACTGCTTTAAATTTTTTCCACGACTCAGCTCAGGAAGCAATTTTGCAATTCGCCTATCTCCGCGGGAGAGAAAAGCCTGAAGACGAGCGGAGCGTATTGATTCGCAGTTTATTTTCATATTAGGCATACGAGAAACAGATGATTGGAGATATCGATATTTCTTTTTTAAATTCTTTTCAGTATCCATCCCAGCCCACTGCAAAGGGGTGAAAGGCTTAGGGATAAATGGATTAACACTCAGGGTCACAGTCCCCATTCGGCCACGACGACGACCTGTCTCTCTCCAGATTTCTCCAATTTTGCCGGACAAAGTCAGAATTGCGTCAATGTCATTCTGCTCCTCAGTCGGAAGTCCGATAATAAAATAAAGCTTCAGATTCTGCATACCACCATCTGCTAACATATGCGCAGCATTCAAAATCTGATCTTCATCAAGACCCTTATTAATAAAATCACGCATTCGTTGACTGCCAGCTTCAGGGGCAATCGCCACAGTTTTAAGTTCTGCAATCTTAAAGTTTTCGACCTCTTCCTTAGTCAAGGAATCAAGACGTAAACTCGAAATAGATATTTTTCCACCTTCTGCGATGATCCACCTCTGAAGAACTTCGATATCTGTATAGTCGGCGACTGCAGCCGCAACGAGACCGACCCGCTCTGAATCAACAAGCCCTGCCTTAATCTGCTCAGTCAAATTATCGATCTTACGTTCTCGAGGTGGCAGATAAACAAACCCAGCAGCACAGAAACGACAACCACGGGAACAGCCTCTCGATACTTCAGTCAGAGCCATATTCCCGAATTCAGAATCTGGAGCCTTGATAAAATTCCGACTGGGGGCCTTGTCCAGATCTGCAGCATAGAGTCGACGAACTCGCTCTGAAACGTCAGCAGTTCTGTTTAATCCTTCGAATGATCCTGTTTCAGAATAGTCTGGATGATAAAACCCAGGCAGATAAATACCCTCTGATCGTAATAATTGCCGATAAATATCAGCACGCATCAGATCCTTCTGATTTAGACAATCGAGCAGTTGGGGGAGCATTGCTTCGGCTTCACCTACAGCCACAATATCTACGATTTCAGCCAACGGTTCAGGATTGATAAAGGCGCAAACACCGCCAAGGAGAACAATAGGGTGTGAACTATTACGATCTTCAGAAAAAAGGGGTATCCCTGATAAAGTGAAGATATCAGGTAAGTTCAGGTAATCATTTTCGAAGGAAACTGACAGTGCAATCAGGTCAAAATCATGCAATTTCCTTTCGGACTCGATGGAGAGCAGCGGTGTATTCATTTTGTGAGCCGCTTCAAGGTCTTCCTTATCTGGAAGAAAAAAGCGCTCACACAGGCAATCATCGCGGCTGTTAATCAAATGATAGACCGTTTGAAAACCGAGATTACTCATGCCATTTGAATAATTATTTGGATAAACTAAAGCTACACGATAACGATCTTGATTCCAGGAATGGAAAGTCGTACCACTTTCGTCATTAAGTCTTTTACGTGATTTATTAATCAACTGATTTTTCATGTCTACCATTGAAACACAGGGAGGGTTGAGTTCTCAACAAAAAGAAAGGGCCACATAAGTGGCCCCAGTGACGAGGGAGTCGTCGGGATATAATCACAATATACAGAATGCTGTACATCTGCCGGGCGGAGAACCGGCCTTCATCACAAATAAAACGGGTACTTCTATGATGACCGCCGCTGGCGGTCATTAATTAATCATTAATCAACTCGACGACGTAAGAACGTCGGAATATCAAATTGCTCGTCATCAACGAAAAGATCGCGGGTTTGGCTTGGCAAATCCTTAGTCCTTCGGCCATAAGGGGCTTCTGATTGCTGATCACGGATGAACTTTGGCACATCAAGATCAACTTTTGCACTGGCCTGTGAAATCATCTGTGAACGTTGCTCAACGATATCTGTTACTTCTGGCTTCTTAGCATCGTAAACTTCACCAAAACCAGTCGCAATTGCAGTGATTTTGATCATGTCACCTAAATTCTCATCAATGACCAAACCAACAATAATGTTTGCATCCTCGTGGACTTTTTCATGAATAATTGTTGAAGCTTCTTCAAATTCTTCCATTGTCATGCTGGATGAACCAGAAATATTAACCAACACGCCCATCGCACCTGAAATATCAACTTCCTCAAGGAGTGGACTGCTGATTGCGCTATGTGCTGCTTCGGCAGCGCGACGCTCACCCTCAGCGGCTCCAATTCCCATCATTGCCATGCCACGATTACTCATAACGGTTCGCACATCGGCAAAGTCGACGTTAATCAGACCTTCCATAGTAATAAGATCAGAGATCCCTTGAACCGCCTGACGCAAAACGTCATCGGCAGGCTTAAAAGCATCCAAAATGCTCATATTTTTACCAGCTAAGCCGAGGAGGCGATCGTTCGGCACAACAATTAAAGAGTCGACAACTTCACGCAGGGCAGCGATCCCTTCGTCTGCTCTCTTCATCCGTTGGCGGCCCTCACGTGTAAATGGCTTCGTGACAACGCCTACAGTCAGTGCTCCTGATTCTTTTGCCGCTTCTGCAATAACAGGAGCAGCCCCCGTTCCGGTACCACCGCCCATACCTGCGGCGACAAAAACCATATCGGCACCTGTGAACAGTTCGACCAGACGTTGGCGATCTTCTTTAGCTGCCTGCTTTCCAATTTCTGGATTAGCACCAGCCCCCAGCCCTTTCGTCAGATGACCTCCAAGCTGGATTTTCATTGATGCATCACTACGTTTCAGCGCCTGGGCATCAGTATTTGCGGTCAAAAACTCGACACCATCAACCTGATTACGGATCATCGTATTAACGGCATTACCACCGCCACCACCAACACCAATCACCTTGATTCTTGCCTGCTGGTCTAAATGTTCCTCAAACTGAAACATGACTCCCTCTTGATTAGGCATAATGCCCTCCCCTGACGCTGCGTTTTCAGTATCTCCGCGATTCTGAAAACTAGTTATATATAAGTGTTATAAACTTACCAAATTTTAGGTAATTAGACAAGTAATTATATAGTAATTAATGATCAGAAAAACTCACCAAACCAGTCTTTCATTCTTCTTGTAACACGCTCAAAAACGTTGTTTTCACCAATTTTAAATGGCTTGCCCTGCGTATTCTTGCTGCCATATTTCACCAGTCCAACACCAGTCGCATAAATTGGTGAATTTACAACGTCTGTCAGACCGCCAATATTAAGGGGATTTCCCCGTCTTACCGGTAAGTTAAAGACCTGTTCTGCCAATTCTGGCATTCCGGGAAGAATTGCGCTACCGCCGGTTAACACAACACCAGAGGCGATTAACTCTTCATATCCACTGCGAATAATCTCACGATTCACTAGTGAGAAGATTTCTTCAACCCGCGGCTCCAATATTTCAGCTAAAAGCTGTCGCGACAATATTCTAGGTTCACGCCCACCAACCGACGGAACCTCTATGGTTTCATCCTTACCAACCATAGAAGTCAAACAGCATCCATAGGCTTGCTTGATTTTTTCGGCCTCTGCCGTTGGTGTCCGCAACCCAACAGCAATGTCGCTGGTCAAATGATCACCACCTATGGATAAAACAGAAGTATGCTTAATTGCTCCCTCTGAAAAGATTGCAATATCAGCGGTTCCACCACCGATATCAACCAGCGCAACACCAAGCTCCTTTTCATCAGGAGAGAGCACAGCCTCACTACTGGCAAGCTGCTCAAGGACGATATCATCAACATCTGCGCCTGCACGATTACAGCTTTTAACGATATTCTGTGCGCTGGCCACCGCACCTGTGACGATGTGAACTTTCGCCTCAAGTCTGACACCACTCATTCCCAAAGGCTCACGTATGCCATCCTGATCATCAATGATAAATTCCTGAGGTAAGATATGCAGGACTTCACGATCCATCGGTATAGCAATCGCTTTGGCAGCATCAATAACCCGCTGTAAATCCTCATCGGTGACTTCACGATTTTTAATCGCGATCACTCCCTGAGAATTCAGGCCCTTAATATGACCACCCGCAATTCCAGCAAATACCGACTTAATCTCACAACCGGCCATCAACTCAGCTTCACGGATCGCTTTTTGAATTGCAGCAACAGTGCTTTCTATGTTGATGACAACACCCTTACGCATTCCTTTTGAAGGACTTGTACCGATTCCAACAATTTCAAGACCTTCTTCGGTCATATTGCCGACAATGCAGCAAATTTTTGTGGTTCCGATGTCGAGACCAACGATTAAATCATCTGACTTTCTACTCATGACACCCCCTTGGTATCAGCTTTTGGCCGTTTTACTCGACCGTTCAATTCTCACAATAACTTTTTCTTTAACATTTAAATCGATGTAATCGAGTATTTTAAGTTTTGGTTGTAACTGTGCGTAAATTCGTTCCAACCGATCTATCTTTTGAATAAAGTCATCACGTCCTAATTTAATTTTTACACTTCCCTTCAGTGTAAACAGAACGATTCCCCCATCAGGCTCATGATGAATTTCTGATACATGCTTAAGACTAAATTTTTCTCGCGTTTCAAGATCACGCAGAAGAATTACGATCTCTTTAAATTTCTCGACATAAATTTCATCATGTCCTTTTGCTCGTTCATACTCAAAACCAGTAATCATCGGGAAATCAAGCTTGTCACTGGCATCAAGTACCTTAAATATTTCCCCCTGCTCGTCAAGGTAATAGAGATAACCCAGATTGACGATTGCTACCGGCTTGCGTTCTAAGATTTCGACTGTTACCTGACGAGGAAATATCCTCTCGACTCTCGCCTGCTGCACCCATGAGTTCTCTTCTATTTTGCGCCCAATCAAGCCCAGATCAAGACGAAAGGTATTCACACCAGGCTGGATATCGGACAGTGCAATAACAGATTGGCTATCAAGCCGATGATTCCCTGAGACACTTATCTGATCGACCTTAAAAAGGTCAGAGGCCATCAACAATTGAATAACAAAAAAAACCACCAACGACAATCATTACGGTGCTGAATAGCGTGACACTAACACGCAAAAAACGACGCAGATTTTTGCGTAAATTCATCGGCTTTTTTTTTATGTTTACGCCGATTACGCCGATTTTTTTTCGTCTTTTGATTTGTTTTCTTCAGATCACGCATTAATTGTCCTATTTGTCTAGATCGGCATCCAACAACATAGCTTCAACTAATTGACAAAAACTAATCCCTGCCTCTTGGGCCGCCTTCGGTAACAAACTGGTCTGTGTCATTCCTGGAATCGTATTGATTTCGATACAATAAAATTCACGCTCACGAAACATAAAATCAACACGCGCAGCACCACGACATCCGAGAACATTATATGCCTTGACCGCGGCCTGCTGAACCTGCTGATAACTCACAACATCAATTGGTGCTGGCACGAGATACTCAGTATCGTTCGATTGATATTTCGCCTGATAGTCATAGAATCCGCTTTTGGGCACAATCTTGATAATCGGGAGAGCTTCTCCATTTAACACAGACACCGTCAGTTCAGCACCATCAATGAAATCTTCGATCAGAACAGTCCCGTCCATGGTCGCTGCAGTTTCAATTCCATGACGTAACTCTTCTCTCGTTTTTGCGATTGTTATTCCGATTGTAGAACCCTCACGTGACGGTTTTACGACTAGCGGCAAATGTTGACATCGTTCAAGCAATTCAGCCGTTGAATCACCATTACGAATACAATCGAAACCCGGTGTCGGCAGCTCATGATAAAGCAACAACTTCTTTGTCATGATCTTATCAATGGCAACGCTGGACGACATCACACCACTCCCGGTATAGGGGATCTGCATCATTTCCAGGACTCCCTGAACACGGCCATCTTCACCAAAGCGGCCGTGTAGGGCGATAAAAGCAACATCGATTTTCAATTGCACTAACTGCTCGGCCAGATTATGTCCAGCATCAACGGCGACGGCATCGTATCCGAGTTCAAGTAACGCATCTAAAGCTGCTTGTCCTGTTTTAAACGATACTTCTCTTTCGGCAGAAAGACCTCCCATCAGTACACCGATTTTTTTTAATTTGAGTTCCTCTCTGCTATAGCAACTCATTTGACCGATGCTCCCTGACGTAATTTTTCTGCAACTTTCTGGCAAACCTGATTAACATTGCCAGCTCCTAGAGTGACGACCATATCTCCAGGCTCAGCAATATCAGTGACATGATCAGCTGCAGCGTCCAAAGAGCCACAATAAGCAACAGACTTATGACCATGCTCGAGAACTCCCTGAGCCAAAGCTTCAGCAGTCGCCCCCTCAATCGGATCTTCGCCAGCAGCATAGACATCTGTGACAATCAATGAGTCGGCCTGATAAAATGCCTTTTTAAAGTCTTCAAACAAAGCTGACGTTCGACTGTACCGATGAGGCTGAAACACCGCAATGATTCGCTTATTCCATCCACTCTTAGCAGCTTCTAGAGTAGCTCTGATTTCAACGGGATGGTGACCATAGTCATCAATCAGCATGATCCCCTCAACCTCATCACGAACCTGGAAGCGTCGCTGTAACCCTCCGAAATTTCTGAATCCGCCAATCACAGTCTGGAAAGGGATTTCAAGTTCATGGGCAACAGCAATGACAGCTAAAGCATTGAGGACATTATGGCGTCCTGGCAACTTAAATGAGATGCGTCCTAACTCATTGCCTCTGTAATAAGCTCTGAAACTTGTACGCCCTTGTCTCTGCTGAACTTCATCCGCATAAAAATCGGCCTGGCTACTGAACCCATAAGTGGTAAAACGTTTCTTTACCTCAGGCAAGATATCCTGAATATTCTTGTCTTCCAGACACAGAACAGCACGCCCATAGAACGGCACCTTGTTAATGAAATCAACAAAAATCTGTTTTATTTCATCTATTCCTGAATAAAAATCCAGATGATCCTCATCAATGTTTGTCACGACAGCGATTGTCGGTGACAGATGCATAAATGAACCATCAGACTCATCAGCCTCTGCGACCAAAAACTTGCCTCTTCCCAATTTGGCATTTGATCCAAAAGCATCCAACTTACCACCGATGACTGCAGTGGGATCGATCCCAGCATGATGCAGGACAACAGACATCATACTGGTCGTTGTTGTTTTACCGTGAGTTCCCGCAATCGCAATTCCGTACTTCATGCGCATCAACTCCGCCAGCATTTCGGCGCGAGGGATCACAGCCACATGCTGCCGATGTGCTTCAATAACCTCCGGGTTATCAGCGCTCACCGCCGTTGAGGTCACAACAACATCGACCTCTGTTATATTTTCTGCCACATGACCGATATGGACATCACCACCAAGACCGACCAAACGTCGAGTTGTGTCGCTTTCTTTGAGATCAGAACCGGAGACTCTGTAACCTTGATTCAACAAAAGTTCAGCGATTCCGCTCATACCGATTCCGCCAATCCCAATAAAATGTATTTTTTTAATCCGTCCGTACATCAATCAACCTCCGGATATGATTTATTTAGTAGCGTGCGACATTCGTCAAGAATGAGCGCTGCAGCATCTGGCATCCCAAGCTCACGTCCTCGCTTGGCCATTTCCTGTAAATTTTGTTTATCATTTAACAGTTCAGCAATAGAGCATGCCAGTTTCTCTGCGTTAAGATCTTCTTGAGCGATCATTCTAGCCGCCCCTGCACTTTCAAGCTTCCTCGCATTAGCCGTTTGATGATCCGCTGCAGCATGCGGGAAAGGGATCAGTATTGCCGGTCTGCCACAGATTGTCAGCTCAGCCAATGTCGTTGCCCCCGCTCGACAGATAACCAGCGTTGCATCTGTGTATGCGGAGACCATATCATCGATAAAAGGAACGACTTTTGCGTTGTCGTACCCAGCCCTTTTATATGCATCTTTTACAGTTAAAAAATCATCGTCACCCGTTTGGTGAACAATAAACGGTTCTTGCTGCCATTTCTTTAGCAAAGGCAACATCGCGATGACGGTATTGTTGATGGCTCGAGCTCCACGACTGCCACCAAAAATAAGCAGTTTCCCCTGGACATCAACAGCAGCTGGGCAATTTTCAAAACCAGCCCGCAGCGGATTACCTGTTATCCGTTTTTTCTCCT
>JDSF01000191.1_pt1 | contig 40044 bp, 55 predicted proteins | sample 199441 | NCBI WGS metagenome assembly JDSF01 (sample SAMN02592751, study PRJNA231836) | bioreactor metagenome | isolation source: continuous culture bioreactor denitrification-DNRA | place: Germany: Bremen
TTTCCTCTGTCCAGTAACTTGGTGAAATTTATTGTACAAAGTATCTTTCTTAAGATGCTTGCCCAAACCATTCGTTGGCAATATGATTGCCCATCGAAGGAGCAACGTTCCCATGCAGCAGGATATGACCAGAGGTAATCCTCTAAGGTTGATTTTCTTTTTTTTATGCTTCCCATTCTTGGAGGCAATTTATTCCAACAATTCTATACTATGGTGGATACTTTCGTAGTCGGTAGATTCATCGGTGTTCATGCGTTGGCAGCAGTTGGCTCCACTGGACCCATCACCTTTTTTTTGTTCTTGGGTTTGTTATCGGCTTAAACGCAGGGTTCTCGGTAATCATCAGCCAGAAATTCGGGGCAAAGGATGAGAGGAGTATGCGAAAGGCAGTTGCCATGAGCATCCTCTCAGCGTTATTCCTTTCAATACTTGTTTCATTTCTTGCAGTAGCTTCCACTATGCCTCTGTTGGAAGTACTCAATACACCACAAAACATCATCAAGGATGCACATGACTACCTGGTTATTTTGTACCTTGGTATTGTTGCTACCATCTATTACAATCTGCTTGCAGCTATTCTCCGAGCTTTAGGTGACAGCAGATCCCCTCTCTACTTTCTATTGATAGCAAGCGTACTGAATATCATCGGCGACCTTGTTTCTGTCATCATTCTGGATATGGGAGTAAAAGGAGTGGCGCTTGCCACGATCTCCAGCCAGGGAATCTCAGCGTTGCTCTGTCTTTTCTATATATACAAGCGATACCCGATCCTCCATCTCAAGAAGGAAGACTGGGTCATTGACTGGCCTATGATCGGCAGACTACTACGTATCGGTTTGCCCAGCGCACTCCAATTCTCTGTATGCGCAATCGGGGTCATGATGGTGCAGTCCGTTATCAACACCTTCGGTAGTGCTACCGTTGCAGCCTACTCGGTAGGCACACGTATCGAGCAACTGGTAACCCAGCCACTGATGACACTCGGCCTTGCCATGGCCACCTACAGTGCACAGAATCTGGGAGGAGGGTATCTCTCCAGAATCTCCCAAGGCCTGAAGAGCGCACTCATGCTGAATGTGATTTTCAGCCTGGCAGCATTTCTTTTGGTGTTCTTTGCCGGTGATTTCCTTGCCTTGCTCTTCATCGATGCCTCGCAAAGCCATGTTATTGAACAAACCAACCAGTATCTCTCCCTTATCTCTTACTTCTTCATTCCGCTTGGACTCATATTTGTCTTTCGGAATACCAGCCAAGGACTAGGGTCTGGGTTGATCCCCATGCTCTCCTCTATACAGGAGTTGTTGTTTCGTGCACTTGCAGCCTTCACGCTTCCTGGGTTGTTGGGATATAAGGGAATCATCCTCTCCAGCCCAATGGCTTGGATTGCTGCAGCCATTCTCCTAATCTTTGCCTATCGAATCCAAATGCGACATTTCCACCGAATCATGAAGCAAAGTACCTGATGATCACCCTTAGTGGGTATGCAAATATATGGATATCAACGAACAGGCTTCACCGGTACCCTCCTCCGGGTGCAGGTGGCAAGATCAAACAACAGCTTCACTATACGTGGACTCTCCCTGGCTAAAGCCTCCCGCTTGAAGGGAGAAGTGAAAGCCTACTATCAGGGCCCCCTTCCCCAACTCTCAATCCAAGTGCCACCCCACTCATCATTCGATGGCATACTTGCTCCAGTTCTGCTTGCAATGCTCTGCATGGAGAAGAACCTCCTGGAAATAAGTAATCACTCAATCCTGTTGTATGGGACTGTCGATCTGGCAGGCTCCTTAATAAGCCCCCCCCTCCTTTGCGGAGAGAACTGACACAGTTATGCACAGAAGCTGGAATTTCCCTGATCCTATGCGGGAGAATATCTCCCCTATCCATGAATACTGTATTCCCTGTCCTTCCATTGCCTCTGCACTGAGCCAAATCTGGAGGTTTACATTACGTCATCCAGAAAACGAGGAGCAAAAGCATGATACTTCAAAGACGTATATGCTCAAAGAGGATCCCTTCACAGGCATCCTCGGGCTGAGGGAAGCGAAACAAGCGCTCTGCTACGCTGTCGCTGGAGAATTGCCACTTCTTTTATACGGACCTCCTGGAAGCGGGAAAAGTTTATTACTGAACAGAACCAAAGCATTGCTTCCTCCCTTACGGGAGAGCGAATACAGGAAGTCTGGGCAATTCATGGAAAACAAAGCATTGAATCCCCTTTTTTACGATTGGAGCTGGAATGAGCCAACAAAACATGCTTTCTGGGAATCCTCCTGGATAAGCTTAGCGCATGGGGGGAGCACTCCTCGTAGATGAACTCTCAAACCAGAAACCAAAAGTAAGAACTACACTCGCACAGTTGCTGGACACATACCAAGTTGGTGACTATCCACTTAATTACACCATGATTGCCGCAACGAACGGATGCCGATGTGCAAATCTGGGCAACCCTAATGGAATATGTCGTTGCACCCAAGCACAGATCGACCAGTTCTGGGGACTCCTCGGCTATCCCCTGCTTGACCGATTCGCCATTGCCCTTGCATTGGAACCGGAACCCTTGCTGACAGGAACAGTCGAGGCTTTCCATGTCGACATGAAGGCCATCGAGCATATTCGGTCCCTGCAATCAGTACGTAAACAGGAGGGAGTTGCTCATCTCTTCCCCCGCTACAGCAAGGTGATGGCCCACACACAGAGAAGCCTCAGAAGAGCAAAGCTCTGCTGTACCCTCGCTCAGGTGATTGCGGACTGGGAAGGAAAGGAATCGGTTACCCAAGAGATAATGGAGAAGGCATACTCGCTCTACCTACTTCCTAAAGACCGTCATTACCACTAGCGGTTTGAAAAATTAGCCTTTATACTTGCTGATGATCCTTACCGTAGTGAAACCATGAGACTGTAGTGGTAAGTAACTACCATCATGAATACATAGAGGAATTCAATGATTGAACAGCTTCTTCCTGTCGTACCGCTATTATTGCTATTTTTTTTATTGGGCTATGCGCTGCAGAGAACCAATTTCTTTTCTACTGAATCGCTTTCACATGTGAAAAGGATAGTTTCTGATCTGGCACTGCCTGCATTGCTGTTTCAAGCCTTTTCATCAATAGAGCTGGAAAGTCGATACCTGATTTTAGTAGTCCTCATTTTTTATCGTATGCCTGATCATGGTTGTATTGGGCCAATATATTGGAAAGCTTCTGAGGATACGCAGTCCCTACTTTGCATTGATGATGACTGGCTTTGAAATGGGAATGTTTGGATATGCAGTATTTGTCTCCTTCCAAGGGGAAGCTCACCTCGGAAAGATTGCATTAATAGATCTTGGGCAAGTTGTTTTTGTCTTTACCATCTTGATGGCCCTGATGATCAAACATCGCGATGGTGCAGCGAAAGGCAGTGACTTGCTGAAAAAAAATCATCTCCAGCCCTGTAATACTTGCAATTATTGCTGGGCTTGCAACCAGTTTCATTGCTCCCCACGTCCAGAGCTCTCCCATCTGGGATACGCTCTCTGAAATGATTGACCTACTTGCGCAGTTGACGGTTCCCCTCATTGCAATCACCATCGGCTACGGAATCCACATCAAGAAAGAGTTGATCGGAAAGTCCTTGAAGACAATCCTTGCTCGCAGAGTGCTGCTCACCCTTTTTGCCCTACTTCTCAATGCATTGGTTGTAGACTCCTTGTTGGGAATGGATAGGATGTATCAAGTTGCTCTGATGACCATGTTCCTTACCCCTCCTCCGTTTGTAATTTCAATTTATATGCGCAGTGATGAGAAAGGTGAATCTGATTATGTAGACAATACCCTGTCTTTGGATACGCTTGTCTCTATTGTTGCAGTGGTAATCGCATCAGCGTTGTACGCTTGATGTTGTAGATAAAAACCAGGGTTGATTCGAAAGAAACAGCTTAGGAGGTGTCCCTATCCACAGAAAGCTATTGCAAAGCATACTTGATGCAACAATAATTCTTCTCAAGTAGTTGACACCCTTTTGAGCTCTCTGGTATAGTCCATTACGTTGCAAGGGCCGCTAGCTCAGCTGGTAGAGCAACGCCCTTTTAAGGCGTGGGTCACAGGTCCGAATCCTGTGCGGCTCATCTTGCCTCTGTTTTTTTTAACATGCTTGTTATGTCTCCTTCGTCTAGTGGTTAGGACATCGGGTTTTCATCCCGACAACAGGGGTTCAATTCCCCTAGGAGATGCTTAAGGGAGCCTACCGTCTGGTAGGTTCCCTTTTCTATATCAATACTGCAAGCAAAAATTTGGGAGCTTTGGGCACCTACCTCCCCTGAAAGGTCGACCCTACTCTTGACTTCTCATAGAACCCGTTATACAAAGGAAATACAGGATGGTTTTCTGATAGCACCATATCTCCCAATCGCTACCAGCCATCCGTGTGATGTACCCTTCTTCCGGGCTGCAATCCTTGTACTTGTATCCACACCCGCAAGCCTTTGGATTGCAGCTCCCTTTATATTCAATCCTTAAGCAAATCGTATTCAGCTTGACTCTCTTCCAGAGCGGATGAGCTCGATCCTTTCGCCCCATCCACCGAGAGAAGGTGCTTGCCTCCCCAGCTTATCGCGAACGCACCAAGGGGAGCAGTCAAAAGAATACTCATCACTGCAACGGCCAAGATGATCTGCCCTGAACGGGTATCCATGCCACGCTCACTCATCGCTGCAAGGGGCAGACCCAATTGCTGCCTGCACTGTTGCCTTGGGGAGATAGGAGATGACGACAAACAACTTCTCTTTCACAGAGAATCCAGAGCCCAACGTACAGAGATACGTACCCACCGAGCGACTGACCAATGCAACAAGAATAAGAAAGATTGCGGCCAATCCTGCTTCCTTCGCAGCGTTGAGATCGACTTGTGCTCCTACCATTACAAAAAAGTACTATCTGTGCGAATACCCAGATTTTACCCAGTTTGCTGGAAAGCTCGTGAGCCATCAGCTCTCTTTCTTCCAAGATGACGAACCCAATTGCCATTACCGCCAAAAGGGCAGCGAAAGGTATATGTCTTGCCTCAAGCAGGTCCCCTATGTGTACAAGAGCGATTGCAATTGCCAAGAGCGTCATCGCCCGTTTGGTTGCACGCGGATTGTACCGTTCGAATATCTTGATCAGGAATCGAGCAATCAGATAACCCACTACGACTGCAAAAAAAACCAGCGAGAGGGGGGGGATGGAAGCAATCATCCATGAAATATTCACGGTTTCCCCAAGATAGAGTGAGAGGACAATACTATAGGCGACGATGACCGTTACATCATCCAGGCTTGCACCGGCCAACACCAAGGTGGGGATTGCCTTCTTGGTGCCCCTTCCTTCCTTTATGAATTGAACCATCATTGGAACTACCACTGCCGGAGAGACTGCCGCAAGCACACATGCCAGCAGCACACTCTCCCTCTGCTTATAGAGAGCAGCGAAGGTGCGAGGGCAATGATGAGGGCTGCCTCAAAAAAAACTGCGGGAAGAAAAGCAAGGAGTACTGCTTGGAGTCCTACCTTATGCAAGCTCTCTCTTGAGAGCTCCAACCCAGCACGCAAGAGTATCACGATGAGCGCAATCATGCGTAAGTCTGAGCCGATCCGTATTAGGTCTGGATCCAGCAATCCCAATATCTGTGGGCCAAGGACTGCCCCTACTGCCAACATCCCAATGAGCGGGGGGAACATGGATACGCTGTAATAGATATTCAACAAGAAGACAGAGAATCATCAACTCCGCAAGACTTAGTGCCATGGCACACCTCCAGACCTTATATAGGTTGCAGGAGTTATCAGCAGAATCATACGCTGCGGTTTTCTCTGGTAAAGAATGAGATGGCGAACCCCATCGCCTGCCCCATTGTAGGAAATGCCCTGCTTCTTGGTCAAGTGAGGTTATTTGACGGGTGTACAACTCCAGCAATCTATGGATAATAATGAAGATTATTAGGAGAATTAATCATGACAAATATTAAACGAATACAAAGAATCTGTGATGCCAATGGCATTTCAGGATTTGAAGACGCCGTTCTTGAGGTCATCCGTAAAGACGGAGCACACCTAGGCAATTTTGAAGAAGACTCTTTGAGGAATCTCTACCTCTCCAGGACACAGAACCAAGAGGGAAAGCCAACTGTACTGCTTGATGCACATACCGACGAGGTAGGATTCATGGTCAAATGCATCCGTGAGGATGGGATGCTTGAATTTATCCCCATCGGGGGGATGGGTTACCACCAATATTCCTGCACATATGGTACGGGTACAAAAAAAACGTGACGGCTCCACCATTGCCGGTATTGTTGGATCAAAACCTCCTCACTACCAAAGCGAAGCTGAACGAAAAAGTGTCCCAGACATCTCCAGCCTGTTCATTGATATCGGGGCATCAAGCAAGCAACATGCAATCGAAATGGGAGCTGAAGTGGCAAGCCCAGTCATTCCCGAGGCAACCTGCACCTACAATCCAGAAACAAAGCTGCTCTTTGGCAAGGCCTTCGACTGCAGACTTGGTTGTTCGACCATTCTTGATGTCCTGGAAGACCTTCAAGAAGAGGCATTGGATGTCAATCTGGTCGCCGGGTTCGCCAGCCAGGAAGAAGTGGGATGCCGTGGAGCACAGTTGACGGCGAAAAAGGTCAACCCGGATGTTGCAATCTGCTTTGAGGGAAGCCCAGCTGATGACACCTTCCTACCCCCGTATCAGCAGCAGACGATCGTGGGCAAGGGGCCCATGCTCCGATTCATTGACTCAAAGATGATTACAAACCCGAGGTTCCAACGCTTTGCCCTCGATCAAGCAGAAAAAACACCAGATACCCGTACAACAAGGGGTAAGAAACGGTGGTGCAACCAATGCAGCTGCACTGCACTTGTCTGGACAAGGCATTCCTACCATCGTAATCGGTATCCCCGTCAGATATGCACATACACACTGGGGGATCAGCAGCACCGTGGACGTGGAAAGCTCAATCCGTCTTGCTAGGGCTATCCTCAGCAATCTCAATGGGGAGGTAATTGCTGGGTTCTGATGCATTGATTTTGACAAATAGGCAACCAAGTGTCATACTGGCATAAAAGTGGGGAATACTAATGAATGAAGTGCAGCTCTGCATCACTGAGATGCGAACATTCTTCCGTAATGGCTCAACCCAGTCGGTTGCATGGAGAAAGACTCAGCTCAAGAAGCTTAAGGATGGCATCAAGGAACATGAGAAACAGATTCTTGATGCACTCTTCGAGGATTTGGGGAAAACTGATTTTGAGGGATTTGCGACAGAGCTTGGATTGGTCTATGCAGAAATAGACAAACATCTCAAGCATCTGGATTCCTGGACCAGTAAGAAACGGGTAAGAAATACCTTGCTTTCGTTCCCATCCAAAGCCTATACGATCTCCATCCCCTTGGGGATCGTGTTGATCATGAGTCCCTGGAACTATCCATTCCAGCTCACTGTTGCTCCCTTGGTCAGTGCCCTGGCAGCAGGGAACTGTGTCATTGTGAAACCTTCACGATACAGCAGCCATACCTCACAGGTCCTGGAATCACTGATCGCTAAACTCTATCCGAGCCACTATGTGACAGTCTTCCAGGGAGGCAGTGAAATGAATCAGGAACTGCTCTCCCACCGCTATGACCATATATTCTTCACCGGTAGCCCGACCGTTGGTCGTGTGGTCATGGAAGCTGCAGCAAAGACGCTCACCCCGGTAACCTTGGAGTTGGGGGGAAAAAGTCCTGCCATTGTGGAAGCAAACAGTGACATCCCACTTGCTGCCCGTAGGATTATATGGGGAAAATGCCTCAATGCGGGGCAAACCTGCATTGCGCCAGACTATGTGTTGGTTGAACACTCGGTGGCTGGGCAATTGATTGAAGAGATGAAACAGGCAATCACTCACATGTTTGGAAGCGATCCGCTTCATTGCGATGACCTCCCCCACATCATCAACGAGAGACACTTTAACCGACTCATCAGACTTTTTGAGGAAGGAACACTCTCCTATGGTGGACAGATAGACCCAAAGAATCTGAAGATTGCACCAACCCTGATGACTGATGTACAGATAACCGGTTCCCTGATGAACGACGAAATCTTCGGCCCGATTCTCCCCATCCTAACATATGAGACATTTGAACAAGCCGTTGGCTATGTACAGGCTAGGGAACATCCGTTGGCACTGTATTTATTCAGCAACGACAAGGAACACCAGGAACATGTGGTAAGAACCGTCAGCTATGGAGGAGGATGCATCAATGACACGGTCATGCATCTCTCCAACCCTCACCTTCCCTTCGGAGGAGTCGGGTCCAGCGGAATGGGAAGCTACCATGCAAAACAGGGGTTCGATACCTTCAGCCACCAAAAGAGTGTGCTGGAGAGTAAACGATGGCTAGAGATAAAACTTCGCTATGCCCCATATCGGGGAAAGCTTGCTTTGATCAAACGACTGTTTTCTTAGGAGGGTTCATGAAAAAGATAGTAGGTTTTACACTGGTTCTTACCCTGCTTGTCACTGTTTCGCTTTCTGCGGCGGTTGACACAGCTAGCAGATGAGCTGTATGAGATTGATGCATTCAGCCAGGCTGAGGCACTGTTGGAGGGACAGCTAGCCGGGGTGACCAATAATGCGGACCGTGCCCAGATACTCTGGAGACTGGCCCGCCTTCAGGTATCCCTTGGAGATGAGTTGGATGAAGATGACAAGGACGGAAGATTTGCCTTCTATGAGAAAGGTGAACAGTATGCCCTGCAATCCATCGAGGCAAACACTTCATGGGAGGGGTACCTCTGGAAGTGCTCGAACATCGGTCGATGGGGTCAGACAAAGGGACCGCTGAATGCTCTGGGTAAAGCCAAGGGAATGCTTGAGGACCTGACCACGATAGTGAACACCCTGGGTGTGCTCGACTCCAGTGAGACTTGGTACGTGCTTTCCAGCCTTTACGATGAACTTCCAGGTGGGTTTCTCTCCTTCGGAAACAAGGAGTGGGCTGTAAGCTATATGCGAATAGCCATGCATACCATTCCCAGTCATCTTTACAATCCCGGCCACTACCTGAAACTTGCCGAGGAACTCTATGCAAGAGATTGGAGTGCATCAAAGAGGAGCAAGGAGATGCGAAGCATGGAGAAAGACTGGAAGAAATCCTCAACCAACCTTGAGAAATACCGTTACTACGAGGGCAAGGATGGTGGAAAGTCCAAGCCTTTCTATTCTTCGGTCACCCTGGATAAGATGAGTGACAGGCAGGAAGCTGTCATGGTCCTCTCCTACGCTCTTGCAAAAGCCAATATGCTAGGACCAGTTAAAGCAAGCGATGCAGACGTTGTTGAGGAGATTGAAGAACTCATTGATGATTGGACGTAAGATAATGACCATCATATTTACAGCCCCTGGGTTTCAGGGGCTGTAATTCTTTGCAAGATCTATTAATGCTTGAACGGATTCTCTCCCTCGTAGGGTAATCCTTCTCTCTGATTGTAGGCTATATCCTCAATTCCCAGATAGGCAAAAAACATTGAACAAGGCTTTCCCAACATGGCTGAAGGCAACCGCAGCATGGTGCGGATACGCCTTTTTTTTCAGAAGCACATACCGATAGAAACGGGCCATTTCCTCGATTCCTATCACGCCGATGCTTCCAAAACTTTCACTGGGAACATCCAATACCTCTCCTTGCGCCACATACGCACGAAGTCTTCCACGGGCATCTGACTGCAGACGATACAATGTGACCGGACCGGAAACCAAGTCCCCTTCCATCGTCCCCCCTGGTAATATCTGGTTCTGCAAGATCTGGCTCAAGATCCCTCTTCATGATCACCTGGTATCCATATGGGATTCTTGAGCAAGGAGCAGGAGGTGTTCCCACAATGGAACCCCATGAACAGCTCATCATTACGGTAAGAACGTTTTGCCCTGATATGCTCCTCATACATCTGAGAGGGAACAGTATTGTTGATATCCAGCAAGGTCACAGGTTTATCGCTCACACAAATCCCAATGTATTCGCTCAGTGCCCCATAGATATCGACTTCACAGCTGACGGGAATCCCCTGGGCTGTCAAACGACTGTTTACATAGCAGGGAACAAAACCGAACTCCGTCTGGAACGCAGGCCAGCACTTGTTCGCAAAGGCAACATACTGGCGCTCCCCCCTTATGCTCCTCAACCCAGTCAAGCAAGGTCAGCTCATACTGGGCAAGCCTGGGAAGGATTCCCTCGTAGGGACTACTGCCGATTTCGCTTGCCATCTCCTTGACCAGAGCCCCTATACGCTTGTCATCCTTATGTTTATTGTAGGAAACGAGCAGGTCGAGTTCGCTATTCTCCTCAATCTCCACCCCGAGATCGAACAATCCCTGGATAGGTGCATTGCATGCCATAAAGTCCTGAGGTCTTGGTCCAAAGGAAATGATTTTCAGTTGCTTAAGAGATATGACGGCTCTCGCAACAGGGATGAACTCCTCTATCATGGTGGCGACTTCCCGGGCACTGCCTACAGGATATTCAGGGATGTGTGCACGAATAGAGCGAAGCGCCAAATTGTAGGAACAGTTGAGCATACCACAGAAGGCATCCCCTCTCCCATCATGCAGATCTCCGTCTCCTTCCGATGCAGCAACATACATCACTGGACCATCGAAGTATTTGGCAAGTAGGGTCTCAGCGGTTTCCGGGCCAAAGTTACCCAAGAACACTACCAATGCATTGACCTCATGCTTAGAGACATCCTCCAGGGCAGCACGCATATCCTTCTCATTCTCAACAGTAATGGGACATTCATAGAGTGGATCCTGATAGGCTTCCTTGACTGCATTCCGTCTTCGTTCACTCAAGGCTTTCGGGAAACAGCTGCGACTCACGGCAACCAGCCCCAGGCGGACCTGTGCAATATTATTCATAGTTTACTCCTAGTTCTTCTGCCCATAGTAGGCATTCTTTCCATGCTTTCTCAAATAGTGCTTATCCAGCAGGACCTGGTCCATCGTCCGTTTAGGATTCTGTTCCAACAGCACTGTGTGGTAGGCCATATTGGCAACTTCTTCCAGAACTACAGCATTCTCCACAGCCTTCTTTGCACTGGAGCCCCAGGTAAACGGGCCATGGCTGTGAACCAGTACTGCTGGGATTGAAAGAGGATCTAGAGAAGAAAACCGTTCAACAATGACCCTTCCGGTCTCTTCCTCATAAGCTGTCTCGATTTCCTCGTTTTTCATCTCCCTGGTACAGGGAATCTCACCATAGAAATAATCAGCATGGGTGGTGCCGAGGGCCGGGATACCCCGTCCAGCTTGGGCAAAAAAAATGGTTGCCCATCGGCTATGGGTATGTACAACCGCCTTGATTTCCGCAAAATGGTTGAATAGGTACCGATGGGTCGGGGTGTCGGAAGAGGGATTGTAGGAACCTTCTACAATCTTGCCGGTAGCAAGTTCCACCACCACCATCTTGTCCGCAGTGAGTTCCTCATAAGGAACCCCGGAGGGTTTGATGACCATAAATTCACGCTTTGGGTCAACTGCCGAGACATTACCCCAGGTGAAGGTGATCAAGCGATAGTGCTCAAGCAACAGATTTGCTTCACACACTTCTTCTTTCAGCTGTTCCAACATGATAACTCCTTCAGGAGCCTTTCAAGGCTTCCTCTGTCCAAAAAAAAATCCACACGAAGAGAGAGCCCCCCCCTATCATCCTCGCAGGTAGAGTAATTCTATCATACAAACAGCGCTTCCTCATCTTCTTTTTTTTATCCTCTTGACAAAAAGGTATAAAACATATTATATGAATATATGTTCATATATTGATATATTAGGAGAAGGTTATGGCTGAAAAGTGTATCTGGAATGTACAAAATCTTGACTGTGCTGCCTGCGCAGCTACCATTGAAGAAGAACTGAACAAGGTAGAAGGCGTAAAACAAGCACGCGTTGACTATGCAAAAAAAACAGATCCATGTCCAGAGTACAGAAGATAGGGACGATGCGTTCTTCCAATCACTTATTGCTGAGGCAAAGCGGGTTGAACCTGCATTGAAGGTCTCCACACAGCCATATAAGGAGAAGAAAACCTCCTCTCTCATGATGATTCGTATCGCCTCCTCTGCACTGTTCTTTGCTCTCGCCTTCTTCCTTGATACCCCATGCTCTATTTTCCCAGTTATCTCATTGCTGGATACTCAGTACTGATCAAGGCCGGAACAAACATATTGCACGGAAAGGTGTTCGATGAGAACTTCCTTATGAGCATAGCCACCTTGGGAGCTCTCGCCATTGGTGAGACCGGCGAAGCATCTGCTGTTATGTTGCTGTACTTGGTCGGGGAGTTCTTCCAGGATCGCGCAGTCCAGAAGAGCAGGAATGCGGTAATGGCGGTTCTTGACCTTCGAGCAGATGAAACAAGAATACTACAAGACGGAAAGCCAGAGATGGTTGCCAGTGAATCAGTTGCAGTTGGGAGTATCATCAGGGTTCTGGCAGGAGAGAAGATACCCTTGGATGGGACCATCATCAGGGGTTCATCAACCTTGAACATGCAGTCCCTTACCGGGGAGTCTCTTCCCCAGAATGCAGAGGAAGGGAAAAGTGTATTGAGTGGGAGTGTGAACCTCACCGGAGTCCTTGATATCAAGACAAATTGTCTGTATGAGGATAGTACGGCAACAAAGATACTGCGCCTTGTCGAGGAGTCTTCCTCCAAAAAAAGCTCACACCGAGCAATTCATAACCACCTTCGCACGCTACTACACCCCATTCGTTGTCTTCTTTGCCGTAGCTTTGGCAATAATTCCCTCCCTGATAACAGGAACGTGGGAAACCTGGATCTACCGCTCCCTGGTATTTCTGGTAGTAAGTTGTCCCTGTGCACTGGTCATCAGTGTCCCACTCTCCTACTTTGCTGGAATCGGCAAGAGTGCGTCCCATGGCATCCTTGTAAAGGGAGGCAACTATCTGGAAGCACTTTCGACTATCGATACCATGGTCTTTGACAAGACCGGTACGCTAACCCATGGAAGCTTTTCCTTGGAGAAAATGGTTTCCACCGGCAATACCGAACTTGACGAACCATACCTTGAAAAACTGGCAGCAAGCCTGGAGAGGCAGAGCAATCACCCTCTTGCCAGGGCATTCGACTCGCTTAAAGCCCCCTATGAAGCAAGCAACATCCAAGAGATTGCCGGCAAGGGTATATCTGCCCTGATTGACGGAAAGCAGGTGACAGCAGGGAATGCCGCCCTATTCACATATAAATCCATCCCGCTCTCCTTGACCAATGAGGATGAGGGAACCATCCACCTGGCAGTGGATGCTGTCCATGCCGCATCTTTCATAGTGAAAGATACCATCCGTCCAGATGCAAAAAAAGCTTATACAAGCGCTAAGGAGCCATGGGGTCAAGCAGTTGCTCATGCTCTCGGGAGACAAGGAACGACATGCCAAGGCAATCGCTGATGAGCTTGGCCTTGATGGGTATCATGCAGAACTACTCCCTGACCAGAAACAGGAACACCTTGCAGAAATCGAGCGAACCAATCCGCATCTGGCATACGTTGGGGATGGGATGAATGACGCTCCGAGCCTTGCTGCCAGCCGTGTCGGTATAGCCATGGGAAGCAAGGCAAGTGATGCTGCCATAGAGAGTGCTGATATTGTTATCCTGAGTGAGGACCTGTCAAAACTGGAAAAGTTGGTAATCATAAGCAAGAAAACTTCGCGTATCGTGAAGCAGAATATAGCATTCGCCCTCGGGATAAAGGCAATTGTGCTTGTGTTGGGTGCACTGGGGTATGCCTCCATGGCACTGGCGGTATTCGCTGATACAGGGGTGACCATTATCGCCGTTTTCAATGCACTGCGCATCCTCTTGCTCCGTCTTTCTCGTTGATTATAAAAGACATGTATGGTAATGTTGCTCAGATTGTTTGAAGGAAAGAGTACATGAATGAGAAGACAACACGAAATATTGGAATTATGGCACATATTGATGCGGGTAAGACCACTACCACTGAACGCATCCTCTATTATACAGGTGAGAATCATCGCATTGGAGAGGTAGACAACGGGGAAGCTACCATGGACTTCCTTGAACAGGAACAAGATCGCGGCATCACCATTGCCAGTGCGGCCACCACCTGTTTCTGGAAGGACCACCAGATAAATATCATCGATACCCCGGGTCACGTGGATTTCACCGCAGAAGTGGAGCGATCCCTTCGTGTCCTCGATGGTGCGGTTATGGTCGTATGTGCAGTCGGCGGAGTGGAACCACAGACCGAGACAGTCTGGAGACAGGCAGACACCTACCGTGTCCCCCGTATTGCATTCATCAACAAGATGGATCGACTCGGAGCAAATTTCCATGAGGCGGTCTCCGAGCTGAAGCTCAAACTGGGAGCTAATCCCATAACCCTCTATCTTCCTGTCGGTTCCGAGAACAACTTCAGCGGTATCATCAACTTGCTGACCAAAAAAATATTATGTATACAGCATTGAAGATCAGGGCATGACCTATACAGAAGAGGAAATTCCTTCTTCCATGCTAGAGGAAGTGGATAGCTGGTATGAGAAGTTGATTGACAGCGTTGCCTCCTTCAGCGACGAAATCACCGAACTATACTTCGAAGGGGAACCAATCGATATTGAGCTGATCAAGAAAACCCTGAAGAAGGCAACCATCGCTCGGCAGGCTCTGCCAGTGTTTGTAGGTTCCTCCCTGAAGGATGTTGGCGTCCAGGCACTGCTCGACGGCGTCATTGACTACCTTCCATCCCCTTCTGAAGTTCCCCCGATCTTCGGTCTCCACCAAAAGACAGAGAAAAAAGTGGAAATCCCCTATGACAAGAACAAACCACCACTCGGCTCATCTTCAAGATTCAAGTGGATAGAGAAGCCGGCCCCATGAGTTTTGTCAGGGTGTACAATGGTACCATCAAGAAAGGTACTGCATTGATGAACATCAGCAAAAAAGAAACGGGAGCGGGTGAACAGGATTCTCCGCATGCATGCAGACCGACCTGAGGAGTTGAGTGAACTTGAAGCAGGTGACATTGGTGTCATCATTGGTTTCAAGGAAGGCAGAACCGGAGATACGATAGGGAGTGAAGGTGCACAGATTCTCCTTGAGGAGATGCACTTCCCCATCCCTGTCATCTCTGTTGCTATTGAACCAAACAGCCTCAGTGATGGGGACAAGCTACGTTCTGCCTCGGGGTTCTTGCACAAGAAGATCCCACCTTCACCTATCGGGATGACGATGAGACAGGGCAGTTGGTTATCAGCGGCATGGGTGAGTTGCACCTGGATGTACTGGTAACCAGGCTTACCAAGGAGATGAAGATCAAGGCACGTGTGGGTAACCCACAGGTGACCTATCGTGAATCGGTTACCAAGGAAACCAGCGGCACAGAGAAATTCTCCAAGGTCATTGCTGGCAAGGAGAATACCGCCGGCGTTGGCATCACCATCCGGCCTCTCCCCTCAGGTAGTGGGAACCGCTATACCTGCTCAGCAAAGGTAAGGGGTATGGATGAGCAATACTACGAAGCTGTGAAAAGAGGGGTCACCAATGCATTCAAGGGTGGTATCCAATTTGGATATGAAACTGTTGACCTTGAAGTTGAGGTAACCAGCATCACCTATAATGAACTCACTGCGACTCCATTTGCATTTGAGGCATGTGCTGCGATGTGTTTTGACAAGGTGGCACAGAGTGCCGCCCCAATTCTGATGGAACCGGTGATGAAGGTTACCGTAATAGTACCGAATCAGTATGTCGGGGAAGCCATCAGCAGCATCACCAGCAGGGTGGATTGGTTAACAGCATCGAGAGCAGGACGGCAAGTGAACATATCCATGCACAGGCACCACTGTCTCAGTTGTTTGGTTATTCCACTGCACTACGCTCTGCAACTCAAGGCAGGGGAACCTTTTCGATGGAGTTCGACCACTACGCGCAAAAAAAACCCGCTAATGGTATGGAAAAACGTCGAAACGGCATGGTTCCAATCTTGCGGAATTATGACAATTATGCCTAGAATGTACTAAAAGATGTGTGGATTATAGACTGATAGAGAATATTTACACGCTTTTCGGTTGTTTTTTTTTACATTGCAATTTCTTAAGAGGAGTACAACATGGCTAGAACCTACAATTTGCAGGACATTTTCGCAAGGAATTTGAAGGAGCGCAGAAGAAAGCTCTCCCTAACCCAGGCTCAGTTGGCTGAGAAGATCGGCGTTTCCACCTCATTTGTGACAGAAATTGAGACTTCAAGGAAAGCACCTTCCTTCTCCACCATCGAGAAAATCAGTGCCGCGCTGGATGTACCCTGTTGGACATTTTTTTTCTGCGAAGACGGCGACAAGCTCCCCAATGATGTCACCGTTATGGATCAATTCGCATATAAGCTTAAACAGGACATCAACCACATCATCGATGTGAATGTCAGCCTGACCCGTTAGGCGAGACATACAGATTGTTCTCACGCATGTACCGGTGGGCATCCTCTGGCAAGAGGGTGTCTGATTTTTTTTGTGTCCGGGTGATTGAGCGCTAAAACAGAATTCTTTTGACATATGAGTTGATGGGGCGTACCATACATGCATGCGTTCTAGATCAGCATATTGTGATCAAAGGAGGAAATATGAGCGTTGTCAGCAATGATTTGAGGAATGTCGCCATCATCGGCCACAACGACACCGGGAAAACCACGTTGGTGGAACAAATGTTATTTTATGCCAATGTGATTTCCCGGGCAGAGAATGTATCCAGTGGAAAGACAGTAAGCGATTACACGGATGAGGAAATTTCCCATAAGATTTCCATTCATGCTTCCCTCGCCTCCCTGGGATGGGAAGGAAAGACTCTGAACATCATCGATACCCCGGGAACAGCAGGGTTCATCGGGGAAACCATCTGTGGATTCCGTTCCTGTGAGTCGGCAGTAATGGTTGTTGACGCACGCGATGGAGCCCAGATTGAGACTATCAAACTCTGGCGTCATCTTGATCAACGCAATAAACCACGGGCGGTGTTCATCAACAAGATGGACCGGGACCGTGCAGATTATACACAAGTACTTGAAAACCTTCGCGAAACCTTCAAAGCCAACTTCGTACCCGTCGTCGTTCCCATCGGCAGCGGTAAGGAGTTCAAGGGCATCATCAATTTGATTGAAGACAAAGCGTACATGGTTAACGAGGATGGAAAAGAGAGTGAGGCTGAGATTCCATCCGATATGAAGGATTTTGAAGAACAGTACCACAACGACCTTGTAGAAAATGCCGCTGAAGGTGCTGATGATCTGATCGAAAAGTATTTTGATGAGGGTACCCTCAACAGCGAGGATATCCGCCGCGGCCTACGTGAAGGCATGGCCGACAACCGGGTCATCCCTGTTTTCTGTGGTGCAACCGAGCAAGGAAGTGGTATTATCAGCCTGCTTAATTTCATCAGGAACAATTTCCCCAAGCCGATTGGCAAATTCGATTGGATCCTCAATGAAGATGGCAGTGAGGCAGAGTTCGCCATTACAGAAGAAGGACCTGCAGCAGCTGTGGTATTCAAGACCACCATCGACCAATTCAGTGGTAAATTGAGCTTCCTGAAGGTGCTCAGGGGTACCATCAAGGGCGATACTGAACTATATAACCCACATCTAAACCGAAAAGAACGCTCAGGCAAGGTCTACCGACTCGTCGGCAAGAAACTCATCGAGACAGATATGTTGGCAGCAGGTGACATAGGTGTCATCGCAAAGAGCAACATTGCCTCCACCAATTCAACCCTGGTAGAAGGCAGCGACACGAAGTTCCAGTTCAAACCACTCGCCTTCCCACAACCGATCTACAGCCTTGCAATCAGTGCAGACGACAAGAAGAGTGAAGTGAAGATGAATGAGTCACTTCACAAGGTCACAGAAGAGGATCTGACCTTCCTGATCAAGTTTAATGAGGAAACCAAGGAAAATGTGGTTGCCGGTATGGGCGAACTGCATTTGAACATGATCCTCGACAAGGTCAGGGAGAAACAAAAAGTATCCATCATCACCAAGCTTCCCAGGGTAGCATACCGTGAGACCGTTACCAAGAAGAGTGGTATCGCTGAGTATTCACACAAGAAGCAGAGTGGTGGCCATGGTCAGTATGCACGTGTCCTGATCGAGATTGAACCATTGGAAAGAGGAGCTTACTACTCCTTTACCAACGCCATCAAGGGGGGGGTCAGTCAGCAAGGGATACATCCCCGGCATTGAGAAAGGCCTGCATGAGCTGATGGAAGAAGGATATCTTGCCGGCTATCCAATGATGGATATCGGCATCACCCTCATCGATGGAAAAGAGCACCCGGTTGATTCCAGTGAAATGGCGTTCAAGCTTGCTGCAAAGGGAGCTATGAAAATTGCTGTGGACAAGGCCAAACCTGTCCTACTTGAACCAATCATGCTTCTTAGTGTATATATAGAGAATGATTATCTGGGCGACATCCTTTCTGACTTGAGCAGCAAACGTGGACGAGTACTTGGTCAGGAAGATATGGGGAATCTACAGTTGGTAAAAGCCAGGTGCCTCAATCAGAACTCCTCAACTATGCAATCGACCTAAAGTCGATGACCAGTGGTACAGGAAGTTTTGAAATGGAGTTCGACCATTACGAACCTCTCAGTGGAAAACTGGCTGACGAGGTAATCAAGGCCTACAAGGATTCCTTGGCGGAAGAGGAGTAGGTGGTGGACAATCAGATTATTGCTTTTCTGATTGCTTGAGAGTGAATTTGTGGAACCTTGGAAGGGAGCATGCGGCGGCAGGCTCCCTTCCCTCATCTTAGCGTTTTTCTACCCAAACCTCGTTGATCGGATGGGCCTTTGCAAGCCCCTTCTGTTCGAACCGGGTTGTATCCCGCCAAGGGACAGGAGGAGCAAAACCACCATGAGGATTCACTAGGGATGGAATCTCGTCGAACACATCAAGCATCTGGTGGGCATACTCTTCCCAGTCAGTAACACAGTAGATATATCCACCCTTTACCAGTTTGCTCGCGAGCAAGGAGGCAAAAGGTTCTTGGATGAGTCGACGTTTCTGCTGACGTTTTTTCGGCCATGGGTCAGGGAAGAATATATGGAATCCTGCCACGCTGTTATCCGCTATCATGGAGCGAAGCACTTCCACTGCATCAAAACGCATAAGACGTACATTATCCAGCCCTTCCCGCCCCACTACATCCAAAAGCTTGGTGAACCCCGATAGGAATACCTCCAGACAAAGATAGTTGTACTGGTTGCGCTCCTTGGCAATACGACTGGTGGCAGTCCCCATACCAAATCCTATCTCAATAACCAAGGGATTCTCGTTCCCATACACCTGGGGGTAGTCCAGTAATTCCTGACGAAACGGGATTCCATAGGTTGCGTAGTAGCGTTTGACTGCCTCAACCTGGAACGACTTCAGGTAGGACCCCCCCCTGAGCACATAGCTCTTGATTGGACGTCTTGCCCCTTCGCTTCTGCTCTCCACCCACTGCAATTCAGGAATATCCTGGAAGATTGTATCTTGCGTAACCTGCATTCAAACTCCTACAACAACCGCTGCAACTTCTCCATCAGGAACACGGCCTTGTCCTTGAGGGAGACTGCATCTGTCTTCATATACATGATGTTCATCTTTCGCATGTCCAACCACACACGTTTATTACTCAAGGCAATGAGATTCATGACCTTGTTTACATTCAGATCCGCAACCTTGCCGAACTCAATGGTGACAACTCCCCTGCGGTCTGTCAAATGGATGATGGACAGTTTCCGACAAATAATCTTGATCTGTGCAATGTACAAGAGATTGGCAACCTCCTCCGGAGGTGGGCCGAACCGGTCACTGAGTTCACTGCTCAAGGAGTGCAACTGTTCCTCATTGTTTATGGAGGCTATTTTTCGATAAATGTCGAACTTCACAGAAGGAGCCTTGATATAGGTATCAGGAATGAACCCGGTATAATCGAGTTCGAGGAATACTTCCTTCTCCTCTTCTTTCAACCCTTCCTTCCTCAGGTCCCGGATTGCCTCATCAAGAATTCTGATATACATATCAAGACCAACCGAGGACAGCTGTCCGCTCTGCTCCCGCCCCAGGAGATTCCCTGTTCCCCTGATTTCCATATCCTTCATTGCTACCTTGAATCCGGAACCGAGTTCAGTATGTTCACTGATGATCTTGAGTCGCTTGACCGCAATCTCACTGAGAGCGCTACCTTGGGGATAGAAAAGGTAGGCATAGGCCTGACGGTCATTACGCCCCACCCTTCCCCTAAGCTGGTAGAGCTGACTGAGCCCATACCGGTCAGCTCGGTCAATGATCATGGTATTCACGTTGGGAATGTCGATACCGTTCTCAATAATGGTGGTTGAGACCAGTACCTGGATTCCTTCATGAACAAAGCGCCTCATGGTATCTTCCAGTTTTCGGCTGTCCATCTGCCCATGGGCACTCTCTATAATCAAATCCGGCAACAAATTCGTCAACTGATGAACCACCTCATCAAGACTCTCAATACGATTGTGCAAGAAGAAGACCTGTCCACCCCGATCCACTTCTTCCCTGATTGCACGGACAATTACATCCTGGTCGTATTCACTGATATGGGTCTCAATGGGACGGCGGGCGATCGGAGGAGTGGCAAGCAGCGACATATCCCTGATCTTTAAGAGGGACATGTAGAGAGTTCTCGGAATGGGTGTTGCACTGAGGGAGAGCGAATCTATGCTGTTCCTCAGCACCTTGATGCGCTCCTTGTCCTTGACACCGAAGCGCTGCTCCTCATCAACTATCAAGAGCCCGAGATCGCGATACATGATATCCTTCTGAAGAATCCGATGCGTACCGAAGAGTACATCAACCTTCCCTTCTGCAACACTGAGCAAGGTTGCTTTCTGGTCTTTCTTGGGCACGATCCTGGAGAGTTGTGCACAGCGGACGGGAAAGCTCCCCAACCTACTGACGAAGTCTGGTAATGTTGTTCTGCAAGGATGGTGGTAGGAGCCAGAAAAGCAACCTGCTTCCCTCCCATGACCGCCTTGAACGCGGCGCGGAAAGCTATCTCGGTCTTTCCGTAGCCAACGTCCCCACAGACCAGACGGTCCATGACCATCGGCTTTTCCATATCATCCTTGATATCCTCGATACAGGACAACTGGTCAGCTGTCTCATCGAAGGGAAAGGAGGCCTCGAACTGCAACTGCCAATCGGTGTCCTTGGGGAAAGCGAATCCAGGACTGTTCTGGCGTTTTGCATAGAGTGTGATCAGATGCTTTGCAAGATCCTCAGCCTTCTTGCGGGCCTTGGCTTTTTTGTTCTCCCAGCTTATGCCACCAAGCTTATCCAGTTTTGGACTCCCACCATCACTTCCGATATAGCGCTGTACCAAGTTGGCCTGTTCGATGGGAACATAGAGCATCTCAGTGTCGGCATATGCAATCTTGATGAAATCACGTTCGCGGTCAAAACTGGAAACTCGGTCAATCTTGACGAACTTACCCACCCCGTAGTTCACGTGAACCACATAGTCTCCCTCATTCAGGTCAACAAATGAGTCCAGAGGGGTCGACTGGGTATGCTGCAGGGTTTTTACCACCTGCCTTCTTCGTCCAAATATCTCGTGTTCACAGATGGCGATGATCTTTGTGCTGGGAAGGGAGAAGCCTCCCGAGAGTTCCATTCGCTCATAGGAGAGGAAGGAGAAAGCACTGAGCATCTGGCTCAGGCGTTGCAACTGCAACTGATTCTCGGCAAAGATGGTCACCTTCCATCCTTGTTTCTCAAAGCTCTTGAGGTCTTCCTTGAGCAGTGTAAAATTCCCAAAGTAGGAACGGGGGCCCTCGATATCGAACTTGAATGCGTCAGGGGTCTGCCCTGCTAGATCCATTACGGTAATGGAATACCGGCAGGTGGTCTGGAAAAGCGTAAAATCAAGCAACAACTCATCCGGCTTGAGAGCATCCCGGTCTTCCAGGAATGCTTGCCGGTAGAGTGACTTTGCTTCAAGTTGCAGGCTATGGAAACTGGTAGCAAGCCGCTTGTCCCCAATAAAACAGAACAAATCATCATCAGCCAGGTATCCCTTTATCGAGGAAGTGACAAGCTTGTCAGTGGCATCCACCAAGGATAGGTTGAAGTGGTCAACAGAGGAACGTGTTTCCTGCGTGATGGGATCGAAACTGCTGATCTTTCCCACCTGATCCCAATCTGCGTAAATCCTGAAAGGATGGTCACTCTCATAGGGAAAAATGTCCAGGACCTCCCCTCTCAGACTAAACTCACCCATTGCATTGGTGGAAACGGTGTTGATGTATCCTGCTCTCGAGAGTTGTTCTGCAATGCTGGTGCTGTCAAATGCTCCACCAACTTAGAGAGAGAGATGAAGCTGAGAGCGTCTCAGGACTGACAAGCGGGCCCACAAATGCCCTCAGGTGAGTGACGATCATTCCATGGCGCATTTCAGTGATCGAGGTCAGTCGATTGAGTTGGTCATACTCAACATTGTCCCCGCTGAACGGGGTATAGAGCTTTCTCCCGTTACTGGGAAAATATATCGTCTTGAGCTCATGAGAGTAAGGGGTATCCTGATTATGTGAGACACCACTATCCTTGAGTAAATCCTTCGCGCTCTCCTCGGTTGGGCATATAACCCATATACGGCCTTTATGCTTGCGTGAGATCATGCGAAGGAACTGGGCAAGAGGATACCCTTCCAACCCTTCTAGGTGCAGGTGTCGGGTCGTCGTGCCATACGCCTTGTAAGCAGTGCTGTTTTTTGATATACGATTGGACAAGGGTTGAAATTGGTGTTTGCATAAGCGCCATTACCCTATCATGAGCAAGAAGGTTATGCAAGATAATGGAAAGCACACTTGATAAGAAAGCACTGGATACACTCGCTCTTGCCGTACAGGAAGCAGGGAGTTATGCCAAAGCACAACAACAACATATTCATCGATCCTACAAAAAAAAGGATGGTTCCGTAATAACAGAAACGGACCTGGCAATCTCGAAGCGGATCATCTCCGTAATCGAAGAACTCTTCCCCTCGTCTAACATCATCAGCGAGGAAACGCTCACTCCATTCAGCGAGAGTGCTCCGTACACCTTTGTACTCGATCCAATCGATGGTACGGATGTCTACTCCCAGGGCCTTCCCTGCTGGGCGGTGGCTTTGGGTATTCTCAACAAGGACAGGGTACCCGTCGGTGCCATGATCAGTGCTCCGCGCTGGGGAATCGGGGAGGATGATCTTTTTTTCTGCGCCTCGATCCAGGAAAAGAAATCCTGGTAAATGGGGAACCATTGCTTCTCGAGGGAGACAAGAATTTCCCACATCAGATCACAATGGGGTCAAGCGGACAGCGATTGATGGATTTCTCACGGTATGAAGGAAAGATCCGAATCTTCGGTTCCTCCATCATCCATATGCTCAGCCCTGTGATCTATGACCACATCCAAGGATGCGTCAATCAAAGTTGTTATGTATGGGATGTAACAGCCTCCCATGCAGTACTGCTCTCAGCAGGAATGCTGGTGGAGTATGTGGATGGAAAACCGTTCCTATATAATGATGATTTCCTCTTGCACCGAAAGCCATTCTCCCCTTCCCTCTATGTGGGTACAAGAGCATGCATCGATGCACTTAAAGTAGTACTTCCCCCTAAATGCTAGGGGTGGGAATCTTATCCTTATCGTACCAGAATCGGGCAAGATACATGAATGGTGTGTCCAGCAAGGCTACCACCCACTTCAGTAGATAAGTACTGATTACAATTCCAGTCAATACCTCAGTTGGGTACACACCCCAGAACGCTATGAATGTGAATACCAAGGTATCAATGAGTTGGCTGACGATGGTACTCAGGTTGTTTCTCAGCCAAAGCGTACGATTACCTGGATGTTTTCGCTTCCAATAATCATAGGCCCATATATCATGGAGATTGCTCAACACATAGGCGACAAGTGAGCCAAATGCGATACGTGGCATCAGTCCAAAGACCAAGGAGAGCGAGGAATGGGCAATATCCGAAGCGGCTGGCTCAAACAATAGCGCTACCTGCATGATGATCGTCATAGAAAGTAAACTGAAAAATCCGATGGCAACCGCTTTGGCTGATTCCTTCTTCCCATAGAGCTCACTAAGGATGTCAGTCGCCAAAAACCCAGTGGCATACACGATATTGCCCAAGGTAGCATCAAGGCCGAAGAGCATTACATTTTTTTTGTTACCTGGATATTTGCCACGATGACACTGATGGGTATCCAGATGTAGAGTCCCAATTTTCCCCACAATCTGAAAGCGATAAGAATCATGACAAAATTCAGAGCCAGCATTACCATCCAGAAAAGTTCATTCATTGCGTTTCATTCCTTATACCCGACATACTTGATTTCCACTCTCTCCTTGGGGATGGAAAAACTGTTCAGCACCTCTTCTATGAACGGAATGCGTACCGCAGCAAATATCTGCAGATCAGGAGTATCCAAGGCCTTGCGAAACGAAACGGCAAGTCCTTCTCCAAAAAATTTCCAACTTCCCGATCTCATCAAAGATGGCTACCTGTGAGCACGTTAGATTCTGGATAATCTGACAATTGATCCAATCAAAGGCCAGTTCATCCAAAAAGAACCTACCGATACGCTTTCCCTGTCCGATGGGCTCTAAAGAGAGAGCCAATCGTTCTTCTTGAGAAAAGAGGTCTTTGAGTCTATACACGGTTTTTTCGGGATTTGCAAGGGCAAGTACCCCACAGATGCGCTTCTTTTGCAGAGCATGTTGTTGAACCAATTGGACCAAGGAAGTAGTCTTTCCTTGGTCGCGTTCAGCAACATAGAGCGTTACTCTAGCTTGCACGGAGGAACCCTTGCAGCACATCAAATGCTTTCATGGAGTCCTCACGCTTGATCACAAAGGTCAACTCATTCATGGTGGAGACAATCTCAATGACGTTGATCTGCTCCCAAGCCAGATGCGCACAGCCTCATAGACAATGCCAGGGGTCTGCAGGAAATCTCCTGTAAATACCAAAGATAGTGCAACCAGATCATTCATCTGGTTGAGGATTTCCTCCCCTTCGGTCAACTCATCGACCAGGTAACGATATTTCTCACTCACTGCAAGGGACACCTCGTGGCTTCCCAGCGTGATGTTGAGAAAATCACCTTTCTCGGTCGAGATGTTGCGGTACAGGACTCCAAGCTTACTGATAAAGTCGTCTTTCCTGACCAAATTCACATCGAAAATATTGGTCTTCATGACAATTCCATACTCGACATTACCATGATCAGTCTTTGCGCTCTCCCTCTTCAGTTCCTCGCCATAACGGCGAAGGGCCATTACAATGGCACTTGCCTTGACCTCTTTTCCATATGCTTTCTGGACTTCGTCCTGGATAGAGGAGGCATAGTTGCTGAATGAGAGAATCCCATTGATCAACATCTCATGGATAAAGGGACTCTTGTCCACAATTCGTTTTACACAGCTGCTCACTGACTCTGCCATACCGTCCTCCGATATGTTATTATTATCACAGAATCGTTTTAATTACAACAAACAGCGTATAAATTAGTAGATATTTGTACAGAATTGAGATTTCCAGAATCCTACCATAAAAAAAACTACATATAGCGTACACTTTATCATTTTATTTGAAATTGCTTGAGTTCAAACCACTATTTCATTGAAAACTGACACTGTCTATGCTATGTTTTATTTAAAAGGAGTACAACGATGAGATGCCCACACTGCTCAGCAATGGACGACAAGGTCCTTGAATCCCGACAGAATTCCAGCGGATCGTCAATCAGGCGAAGACGCGAGTGCAATATCTGTGGTTACCGATTCACCAGTTATGAACGTATAGAGGACAAGCCCTTGATGGTTGTAAAGCGCGATGGGCGAAGAGAACCTTTTGATTTGAACAAGATTGGTCGCGGGGTACGGTCCTGTACTGAAAAAACTGAAGATCAGCGAGAATGAGATTGACCTGTTGCTGCAGAGCATCGAGGATGCCATCATGCTCAAAGTGGGAAGCAAACGTGAGATTGCCTCCAGCGACATTGGGGACGAAACACTCAAACAGCTCAAAGAGGTGGATCTGGTTGCATATGTTCGGTTTGCCGCTGTCTACAAAGCTTTCAATGACTTGGGACAGTTTATTGCAGAAATCCAGAAACTGGGAAAGGAACTGGCCTAACGAGCGTCAAACCATTTTCCGGTCAGGGAATGTTCTATGCTGTCATTGAGATGCTCGGGCTTGAGTATCTCATTGGCACAATCCAAGCAGAAATTGTCACTCATACCCGCCACATAATCGTAGACAAGTCGGCCGATATTCCCATCCCTCTCTTCATATGCTTCATGCATATCCATCAGGTGATGGTAGAATCCCATTGCGAGCATATTCTTTTCCTGCACGTACAATTCCTCTCGATATCCGTATGTTCCCAATAGGAAGTTCAGGTAATCGAGGATGAGCGTTAACAAACGGGTAAAGTACCGCTCATACCCTTCAAGCATGGGGCTCTTGTAGATGGATTGGTAGTTGAATTTGATCATCTCCTGCACAGCAGGAAAAACTTCATCACTGAAGCTGATTCCTATCGATTTATTGGAGTGCTCAATAACGTCACTGACCAAGGTGTCAATAATATCGGCGTTCCTTTTCCCGAGGATCCGGGTAACCTTCTGGGGGAGTTGGTCCTCATTGATGATCCCAAGCCTGCAGGCATCCTCGAAATCCCTGCCAAGATAGGCGATGGTATCACTGAACCGCACCACTGCTCCCTCATAGGTGGCAGGAATCAAGCCCTTCCTACTGGTGATCTGCTCCAGATCCCTCACTGCAAATGTTGGCTTGATGGACTGAACCAAATGCTCACCATTGTGGCACACAATCCCATCCCTGACAGCATAGGTAAGGTTCAAGCCCTTCCCATGGGAGGTGAGAAAATCAACGACCCTCAGGCTATTGACCTCATGCTCAAATGGCGAAAAAAAACCTGCTTTCTGCATCTTTGCAGAGAGAATCTTCTCCCAGTGTGGCCAAACGGGGTATGGCCAAGATCATGCCCCATGCCGATTGCCCATGCAATTTCACTATCCAAGCCAAGTCCCTTGCAGATGGTGGATGCAATGGAAGAGACGTGCAAGCAATGTTCCATTCTCGTACAGATGTGGTCATTGCTGGGAGCAAAGAATACCTGGGTCTTGTGCTTGAGTCTACGAAACGGGGAAGAGTGTATGATGGCCGTCGTATCACGATAGTACGGGCCGCGTACATCCTCTGACTTCTCTCGTTTTCGTTTTTTTCAGCAGCGTACTGGAGATTTGATTTTGTAATTCCATAGTTATTCCCCAAAGAGTTGCCCTATGGTATCATAGGAAAAGACCCTTTGGATAGCGGAGGAACCATGATTGAAATCTATGCACTGCCTTTGGTTTGCCTGCTCTTGAACTTCCTTGCATTCGCAGCCTGTCTGCGTTTCCTCTTCTCACGGCAGGGACTCTACTGGATTGTGCCACTATTTCTCACCTTTTTCATTCTCTGGCCCAATGCGCTCAATCTCTATCAAGTGGCAAGCAACACTGCAGCGGTGAGTCTTCCCTACTCGTATCTTGATCTGCAACCGCTGCTGCTCTCATTGTTCTGGTATGCCATGATCGTCACCTTCCACTTTGCCCTGAAGAAAACAATCCGGGTAAACCACTATGAAGAGCAGGTGAGAAAGAACCTCCACGAAGCACGCTACCAGATGGCTGTGGAAATGATGATCCAAGGCCGAAAGGAAAAAAAACGTAGAAAACAGTACTACACCAAGGCTCCTGCAGCAACTCCCGTCATGGACGCTTACAGTGCATCCTGGACCGATCTGTTTGACCAGAGATGAATATGAGACACCTCTACTTCTGCGGAATTAAGCACAGCGGCAAATCCACGCTGGGAAAGCTTGCCGCCAAGGCTTTGGGATACTCTTGGGTCGATCTTGATGATTTGGTTCTCCATGGTATTGCTCCTTACCATTCCATCCGTGAATTCTATCAGGCAGCAGGCAAGGACGCGTTCATGGAAGAGGAAGTCAAGGCACTTAGAGCCTTTCTGAGTACGAGAGATACCCCCTACATCATCAGCCTTGGGGGGAGGAGCCTCGGACAACCAAGCCTTGATTGACTTGATCAAGCAATCAGGGAAGCTTGTATATCTGGAAGTGAAAGAGTCAGTACTTCTGAAACGTATCCTACAAGGAGGAATTCCTCCTTTCTCGACCCTTCAGATCCTGCGTCTTCCTTCGCTTCGCTCTATGAGAGGAGACATGCACGCTATAGCAACATTTGTGACATCATGGTACGATTACCAAATTACCCGGACGTCCGCGATACGGCGCGGTTCCTTGTTGAAACACTGAAAATCGAGGTTTGATATGGGGCACAACAGTTTTGGCACAGCATATACCGTCACCACTTTTGGTGAATCACATGGACCTGCTTTGGGAGTTATCATCGACGGGGTCGAACCCGGCTTCATGATCGATGAGGAGGCCATCCAGAGAGAGATGGACCGCCGTAGACCCGGAGCAAATCCAACCGGTACCGAAAGAAATGAAATAGATAAGCTGACCATTCTCAGCGGGCTTTATGAAGGTGTCACTACCGGTACCCCGATTGCCATGATTCTCTACAGCACCAATCAGCGATCAGCCGATTATTCCCACCTTGAGAATGTATTCCGTCCAGGCCATGCAGACTGGACCTTCTTCCAGAAGTACGGCATCAGGGATATCCGCGGTGGGGGCCGTTCGAGTGGAAGAGAAACCAGTGCAAGGGTTGCTGCCGGGGCCTTGGCTAAGCAGCTCCTTGCCAAACGAGGCATCACCATCAAAGCTGGCACGGTTCAGGTGGGAGATAACGTAGCCCACGAGAGACATTGGGACGAAACGGATAATCCACTCTCTTGCCCAGACCAGAAGGCCGCTCAATCGATGGTATCGCTTATTGAACAGGTGAGAAGCGAGAAAGATAGCATCGGTGGTATTATTGAATGTCGAGTTGATGGAGTGAGGCCAGGACTAGGTGAACCAGTTTTCGGAAAACTTGAAGCATTGCTCAGCCATGCCGTGATGAGCATAGGGGCAGTAAAAGGAATCCAATTCGGTGATGGATTTGCCTGTGCATCCATGCGCGGCAGCCAGTTCAACGACCAGAGAACCAGTGAGGGTTTTCTCTCCAACCATGCAGGAGGAATCCTGGGCGGCATCTCATCGGGGCAGGAAATTATCCTGCAGGCAGCAATCAAGCCAACGGCATCCATCGGAAAAATCCAGCAGACGGTCACCAAAGGCAATGAAACCACTACCCTGGAAATTGAAGGACGTCATGACCCCTGCATCTGCAGCCGTGCTGTAGTGGTCATTGAATCTATGGTCGCAATTACCTTGATCGACCTCTATTACACTGCATTTGGGAAGGCATGATGCGAGATACCCCACTTATTGTACAGAGTGATAAAACCCTGCTTCTTGATGTTCACCATGAACAGAGCGAGGCATGTCGTAACGACCTTGTCCGTTTCTGCGAGCTGATAAAGAGCCCAGAGCACATGCATACCTATGCCTTAAGCGCCATAAGCCTGTGGAATGCCTCAAGCTGTGGTGTGGACGCATCCTTCATCCTCTCACGTCTCGACTTCTGGTCGAAATTCCCGGTGCCGGAATCGGTACGTTTTTTTTACATTGAGGATATGGGTACACGTTGGGGGAAAGTCATTCTCTCAGGAAGTGATGACCCTCGTTACTATGAGCTATGGGTTGAGAGCAAACGTATCAGGACTGAATTGCTGAACAGGCAGGCCATTGCCAAGCTATTGATCGTAAAGGATGAATCACGGTTTCTCCTTCAAGCTTACAATCGAGGAGAGATCAAGCTCCAGTTGATCAAGATTGGCTATCCTGTTGATGATCGGATTCCCTTGAAGCATGGGCCAAACCTGCCCTTCACGCTCAGGAAAACCACCCAGGATGGCAAGCCATTTACCGTACGCCCCTACCAGAGGCAGGCAGCTGATGCCTTGCTCGGGGATCTCGGTCCCGGCAGTGGATTCGGGACCATAGTCCTCCCCTGCGGCTCAGGAAAAACTGTGGTAGGAATGCATATCATGGAAAGGCTCACCACCAAGACGTTGGTGGTCACAACCAATGTGGCCGCAGTTCACCAGTGGATCAGTGAAATACTGGACAAGACCACCTTAACAAAGGACCAAGTCGGGGAATACACCGGTGACAAGAAGGAAAGCAAGGATATCATAGTGTGTACCTACCAGGTGCTCACCTATCGACCAGACAAGGAAGGGCCTTTCCCACATCTTGAACTACTTACCAAGGGGAATTGGGGTTTGATCATCTATGACGAGGTTCATATGCTTCCAGCCCCGGTGTTCAAAGTCACCGCTGAGTTGCAGGCTGTCTACCGTGTAGGCCTCACTGCAACACTGGTAAGGGAAGACGGTCGTGAGGACGAGGTTTTCAGCCTGGTTGGTCCCAAGCGTTTTGATGTCCCTTGGAATGAGTTGCAGCAGCAGGGATTCATTGCTGAAGCATATTGCCATGAAGTGAGAATAGACCTTCCCCAGGAAGATGAAATCCCCTATGCAATAGGGACAAAACGGGAAAAGTACCGTATTGCCAGTGAGAACAAGCGTAAACTGGAAGTGGTGCAGGCCTTGGTGGATCGACATCCTGAAGATTTCATTCTCATCATTGGCCAGTATCTCGACCAGCTGAAGAATATCGCAAATCATTTTGGGCTGCCAATCATCACGGGAAGCACTCCGAATGTAAAACGGGAAGAATTGTATCGGGATTTCAGGGAAGGAAAACAACGCATTCTGGTCGTCAGTAAAGTGGCGAACTTTGCAATTGATCTTCCTGATGCCTCGGTAGCCATCCAAGTCAGCGGAACCTTCGGGTCGAGAAGTGAGGAAGCCCAACGACTTGGAAGGATTCTTAGGCCAAAGAATCGATCATCCTTTTTTTTCTATTCAGTGGTGACACGTTATTCCAGTGAGGAAGAGTTTGCCGCCAATCGCCAGAAATTCCTTGCTGAGCAAGGTTATTCCTACGAAATAGAGGTATGGGACACGTGAACGAAAGAGCACAAGAAGCTTTCAAGACATTACTAAGTCGCTATAGTGAAGACACCTATTTTTATCTGGCGCGTAATTATATGGGCAAGCTCCAGTCTCCATTCCACAAACCACAACTGACAGCTAGGCTCTGCCAACTGTTCAGTCAGGATTCGATGGTAGAGAAAACCCTTTCGATGCTGGACTCGTTCGACCAAGTAATCCTCAGTTTGATCGCCACCTTCGGGCCGCTTACTGTCGAACAGATCACTTCGTTGCTCAAAGGCTCCTATAGTTATGGGAACCTCCTGAGAAGGGTCGGCAACCTGCAGGAGAGGATGGTACTACTCAGTGATGCAGGGAGATTGTTTTTTCAACCCACTGCTGGAAGATCAATTATTGCGCTACTGTTCGCTTCGTCCTCTTCTTGGGGAAGAGGAGCAAACCTGTGTGGAAGCACCCTACTGCTCCACTGAATTCCTCCGGGGATTTTTCTCACTGGTGGCGAAGGAAGGGAAATGCAGTTACCATGAAGGTATCAGTCACCATTTCCCCACCTATGAACGCGATCGACTCAAGGAAATGTATCAAGCTTTGGGCGAATATCTCACTGAGATGGGTGTGGTAGTGCGGGATGCACGACGCTGTACACTCAACTGGCAAAAAAAACGGAGGCACTTCTCTCGCTTTCCGATTATCAGTTGCTTTGCCTCCTGCTTGCAAGAAACCTCGAGGGTACTGCCCCCCTGGAATTCGTCAATGCCCTGCTCTCAACACTGCAAACCCTTGGAGGTTGCGACACAACCGCGCTCAAACTCTTGATCAAGGGATTTTGCATCCGCTATCAGGTTACCTACACGGCATCCCTGCTCAATGAACTTTCCACTTGGGGTGTCTTAACCTTGATGAGAACTGGCAGGTCTCAGCCATCAGTGCAATTCAGCAGCGCACCGGGCTGCTCATCGACAGCGACCAGACCATCAGCTACCAAGGCAACTCCCTGAAGGGACATTCTCTATAGGTTTGCGTATCTTGAGGTACTGGATCATCAGAGAAAATACCATATTTCAAGAGAGAGTGTGCTTGGAGCATTCGACTCCTCATTGGACTTCCCAGAGATCAAGGAGTATCTTGAGACAAATAGTGCAAGGGGCATGAACAGTTCCCTGCTCAAGCAGCTTGAAATGCTCAGTGAACGCTACCAGAATGTTACCATCTATGACGGATTGGTGCTCTCCTGTGATGAGCGAACCGCAAATCTCGTACACAATCTCCCTTCTCTCTCGGAACACCGTCTCGCCACACTCTCCCCTACCATTTTCATCATGCGTAGAGACAGTGAGGATACTTGGAGACAGGTGTTGAAACATGCCGGTCAATTGGTCGGCGCTACCAAGAGCTTTGATAGAATTGAAATTCTGGAAAAGAAAGAGCACCCTCTCCTACGAGAACGAATTGGAAAAGCCGTAACACTGAAACAGTTCACAACCCTTGCTTCTCATCCCGAGAAACCAGTAGGGAAAGCACCCTTAGACGAATCATTACGGCAAGCCATTGCCAAGGCAGATTTATCGAAGGCAGAGCGGGAAGATATTGAGCATCGATTCCAGAGTCGGATTATTCTCCTTCCATCCCAGGTTGTACCTCAGGTCCTCAATCCCATACTCGAAGCCGGTGGCTTTGACTACCAGGGAAAGGTGAGTCTCTGCAAACAGGCAGCTGGAAAAAAGGATATCCTTTTGGAATTGCAACTTCCTGACCAAGAATTGATTGTCCAGGCACTGGAGCTGGCATTTACTCCCCAGAAGGAAGCACTCCTCAAGGCAGCGGTAATGCCATCGATGGAAGTAAAGATCCTACCGGTGAGTAAACTATTCCTGATTCGTCTTGTCAGATTTCATTTTGCCTGAGTCAGAGTGATACATTTACCCAGTGCGGATAGTGGTATCCAGTGAAAGCCTCAAACTGTAGTTTTCCCTGTTCCATCAACATCTGTTTTCCAGCGATGATGGTACAACCTGCTTTCTTGGCTCGCTTGAGAAATTCGGTTTCTTCCGGCTTGTAGACCAATTCATACACAATTTCCATGCCAGAGAAATGCAGGGATGGGCAAGGATCCTGTCCTTCTAGTTCCCCCCCCATTCCAACATTGGTTGTCTGTACCACCAGATCAACGGTCTCACTGTAGAGATGTGCGTTTTCAAGAGTATCGTAGGCACTCATGGTCTCATTTGCCAAGGTTCGGGCATGTTCGATACTTCTATTGAGGATGGTGACCTTTACTCCATGGTTGTGCAGAGCCCAGACAACCGCCCTACTTGCCCCACCGGCACCAATGACCAAGGCATTTCTGATATCCTCTTTGGCGATAAGGTCATCGATCGGGGCAAGGAATCCGTAGTAATCCGTATTGATTCCTTTCCACATGTTCTGGATCCTGACCACTGTATTGCATGATCCTATTTGCTTCACCTCTCGGGTAATGCGTCCTAAGTAGGGTTGCACGCTCCGCTTATGGGGGACGGTAACCGAAAACCCATGGATTTGCAGCATCTCGGCCAGCTTGAAAAATGCCCTGACCGAATCAACAAGGAACGGTACATACACAGCATTATAGCGAATTGCCTCAAATCCAGGATTATGGATTATGGGCGAGGAGGTATGGCTGACCGGATTGCCGATAATCCCAAAGATATGTGTCTTATCATCAAGCTTGTCAGAGCGGTAGAGTTCACTCATGCTTTGTGCGCTGAGATGACCGGGAGCTGCCTGGCTGTCAGAGCAGAAGCTCATCAAGGAACCACACTTCTTGTAGAGGATACGGGTACAAACCCCATAAGCCCATGCCTATCACAATTTTTTTCTGTGAGGATGGAAAGTTCCTGTTGGACCCTGAAGAGCGTGATGACATCCATCATATTTCCAGGAGTGACAGCCACCTTGGGAATATCTCCCTTTGCAGCCAATTTATGGATTCTCCCAAACAAGTCGGCAGGAACACATTCAAAATTGTGATAGCTCCTGATGATCCGAATCCCGCGAGTCCTGAGCGTATTCTCCAGATCTACTTTCTGCTCAAAGAGAGGATCCTTGAATTTCAGGTCACTCTTCTTGACATCATCCTCGATATCGACATAGGCGAAATCGCCTTTTGCTGCCTCGTAGAGTAGTTGCAGTCGCTGTTTTTCCGGTAAGCTACACATCCCGCCATCAATTTTTCGGCGCATGGTCAACATCACAGGAAGGTCAACAGTGGAGGGAAAAGAGGATGCAATCTTCTGTTCTTCGGGAAGCAGGTGGTCGAGCCGCAGCTCTGCAAGTGCAATCCACTGCCGGTTGCGTTCCACCAAAGCCCGGTTCTCCTCCAAGGTCGAGCCGGTAAGAGTTAGGCAAAGCACTGTAAACCTCCTGGATTCTGGTGGATTGTCACCGAACACACGCTTGTGTTAAGGTAATCATACCGTCAAACACCGGGCATTTCAACACCCGTTTCAGTATAAGGAGAGAGAGTGTGGCAACCTTACAAGTCCAACGTGTACACCTTGCTTTTGGGGACCGGGATATCCTGAAGGATGTTTCCTTTGCCCTGAGCGAACAGAGCCGGAGTGCACTGGCAGGAGGAAATGGCAGCGGTAAATCCACGTTGCTCAAGGTGATCAGCGCTCAAATGAGTGCGGATGACCTGCAGGTTTCCACCTCCAAGAACCTCAGAATCTCCTACCTTCCTCAAAGTGATATCGTATTCACCGCTGGAACCGTCTATCAGGAAGTTGAGAAAGCGTTCTCCCGTTTTCAGGAACTGAGCAGGGAACAACATGCAATTGAAACCCAGCTTGCTGACAGCGATCCCTCTGTTTCCACCGAACCACTTTTGCACCGTCTTGCAGAAATTCAGGAGTACCTGCTCGCGCAGGGGTATTTCTCACGCAAACAGACGATTGAACAGGTTCTGCTCGGTCTCGGATTTACCATGGCAGACATGAACCGTCTTTGCAGTGAGTTCTCAGGGGGATGGCAGATGCGTATCGCCCTAGCAAAAATCCTGGTTGAGAATCCTGACATCATGTTGCTTGATGAACCTACGAACTACCTCGATATCGAGGCCATTTATTGGTTGAAGAACTACCTGAAGGTCTATGAAGGAGGGCTGATGATTGTCAGCCACGACCAAGGCTTTCTCGATGAGACGGTCAACGAAGTCTATGAGCTGTTTGCAGGAACCCTCAAACGCTATAGCGGCAACTACAGTGCATATATCAAGCAGCGCGAACTGGAGATAAAGCAACTGGAAGCTGCCTATAAGCTGCAGCAGGATCAGCTGCAGAAGACTGAACAGTTCATTGAAAAGTTCCGCTACAAGGCCACCAAGAGCAAACAGGTACAGAGTAGGATAAAGATGCTGGAAAAACTGGAATTGGTGGAAGTCCCATCCCATTTGAAGCAGCTCTCTTTCTCCTTCCCCCCCTGCCCCTCACAGTGGCAATGATGTCATCATCATCGACCACCTAAGCAAACGCTATGGACAACAGGTCATCTTTGAAGATTTCTCGTTTCTTGCAAATAAAGGGGAACGAATTGCCGTCACCGGAAAGAATGGTGCTGGTAAGTCGACACTCCTGAGGATGCTCAGCGGGCAAGACGGTGAATATGAAGGGACGATTCGGATGGGTAGCGGGGTAAGTGTTGGATATTTTGCCCAGGACACAGAAAAAACACTCAATCCCAAGAATACTGTATTGGAAGAAGTATCCAGTGTTGCTGCAACCAATGACCTTCCAAAACTTCGCACTTACCTTGGGTCATTCCTGTTCAGCGGCGATGATGTATTCAAGTCTGTCTCCGTATTGAGCGGAGGAGAGCGAAGCCGGCTGGCTTTGCTCAAGATCCTGCTGCATCCGGTCAACCTACTGATCCTGGATGAACCAACCAACCACCTGGATATCAACGCAAAAGAGATGCTGCTCAAGGCTCTACGGCAATATGATGGTACCATGATCTTTGTCAGCCATGATGCGTACTTCATCGAGCATATCGCCTCCAAGATTCTCTACCTCACGAATGACAATCCCCCTGAGCTCTTCGAGGGTGATTACTCCTATTTCTCCTATAAGTTGGAACAGAAGGAGAAGGTCGAGAAACAAAATTCCACATCTACCCAAAGTGAGAGCAAGCAAGCGCGCTCATACAAAGAAGCAAACAAGATGAGGAATCGTCTTGGCACATTGCAACGCCAGAGCGAAAAACTTTTGGAAAATCATGAAAAACTGGAAGCATCCATCGCTATGGTGGAAGCGGAAATGGCAAAAGAAGAGAATTATAGTGACGCTGAGACCATCACCAGCCTGGTGAAGAAAAAGGAAACTCTCAGTGAGAAGTTGCACGCTGAAGAACATGCTTGGCTTGAGCTGAGCGAAGAGATAGAGGAGTTGGAGGCAGAAATTGGCTGATTTTGCTACGCTACTACCTTCTTTGATACTGGCAAGTGGATCAGTGGCACGCAGGGCTTTGCTCGAATCGATTGGAGTAAAGGTGAAGGTGCATAAAACCGGTTGTGATGAAACCCATAACGAAACTGATCCAGCTACGGTTACAGAGCTTCTTGCAAACCGTAAATTATCCTCCTTCAGGGAGATACACCCTTACTATGAGATGCCTGTACTCAGCTGTGATACCATGATCTCCTTCCAAGGTTCCCTGATAGGAAAACCCAAGGACAGGGAAGATGCTTTTTTTCAGCTGTCCCAGTTCGAGGGAAAAGAACATGAGGTTCACTCAGGCTGGGCTCTGTGGTATCAAGACAAGGTATATAGCGGAACAGATCTTGCGGTGGTTTCCTTCAAGAAACTTGGTCCAGAACGTATTGTCTCCTATCTGGAAACTGAGGAGTGGAAGGGAGCCGCTGGCTCCTATCGTCTCCAAGGAGCTGGGAGAGACTTGGTTGAGAGGATTGATGGTGATGAAGCTACTGTTATAGCTTGCCATTGTTACAAATTTCTGAAATACTGGGTGCACCTTTGTTCGTAAAGTAACAGAGGAATCTCCACCCTAGAGGTGAGTAATAGTAGAAGGGTGACGCACAAATCAAGACCTATAGGTCGATTGTGTTGTCAGACAGGAGGATTATGTCCGTAGTAACCATGAAGAGCCTGCTCGAGTCAGGCGTACATTTCGGCCACCAGACAAAACGGTGGAACCCCAAGATGGCCCGTTTCATTTTCAGCCAGAGAAACGGCATTCACATCATTGACCTGCAGAAAACTTCTGCTTGCATCGTCGAAGCATATGACGCTGTACGTGCAATTGTTAAGCAGGGCAAGCCTATTCTGTTTGTAGGCACCAAGAAACAGGCCCAGCAGGCTATTGAAGCTGAAGCAAAGCGCTGTGGCATGCCTTACATCAACAATCGTTGGCTCGGCGGAATGCTGACCAACTTCTCAACCATCAAGAAATCCATTGCAACACTCAAGAAGATTGAAAAGATGGAAATCGATGGTACTTTTGAGTCCCTTACCAAGAAAGAAGTCTCCCTGCTCACCAAGCAGAAGGCAAAACTGGAAAAGAACCTTGGCGGTATCAAGGACATGAAGGAGCTCCCAGGAGCACTGTTCATCATCGATACCAAGAAGGAAGCTATTGCTGTCACTGAGGCAAAGCGCCTTGGTATCCCTGTAATTGCAGTCGTCGATACCAACTGTGACCCCACTGATATCACCTACCCCATCCCAGGTAATGATGACGCCATTCGTGCCATCAGCCTCTTTGTTGAAATCATCGCCAACGCAGTTGTCGACGCTGACAACGAAGCTGGAATCCAGATCATTGAAGCCCTTGGTGGTGATGACGAGGAAGAAAAGGTAGAAGAGACCGAGGAAAAGGCAGAAGAGACCGAAGAAATTGTCTTCTCCACTGAAGAGGGTGCCGAATTCTCCAAGTTCGAAGAGAAAGAGAACGTAGAGAAGGAAAAAGTGGCAGCAACTGAGGAAGAAACTGAATCAGAAGACCTCCTCGTTGACGAAGAAACCCTGTACAAAGACTAAGGAGTGAAGCATGGCAATTACCGCTGAAGTAGTAAAAAAAACTGCGCGATATTACCGGCGCAGGTATGATGGATTGCAAGAAGGCACTGACCCAGTCAAACGGCGACTTCGCCGCTGCTGAGAAGATTCTTAAAGAGATGGGTCTGGCTGCTGTAGCAAAACGCCAAGACCGCGCAACCAACAACGGTCGTGTGTTCGTGAAAGTAGGGAAAGACAAGGCTGTCATGGTCGAGCTTTCCTGTGAAACAGACTTTGTTGCCAGCAATGATCAGTTTGCTGAACTCGGAGACAACATCTGTGCAGTAGCACTTGAAAAAGGCTACAGTGAGATCAACGAGGAACTGGAAGGCATGGTCACTGACTTGATTACCATTATCAAGGAAAACATGGCTCTCAAGCAGATCCACGTCTTCGATATTGGGGAGAATGATTTTGCCAGCACCTATGTCCATGGCAACGGTGCACTTGCTGTCCTGGTAATGTTCAGATCTGATGACAAGAAGATTTTCGAGAATGATTTGGTCAAGGAGTTCGCCAACGACTGTGCATTGCATGTTGCTGCGTTCACCCCTTCCTATCTCAATACCGAAGCTGTTGATGCTTCCTATATCAAGGACCAGACTGAAATCTTCGCTGCACAGGCTGAGAAGCTTGGCAAGCCTGCAAAGGTTGTCGAAGGTATCGTCAAGGGCAAGCTGAACAAACACCTCAGCGAGATCTGCTTCCTGCAGCAGCCGTTCGTAAAGGACGACTCAATGTCTGTAGAGAAAAAAAAGGCTAAAGAGGTTGGAAAGGCAGCTGGTGCTTCCTTGGAAATCGTTAATTATGCATTTCTGCGCGCTGGTGCTGCATCCTGCAGCGTCTGAGTGTAGTCGATTGACACGAACCGCTCACTCCTTGTGAGCGGTCGTTTTATTGGAGATGAGTATGCAACAGGTATTGGACACATGTGAAAGTAAAATGCAAAAAAAAGTCTTGAGAGCCTCTCAAGGGATTTTGCCGGTCTGCGCACTGGTCGAGCTTCAGCCTCTCTGCTGGAGAAGATTCGAGTAGACTATTATGGTGCAGAAACGCCGATCAACCAGGTCGCAACCATCAGCATTCCCGAGGCAAGAACTATTGTCATCCAGCCTTGGGACAAGAGTGTTCTCGGAGCAATTGAAAAGGCTATCCTCAAGAGTGATCTTGGACTCCCCCCGAATAATGATGGGAAATTGATCAGACTGAATTTTCCCCCATTGAACGAGGAGAGACGCAAACAGCTGGTGAAGAACGCAAAATCCACTGCTGAACAGAGCAAGGTCGCTATCCGCAACATCAGGCGCGAAGCGATTGATGAGCTGAAGAAACTGCAGAAAAGTGGTGATATCAGCGAGGATGAGCTTAAGGATGGTGAAAGCAGAATCCAGAAAATGACAGACTCCCATGTCGAACAGATCACCTCCCTCTCCGATGAGAAGGAGAAGGAAATAATGGAGATCTAGAGTATGGAGAGAAAACCTGTTGTCCCTGTCCATCTGGGTATCATTATGGATGGTAATGGACGTTGGGCGCAAAAAAAACGCTCACTTCCCAGAACCGCCGGACACCTGGAAGGTTTGAAGGCTGTCAAACGGGTCATCCGTGAGGCATCCGAAGTGGGCATCGGGTTTGTCACTTTCTATGCCTTCTCTACGGAGAACTGGAAACGAAGCGAGCAAGAGGTATCATATCTGATGCATCTCTTTGTTTCCAAGCTCCATGGAGAGATTGGTTACTACAACCGTCATGGGATTCGCATTCTGGTAAGAGGCGATCTTAGCAGACTTCCTGCACAGGTGCAGCAGGCAGTAGATACCACTGTTCAA
>JDSF01000192.1_pt1 | contig 39921 bp, 38 predicted proteins | sample 199441 | NCBI WGS metagenome assembly JDSF01 (sample SAMN02592751, study PRJNA231836) | bioreactor metagenome | isolation source: continuous culture bioreactor denitrification-DNRA | place: Germany: Bremen
TATCAAGTCTGATAGCCTCTGCCATAAGATTGCATGACATCCCATTCAGAATACCATGCTGAGTGACACCACCTAACAACTTAGGTGCAATGAATAGCATTAATTGATCGATTAATCCGGCATTAAGAGCAGCTCCCGCCAAGGTAGCGCCCCCTTCAAGCAATAATTTTTGAACATTTCGCTCGCCCAGCTCACGCCATAATTCGGAAAGAGAAACCCGACCGTCATCTTCAGGTAAAATCAGGATCTCGGCCCCTACAGCTTCAAATGCCTCTATCTTATCGGAATCATGACAAACAGTTGCCACAATCGTTGATGCCGAAGAATCTTGGTGCAGGAGCCGGCTATTCAAAGGCATGCGCAGGCGACTGTCAACAATGATACGCAATGGATCCTGTCCAATCTCTCCATCCAATCGAGTATTCAACAGAGGATCATCATGACATACGGTATCGACACCGACCATAATAGCATCAACACGGTTACGTAATTGATGCACGCGCTGGCGACTTTCACACCCTGAAACCCAGCGTGAATCGCCGGTTTGGGTTGCGGTGTTACCATCAAGAGTCATAGCACTCTTATAAACGGTATAAGGAATTCCAGTCTCAATGTGCTTTTTAAATGCAGCAATCAGCTGCCGACATTCGCCTCCCAATAAACCGGTATGGACGTCAATTCCTGCCGCTCTTAGACGCCCTATTCCACGTCCAGCGACCTGGGGATTGGGATCGGTCACACCAACATAAACAGCTTTCACTCCAGCAGAGATAAGCGCATCGGCACAAGGAGGCGTTTTGCCGAAATGAGAACAAGGTTCCAAGGTCACGTAGACCGTAGCTCCACGCGCAGCTTCTCCTGCATTCCGTAATGCGAAAACCTCCGCGTGAGGCTCTCCAGCTTGCGGATGATAGCCCTCGCCGACAAGCTTGCCATCACGCACAATCACAGCTCCAACGGGTGGGTTAGGCGTGGTTCGCCCCTCCCCATTACGAGCCAATGACACGGCCTGTTTCATCCATCCAAGATGCTGTTCATTATCCATAAAGATTATTCTTCGTTGAATCAAAAAACCGGAAACCCACTGGGCTTCCGGTTGAATTGTTTAAAACCAGACGTTTTAGTGCGAATTTTTCAACAGATCATTGAGCTCTGACATAAACTCGTTGATATCTTTAAACTGTCGGTAAACTGAGGCAAAACGAACATAGGCAACCTCGTCAGTCTCGTGCAGTGCATCCATCACTGCAGAACCGATTAAACTGGCCGCAATTTCCTTATCCCCACACTCTTGAAAACGTCTTTCAAGCTGATCGACAAGAGCTTCTATCTGTTCAACAGAAACAGGACGCTTTTCACAGGCACGCTGCATCCCGGAAATAATTTTTGAACGATCAAAGGCTTCACGTCGACCATCCTTCTTTATCACCCATGGCAAAATCTCTTCGACCCTTTCATAGGTTGTAAAGCGGCGTTCACAGTCAGGGCATTCCCTTCGCCTACGAACATTATTCCCTTCCTTGCCGAGTCGTGAGTCAACAACACGAGTATCTTCATTTCCACAAAATGGGCATTTCATCATGTCTCTCCCATATCGAAGTGATGATATTTGATCCCCGCTTCTGTCAACATTTCAAGCGACAATTCATCAGGATAGCCACGACCATAAATAATATCCGTGACGCCTGCATTGATCAGCATTTTACTACAGATAATGCAAGGTGAATCAGTGCAATAGAGTGTTGAGCCAGAGATGCTGACACCGTGACTGGCAGCTTGAATAATTGCATTCTGCTCTGCATGCAGACCGCGACATAACTCATGCCTTTCGCCAGAAGGGACCTTAAGTTGATCACGCAGGCACCCCGTTACATCACAATGAGTAATCCCGCTTGGGACTCCATTGTAACCTGTTGCGAGGATATTTTTATCTTTCACAAGAAGAGCACCAACCTGGCGTCGCATACAGGTTGACCTGCTCGAGACCAACATTGTGATCTGCATAAAATATTCATCCAACTGGGGCGCTGCATCATCAGGGTCCTATACTAAGCGGTGAGCATAAAGAGGAAAACGTTTGCACAGTTCTTCAACCTCTGAGCGGATCTGCTTCAACTCATCTTCATTGTCAATATTTTTAAGTGCACGGTCAATCCAACCTGCAACCTGGACCATCTCAGCTTCTTTCAAGCCTCGTGTCGTCGTTGCTGGTGTTCCGATACGAACACCACTGGTCACAAATGGAGAGCGAGTATCAAATGGGACAGCATTCTTATTAACGGTAATGCCTGCATCTTCCAATGCCCTTTCAGCAGCCTTGCCAGTGACTTCAGTACCGGTAAAATCCACCAGCATCAGGTGATTATCGGTACCGCCAGAAACCAGATTGTAACCTTTATCGACCAATCCCTGAGCCAGGGCTTGAGCATTTTTAACAACCTGCTGGGCATAATCTTTAAATTCAGGACTAAGCGCTTCTTTCAATGCGACTGCTTTTGCAGCAATAACATGCATCAATGGACCACCCTGAATACCGGGGAAAATATTGCTGTTGAGTTTCTTGCTCCATTCCTCAGTACAGAGAATCATACCACCGCGCGGGCCCCGCAGAGTCTTGTGAGTTGTCGTGGTGACGAAATCTGCATAAGGAACAGGGTTAGGATGCACACCCGCAGCAACAAGGCCTGCAATGTGAGCCATATCAACCATAACGACAGCACCAACCTTATCAGCAATTTTGCGGAATGCAGGAAAGTCAATCTCACGAGCATAGGCACTTGCACCCACGACAATCAATTTAGGTTTATTTTCAATGGCCAGCTTTTCGACTTCTTCGTAATCGATTCGACCAGTCTTGGGATCAAGACCGTAAGAAACGATATTGTACAGCTTGCCTGAAAAGTTAACGGGAGAACCATGTGTCAGGTGACCACCATGAGCGAGATTCATGCCCAAGACAGTATCACCCGGTTTGCACACGGCCATATACACAGCCATGTTCGCCTGAGAACCTGAGTGTGCTTGTACATTTGCATGCTCAGCACCAAAAAGTTCTTTGGCACGATCAATCGCTAACTGCTCAGCAGCATCGACAACTTCACAACCACCGTAATATCTTTTGGCTGGATAGCCTTCAGCGTACTTATTTGTCAACACAGAACCCTGTGCCTCAAGAACAGCCTCGCTGACAAAGTTTTCAGAAGCAATAAACTCCAGATTATGCTCCTGGCGTTCAGTCTCTTTGACAATAATGTCGGCAATTTCAGGGTCAAATGTTGTCAAGTTCTGTTGGGCCATCATGTTTCTCCATTTTCAAGAAAAAAAATCAAAATAGTGTTCTGATAAAAAAACGGGGCCATGTCAGCCCCGTGAGTTTACTCTTTTACCTGTCGCTGCTCAATGACAGAAATTTTATCGAGTCGATTTTGGTGTCGACCCCCTTCAAATTCTGTGTCGAGCCAAATTTCGACCAAACGCTTACCAGCCTCAATAGAGAGAATACGGCCACCCATCACAAGGATGTTAGCATTATTATGCTCTTTAGCCATCTGAGCAGTAAACTCATCATGAACCAAAGCCGCACGCACTCCTGGAAGCTTGTTAGCAGAAATTGACATCCCTATTCCAGTGCCACACACAAGGATTCCTGCATCAGCTTTACCGGCTGACACGGATTCAGCGACACGCTTTGCATAATCGGGATAATCAACTGAATCAAGATCATGCGTTCCACAGTCTGTAAAAATGATCTCACGTTCTGCCAGCAATTCTACAATTGCATTTTTAAGATCAAAACCACCGTGATCACTTGCAACCATTATTTCCATCATAAGCTTTTAAACCTTACGAAATGCGAGTGTTGCATTCGTTCCACCAAAACCTAAGGAATTGGAAAGAACAACATTACACTCAGCTTGACGTGCTTCATTTGGGACATAATCCAGATCACACTCTGGATCAGGCTCACTATAGTTGATCGTTGGTGGAACAATACTATTCTTGATCGCAAGTGCCGAATAAACAGCTTCAAAACCGCCAGCAGCACCCAGTCCATGCCCAGTCATACTCTTGGTCGAGCTGATCATGACCTTTTCTGCATGAGATCCAAAAACAGACTTAATCGCCTTTGTCTCATTCATGTCATTAAAATAGGTTGAGGTCCCGTGAGCATTAATATAATCAACTTGCTCAGGGTTCAAACCGGCCCCTTTTAACGCCATCTTCATACTGCGGGCCGCACCTTCACCCTCAGGTGCAGGCTGAGTCAAATGAAACGCATCACTGGTTAACCCGTAGCCAACTACTTCACAGTAGATTTTAGCTCCACGCGCTTTGGCAATCTCATAGTCTTCGAGCATAACAATTCCAGCACCTTCTGACATAACGAATCCATCTCTGTTTTTGTCAAACGGACGGCTGGCTGTTGCGGGATCGTCATTGCGTGTCGACAGTGCTTTCATGACATTAAAGCCACCAATGCCGAGTGGTGTAATTGTTGACTCGGTCCCCCCAGCAAACATAGCATCAGCGTCACCACGAGCGATCATGTGATATGCGTCGCCAATTGAGTGGGTCCCCGTTGCACAAGCTGAAACTGAAGAAAGGTTCGGTCCCTTTGCTCCATATTTAATTGATATGTGACCAGGTGCTAAGTTGATAATCAACATTGGAATAAAAAATGGTGATATCCTCTTATAGCCGCGCTCCTGAAGAACGCCATGATAATGCTCAATCGCTGGCAAACCGCCGAGACCAGAGCCAACCAACACACCTACGCGTTCAGCGTTGCTGTCGTTGATTTCCAGACCAGAGTCTTTAAATGCCATATCTGCAGCCGCCAGACCATACTGGATAAAGAGATCCATCTTCTTAATCTCTTTTTTCTCGATATAATCGACAGCATTAAAATCTTTAACTTCACCGGCAATTTGAGTCGCCAGATCGGATGCGTCGAAACGCGTAATGTTACCAATGCCACATTGACCATTAGTAATAGCATTCCAGTTCTTTTCAACACCGGTTCCCAGTGGAGACACGATTCCGAGTCCTGTAACAACAACTCTACGCATATGCCTTCTCTCTTTTATAAATATCTATGTTTTGACGTTTGTACATTTAATTCTGAAAACTAAAAATGGTGGTACCGGCAAACCGGTACCACCATTAAAATCAGGAAGCCTTGTTGATGTAATCGATAGCATTCTTGACGGTCTGAATTTTCTCAGCATCTTCGTCAGAAATTTCGATATCAAATTCTTCCTCAAGAGCCATAACAAGCTCAACAGTATCCAAAGAATCTGCACCAAGGTCATCCATAAAAGCAGCATTTTCTGTTACCTGATCTTCATCAACACCCAACTGCTCAGCAACAATCTGCTTTACTCTTTCATCAATAGAAGCCATTTGCTTTCCTCCTTCTTTCTTGTGTTATGTAGGCTATTAGAATAAGCCAGTTTATTTACATGTACATTCCGCCGTTAACGCCGATCACTTGCCCAGTGATATAATTGGAGTGCTCTGACGCGAGAAACAGTACTGCATTTGCTATATCATCTGCGGATCCAAGCCGCTCTAACGGAATTTGAGCTGCCAGATCTTGACGGACCTGCTCAGGAAGAGCATCTGTCATATCGGTAGCGATAAAACCAGGAGCAACCGCATTAACGGTAATGTTGCGCTTAGCAAGTTCCCTTGCATTGGAACGTGTCAGTCCCATCAAGCCTGCCTTACTTGCACAATAGTTGGCTTGACCGGCATTGCCCATCTGACCAACGATAGAGGCAATATTGATAATCCGACCACAGCGTTGCTTTGACATAATTTTGGCAGCAGCGCGTGAACAGAGGAACGCCCCTTTAAGATTGACATCAAGGACGGCATCCCAATCTTCGTCTTTCATTCTGAGTAATAAACCATCACGTGTTATCCCAGCATTATTAACTAAGATATCAACACGATCAAAAGTTTCTTTTGCAATCTTAAACATATTGTCAACATCAGCAGCAACAGTCACATTACCTTGGACAGCCACAGCTTCAGTGCCTGATTTAATCAGTTCAGCAACAAATTCCTCAGTGCTTTTGAGATCAATATCAACAGCTACAATTTTAGCACCCTGAGCAGCAAGTGCCAGAGAGATACTACGTCCGATTCCACGTGAAGCACCTGTTACTAATGCTACTTTATCTTGAACCATAACTTCGTCTCCTTTTGTAAACCCAGTTGATCAGTATAGCAAACTATTGACAGGCTTTTTCCAGACTTTTTACATCGCCAACGTTGAATGAACTGGCAGAACGGTCAATACGTTTGATAAGACCTGAAAGAACTTTCCCTGGGCCAATTTCAATATATTTTGTGACATTCAATTCTTGAAGCTTATGTATCGACTCTTCCCAACGTACGGCAGCACATACCTGATCGACAAGGAGCTGTTTTGTACGTTCGGCATTTTGATAAGGAAGAGCTTCAACATTGCTGACAACGGGACATCTGAACGGATTGATGGCAATCGGCTCAAGAGCCTGCTGTAGCTTTTCTGCTGCAGGTTTCATTAATGCAGAATGGAACGGTGCACTCACGGGTAACGGAAGAGCCCTCTTCGCCCCATTTTCCTTTGCAAGCGCCATGGCACGATCAACCGCGGTCGCATGCCCTGCAATTACAATCTGCCCTGGGCTGTTGTAGTTTGCAGGAGCGACAATCTGCCCTGCAGAAGCTTCAACGCACAGTTTTTCGAGTTCTACGGCATCAATACCAATAATTGCAGCCATCGCTCCTTCGCCGACAGGAACAGCCTCTTGCATAAAGGTTCCTCGTTGACGCACGATACTAACAGCATCAGCAAAGGCAACAGCTCCCGCAGCAACAAGAGCAGAATACTCACCTAATGAATGTCCAGCCGCATAAGAGGGAACAAAATCTGTCTCTTGCTCAAGAACACGTAACGTTGCAATACTGGTTGTCAGGATTGCAGGCTGTGTATTCGCTGTCAATTTAAGATCTTCATCGGCACCGGAGAAGCAGAGAGATGCAATATCAAAATGAAGAGCATCGTTTGCCTCTTCATAGATCTGCTTTGCAACGGGAAAATTTTCGGCCAGGTCTTTGCCCATGCCAGAATACTGTGATCCCTGTCCAGGAAAAACAAATGCAACCATTTTCAATAAACCTCTTTATATATAATTACCAACGAATCAATGTCGATGCCCAGGTAAAGCCGCCACCAAATGCCGCAGATAAAAGAAGATCACCTTCTTTTATACGGCCTTCGCGGTAGGCTTCATCAATAGCAATCGGGATAGTTGCTCCGGAGGTATTACCATACTTATTTACGTTAATGAAGCTTTGCTTTTCAGTTAATTTCAAACGTTTCGTCGTCGCTTCAAGAATTCTCAAATTAGCCTGATGTGGAACAAATAATCCAACATCTTCACTGGTCGCATTATTTGCAGCCAAAGCCTCTTTTGATACTTCGGTTAATGAGCGCACAGCAACCTTAAAAACTTCATTACCCTGCATCTTCAAGTAAGGAGCACGAGCATCCAAAGATTCAACAGAAGGTGGTATTTTTACACCAAATCCCGGTTGATATAGGAGCTCGAGATAATTACCATCTGAATGCAGGTGGCAAGAAAGAATCCCAGACTCCCCCTCTTGTGCCTCCAGGATAACGGCACCTGCTCCATCACCGAACAGAACACAGGTATTCCGATCTTCCCAATCAACAATCCGGCTCAGTGTTTCGGCACCAATAACAAGAGCTCTTTTACCCCGGCCGGCCGCAATATAGTCATTCGCACTTGACAATGCATACAAAAAACCACTGCAGGCAGCAGACACATCGTATGCGTAGGCATTTTTTGCACCAAGATTAGCCTGAACGATGCAAGCAGTCGCTGGCCACGGATAATCACCTGTAATGGTTCCTAGAACAATCAGATCAATATCTTCAGCAGTAAGACCTGCCATTTCCATTGCTCTTTGTGCAGCAATAGTGGCCATATCTGAAGTCGATTGATCTTCAGCGGCGATACGTCTTTCTTCAATACCTGTTCGCGAGATGATCCACTCATTATTTGTCTCGACAATTTTCTCGAGATCAAAGTTCGTCATCACTTTTTCTGGAAGGTAAGACCCTGTACCAATGATACGTGCTTTCATTTTCTGGTGCTCCTTACGTTACTTGGTGGGAATACCCTATCAAGCCTATAAATCACAGCAGGACTGCAATTTTTTCCTCAATTCTGATTTTTGCGTACTCGCCAGCCTGCCGAATTGCAATACTGATTGCTACAGGGTCAGAACTACCATGACAAACAATACCAGTGCCAGCAATACCGAGCAAAGGAGCTCCACCATATTCTGCAGGATTGATCCTCTTTTTAAAGGCATCAAATGCTGGTCGACTTAAGCAATAACCCATTTTGGCGAGCACACGACTTTCTATTTCATGCTTGAGCATCGTACCGATTGCGACAGCTAACCCCTCAGAAACCTTCAACAACACATTCCCAACAAAGCCATCACAAACAACGACATCAACAGAACCGTTATAGACGTCCCCGCCCTCGACATAACCCAGATAATTTAAATCAGAATCCTTGAGTAATTGATGTGCCTCACGAGTTAAGTCATTGCCTTTTTTTTCTTCTGAACCGTTAGACAGCAAACCAACTCGTGGCTTTGATTTACTCAGAACATGCTCAACATAAATGCTTCCCATAATCCCGAATTGATAAAGCTGCGAGGGCTTACAATCGACATTAGCCCCCATATCAAGGACCATAGTCTGGTCATCCAGATTAGGAAGAGAGGTCCCTATTGCTGGACGCTCCACACCCTTGACACGGCCAAACACATACATCCCCGAAGCCATAATAGCGCCGGAGTTCCCAGCACTGACAACAGCGTCAGCAAGACCTTGCTTAGCAAGATCAAAGGCAACCCGAATCGAAGAATCCTTCTTCTTTCGTACTGCGTCAGATGGGGAGTCATGCATTCCCACAACCTGGGACGCATGGTGGATATCCAGTTTCAGTCCTTGGGTTTTATGCTTATCAAGCTCTGCCTGGATCTTTGTTGTATCACCGACAAGAACAACTTCGCAGCCCCAATTACGACACGCTGCAACAGCCCCAGAAACCTCAACACCAGGGGAGTTATCCCCCCCCATGGCATCAACTGCAATTTTAAAAGACATATAAACTGAGCGCCAGCTTAGCTCTCGTCACTACTGATAACTTCTTTACCCTTGTATGTTCCACAATTGGAGCATGCACGGTGTGGCATTTTGGGCTCCTGGCATTGCGGACAAGTCGAGATCCCTGGTGCACTTACAGCATCATGAGCACGACGCATATTCTTTTTTGACTTTGATGTTTTTCCCTTTGGAACTGCCATAAAATTTCTCCTTACAGTCAAACGATTCTGTTCGACGTCTGTTTATGAACTAAGCGTTGTGATCACAAGCTGATCACACGTTCGTAATTCGAACATCAGCTTTTCAGTTTAAGACCAGCCAAAACTGAAAATTTATTATTAAAAACTTTCTTTTCACATGTACAGCGACTGTCGTTTAAATCTAAACCGCACTCAGGACATAAGCCTTGACATCCATCACTGCACACCGGACTTATTGGAACGACCATAACTAACTGCTCAAGCAATGGCGCCGTAAGGTCCAGAACATCATCACGGTAGGTAATTAATCCTAATTCATCCGCATCCAGTTCGACCTCTTCTTCCTCAACACCCTCCTGTGGAACAGGAGAAAAAGTTAAAGAAAAAGAGTCTGTCACAGACAATCTGAACTCCTTTAAACATCGACCGCAGTTTAATAAAATATCAGCCGCCACTCGCCCTTCTAGCTCAACCAACTGACCCGTCCGTTGAAAGCGCAAATGAAAACTGAACGGTTCTACAAAAGTAGGCCCACCATGGTCAGACATAGTCTTCAGTTCAGGAAAATCAGCGAATGTGCAAGAGTAATCTTGCTCCAGAACGCCACCCTTGATATCTTTTATTTCGAGACGCATAGATCCATAAAAATCAAATAAAACAGTATAAAGCGAGCAAAAATCATGTCAAGCTAAAAGGCTCGCACCCGCTGATCAGAATGGCGCACTTTCTAGCCATATACTTATGATTTGCAAGATTTTTTTTACAAATCTGCGATAATCGCAAGAACAGATCAACAATGCTCGCAGACAGACAAACAAACCTTAACCACTCAAGAAATGTCCGTAATTATGATAAATGACAACAACAAAACAGCATCTGAACTCCTAAAACTTATCGACATCATGACAACGCTACGCTCCCCAGAGGGCTGCCCCTGGGACCAAAAGCAAACGATATCAAGCCTCAAACCATACCTACTTGAAGAGACATACGAACTTCTGGATGCCCTTGACAGGAATCATCACAGAGACATTTGCGACGAACTTGGAGATCTACTTCTTCAGATTGTTTTTCTGGCAGAAATACACAGAGAAAAAAATCTATTCGACATAGGCTCTGTCGCCAAGTCTATCAACTCAAAAATGATAAGGCGCCATCCACATGTTTTTGCCAATGAAGACCCAACCAACCACAAACAACGATGGGAACAGATCAAAGAAGAAGAACGATCCCACTCGGGTAAAACAAATAAACTAAAGGATCAAATACCCAAAAACCTCCCAGCACTGAAAAAAGCCTCAAAAATCACAAAGAAATTACCCGCAATTTCGCCAATTGCAATCATCGACAGGCTGACCGATGAAATTCAAACACTTAAAGAACAAATTGTCCAAGACAAACCAAATGAGAATACCTTCGACATCCCCCTTGGCAATATGCTCTACTCACTGGTAAATCTTTGTACTAATTTACACTCGGACGCGGAGGAGATTTTAAGAATCAAAACAAAACAAGTGATCGCAGCAATAGATGACCAAAATTAGGTTTAATTGACGCAAAGGATGACAAGTTGGTGAAAAACAATCACTTTCGCTACTCATCAACGCCACCTGTGGATAAGCTGTACAAAAGCCTGTTGACAACACGCAAGACATTATAAAACTTGCCGTCCGCTCCAACTTGCCTATTTTTAATCAGTTATTTATCCTTGTATTTTCAGTAACTTGAAGATCAACAGTTGCAGCACAACCGATCTACCATATAGCGCGGTAAAAAGATTTATTTAATTTCACAAAAAGGATCTCCAATGTTTATAAGACTTCTAATCATATTCATAATTGTACCAATTATAGAACTTTATGTACTTATCGAGGCTGGACGACAGATTGGCCTGGGAGCAACCATTGCAATGATATTGCTTACCGGAATCGCCGGTGCCTACCTTGCGAGAAGCCAGGGATTCAATATCATCAACCGCATCCAAAATGAGCTCAACAGAGGAACTCTTCCCACCGAAGAGCTATTCGATGGAGCGATGATACTCGCGGGCGGGCTCCTCCTACTAACACCTGGATTCTGTACAGACCTGTTCGGGTTTTGCCTACTAACTCCAGCCACTCGCTCTGTCATGAAAGTTTGGATCAAGCAATGGCTCGATAAAAAAATTCGCAATGGAGAAATCCAATTCAGGCGCTACTGATCATTGCGCTTCTTTCTCCGGAACATCAGCATCCCCTCTTTAACTTCCTGTACCTTAAAAAGATATGCACCAAACAGATAGACACAAATACCGCCAACAACAGCAGCAGTCAAAGTCAAACTCTTCGTGAGGATCATCCCAGTCATTGCCCAATCAACCTGCAACAGGACCCCCCATACGACGCCAGCCATCATCAAACATGCGGGGAGCGACTTTAACAATGGAATAAATAGAGCAGCATGAACAAATTGACCTGTTTTACGCTGTAACAAGACAAGCAGAGCGACCGAATTAAAGACTGTCGACAAGGTCAAACCAACAGCTAGCCCAGCGAACCCATATAATGTCATCAGCGATAATCCACTGACAAGATTAACCAAGAGAGTCCAAAAGGAAACCACAACTGGAGTCCGCGTGTCCTTAAGGGCATAAAATGTCTGGGCAGCAATGCGACTATAACCAACAAAGATCAACCCCGGAGCATAACAGACCAAAGCGAGGGCAGTGCTGTTTAATGCGACAGCATCAAATTCTCCAGCAAAGAAGAACAGAGAGTAAATCGGCTTGGCACAAAGAGCCAAACCAACAATAGCTGGTAAAGTGAACAGGGTTATCAATGTTAATGAAAAACTTAAAGATTGCTGGAGGGCTGATCGATTCCCTTCCGCAACCTGGCGACTCATCATCGGCAGCACAGCCTGTGCCAAGGAGACAATAAAAATTCCCTGAGGAAATTCGAACAAACGCTGTCCGTAATACAAATAAGACAAGCTTCCATCTGGCAAAAAAGAAGCCATCAAGCGAGTGACAATGATATTTATCTGATAAATCGCAACCCCCAGAATCCCGGGAATCATCAGACGAACAATATCGTGCAGCCTGGAATCTGAACGGAAAGAAAAGTTCAACCTCAAGTGGATTCGGTATTTAAAGAGAACCGGAACTTGCAATATCAATTGCACGACTCCCCCCAGCAATACCCCAACTGCAAGAGCAAAAATTGGACGACTAAATAAATGCCCAATGCTCATCACACTTGCTATCATTGTAAGGTTCAGAAACAGAGGGGACAGAGACGGAAGAAAAAAGTGCCCCCTGACATTTAGAATACCTGTCAGCAAAGCAAGAATGGAGACAAAGCCGATATAGGGAAACATCAACCTGTTCAACTGATCAGTGATCTCGATCTTACCTGGAACCTGATTAAAGCCATAGCCTATTGCTTGTACAATCCATGGCGAACAAAAAATACCGATCGTGACAACGACAGCCATCACGATAAGCAGCAATGTTAAACATCGATTCGCAAGGTCTTGCGCTTCCCCCTCACCACGCTGATGAAAGACTTCAGAAAAAATTGGGACAAAAGCAGCAGTCAGAGATCCTTCAGCAAAAAAACGCCGCAACAAATTCGGTATTGTAAAGGCCATAAAAAAGGCATCTGTCACCATTCCGGCCCCAAAAAAGCGAGCAATAACAACATCACGGACCAACCCAGCAACGCGGCTAAGTGCTGTAGCAAATGCCATAACCAATGTTGCTGCTGTAATTTTTCTTTTTATTGTCATTATTATATTTTAATCCAAATACATAAAAAGGTAAGCTACCGAAGATACGATGCTTTTATTTTATTTATTATCGCTTTCTAACTTGACAGAAAACACATAGACGATTAATATCGCCAGACTTTTAAGAGAACAGATCAAATTCAAAGGAGTTCAATAGTGGCAAATCATAAATCAGCGGTAAAACGCAACAAACAAAATGCTGTCCGCAATGCACGCAATACCCATATCCGTTCAACAATGAGAACTCTTGTTAAACAGGTTCGCGAGGCTGTTGCAGCTGGAGACAAAGAGGCGGCACAAAGCGCCTTGATCAAAGCGACTCCCTATATTGACAAAACAGCAACCAAGGGCGTAATCCACAAGTCTACCGCAAGCCGTAAAATATCCCGCTTGACAAAACTGGTCAACACCCTTGCTTAATAGGGCAATGACTTGCAATTAAAAGAAAAGGGGCTATGAGCCCCTTTTTTATCTATCTTTCATTTTAGCTAATCGCAAAACCAGAAGATCAAGCAGTGCAGCAGCATCAGCACCACTCGATTTCATCGCCAAGTCAGTTTCAATGAACAGGTTGAAGGCAAAGACAAAATCCTGCTTAGAGAAACGCTTACCCTGCTGAACCAATCCATCGACAACAAAATATGGCACTCCAGCCACCTTAGCAATGTCGCGACTCGACCTTTTCTGAACCTGCAGCTCCCTTACCTTCCAAAGCTGCCTGAAATGCCTGACAAGGAGCGACAGCGTTCTTAATGGAGGTTCGCCAGAAGCACTCAGTCGGCCAGCAAGAATCAAAGCTCTTGCTGCATTCCCCTGGCCAACGACTTTCCCTAATTCAAAAACATTTTCAGCCCGGCCTCGTGAGATGACTGCCTCGACATCCTTGACATCAACCAGCTTACGATCACCAATGTAATTAATTAATTTGTCAAGTTCAGCGTGCACCTCATAGAGGCTTCCACTCATCAGACCACAGAGCAAAGCAAGTGCATCAGCGGAGATATTTATATTGCGTTGATCAAGTTCCTGACGAACGAATTGGGGCATATTTTTTTCAGCCAATGGTTTGAACTCAACAACAGTCCCAAGTTTTTTAAATTTTTGAAAAAATTTACGTCGACTATCAATTTTGTCTGCAATCAGCAGTAAACATGTTTCAGGAACAGGGTCATCAAGATAGTCAGACAATTGATCCATATCGGCGGCGGCAAGCTGATGAGCATCTTTGATTGTCACCAATTTACGTTCAGCAAAAACAGGAAACGTCATGGCAGCTTCCAGAATTTGACTTGCTGACACTTCTTTTGCAGTAAATTGGTGATCATTGAATTCGTCATTTTCAATGGCTAAAACCGCTCTTCTTAGCCTTTTTGCGGCCTGGCCAACAAGGTACGACTCCTGCCCATAGAGCAAGACAAGTGGAGGGATATTCTTTTCACGTAACTGTCGATAAAACTCTTCCGGTACGAGCATAGTCAACTCAAAAACTATTCATTAATTGATCGTACAGTTCTTCCGCTAAACGTGAATTCAGCTCATCGATGGCCTGGCCCTCACGATCTTCCTGTTCTGACTTATTATCACTAGCTGAGTAATCAGTACTCCAGGTGACGGTCTTACTCCAAAGAACCTGTTTTTCGATGTCATTGCGAACCAATTCGACATCAACAATCATTGCTGAGCGATACTGGCTGATGTCATCATTGCTGTCATACGAAATTGCACGATTTGTATATTTGACAATTATTCCATCAAGTATGGCTTCAGCAGAGCTACGCTGCTCAACAACATTAACCTTACCACTTCGAGTAAAAACTCGAATGACATCAGAAGACAAACTATTCTCTATTCGCGGCTCTGACGTTTTATTGGCCATATGCGGAATATAGAGAGATTCTACATTCCCGGGCATGGTTCCCCCCATACCCGAGAATGAATATCCACAACCGCAGACAATAATTACGACCAGAGATAAAAGAATAAATCGCATTACGCCACCACAATATTGACTAACCGGCCTGGGACTACGATCATTTTACGAATTTTCTTACCTTCGATATAACGCTGAACATTCTGTTCGGCAACAGCATCTTTTTCGATAGATTCCTTATCGGCATCAACGGCAACCGATATTTTCCCCCGAACCTTCCCATTAACCTGGATCACAAGAGTCACCTCTTCTGATACCAATGCGGTCTCATCCCATTTCGGCCAACCTGAAAATTCAACACTGTTTTCATGCCCTAATGATTGCCACAGCTCTTCGCAAATATGAGGGACAAAAGGGTTCAAAAGTCTGACGACAGCTTCCAATGCCTCACGCAGCACACCTGGCTGCTCTGCAGCTTGTTTGAATGAATAAACCGAATTAACCAGCTCCATAACCGCAGCTATTGCGGTATTAAAATGGAATCGACCGTCAACATCCTCCGTTACCTTTTTTATTGTTTGATGTGTTTTCCGGCGTAAATCAGCCGCTTCCCCCTCTACCACATCAGGAATATCTGCAGAGGCTATGAGCTCAAGATTATCGCTTATTGCTCGCCACACCCGATTCAGGAAGCGGTAACAACCCTCAACTCCCTGCTCATTCCACTCAAGATCTTTTTCTGGGGGAGCAGCAAAAAGAGAAAACAGACGTGCGGTATCAGCACCAAATTGCTCTATCAACAGGTTCGGATCGATAACATTCTTTTTCGATTTACTCATTTTTCAGTACGGCCAAAGACAACCTCTTTACCACAGAGGGTACAGCTTCCATCTTCAACCTGTTCCGGATAAAGCCATCCATGCTCGGGACAACGTTGAGTTTCTTTACAAACCATCCCTTGAGTCAAAAGATTGGTAAATGGCTCATCGACATCAATCATACCGAGGTCGCGGAGAATCTTAGTATAGAAACGAGCATAGAGAAGGTGCATAACGGCATGCTCTATCCCACCGATATACTGATCCACAGGCATCCAGTAATTGGCAGCAGCCTTGTCTAACGGCCCCTTGTCATAATCTGGACAGGCATAACGTGCAAAATACCATGAACTTTCGACAAAGGTGTCAAAGGTATCACTTTCGCGTCGTGCATCCTTGCCACACTTAGGACAGGACACATGCAAGAATTCATCATGACGAGCTAAAGGCGAACCACCCTCACCGGTCAATTCAACATCTGACGGCAGGACAACGGGCAGCTCCTGCTCAGGGACTGGGACGGCACCACAATCGGAGCAATAGATTATTGGAATTGGTGTCCCCCAATAACGCTGTCGGGAAACACCCCAGTCACGCAATCGATAATTGATGGTTTTCCTACCCTCACCACGCTGATCCAGACTTTCGGCAATCGCCTCCTTGGCGGATTCATTATCAATACCGTTAAACTCACCTGAATTGATCAACACGCCCGGGCCAGTATAAGCCTCCGCCATTGTTCCCGCATCGGCACTATCCCCTTCTGGCTGAATAACTGTGGTGATAGCCAATTCATACTTTCTGGCAAATTCAAAATCACGCTGATCATGTGCTGGGACCGCCATAACAGCGCCCGTGCCATAATCCATTAAGACAAAGTTAGCGAGAAAGACCGGTATTTTTCATCATTCAAAGGGTTCAGAGCATAAGCCCCGGTAAAGACCCCCTTCTTCTCCAAATCACCGCTGGTTCGGCTCAATTTGTCCTGCCCCTCAACCTCGGCAATAAATTGGTCAACAGCGGCTTTCTGATCAGCACTGACCAACTGACCAACCAGTGGGTGCTCAGGGGCAAGGCTCATAAATGTCGCACCAAACAAAGTATCTGGTCTGGTTGTAAACACTTTTATTTTTCAGTCTGATCAATAATAGGAAATTCGATCTCACAGCCGTAACTTTTACCAATCCAGTTGCGTTGCATAGCTAAAACACGCTCTGGCCACCCAGAAAGGTTATCAGCCTCTTCAAGCAACTCATCAGCATAGTCAGTTATTTTAAAGAACCACTGCTCTAACTCTTTAGGCTGAACCTGGTTATGGCAACGCCAACAGCATCCATCCTCGACCTGCTCATTGGCAAGAACGGTCTGACAGTCATCACACCAGTTAACAGACGATCCTTTTTTATAGGCCAGGCCCTTCTCATACATCTTCAAAAAGACGAGCTGCTCCCAACGATAGTAATCAGAGTCACAGGTTGCAAACTCACGATCCCAATCATAAGACAGACCAATTCGCTTCAGCTGCTCACGCATGCTGGAAATATTTTCATAAGTCCATTTTGCCGGGTGGGTTTTGTGTTCAATTGCGGCATTTTCAGCAGGCATTCCGAAAGCGTCCCATCCCATGGGATGAAGAACGTTGAGCCCTTGCATACGCTTAAAACGAGCAACAACATCACCAATGGCATAATTACGAACATGGCCCATATGAATACGACCGGAGGGATAAGGAAACATTTCGAGTAGATAATACTTTTCCTTATCCTGATCCTCACTCACCTGGAAAGCTTTGTTCTCTTCCCAGCTCGTCTGCCATTTCGCTTCGACATTTTTCGGAATGTACTGACTGTCCATATATCCTCCGCAACAGCTTAAAAACAGCTGCCGTTATCATTGTGACCTATAAAGAGTATATACACGAAAACCGGCACAAGCCGGTATCATGTTAAAAAGTCGGGTCTTAGGATAAAGCCCGATTTATTTCAGATAAAATTTCAGTACTTCAGTACTGAACTATTTAGCACGGTAGGTGATCCGTCCACGGGTTAAATCGTATGGTGACAGTTCTACGGTCACACGATCTCCCGGTAAGATACGGATATAGTATTTACGCATTTTCCCTGAAATATGGGCGAGAACAACATGATCATTATCAAGCTTTACCCTAAACATGGCATTTGGTAATGGCTCAACAACAGTACCTTCAACTTCGATTGCTTCTTCTTTTGCCAACTGATCCTCCTGAAAAATAAAGTTCCTACACATAAGTAGAATGGCGACTTATTGCATGTTCGTAAACGACTGTCAAGCCTCGTGTAAGGCTTATGACTGACACAATTCTGGATCGAGCAGACGACGCACAGTTTCTATCAGTTTTGTCGTCTGTAATGGTTTGGTTAAATACTCAGTCGCACCAAGCTTTAAAACTTTTTCGCGCGTAACTTGCGACCCCTCTGTTGTAATCATGACAATCGGCAGATGTCTGTATGTATTATCATTGCGGATCAGGCTCACCAGCTTGACCCCATCCATCATTGGCATATTAATATCCGTCATCAACAGATCATACTTATCTGCAGCCAACATCTTGAGAGCACTGATGCCATCACCGGCTGATCAATGATTATACCCGGCAATCGCTGCAGGGCAAAGACAACAAACTGACGCATTGTTGGTGAATCATCGACAACCAAAACTCTTATATTTCGTATCATCGCGACTCCAACACAACATAGACCGTAGAGAGTATCGGCATCTTAGCAGTTTAATATAGTAATTTCTACACTAACAAGAAAACCCGGACTCGTGCCCGGGTTTTGATCATAACTGTCAAAATTGGTCACGACTATGAGTTAATCAACTTTTCAATAACTTCCATGACCATCGCCGACTTAAATGGTTTGGTTATATATTGATCTGCGCCAACAGCCTCACCACGAGCGACATCTTCTGGTGTCTTTCTTGCGGTCAAAAGAATAATTGGAATATTCTTTGTTTCCGGTTGTTTTTTCAACTGCTCACAGACTTGAAATCCGTCCAATTCTGGTAGCATCACATCGAGCAAGATGAGGTCTGGCGGCTCATCAGCAACAGCTTCCAAAGCGGCCAGCCCAGTTGTCGCACCCTGAACCAAGTAACCTTTCGTTGTCAGCAGAATACTTTCGAGCTTTAGTAAACTCTCTTCATCCTCAACGATCAGTATTTTTTTTTGCATAGTAGTTTAATCTCCAAGAGGCGCAAAAAGATGTAACTATTATAACAAAAATTTATCATACTTTCACGTTTCACTTAATTTGCAAAGCCTGCTCAAGCGCCAAACCTGCTTGAGATAGAAAAACTTCAAAAGAATCAAGTGAACGTTCTGCGCGGCCTGAAAGAAGTCGATCACCATAGAGCAGAGCGACGACATCCCCATCATTAATTAAAGGTGCAACAAATACATCATGCGCCACATCACCAAGGAATGCTTGCAAAAAAGCTTCCGATTCAGTATTTCCTAGCTGTTCTCTCACTGCCTTTTTTTCATTCATGACCCGGTCAAACAACGACCCCTTATCGACCAACAAACGCATTTTCCGCACAAGATCATCAGCGGTAACATTGTCACAACTCAATCCAAACTGGCCAAGCCCAACCAATTTTTGACCACGAACATCAAAGATGATAGCCCGCTCCATTATCTCGCTTGCATAACGAAGAATCAGCAGAATTATCCCACCACAAAATTCAGGATGTTCCAGCTCAGCTAACATCCCCCTCAACAAATCGATTCCTTGCTGTTTTTGACGGGTTCTCAGGGCCGACAATTCCTGGTCGATCAACTGCTCATCAACACCACTGCTTCCCTGATCACATATTTTTTGCCCTTTTATGGCCAGCCTTTGCGGACTCAATCCTTTCAACAACATAAAATCTAATGGATTGACCAACGCACTCCCGAATGACTGTAACTTCTCCATCCGAAAGGTAAAAGACCCTTCTTTCCAGGAAAAAAAACTGAATACGATTTTTTCAATCTGGGTCTGAACTGCCTGCTCAATAAGCTCAGTGGGAACCTTGAACATTTCCACTAAAAGCTGACCTAATGGTTTATGGTCAGCGAGAGATTTCTGATGCAAAAGAGCAGAGTCAACCTGTTCTTGCGTAATAACATCCGCATAGCACAGAAGCTGCCCCAGACCTTCGGGAAAACAACTTGAAAAGGCACGAATAACCTGCCCTTCAGAAAACGAGATCGAGCCCTCGTCACATTGACTCTTCAGCAGAAGCGTTCCCGTTTTTTTGCTGAGGCTGAGGATTTGCAAAATATCACAGACACTTAGATCTTCAAGATAACCATCTAAAGACATGACACCACAATCCCTGGAATCTGCTTTTCAGAGTCAATACATAACATCAGGCTTTACGTCCCTTGAATTGAATACGTATCGGAACTTGATCAAACTTGAATTTCTCACGAAAACAGTTCATCAGGTAACGCTGATAAGAAAAGTGAATATCATCAGGCTTGTTGGTGAACAAGACGAAAGATGGCGGCCTGACTGCGGATTGAGCTACATAATAAAACTTAATTCGATGACCATTAACCATAGATGGTGGATGCTTTGCGACGAACTCTTCGAGCCCCTGATTTAACTGCGATGTTGGGACCCGGTGATTAAATTCTGCAGCCACATCAGCCACAATTGACATAATTTTATTAACCCTCTGTCCAGTCAAAGCCGACACAAAAAGAACCGGAGCAAAAGCTAAAAATTTAAACCGACGTTGAATTTCATCAACAAATTTACCCATTGTCTGATTATCTTTTTCAGGCAAATCCCATTTATTCACCAGCAAAATCAATGCCCGCCCTCGTTCATAGGCATAGCCAGCAACAGAAAGGTCTTGATCCGTGACCCCTTCCTCAGCATCGATAACCATAAGAACAACATGCGACCGCTCCATCGCCTTTAGAGAGCTTATAGCACTGTATTTCTCTAGCGCCTGACTCACCTTTCCTTTGCGTCGGATTCCTGCCGTATCGATCAATAGATAACGCTGATCGTTGTAAACCAGGGGTGTATCAATGCTATCACGGGTTGTCCCAGCGACCGGATTGGCAACAACTCTTTCGTAACCGAGCAAACGATTGACCAATGATGATTTTCCTACATTAGGTCGTCCGACAATGGACATCCGAATTTCGGTTTCTTTCTCTGCGTCAATTGGCTCATCAGGAAGGTGCTGCTCCAAATCATCCATCAGATCATTGATACCACGACCATGTTCTGCAGAAAGTGTGTAGAAAGAGCCTATCCCTAAGGCATAAAATTCTGCGGTCAAGGCTTCTTGCTTTTCACCATCAACCTTATTCACCAGATAAAAGACAGGCTTATCGACCTGCCGTAATGTGGAGACAATTTCGACATCAGATGGCGTAAGGCCATCTTTAACATCCATCATAAAAAAGATGATATCAGCTTCCTCGACCGCCAACTGCGACTGCTCCCGCATCTGTGTCAGCAAACGATCTTCGCTTGCTGGCTCAAAGCCCCCCGTATCAACGAGCAAGAATGGTCGAGAGTAACGTGTTATTTCAGCATAGTGACGATCCCTTGTAACACCAGGAAAATCTTCGACTATTGCTTTACGTCTTCCGAGTAACCGATTAAATAACGTAGACTTTCCAACATTTGGACGCCCAACAATTGCAACTGTTTTTAGCATTTGATTTACAACCTTTTTTGCACTTAATTGCGACTGTATCCGAGTTCACGCAACATACGTTCGCTCTGGCTCCAATCTTTGTCTACCCGCACAAAGAGTTCAAGAAAAACCCGTGTTCCAAGTAATCGTTCAATATCTTTTCGAGCTTCCTGTCCGATCGCCTTGACCATCGCTCCCCCCTTGCCGACAATAATTCGTTTATGGCTATCACGCTCAACGTGAATCACAGCCTGAATAATGACAAGGTTCTTATCGCTTTTTTCTGTAAATTGTTCAACCTGAACAGCAACACCATATGGAATTTCATCACTGGTTCGTCTCATAATTTTCTCACGAACAAGTTCCGCAACAACAAAGCGCTCAGGCTGATCAGTCAAAACATCCGCCGGATAGTACTGTGGCCCTTCAGGCATCACCTTTTCAACAACCTTAAGCATCTGGGGAACACCATTACCCGTTTTTGCTGAAAGAGGAATGACTTCCTGAAAGTGAAAACGCTCACTGTACTGTTGAATTTTACTTAACAATGATTCCGGGCTGACCTGATCTATTTTATTAATGACCAGATAGACAGGCACTTCTGATTTTTCGAGAACATTGAGGATAAATTCATCCCCAGGCCCAAGGGTATTTTTGGCTTCAATCAAAAAGAGAATCAAATCAATATTAGAACAAGCACCTAATGCCTGTTCAACCATAAACCGGTTCAGCTTTCCCTTTGCTTTATGGATACCTGGTGTATCAATAAATGAGACCTGTCCATCCTCAAAGTTATGCACACCGACAATTCGGTTCCGTGTCGTTTGCGGTTTACTGGAGGTTATTGTGATTTTTTCTCCAAGAATCCGGTTTAGCAATGTCGATTTGCCAACATTAGGTCGCCCGATTATCGTAACGAAACCGGAATGGAAAGATTTTTTCATAAAATCAGTTTTCTTTCTTCAAAAGTGAATGGTCTAAAGAGGCGGCGGCAGCCTTCTGCTCTGCTCCCTTTTTACTGGGACCGCTCCCTCTTCCAAGAAGTTGGTTTTCAAAACGAACCTCTACTGTAAACAGACGATCGTGGTCAGGTCCACTGGTCTCCACCAAGTGATATTCAGGGAGGCAGTTATGTCGTGCCTGAAAACGCTCCTGTAGGCAAGTCTTATAATCGCTTCCATAGCTAAGATTCACCGATTGGCTGATAACGGCTGAAAAAAGTGTCTCGACAACCCGATAAGCAGCAGCAAAGCCACCGTCTTGATAGACCGCACCGAGAACAGCTTCTAAAGCATCGGAAAGCAGACTGGGCTTCCCACGCCCTCCACTTTTTCCTCACCTCTGCCAAGGCGTAGCCCCGCGCCCAGATTCAAAGTTTTCGCGACAGAACACAACCCTTTTTCACTGACGACTTCGGCCCTGAGTCGTGTCAATCCGCCTTCAGGGATTTCTGGGTAGCGATGATAAACCCAATCGCTGACCGCTAACTCCAGAACGGCATCACCAAGAAACTCCAATCGTTCATTGTGTGCAACAACACCGGGCTGTTCATTACTATACGATTTATGAGTCAGACTCTGAATAACCAGTTCTCTCTTGGAAAATTCATAGCCTATATTTTTCTCTAACAATGCCAGAAAATCGGACATTTCCACTCCTTACTTAGACATAATATGTGCGGAGTATAGCCAAATCCAATACCAAGTTCAATTTGTTTGCCAATATAAACGATTTACGTCCCTTTAAACTTGATTCGAAAGCATCCATCTTCATATAATGCCCCGCTATCAGAAACCTATAACCCCATCTGTCACGCATTAATAAGCCTGAAAATGATCATGATCTCTCTCTCGATCGTTCGGGCCCTGTTGGATATAAAAGTATACTAACCATATGACATTTGAATCAATCACCGGACATGACCGGCAAAAAAACATACTGCGTCGAGCCCTCAGCCAACAACGCATCGCCCATGCCTACTTATTTGAAGGTCCAGATGGCGTTGGCAAACGACTTGTTGCCCTCGCTTTTGCACGAGCACTTCTCTGTGACCGTGGAACAGGCTGTGGCGACTGTTCAGCCTGCCGTAAAATCGACCATAATAACCACCCAGACATTCACCTTCTCAACGCCGATGGTGCCAGCATCAAAATAGAACAGATAAGGGCGCTGCAACAAGACATCTCACTACGCCCCTCGAGGGGAAGAATAAGATCTGCCTTATTGACGGTGCTGAGGCAATGACACTTGGTGCCGCCAATGCTCTGCTAAAAACCCTGGAAGAGCCGCGGGCGAACACTCTTCTGCTATTATTATCAGATCATCCAGAACAGTTGCTACCAACAATATGTTCTCGCTGTCAACGTCTACCATTTTCCCGCTTGCCAAAACAGCAACTGTCAGAAATTCTGGCTCAGAAACTTAACCTCAAAGAGACTGAGGCAACGATTTTGGCATCACTCTCTGAGGGAAGTTTAAAAAAGGCTCTGGGCCAGAATAAGCAACTTTATTTAGAAAAAAGACACAAATTGATTCAATCCTTGTCAGCCTTGTCTGCAGGAAGTACTATTCCAACATTCAACTTTGCTGATGAACTGGCAACAGAAAAAGATTGCCTTGATGATATTTTAGATATTTTCCAGGCATTTTATCGTGATGTTCTTCTTCTGAAGCATGGACGTTCTGATTCTGAGCTTGTTAATCAGGACATGCTTGAAACTCTTTATAAGCAATGCCAGACGTTGTCGACAGACAGTCTGATCATCAAAATGAAAGCATTAGAAGCAGCCCGTTACCACCTTCAGCGTAACGTCAACAACCAGCTCGCTCTGGAAGTCATGCTGATCACGATGACTGCTGCTTAATACAGGAATATAAATTTTATGCAAATGCTTAAATTGGTAGGTGTCTCCTTCCAAAGCGCCGGTAAAATATTCGATTTTGACGCTCAGGACCTCATCTTGGTTCCTGGCGATCAGGTGATCGTTGAAACTGAACGCGGCCGTGCACTTGGAACTGTTGTTAATAAACCACACGAGACTGCACCTGAAGACGCACCGCCTAAGTTGAAAACAGTCATTCGTATTGCAACAGAAACAGATCGACAGATGTCAGACAGTAATGGCTTACGTGAGCAGGAAGCTATGAAATTCTGTCAGCAACGCATCGGTGAAAGAAAAATGGAAATGAAGCTGGTCAAGGCTGAATATCTCTTTGATGGTTCTAAAATCATCTTTTTCTTCACTGCAGATGGACGCGTCGATTTCCGCGAATTAGTGCGTGATCTAGCCCAGCATTTCCGAACCAGAATTGAAATGCGCCAAATTGGTGTTCGCGATGAGGCAAAGCTGGTCGGAGGCTTAGGGATTTGCGGCAGAGAGCTATGCTGCAGCAATCATCTCAGAGAATTTGCACCTGTCTCAGTTAAAATGGCAAAGGCACAAGGACTGGCGCTGAACCCAACAAAAATCTCAGGGCAATGTGGCCGTCTTCTCTGCTGTCTGGCTTATGAGTATGAGACTTACAACGAAATGAATAAAGCCTTGCCTAAATGTGGCAAGAAACTACAACTGAGCGAAGGAACCGCTGAAGTTGTTTCACTTGACATTCTGTCACAAAAAGTCACTGTCTGCTGCCATAACGGTGAGCGTTGCACATATAAGCTAGAAGAGCTGCAGAAAGAAATGCAGGAAAAGAAAACACCATCCCCGGCTAAAGAGAAAGCCTCTGGCCAGGAAAAATCTCGTGGAGAGCGTCAAGCCAGAAGTGGTGACCGCCAAAAGCGCAGAAATCCTCAACAGCAACAAAAGAAACAACAAGCGCAACCGCAGCAACAACAGAAGTCACAGGACGAAAAACAAAAACAGACGGCAACCACGACTGAAGAACAGGCAAAAAAGAAAAGTACTCGGCGCAGAAGACGGCCAAGAAGGCGGCCAAACCAGGGTAAACCGCCTGAAAAGCAATCTTGATATAGCGATATTGATAAATTTGAACATGGGAGCAAAGAATAATGGCTGAAACCTACTACGTAACAACACCGATCTACTATGTGAATGATGTGCCACATATTGGTCACGCTTATACAACTTTGGCTTGTGACGTCATTGCGCGCTACAAACGTGCGAAGGGTTATAACGTTGCTTTTCTGACAGGAACTGATGAGCATGGCCAAAAGGTCGAAACAGCAGCAAAAGCCAATGGTGAAACGCCTTTGGAACTTGCAGATCGTGTTGTAAAACGTTTTCAGGCGTTGTGGGAAAAACTGAACATTTCAAACACCGACTTTATCCGCACAACTCAGGAAAGACACAAGCACACAGTTCAAGAGCAGTTTAAAAAGCTTGAGGCTAAAGGCGATATTTATCTTGGCGAATATGAAGATTGGTATTGCACCCCCTGTGAAACATTCTGGACTGAAACACAGTTGATGGATGGTAACTGCCCAGACTGTGGCCGTGCTCCAACAAAACTCAAAGAAGAATCCTACTTCTTCCGGATGAGTCAATATCAAGAGCAATTGCTGAAACATATCGAAGAAAACCCCGATTTTATCCAACCCAAGTCACGCCGGAATGAAATCCTGAGTTTTGTTCGTGAAGGTTTACGTGATCTCTCCATTTCAAGAACGTCATTTTCATGGGGCATTCCAGCGCCAGGCAACGAAAAACATGTCATTTATGTCTGGTTCGACGCACTGACAAACTACATTTCAGCTCTGGGCTACCCTGAAGACAAAGATGCTCTGTTTGAAACATTCTGGCCTGCTGTGCATGTTATTGGCAAAGATATCCTGCGATTTCACGCAGTTTACTGGCCAACTTTCCTTCTTGCGGCTGGCCTCCCCCTACCCAAAACTGTTTTCGCACACGGTTGGTGGACTGTTGAAGGTCAGAAGATGAGTAAGAGTCTGCGCAATGTCGTCGAGCCCAATATGCTCATCGACAAATATGGGGTCGATGCAATCCGCTATTTCCTTTTACGTGAGGTCCCGTTTGGTCTTGACGGTGATTTTTCACATAGTTCTCTCATCTCACGTATCAATTCTGACCTAGCCAACGACATCGGCAACCTCGTGAGCCGCTCAACCGCGATGCTTGGAAAGTATTTTTCCGGGCAGCTGCCTCAACCGGGAGCAATCGAAGAAGCTGACCAAAAAATGATCGATTTGTTTGAAAAACAATTTCAGACAATCGATAAACATCTCAATGACATGTCTTTCAACAAAGCCTTGATGGCGATCTGGGAACTGATCTCTGCTGGCAACAAATATATCGACGAAACAGCCCCATGGGCTCTCGCCAAAGACCCTGATCAGCGAGAGCGTTTGGGAACAGTCATGTACACCTTGCTTGAGTCGATTCGACTTATCGCTCTTCAGGTCGCACCGTTCATGCCTGAAACAGGCGAAAGAATCATGACGATCCTTGGTTGTGATAGCTCTAATCTGAACTTTGAAGGTCAAGACCAATGGGGTGGTTTGGTTGCCGGGACAACAATAGAAAAAGCAGCACCATTGTTTCCTCGTATTGAAAACGAGTAGAATATACAACATATAAGTTAGACCCGGGGCGCTTTAAGCGCCCCGCTCTTTTTGAGCTTTTGGAGATCATCAATAATGGTACCAGAATTACCAACACTGATTGATAGTCATGCCCATCTCGACAGTCACCAGTTTAATGATGACCGGCATGAGATGATAGAGCGGGCACAACAAAATGGCATCAGCCATATTCTGACAATTGGCTGCGATATGGAAAGTTCGTCAAAAGCTATCTCTATTGCCGAGCAGTACGAGCATGTTTTTGCTGCTGTCGGGGTTCATCCACATGATTCTACCGAAATAACTCCTGCAACTCTAAAACAACTGGAAATGATGTTCAAACATCCCAAGGTTGTTGCACTCGGCGAAATAGGCCTTGATTATTTCCGTAATCACTCCCCCAGAGATGTTCAACGCAATGCTTTCAGAGAACAGATCATCCTCGCAAAAGCTGTTGCTAAACCAATTATCGTTCATGATCGTGAAGCTCACGATGAAGTCATGGATATTCTGATCGAAGAAAATGCCTCTGAAGTTGGAGGTGTTCTTCATTGTTTTAGCGGTGATGTGAAAATGGCCGAAAAATGTCTGGAGCTGGGATTTTATCTTTCCTTCCCAGGGCCAGTCACATACCCAAAGAATGAAGCAACCAGAGATGTCGTCAGGGCGATTCCAATCGAACGGATCCTGGTCGAAACAGACTGCCCCTATCTGTCACCACAAAAGTTCCGTGGCAAACGCAATGAACCTGCTTACGTGCGCTTTACTGCTGAAAAAATTGCTGAAATCAAGGGGCTCTCAATCGCAGATGTTGCGCGAATTACCAGTCAGAATTGCTATAATCTATTCGGCTTTGGTCCAAAGGATATCCGTGCCAAAATTGCCTATCAGATCCGCAATTCGCTTTACTTGAATATTACTAACTGTTGCACCAATAGCTGCGTTTTCTGTGCTAAATTCGATGATTTCAACGTTAAAGGTCACCATTTGAAGTTGGAACAAGAACCAACTTTCAATGAGATTATCAATGCCATCGGCGATCCGGATCAATATGATGAGGTTGTTTTTTGTGGATTTGGGGAACCGTTACTCAAACTTGACATGGTTAAAAAAGTAGCTGCTTGGTTAAAAGAACAAAACATCCGTGTCAGAATTAATAGTGACGGACTGGCGAATCTGGTTCATGGTCGCAACATACTGCCAGAACTGCATGGTCTGATTGACGCACTCTCAATTTCACTCAATGCACCTGATGCAGACAGTTATGCCGCAATATGCCCTTCAAAATATGGTCGTGAAAGCTATCAGGCGATGCAAGAATTCATTATTCAGGCAAAAACTTTTATTCCGGAGGTGGTTGCAACAGCTGTCACCTATCCAGGGATTGACATTGCAGCGTGCCAACAAGTTGCTGACAAGTTAGGAGTGCCCTTCCGAGCTCGCAAGTACAAATCGGTCGTTTAGGAGAATACGATATGAATCAATATGACTATGATCTTTTTATCATCGGTGCCGGTTCAGGCGGCGTCAGGATGGCACGCATGGCAGCAGCTCAAGGAGTACGGATTGCCGTAGCCGAGCAATCCAAGGCAGGAGGAACGTGCGTTAATCGTGGTTGTATCCCCAAAAAACTCTACGTCTATGCTGCTGAGTATGCAACGGTGAAGGCAGATTCACAAAGTTTGGGCTGGCACATAGAATCAACCCAATTTGACTGGACAACGCTGCGGGATAACAAATCCAAGTCGATCGCAGGATCAAACAAGCGAATGGAAGCCCTGATTACAGATGCAGGTGCAGATCTGATTTATGGACACGCCAAGGTGACAGGTCCTCATCAGGTTACTGTTGATAACAAATCCTATTCGGCTGAACGCATACTCATTGCTACGGGTGGCGTCCCTAAAATGCCCGACATTCAAGGACATGAGCACCTTCTATCGTCAGATCAGATTTTTGACATTGACCAATTACCCAAACAGATGGTCATCATCGGTGGAGGTATATTGCCTGCGAATTTGCCGGGATCTTTCATAACCTCGGCGTCAAAGTGACTCAACTTTATCGCGGCGATCTATTTTTGCGTGGCTTCGATGTTGAAATACGAGAATTTGTTGCAAACCAAATGAAACAAAAAGGGGTCGACTTACGCGTCAACACTGATGTCAGAAAAATCGTAAAAAATGCTGATGGCAGTTATGAGGTTAAATTACAGGATGGACAATCAATCACGACAGATCAGATTTTAGCTGCGACAGGACGCCGTCCGAATATTTCAGATCTAGGCCTTGAAAGTGTAGGGGTAGATCTTAATGATCGTGGTGCCATTGCAGTTGACCAGACATACCGCAGTAGCGTTCCTTCAATCTATGCTCTTGGCGATGTGATCGACAAAATTCAACTGACCCCCGTAGCTCTAGCCGAAGCGATGACACTTTTACGCCATCTTTATCAGGGTCAAAATTCAACATTAGACTACAGCTTGATTCCAACCGCAGTCTTTAGCTTGCCTCCAATAGCAAATGTAGGACTGACAGAAGAACAAGCCGTTGAACAATATCCTCATGTCGATGTCTATTCGACCGAATTTAAACCTTTAAAGCACGCTTTAAGCGACAGTCAGGAAAAGATCCTGATGAAGCTATTGGTTGATGGTGAAAGCCAACGTATCATCGGTGCTCATATGGCTGGCGATGGCGCCGCGGAAACAATTCAAGGAATCGCTATTGCTCTTAAAGCCGGAGCAACGAAAGTAACCTTTGATCAGACCATCGGTATTCACCCGACCAGTGCCGAAGAATTTGTCACGATGAGATCAATCACCCGCAGTCATATTAAAAAAGAGTCCAAATGAAAGTGACGATTGAATATTGCATCCAATGAGATTATAGCAACCTCGCTGCCAGTCTGGCAGAACGATTAATGAAAGAATATGATGCGGTGGTCGACTTAATTGAATCGCGCGGTGGGGCCTATGAAATAACGGTCAATGGAGATCTATTCTTTTCTAAGCTGCTGACAGGTCATTTCCCCAATGATGATCGCATCATTCAGGATCTGGCAGATCACTAATGACCAAATAATTTATCCAACGTATTATCAAGTAATTGCTGGATTGGTTCTTGGTCACCTTTTGCCGCTGGAATTTTTTTCATTAATTTTTCAGCGGCTTTTTCTTTTGCTTTATTCAGTGTTTGTTGCCGCAAAGCGTCCGAATCAAAAGAAATTTGGGGCTCATCAATGGTGCCACTAACCTCCAATGGCAAAACACCCCACCCATGTTGGTCCGTAATCATCTTTTTTAAACTATGATTGGTTCCAAGCTTAGAGATCAAATCGGGTGAAATCCGTGTATTTAGCTTCAGATCCATACGACCCGTAACATCCACGGTTCCCCTTGGTGTCAGCTCAACCTTAGAACTTTTGAGATCACCCAAAAGATTAAACAAACCATCATTCAAGCGGTATCGTCCGGCAAGGGACTTAAAACTTAAGACTTTAAGCTCTGAATAGCCCAGGAAGGAAGCCAAACTATTGATTAGAGGAGAGCCTTCTACAACGCCATCAGCTAAATGATATGCTCCATCCAATTGTAATTGATCCAATAGAGACGTCATATCGGCACCACGACCGGAAAAGCTATTCTGCCAAGACAAACGTCCAGAAATTGAGTGTCCACTTTGCGGCAATAAACCTGACATCAATGTGACAATATTCGGTTGAACAATATTCATTTGTCCTTGATAGGCAAGGCCCCGGGTTCCAAGGTCAATCACAGCATTGGCACCGATTTGACCATCCGCAATAGCTGCCTTTGCATTCGTGATAGACAGATGATTATTTCGTAAGTCGATATCAGCAACAAACTGATCCATCTGAAGTTGTTTAACAAGAATTTTTTCCGCATCGATGCGCCCTACAATTTCAGCAGAAATGAAAAAGGGACCAATATCATCATTGAGCATGTGCTGGTGGGTATCCACATGACTATTTGCTGGATGCGAAGAGGACTGTGGTTCTTGAGGTTGGTCAGATATCAAACTATTGAAATCCAATATGTCAGCAGACAACTGAAATTCGGCTCGCGGAACGGAATCAAATAGATCCTCAGCTTTCAGATTCAGATCAGCTTCAAGCTCTCCGTATTTTAAAGCAAGCTTGCTGGCATTGATAGCATCGTCTTTATAGTTGATATCGCCACTGATTCCTGCTCTGATATTTTTTGCACTGACCTGGACATCCTGTAAAGACAGTGTCGCATCTTGAAGAATCTCTAAACCACTGGTGACAGCACCATTTAAATTAACCGACCCACTGATGATACCAGCAAGACTGTACTTTTGATAATCACGAATCAAACCTTTAGGGACAACCTGCATCACCTTACGTAAGTCGATCTGATCGAGGGTCAGTTTCGATGAAATAAACGGTTCAGAACGACTCAGATCGACCTGCCCCTCAATACCTGCACGCAGATCGTTAAAATTAATCAACAAAGTCGAAAGATTGAGACGTTGACTCTTCAAATCATACGACAATGAATAATCCGCTGCCAGATTCGCATTTTTAAAATGCAGTTGAGAATCTTTAAGTGCTGTCAAATCAAGCTGTGTAAAGTCAAACTTTCCCTTCGACCGAAGCGACTGTGGTTGAATATCAATTTCCAGGTTGGTCGCTAAAAACGCAGACCCGAGTTTAAACGGGATAATATCTCTGAAATAAGGAGCGAACTGAACAACATTCAAAGGAGCTGAATGAATGACAAGATCACCGCTTTGGGCTGCAATGTTATAATGACCAGAGACATCAATTTGAGCATCGTTCAATATCACAGAGAGATCGACAGGAAAGTGTTTATCTAAGGTAATTTTACGTGCATTGAGGTTTACCTGATCCAACCGATATCGATATGGAGTTCGTTCATTTCGATACTGGTCGGTAAAATGAATTAAACCATCATTGATTTTGACTTCTTTAACTAATAATTTAAGCGGAACGTCCTTGACAGATAAATACTTTTCAGTTGCAACCGTTTTATCAGTTGCCCCCTGAGATCTTGTTTTCAAATCATCAAAGTTAAAGTTCCCATTCGCAAAACGAGTGACCTTTATCTGAGGTTGTTCGAGGAAGACCTGGTCAATCTCAACTTTTCCACGGAGGAGGGACATAAGTCGATAATTCATCTTAAGGAGTTTTACCGAGATAAAATCATCTTGAGATTTTTTTTGTTTAACGGTCAAGTTTGCGATAGTGACACCTGTCAACAAACCAATTTCAATATCACCGAACTCTATTTTTCGCTGCAAGGTCTCTTCTGCAGCCGGAAGCAGATACTTGCGTAATTTCTCGGGTGTCACTTGCGTCTGAACCAGCACGACCAGACCGATAATAACAACAAAGATAAAACCAAGAACAATGAGTAGATATTTGACTGGTGCCGGCATTCTAATCGCTATCTCCCTGAGGGGCAGAAGACGGTACAAAAAATCATAATTGAATAGCAACGAAGATGGTTAACATTAAGATTACACCAAAAAACACAATAACAATAGACTCTTATTATTGATTTTAAATTTTTCTTCCAAAGAAATGTCTATAACGTAAAGGATTGTTTTAATCACGCATCCACCAAAGGCTATCATCCTGTAATCATTCATCCTTTCCAGCAAACAATTAGTTAGCTTTTTAATATTAAAATAATTTACTTTTTCATTTTCTCACTGTATCATTCCTGACATCAACTATTTCTAATTTCAGGAGCTAACGCTTATGAAGAAAAATAAAACCTCACTCCTGCTTGATATCGGTTGGTGTGAGTGGGTTTCTTTTCCAGCATTGAAAATTCCCGCAATAGAAGCTCAAGTTATCGTGGACTCACGCCACTCTGTTTTAAATATTTTTGATTTTTCAACCTTCAAAGAAGGTGAAGATCTGATGATTAGCTTTGGCGTTCACCCAGTACAAAACAATCACGATGTTGAAGTCTATTCAGTCATGCCGGTCAAAACGAGAAGGCTTGTGACCTTTGATGACGACAGCAGAGAATGGTGCTATGTCATTGAAACCGAAATGCGAATCGGCTCGATGAAAAAGAATATCGATGTCACATTAGTCAACCGCGAAGAAACGACTTTCAGACTTCAACTCGCGGCAAAGATGATTAAAAATCTGGTCAACGTAAATCCTCATAAAAGTTACCTGACCGGTCAGATCCTTGGAGGAATGTCGTCAACTCACGTGTGAGACTTGTTATCAGGCGACTTCGTACCACCCATCAAACATGGGGAAATAGAGTGCAGTTCTCACAGGAATATCATTCAGTAACCGGAACAGCTGAGCATACGTGTTCAGCTGTTTTTTATATTTTTCTGCTTCACGTTTATAAAACGTATCTATCGCTTCACCCTCCTGGGGCGACGATGTTTTGTAATCAATAACCCACCGGATGCCATCAGAAATAAACGTTCGATCAATAATTGCATGAACAATCTTTCCATTCACAACCCCTGAGAGTGGCAACTCACAGGTATGCTGTTCATGGGAATCAAGAACCCAACACCCCTTGTCATTTTTAAGGCAACAATCAAGCGCCTGTAAAACTCTTTCAGTCGAAAAAGCCAACTGTTCTGCACTCACACCAGAAGACTGTAAAGCTCTCAGAATATCACCCTTGACCAAATCAGGTTCTTGCTGACACCAGACCTCTTTCCCCTTGGTCGCTATCAGTTCCAATTGATGATGGACAACATTGCCGATAATCCTGTAGATAGGATCTTCCCAACCACTGAACATGTCATATTCACTGTCGGTTTCCGGCTTTTCTGAAGGGACATCGTACTGAGGAGATTGAGCCAATTTAACAGAGGTCAATGACATCGGAGTCCACGAAGACGGCAATCGATTTAAGCTTAGAGAAGTAATCTCATGATCCTGTTCATCAGATTGGGGCTCAATACCGGTAAAGTTATCTCTGACGACTGGCCATAACTTTTCGAGAAGGGAGTCGCGCTGAGGTTTAATCTCTCCCCGACTATCTTCCTTAGCGTGACCAAGCAGGTGAAGCGAATTAATCGCTCTCGTCGTTGCAACATAGAGCAAACGAGCCGTTTCCTGTGCTCCTTTTTCTGCTTCTATTTGTGACAACACATGGTAGAGAGGATCTTTTTCCAAGCGGCCTTTTTCATTAACTGGAGCCATCAACAACCCATGGTCAGGATGATCAAACCAGCGCAATAAAGGCGCGTCCTGATGACGTGGCATTTTACCAAGACCTGGAATAATGACCGTATCAAACTCCAGACCTTTTGATTTGTGAATGGTCATTATTTGAAGAGATCCATCTGAAGCACTGTCAGGTTCAGCAAACAGACGCTTAAGACCTCGGTCGAGATGTTCAAAAGACTGTAATTCACTCCCCTTATCGAGGTTCTCCAGTAGATCAAAAACACGCTGAACATCAGTCAAAGCGTCCTCTGAGCAGCAATCGCGCCCTCCTAACGACAACCAACAACGTTCAATCAAGGTGCGCAAAGAAAGCCGTCCACGCTGTTCAAGGGACTGGCAGAGTACTGGCCAGACACGCTGTAAACGCATTTGCCCATCATGCGATAGAAGATGACAACGCTCTGTTTGAGCCAACAGAGCAGGAACGGTTTGCGCTGAGCCAGCCAGTAGTAGGGTCAGATCTTTTAACGTTAAACCACACCAGGGCGCGCGAAGAACTGCTAACCAGGAGAGTCGATCACCACAGTGCAACAAAGCACGGGTTAAGTGAACAATATCAAGTGCAGCAGATTTAGCTCCTAAAAGGTCGATATCCTGGGCCTGATAGGCAATATTCTCCTGCCTTAGCAAAGGTAGAATTTCAGCCAAATGATTTCTCCCCCGCACCAGGACCGCTATTGTCTGTTGCGGGTTTTCTACCTTAGCTTGCTTGATTATTTCAACAACCTGCTTTGCCTCTTCGACGTCATTACGGCCAAGAAAGGGATAAAAACGACACGCATCGCCATCGATTCTGACCTTCGCAGCCTCTGCTCTGGTTAATGGAACAGCTCCTGTCATTTCATCTGCCTGCTTTGGAAAGACAGCATCAAAAGTTGTATTAATCCACTCAACGATTCCCTTCTGTGAACGAAAGTTTGCTGTCAACTGCAACGGTTTCAGCTCCTTTTCATGCTCACCGAATGATCCTTTAAAACAGTGTAGAAAGAGACCAACCTCCGCTTCCCTGAAGCGATAGATCGACTGCATCGGGTCACCAACCAGAAAAAGGGAACGACCATCCCCTTCACTCCAGCCTGAGATCAGGTGACTTAACAAGCGATATTGCAATCGTGAGGTGTCCTGGAATTCATCGACCAGGATATGTTTCAAGTTCTGATCTATCTTCAACAGCAGATCGCTTGGATTTTCCGAGTCGCCCAGGGCTTGTATCGCCTTCAAAGCAATCTCACCAAAATCAACCTGTCCATGCGCTCTAAAAACCAGCCACAACTCACCAACCAAAAGGGGAAGCAAATCAATCAAGCTCTTCAGGACAGCCCATTGTTTTTCACTGTAGCCTTCCTTAGGTAATCTCTTAATCTGCCTAAGACGTTGAATAAAGTCAGGGTGTGTACCAAAATCATCGAGGAGTTGCTTCATCCGATCCTTGGCTGGTTTATGTTCTTTCCCTGAGGGAAAACCGTTGTTTTTGGTCACCTGCTTGCGGATTTCACCGTCCGCCTTCAGTAAGAGGTCGGCAATATACAACCATTCGCCCATCGCTGATATCTGAGTAGCGGGGATCTGATTAAGATCCAACCCCCTTGCTGAGCTCTGATCTAACTGACTTATGGAATAGCGGGCACACCAGAGCAATTCATCACACAAGGCGACAGGGCAGGACTGTTTTAACGACATGAGCTCATCTTGACAGTACAGCTCTACCGCCCCCTGCAACGCGTCACGTGATGTTGTGGATTTCTGCATCAGGACACCAAGCCATTGGTCTCTTCTTCTGAGCATACTCACCAACAGACGCTGTACTTCCAGGACTTGATTATCCAGATGACGCAGTAAAATTTGTAATGGTTGATTATCATCCGAATTCACTGAGAGTTGCCCCAACATCTGTTCAACAGCTTTTTGATACAATATTTCAGGATCATCACTAATTTCAGGAACACTGCCGAAGCGACTCAACCATGGCATCCGTCGTACTAAGGTTGCGTTGAAGCTGTCGATCGTCTGAATGGTTAATTGCCCTGGATTACGCAGCAACCGGTCACCATGTTTTTGAATAACGGCCTGCGCTAATTGCCATGTTTTCAACTTATGTGACTCGTTAGGTGGCTCTTCCTCTGCAGCTGACTTTAACGCGCCCAATATGCGATCCCGCATTTCAGCGGCTGCCTTATTGGTGAAGGTAATCGCCAAAATATGTTTCGCGTCATCAACACAAGCAAGCAAACCTAACATGCGCTGAATCAGTAGTTCTGTTTTTCCTGACCCTGCAGGAGCTTGCACAATACATGACCGGGTAACATCAATAGCCTGTTCACGCTGAATAGAATCACTCATTTTCTTCCCCTCGCAGACAGACAACTTCATCGATCCGGCAAATTCCTGATAAATCACAATAACGACAGCTTTTTTCCTGACTAAAAGGTTTAACTTCTGCTTTTCCTCTCGCAAAATCTTCGGCTAGCTGATGGACTTCTCGATGCCAAAACGCCAGAAGCTCTGCCCAGTCATTAATCCCTAAATCCTCTGTCTGCGAAAATCGGCTGAGATCTTTTACTTTCCCAAGAAGCCCTTTATCACGCACAAGACCAACAAAACGACATGTTCCCTTGCGTAATTGAGCAAAAGCAATCCCATCAGCTGGATGATCTGGATCGCTCACTGCATAGACGGGCAACTGAGGCTCAATAAGTGGCTGACTCAAGAAATCATCGGCATGAAGATCACTTCCTGTTTTATAATCGATCACAACACGACAGCCATCTTCCAAGCTGTCAAGACGGTCAACCTTGAGTCGTATCGACAACGGACCGATCTCTGTCTCCATTTCCTGTTCAGTTGCAACCACTGAGAAAGAGTCACGCTCCATTTCAACATTGATGAACCAATCCGATAATAAATTTTTGAGCCGTTCCGATTCCAGATGGAGCAGCGTCTCTGCAGGTCTCATCAGGTCACTAAAGTAATCACTGACAGCTCTTTCCACATGCCGATGAATCATGTCAGCACGTTCAGAGTCATCCAACTCCAGTAAACGGGCCTGATGCTCAAGTTCTTTCCAAATATTCTCAAGAGCAAGGTGAACCAGGTCTCCCCGTGCCATTGCAGCAATACCGGGGACAGCCTCTTCAAGGGCTCGACATTGGAGACGATGATGGACATAAGCTCTAAATGGACAATGAGCCTGATCCTTAAGTAAACTCGTTCCACCCTTAGCTGAGGCCCCCTCGATGGAGCCCCCATGATGATCCTCCGAGATATCCAGAACGGACCTGTCAGCGGTGGCAACGTGATAAGGATCAGCAGGAGGCGCAAATTGAGGTAACCCCCCGTCATGAATATCTGCGATTAAAGGACTTGGCCGCAAAAAGCAATCCCCATCACGTTGAGGGTAACTGAACACCACATCCGGGCTTGATCCCTTTAGTCTGTCAATGACCTGCTCCGCAAAGAGCAGTTCACGTTCAGCACTGGCCCGCGGCATTAAATACTCTTCTTGCAACCGATAGGGAATAAAAGGGTTGGGCTGGGGTTGGGCTGGGAGTATTCGGTCTTCGAGCCCCATGATCCAAACATGCTGAAAAGTTAAACCTGATGATTCCAATAGACCGACAACCTGTACTTGTCCATTCGGACTTTCCAATTGGAAATCGGTATCATTTGTCATCCGCCGTAAGAGCGTCAATCCCTGAGTGCGTGTCATCTCAGGCAGGATACGATCCAACGTTGGTAAGGCCTCAACGACATGGAGACGCCACGATTTCATGGCCTGAAATTCACCACTTGAAATGACACGATCACCAGGCCAACCCAGATTTTTTAACTGTTCGACAAAGTTCTGTGCCCATTGTCCGGGCAATCTTTTCTGTTCTTTCAAGGCATTATTAAGAATACCGAACACTTCAACAAGGCCAGATAATCCTGATGTCTTCTCTGCCATCGAAATAAGCGCAGACAAACTAAAGCGTTGCTGTTTATAGGCGCGTAATTTGCGATCAAACAATGCTCTTGAATTCGATTCTTTGCAATATTTCCCCAAATAGGGAGTTCGAAGTAAATAAGAAACCTGATCAATCGTCAAATAATGTCCGACACTCAGTAATTCGAGCGCCGCATGGATAATACCCTCTTCTGCGAGTGGACCACCTAAGGACAAACTGAATAGTGCTTCCTCATTTTCTGAAACTAATATCGATTCAGGATCTATCTGTTGACGAAAAACACGTTCAATTTTACGCCTCTGCCGCACCAGGTCGGGAACAACAATACCGATAGTTTCAGCACCCTGCTCTAACAGATTTCTGGTCCACCGCGCCGCAGACTCTATCTCATCATTTTTGTCGACAGCGGCATAACAAGTAACAGCATTGGTTTCATCAGAGACAAGGTCAACCTCAAGACAGTCTCCGCCTCGATCCATGGCGACCTGCTGAAGGTGTTTTAACCCGGGAGAAAGTTGATCGAAGCCAACCAGAAGCAACAGTGCTGGCAAAGAAATTTCTGAGCTTACAATGGCAGAACAGATTTTATCTGGGACAGCACTTTTATCGAAGAGACCATGGCGCTGGCAGTTGTTCAAATATTGCTTTTGCCAAACAAGAAACATGCGCTGATCTTCAGTTAAAATCGATTCATCGAGGGTCAACCGATATTCAGAAATCAGATGATGCGCCTGAAGAGCTTTCTCTGCTGTTTGCGGTAACTGAAGCAACTCGAGAGAGCTCCCTTTGGATGAAGCAGCAATCTGCTCTTCCCACAAACACTGTTCCTGATAGGGGCTCAACAACTGTCCTCTTTCTCTTAATTGACTCAGACTTAATGCCAACCAACCCTCATAACTGAAAATTTGTGGTGTCGACCAGGCCTTATGTCCCTGTTCCTGCATCCAACAGTCATACCCTTCACGCAAATGCCGGAACAAACGTTTATTAGCAGTCAGAACAAGAGCACCGTTAAATGCCGCTTCGAATATATATTGTGCGCGTTTCTTCATCTTCAGGAATCCATTGATGACGAGTCATAAAAAATTAATTGATACCAGTTACTGTACATATTCTTTTCGACTATAATAGACATATGAGCGGAAAGGTATTCAAACAAAAAACTATCTGGATCCCATTTATATTTGCACTCACACTGTTTCAGTTTGGTTGTGTATCCAAAACCTACTGGACTTGGGAACACAACGAGCTCAGCAAAAGTCAACTGGTATTAGATCGTCAAGAATGCAGGCAACTAGCACGAAATGAAGCAGATGGTCGTGACTTCTTCTATAACTACAGGAATGATCCATTTTATTGGCCTTACCATTCAAGAAAACACTTTTATGATCCCTATTGGAATTGGTATCGCCATAACAGTTTTATCCGTTATCAGGATAATCTTGAGCGCTATTTCACGATTTGCATGAAAGCTAAAGGGTGGACAGCTGTCCAGAAGATTAAAAAAGAGAAGGGAACACCAAAAAACAGTAGAATGAAAAGAATGTTGAATTCCTCTTGTCCAGTCAGTGCATTCTTTCTATAGTGGAGTAAGGAGAAGCTCTCATCGAATTAATGAGGAACGAATGCAAATAAACCCGAATAACAGTTCTACTGACGACCACC
>JDSF01000193.1_pt1 | contig 39832 bp, 36 predicted proteins | sample 199441 | NCBI WGS metagenome assembly JDSF01 (sample SAMN02592751, study PRJNA231836) | bioreactor metagenome | isolation source: continuous culture bioreactor denitrification-DNRA | place: Germany: Bremen
GAAAAAACTGATTCGCTGGAACAAATCAGTAACTGAGACTACTGGATTTACGGACGAAGAGTTGGCACAAGGAGATTTCTTCAGTAAAGGCTCTGATGTTCTTTCTGGGAATCCTCTGGATATTGTCCTGTCTCATTCACAAGATTTTTATGGGCCGAAGGAAAGTTTGCTGAAGACTAAAAGTAGGGAGGCTCTACCGCTCGAAATTTCAGCATCGAGGTTCATTGATGAGAATAATGAACGGGACTATATCATTGCCGTAGGGCGCGATATCCGGGATCGGAAAACAGCTGAAAAAGAAAAGAAAGAACTGGAAGAAGAGTTACAACAAAAATATAAAATGGAAGCAGTCGGTCTGATGGCTGGGGGGATTGCCCATAATTTTAACAATAGTCTGGCCATTGTGTTAGGCAATCTGGATATGGCCCAACGTAAGTCAGACAACCCAGATAAGGTCAAAAGTTATATCGGAAATGCTCAGACAGCGGTATTGCGGGCGCGTGATCTGGTTGGGCAAATTATGACTTACAGTCGTAAAGAGGTTCATGAAAAAGAGCCAGTTCGGCTTGCCGATGTCATTGATGAAACGCTCAAATTGCTTCAATCGACCAATCCGACGACGATCAAATTGACGCGCGAAATTGAGCCTGACCAGGAATCTGTGAGCGTGCATGCCGACCCTAGCCGTATCCAGGAAGCCTTGTTGAACCTGTATACCAATGCCGTTCATGCAATGAACGAAAAGGGGGAAATTACTTTCACGCTGGAAACAGTATTACTTGACCATGGAGACATCCCTTTACAGTATGATTGTGGACCTGGAAATTATGCCAGGCTAAGTGTCCAGGATTCTGGTTGTGGAATGAGTCCTGAGACTGTCAGTAGGATTTTTGATCCCTTCTATACGACCAAAGAACAGAGTCTCGGAACCGGAATGGGGCTGTCGACCGTTCAGGGAATCGTTAATCAGCACGACGGCTTTATCAAGGTGGCGAGTGTCCGCAATCATGGAACAGACTTCTTTCTCTATTTCCCTGTAAGTGAGCAGCAGGTGGATTCTATTAAGAAAGGCGATGACCTCCCTCCTTGTGGAACCGAACAGATCCTTTGTGTCGATGATGAAGAGCAGGTCGCAGAGTTAATCCACGAAATGCTGTCGAGTTTGGGATACCGTGTGACCACAGCGAGTAATGGTTATGATGCTTTGGAATTGCTCAAGGCCGCTCCCGACCGCTATAAATTGGTTATTAGTGATCAGACAATGCCGGGTATGACAGGTAAAGAACTCGCCAAAGAAATTACAGCGATTAATCGCCATTTACCAATCATTCTCTGTACCGGATATAGCTCAAAGCTATCGACAATTGATATTGGCCAGCATGGCATCAGAGCTATCTGTTCAAAGCCATTACAACTGATTGAATTATCGAAAATTATTAGACATACGATCGATAGTTGTTGATTTATGGGCTCTTTTTCTGACTATGTATAAAAGATGCTCTTGACAGGACTTCGCCTCTTTCTTAATATTGAAAACCAATATCAATAAAGAGGAGTCAGATAAATGGCAAGATTTAATGGGCCGAAGGGCAAGCTGGTGAGGCGTTTCGGTATTAATATTTTTGAAAACCCCAAATATGATCGATTACTTGATCAGAAAAGCCATCCCCCCGGACAGCACGGTGAAAAGCAACAGCGACGAAAAGTTTCTGAATATGGGCTTCAACTGATTGAAAAACAAAATTGAAATATAGTTACGGTTTACTGGAGAAACAGTTTAGAAACACTTTTGACCGGGCTGCCCGAAAAAAAGGTGTCACCGGAGACAACCTGATCCAGTTGTTGGAGTTGCGTTTGGACAACGCAGTATTTCGGGCTGGATTTGGCACAACCAGAACACAGGCCCGGCAGTTGATCAATCATGGTCATTTGAAGGTGAATGGAAGGCGGGTCGATATTCCGTCCTACCAACTCAAAAGCGGTGATGTGATCAGCGTTAGAGACCGAGATAAATCACGAGCTCTGGTTGCACGTAATGTGGAAAGCAGCTTGTCGTTCCAGCGCCCGGAGTGGCTGACGACAGATGTAGAGAATTTAACCGCCAATGTGTTACATCTGCCAGATGGAGCACAAGTGCAAAGTCAGATCAACGCTCAACTGATTGTAGAGCTTTATTCAAAGTAGTGGGTTTCTGATTCGTTACAGTTGTATAAAAGCCCCGGCCTGATTTCAGGCCGGGGCTTTTATTTTACAGACGATTATAACCGTTCAATGCCGCGACGCGGTAGGCCTCAGCCATGGTCGGGTAGTTGAAGGTTGTGTTGATGAAGTATTTAACATTGTTGTACGGAGCAGGCTGGGCCATGATTGCCTGGCCGATATGAAGAATCTCTGCTGCATTATGTCCGAAGCAATGGATACCAAGAATTTCCAGAGTGTCACGGTGGAAGAGAAGTTTGAGCATCCCCGCTTTATGTCCGGTAATCTGGCCACGGGCAAGATTACGGAAAAACGAGTGGCCAACCTCGTAAGGAACGCGTTTTTCAGTCAACTCTTGCTCGGTCCCTCCCAGACAACTGATTTCAGGGGTGGTGAAGATCCCCGTCGGGATATCGCGAACCAAGTGCATGTTACATTCACCATCGGCAATATGTGTTCCGGCAAAGCGGCCCTGATCATAGGCTGCACTGGCTAAATTAGGGAATCCGACAATGTCGCCAACTGCATAAATATTGGGTTGAGTTGTCTGGTAAGCTTCGTTGACCTTGATGTTGCCACGATGGTCGACCTCAACACCGATCTGATCCAGACCCATATCTGAAGAATTACCTGAACGACCATTGGCCCAGAGCAGCATATCTGACTTGATAACTTTGCCTGTCTTCAATTTCAGAACAACACCATCAGCATTTGCTTTGACCGACTCATATTCTTCATTTTGGCGGATCAGAATTCCTTGTTCATCACGCATGTGATAGCTGAGGGCGTTGCTAATTTCTTCGTCAAGGTATTCAAGTAATCGGGCTCTTGTGTTCACCAGATTGACCTTGACACCCAGGTCTTTGAACGCCGAAGCATATTCACAACCGATGACGCCAGCACCATAAACTGTCAGGGTTGCGGGGAGGCTTTTCATCATCAAGATGGTATCACTATCAACAATGCGTTGATCATCAAACTTGATATCATCCGGGTGATAAGGGTGGGAACCGGTCGCAATGACAAAGTTGTCGGCGCTGTAGCGGCGGGAGAGTCCTTCACTATTGGTAATTTCGAGGGTATTTTTATCGATAAAGCGGGCAGAGCCTTCAATGATGTTGATATCGTTGCGCTCGTAAAAACCTTCGCGATCATAAACCTGTTGATCAACCACATCCTCGACAGCTTTGATCAGAGTCTCTGACGTTATTTTTGCATGTTGAACATGCCTGAAAAGACGACTTTTTTTCTCATTGGAAAATTGCTGAACGACACGGATGAGAGCTTTGCTGGGGATTGTTCCCCAGTGTGTACAGCCGCCACCAACCAGAGAGTGTTTTTCAACAACAGCGACAGATTTTCCTGCCTTGGCCAGTTTGATCGATGCCCCTTCACCGCCGGGGCCGCTACCGATGACGATTGCATCAAAGTGAGATCGTTCTTCCATCTAGAAGTCCTTTTTGCTGGTCGTTATAAGAAGTCGGCATGTGCGAATGGAAATTCGCTGCAATTGTATCCTATTTGACACTCTTCGGGGTAGTGGGCAGGTTGATTTATCAAAAGTTACTACTTAATTGACCATGTCAGGGGAAGCGTTTGTTGGTGAGGGGGCAATCGGCTGTGTGCTGACAGGAATTATTTGTTCCTGTCTATTGGTCGATTGCCTGATCGGTATCCTGATAATCTTTCCCCCATTGATACATCATCTGTAAAATCGGCACGACACTCGTTCCGGTTTCAGTCAGAGAGTACTCTACTCTTGGCGGGACCTCTGCATAGACTTTGCGGTCGATCAATCCATCCTTCTCCAGTTCGCGCAGTTGCTGAGTCAGCATTTTCTGGGTAATCTTTACCAGACGACGCTGCAACTGACTGAAGCGTAAGGTTTTATAACTCAAATGCCAGAGGATCAGTGATTTCCATTTTCCACCAATAATATCGAGAGTGGTAGAGACATGGCAGCGGTAAGTGCAGTCATCTTGCATCGTATTTCTCCAATAGTATCTTTTTGGATACTACCATACTTAAAAGTGGGTACTTGTTTTAATCGATTATACACTCTATTTTGTAAGTCATAGCATACAAATGTCAATCAATCTTTCATGGGAGGCTCTATGTCGACTGAATTCAAAGCATTACTGGTTGAACAACCAGAAAAAAAGACCTTTACTCGTTCCATCGTAAACCGTTCACTTGATGACCTGCCTGAAGGGGAATTGGTTGTAAGGGTTCATTACTCATCATTAAATTTTAAAGACGCTCTTTCTTCGGTCGGGAATCCGGGGGTCAGCCGTAGCTTTCCTCATACTCCCGGAATTGACGCTGCCGGTGAAGTAGTCTCTTGTGTGGATGGTTCTTTCCAACCCGGAGATCAGGTGATTGTCACCAGCTATGATCTTGGGATGGGGACCTCAGGTGGTTTTGGTCAGATGATCCGAGTTCCAAGTCAATGGGCATTGAAACTGCCTCAAGGTTTGGGTTTAAAAGAGTGCATGATGCTGGGAACTGCCGGCTTAACCGCTGCTCTTTCTGTGTTGGAACTGGTCGAAAATGGGGTGACACCGGAAAAAGGTCCCGTTTTGGTCACGGGTGCAACTGGAGGAGTCGGAAGCCTTGCCGTGGCAATGTTGGCTAAAATCGGCTTTAAGGTCACTGCTGTCACCGGGAAAATGGAGGAATCTGATTATCTTGAAGGTCTGGGCGCTGAGCGTGTGATTTCTCGCGATACTCTCCTGACCGGAAATGATCGTCCGATGCTGAAAACAACCTGGGCCGGTGTGGTTGATTGCGTCGGTGGCGATATGCTTGCTGCAGCTATAAAATCGACAAAGTATGATGGTGTTGTGACCTGCTGTGGTCTGGTGGCTTCGGCTGATGTGAGTGTCAGTATCTTCCCATTTATCCTGCGGGGTGTTCGTTTGATCGGGATCGATTCCGCCGAGTGTCCGATGGAACGTAGAACCAAAGCCTGGCAGCGTCTGGCAACTGAATGGAAGTTGGAGAATTTAGCCCATATGGTTGATGAGGTTACCCTTGACGGATTGGAAGAAAAAATTCAATCGATTCTCAAAGGGGGGATGAAGCGCAGGGCACTGGTTAATCTGTTGGCGAGTTGATGTCGTCCATGTGATTTAAGATGAAACTTACGCTCAGGATGAACGGGCGTTGTCAGTAATGTATACGGCGGATTTATCCCGGCCGTTGTTGTTTGTGTCAAAAAAATGTAGGATTGGCAAATGTTTGGCTATTTTGATACTCATATCCATCTCTTTGCCCCTGAATGGCAGCTGTCGCCAGAGGAGATACATCGTCAGGCACAGGCTGGGGGAATCGGTCAAATGCTGATGCCGGGGGTGCGTGTCGCTGATTGGCCGCAACTGTTAGATCTTGCGCGGCAATTGGCGGGAGTGTATCTTGCGCCTGGATTACATCCTGTTTATGCCGATCAATGGAATGGCGCTAGTCAGGAACAGCTTGTCAGGTTGATGAGTGAACCGGAAGTTGTCGCTGTCGGTGAGATTGGGCTCGATGCGCTGGCGGGCCCTGACCTGGATAGTCAGGAGAAGGTGTTTAGAGTCCAGTTGCAGATTGCCATTGATGCGGGGTTGCCCGTATTGCTCCATAGTCGTAAAACGACCGGTCGGGTTATTCAGATTTTGAGGGAGTTGAAGGTTGGGCAAAAAGTTGGAGGTGTCTGGCACGGTTTTTCAGGCAGTCTCCAGATTGCTCAGGAACTCGTTGGTCTCGGTTTTAAGATCGGTGTCGGGCCAATTCTGTTGCGGGAATCCGCCCGAAAATTACCGCAGGCAGTTGGTGTCTTGAATCCTGAGGATTTACTCTTGGAAACTGATGCTCCCGACATGATTGAAGGGCCCATGGGGCTGATTGATGTCGCGAAAAAAATATCTGAACTCAAAGACTGGAGTCTCGTACAGACCGCCCAGCTAACCAGTAAGAATGCCAGCCACCTTTTTTTGAAAGCGATAGGATAATAATGGATAGATTTCAGCGCCATGAACTGCTCATCGGTGAGGCTTCAGCATTACGACTTGGCCAAGCCCATGTTGCAGTGTTTGGTGTCGGTGGCGTTGGTAGCTATGCTGTCGAGGCATTGGCGCGGGCTGGAATCGGTCATTTGACCTTGATCGATTTTGATCAGGTCTGTATCACGAATATTAATCGTCAGATTCAGGCGTTAGATACGACGGTTGGACAGTGGAAAGTTGAGGTGATGGCCGAACGTTGTCGCACTATTAATCCGAATATTGATGTCAAGGCAAAGCGGCTGCGTTATGACTCTGATACGTCCAATGAACTGTTGGCAGATCACTATAACTATGTCCTGGATTGTATCGATATGATTAGTTCTAAGCTCCACCTGATTCAAAGTTGCTATGAAAGGAATCTGCCGATAATTTCATCAATGGGGGCAGCGAATAAACTTGATCCTGCCCAGATTCAGGTGGCGGATATTTCCGCGACAAAGAAATGCCGCCTGGCGCGGACGATGCGCAGAGAATTGCGAAAAAGAGAAATTACCACAGGTGTTGATGTCGTGTTTTCGACGGAAGAATTTAGACCTTTGAAAGAGTCCGAAGCCAATGTCCGGAAGCCAACGTTGGGGAGTTCATCCTATATCCCACCGATCTTCGGATTGACAATGGCCGCAACCGTTATCCGTAAATTGATTGGAGAAGAGTGTTGATGGATGCTTATTTTTGGCAGTTACCCCTGTTGTTTGCGGTCGGAATTGTTGCAGGGGTCCTGAATGTTCTCGCTGGTGGTGGGTCGCTCTTGACTTTGCCGTTGCTGATTTTTATGGGATTGCCTGGAGCGGTTGCTAACGGGACAAATCGGATTGCTATTTTCTGTCAGAATATTTTTGCCATTCAAGGGTTTCGAAAGCGTGGCATGATGCCGAAAGAGCTGGTCCTGCTCTGTACTCCGCCAGCGCTACTCGGGAGTTGGGTCGGGGCTAATCTGGCCATCAGTATGGATGACCAGCTTTTTAAGCGGGTGTTAGCGTTAATCATGATTGGAGTGTTGGTTTTTACTGCTGTGGATCCGATGAAACGATTTCGTCAGGAAGATGTGACACTGAGTGCCCTGCGTAAGGCTCTTATCGTTGTTTCTTTCTTTGGGGTTGGCGTCTATGGTGGCTTTGTTCAGGCTGGGGTTGGTTTTATTGTTATTACGGCCCTTTTGATTCATGGTTTTGACCTCGTTCGTATCAATGCGATTAAGGTCTTTGTGATTTTTGCCTATACATTTATTGCTCTGGGAGTTTTTATCTATTATGGGCAGGTTGATTATTCTTTGGGAATTGCTCTGGCGATAGGTAATTCTATCGGTGGCATGGTTGGAGTGAAGCTGGCGGTCGACAAGGGGCATGACTGGATAAAAAAAAGTTGTTACTTTTACAGTTTTTGTTTTCGCCTTGAAACTGTTGTTTTTCCCTTAGATGACATCCGCAATTCTTGACTGGATAGCTGCCAAAGAGGTATTATCACGTATGTCTTCCTTTTCGTGGAGGGCTTTTTTATGTTGGCTAGGTATCAACGAAAAACAGGCAGTTCAACTGCCGAGGTAAGGATATGGCTTTAAAAACAATTTTACATTACCCGGAAACATTATTAAAACAGAAGTCTCAGCCGGTGACCGAATTCAACGCTGAGTTGAAACAACTTGCGGATGATATGGTCGAGACGATGTACGATGCTCCCGGTGTTGGTCTGGCTGCTCCTCAGGTTGGGGAGTTGAAGCGTCTGATTGTTCTCGATTGTTCCGGCAAGGATGAACCGGACGATTTGATTGTTGCTGTCAATCCTGAGATTCTCGCAGGTGAAGGTGACTCTCTGGAGGAAGAGGGCTGTCTGTCTGTCCCTGGATTCTGGGCCAGTGTCAAGCGCTTTTCAAATGCGACAATGCGCTATCAGGATGTTGAAGGAAATACCCATGAGCGTTCGGGTGAAGGGCTTTTAGCCGTCTGTATGCAGCATGAAATTGACCATTTGAATGGGATTCTTTTTGTTGATCGCCTGTCGCCGTTGAAGCGTTCAATGTTTAAGAAAAAATATTTGAAGATGATAAAGGAACAGGAAGCTCAGAATGACGCCTGATACATTACGTACCGTTTTTATGGGAACACCGGAGTTTGCCGTACCGACTCTTAAAGGTCTGCTGGCCGCAGGAGTTAATATTGTCGGGGTTTATACCCAGCCAGATCGTCCGAAAGGACGGGGAAAAAAGATGACAGCTTCGCCAGTGAAACATCTGGCTTTGGAAGAAGGTTTGCCCGTTTTTCAGCCGCAGAAAATGCGTGATCCTGACGCTGTTGAAGAACTGAAAGCTCTGGAGCCTGATCTGATCGTTGTCGTTGCTTATGGTCAGATTCTACCTAAAGCAGTTCTTGATATTCCTACATATCATTGCATCAATGTCCATGCTTCGTTGCTGCCAAAATACCGTGGTGCTGCACCGATCAATAAATGTATTGTTGATGGTGAGACAGAGACAGGTGTGACAACCATGCTGATGGATGTCGGCCTTGATACTGGTGATATGCTGGTTAAGATGAGCCTGCCGATTGGTCCGGATGAAACCGCGGGGCAACTGCACGACCGTCTGTCTCTTCTCGGACGTAAATCGATGGAAGAAACATTGAGCCAGTTGTGTGCCGGAACTCTGACGCCTGAAAAGCAAGACGATGATTTGACCTGTTATGCTTCGATGATGAAGAAGGAAGATGGGCAGATCGACTGGCACAAATCAGCAACAGAAATTCATAATCAGGTCCGTGGACTTGATCCCTGGCCGGGTGCTTATACCACTCTGGATGGTGATATTTTGAAAATTGCTATGACAGCGGTTGAAGATAGCGCCGATGCTGCGCCTGGGACAATTATTTCCGCTGATAAAACAGGCGTGCGAATTGCCTGCGGCGAGGGAACATTAGTCATTGGTGAACTGCAGTTACCCGGGAAAAAACGTTTGTCTGCCATGAACTTTCTGAGTGGAAAACCTCTTTTCAGCGGAACTTGTTTGCCCTCTGAAGGGCGATAAACCACTTGTATTGGTCATCAGACTCGCAAGAACAAAAGGATACAAAATGAACACAATGCGCACCGTTATGTTGATGACGCTGCTCACTTTGGTACTGGTTGGTGCCGGTGGAGCGCTCGGCGGTCAGGGGGGTGCTTTATTTGCGCTGGTTATGGCTGGTGTCATGAATCTGGGCAGTTACTGGTTCTCGGATAAAATCGTGGTCAAAATGTACCGCGGTGAAGAAACTCAAAGTGGCCAACTTTATGATGTTGTCAGTGAACTATGTCAGCAGAATAATCTGACCATGCCTAAGGTTTACCTGCTGCCACAGCCGACGCCGAATGCTTTTGCGACCGGCCGTAATCCTCAGCATGCTGTGGTTGCTGCAACTCAAGGGATTCTACAGATTTTAAGCCGTGAAGAGTTGAAGGGCGTTATGGCTCATGAACTGGCTCACGTGCAGAATCGTGATATCTTGATCGGTTCAATCGCGGCTACTTTTGCAGGCGCAATCAGTTATTTGGCCCATATGGCTCAGTGGGCCATGATTTTTGGTGGTCGAGACGATGAGGACAGTAACCCGATTGCCATGATCGCGATGATGATTCTCGCCCCCATTGCCGCCATGCTGGTGCAGATGGCGATCTCACGGTCACGTGAATATGGCGCTGACGCCAAAGGGGCCAAATACTGCGGAAATCCGCATTCACTTTCAAGTGCATTACGTAAGCTGGAGATGTCAAATCAGCGTATGCCAATGGAAAAAGTTAACGAGGCTACAGCACATATGTTTATAGTAAATCCATTGAAGGGTGGCGGTATGCGCGCTCTTTTCTCAACGCACCCTCCGATGGAAGAACGTATCCGTCGTCTCGAAGAAATGCGCTTTTAGGTGGCGGCCCTCGGACTGGACAATCCCCGTCGTATTGCTTATGACATCTTGCTGAGGGTTGAGGATGGTGCTTTTTCAGATATGGCACTCGACTCAGCTTTGAAGCGCACTTTTCTGGATCCCCGTGATAAACGTCTGACGACCGAACTTGTTTATGGTGTGTTGCGGTTGCGTGGCCGGGTCGACTTTGCTTTGTCGCAATTCTGTGATCGACCTCTGCATAAGTTGGAAGATGAAGTCCTCTGGTTATTGCGTCTCGGTGCTTACCAATTGCTCGAACTTGAACGGGTCCCTGCTCATGCCGCTGTCGATTCGTCGGTCAGCATGGCACGTGAAGTGACGCATGATCATAAGTCAGCTGGATTTATCAATGCCGTACTGCGCTCTTTAGAGCGTGGCAAAGAGGATATCCCCTGGCCAGAGCCGGCAAAGATCAAGCCCTATCTTCAGCATGTTTGCAGTATGCCCGCCTGGTTGACCAAGGAAATCATGCGTCTGTTGCCTAATGACGATGCTCGGGCTCTGGGGGAAGCATTGGCAACAGCTCCGCCCTTGTCTTTGCGTGTTAACAGCTTGAAAACAGATCGTCCGCAGTATATGTCCGAACTTGAGGCGGCAGGCTATCAGGTTCATTCTGGCAGTTATGTGCCCGAAGCCGTCATTGTTGATAAACGTGGTGAATCTCTGTTCCCAGGTGATGGAGCTGGATTGTATCAGATTCAGGATGAGGCCAGTATGTTGATGGCGCATCTTCTGGATGTCAAAGCTGGTCAGAAAATTCTCGACGCCTGTGCTGCTCCTGGTGGAAAAACAACCCACATTGCCGCATTGACTCAGAACAAAGCTGAGATTGTTGCGCTGGATAAATATCTTCAGCGGGTCGATTTGATTGAACAGGGGGCAAAACGTCTGGGCTGTACTGAAATATCTGCTCGACAGTGGAATCTGAACGTTTACCCTGAGTTCTTAGAGAAGGAGAGCTTTGATCGCATTCTCCTCGATGCTCCCTGTAGTGGTCTTGGTGTCATCAGGCGTAACCCTGAGGGACGTTGGAATAAAGACCGTGGAAATTTGCGAACTCTTGCCAGTTTACAGGGGCGGATTCTCAGGAATGTCGCTGGCTTGCTTAAGCCGGGTGGCAAGTTGTTATATTCTGTCTGTACCTTCAGCCATCAAGAGACTGACGCAATTATCAATGACTTTCTTGAAACTCATCCGAAGTTTGAACTGGATCTGATGAAGGATGAGGCGCCGCGAGGGTGGAATGATCTGTTCACTGATCAGGGAACCTTACGGAGCTTTCCGCACCGTCATGGTGGGATGGATTCCTTCTTTGCTGCGCGTATAAAACGTAAAGTCTAAGTGTTTGTCCGGCTTGGCAGTCGATACATGTAAAGCCCGCCGGGCTCTTAGATTTGTTAATTTAAAACATATTGCTGAATATCAGGATTAAATCATGATCAAAATTGCCCCATCCATACTGTCCGCTGACTTCGCTCATTTAGGCGATGAGATCAAAGCGATTGAGCAAGCCGGTGCCGATTATGTCCATGTCGATGTTATGGATGGTCACTTTGTTCCGAATATCACTATTGGGCCTTTGATCGTCGATGCCATTAAGCCGATCACAACCTTGCCTCTAGATGTCCATTTGATGATTGAAAACCCGGATGATTATATCCCGGCGTTTGCCCATGCTGGGGCTGATCTAATCGTCGTTCACGCCGAAGCGGTGAAGCATCTGCATCGTACGGTTCAGTTGATTAAGTCGTTGGGGAAAAAAGCAGGTGTTTCTTTGAATCCGGCGACATCGCTTTCAACCCTTGACATGATCTTGCCAGAACTTGACCTGGTGTTGTTGATGACGGTAAATCCCGGTTTTGGCGGGCAATCTTTCATCGGTAGTTGTCTGGATAAAATTACTGCCCTGCGCCAACGGATAGATCAGCTTGGTTTGCCTATTGAACTGGAAGTTGACGGTGGTGTTAAGGTTGATAATATCGAAACAATCGCCGCGGCTGGTGCCGATGTTTTTGTCGCCGGAAGTGCGGTGTTTGGCTCAGATGATTACAAGTCCACAATCACTCTGCTCAAAGAAAATGCTGCTGTGGGTCAATCTAAATCGTAATTATAAATAGGGAGAGCCTCTAATGAGACAGCGTTCTATGCTTGTTTTGCTGGCCAGTTTTTTTCTGTCAGCCTGCCTTGGTACGACCGACATGGGAACTCCTTTACCAAAGACCAGTGATGGGTTCAGTGAGTCGATGCGTTGGAGTGATTATCCGACGGCTGGTCTTTACCTAACGCCAGAGGCACGTGAGCTTTTTCTTGAGCAGTTTGTCGAAGATGAAGATCTCCATGTTGTTGATAGTCGTGTTGTTAAGGTCGATCTTAACGAGTCTGAGGGCCGGGCAGATGTTGTCTATCAGATGGATTATTATCGACTTCCTTCCGGTAGTATTAAGAAGTGGCGCTGGACTCAGCATTGGGTCTATGTCCGTGAAAAAATGACAAAATCGGGGGCCTGGCTGATAGAGAATGGACCACCTAAGCTCCCTTGGAACGAGTAAAATGGTCGAGAATGTTTGAATCTAACAAACTGTTTTTGCTTGTTTTTATTGCTTTCTGCAGGCAGGCTCTGCATAAAAATTGCCTTGATTTAGAACCGTTGTTTATGGTATCTACCTGCATACTGTATACGATCTTGAATATAGAAAACCGCCAGTACCACTGGTGATTCTCCCCGTTTGCGGGATTCTCGACCTTCCTTTTCGGAAGGTCGAAGCAGGTCATAGGAGGCCAGTTTGTCACAGGTTGCTTTTTCCAGTTGGGGAAGACAGGTTATCGATAATCGGAAGGGTGGCGATGAGGAAGTTGATGTCGCCAAGAAAAAGTTGCCGGTTACCTTTGATGGTGAAAAGCAGATCTCTGCCTTTATGGGCTGGGATGGTCTTATTCTCAACGATCCAAATGTCGATGTCGTGGCGATGGCTGCGGAGTATGCCAAGCGAGTTCAAGAAGATTTCTGCTGTGCCAAATGTTCTCCCGGTAAAAAGGGAACCAGGGTCATGCAGGATACTCTTGCTCGTATTGTTTCTGGTGAAGGCGAAGAAAGCGATCTGGAGACCATTGAGAATATTGCCGAACTGCTGCAGAATTGTAAATGCACGCTCTGCATGACATCAGCAATTCCCATTGTTGATACGGTGAAACATTTCAGGGCAGATTATCTCGCTTATATCAATGGCATTAACGCAGAAAAGAAGGTCGTTGATTACAAAGTTAAAATGACAGCCCCCTGTCAGGATAAATGTCCTGCTCATATTGATATTCCTGCCTATATAGAAGCGATTAAAGATCGTCGTTTTGATGAATCTTTGAGTATTATCCGCGAAAGTATGCCATTGCCAGCTGTCTGTGGTCGCGTGTGCCCGCATCCATGTGAAACAGCTTGTCGGCGTGCCAATGTTGATGATCCGATCAATATCATGGTGCTCAAGCGGACAGCTTCCGATTATGAGTGGCAGCACAATCATCAGCCACCGATGCAGCCTAAGCCGAAGAAGGACAAAGACGTTGCCATCGTTGGCGCTGGCCCCGCTGGTTTGGCTGCGGCCTACTATCTGGCTCTTGAAGGCTACCCTTGTACGATCTACGAAGCTCTTCCAGAAGGTTTTGGCGGTGGCATGATCGCCGTTGGTATCCCGGCTTATAGAATGCCTCGCCACATTCTCCAACGTGACATCGATATCATCAGTGCCATGGGCGTTAATATCGTTTATGACACTAAGATTGGTGTTGATATCAGCTTGGTGGAATTGAAAGAAAAGCATGATGCTGTCCTGTTGGCTCCGGGTGCACACAAATCAAAGCCTATGGGCGTTGAAGGTGAGGATGAGGGTTACAATGGATTCCTTGCCGGTGGTATCGAGTTCTTGCGTGATGCCTACATGGGTAAACCAACCGGAATGGGTAAAAAAGTTTGTGTTGTTGGTGGTGGTAATACCGCTATTGACTGCGTCCGTGTGGCTTTGCGTGAGGGTGCTGAAGATTCGATTCTGCTCTATCGTCGGACACGTAATGAAATGCCGGCTGATGTCTGGGAAATTGACGGAGCCGATGAAGAAGGCGTCCAGTTTAAATTCCTGGTTTTGCCGAAGAAAATTGTTGTTGATGATAACCGACAGGTTACTGGTGTCGAGTGTGTTCGGATGGAACTGGGTGAGCCGGATGACTCAGGACGTCGCCGTCCACAGCCGGTTGAAGGTAGTGAATTTATCGTTGAATGTGACACTTTGATCCCAGCAATTGGTCAGGATCCTGAACTCTCTTTCATCACAGAAGACACTGGTATTGAGATCACCCGATGGAATACCGTGGTGACTAAATATGTTCCTCTCAAAAGTGCCGCTGGTCGAGATCTGAACGATGACATGGGCAACCCGTTGTCACGCATACTACTGACTGACATGGATGGTGTCTTTGCCTCAGGCGATGCCGAAATCGGTCCTTTGACAGTTGTTGCCTGTGTCGGAAATGCGCACCGAGCGGCAAAGGTTATTCAGCGTTGGTTTGAAGAGGGTGAAGCCTATCTGAATGACGAGGATTTTCACGAGGATATTCTGAGCCACCTAGGCGTTTACGACAAAAACGAAGATGTTCCATGGTTGGATGCTGTTAAGCGTTTTGACCAGAAAGAGATCCACGGTAAGGAACGCGCCAGTGAAGGAAATTACAATGAAGTTGAGCTGGGATTCAACGACAGTGATGCCGTCATGGAGGCGGAACGTTGCCTGCGTTGCTACCGGGTTTCAATGATTGCCGTTTAACTTTAAGCAAACATTACAAGGCTGAGTGGTCTTATTTAAAAGGCAACCGCACAAGGTTTCAGCCAGTATTCGAGGTGAATATAATATGGTCAAGCTGACGATAGACGGAAAGTCGGTAAGCACACCCGAGGGTAGTACGATTCTTGAAGCTGCACGACAACTGGGGATTCATATCCCGACGCTTTGCTGGTTGGAAAAGATTTCCACGACGGGGGCTTGTCGAATTTGTGCCGTGGAGATTGAAGGTATCGATCGCCCGATGACTGCGTGTAATACACCGGTTAAAGAGGGGATTGTTGTCACAACTCAATCGGAAAAACTGACTAAGATTCGTAAACAGATCATGGAATTGATTCTGGTGAATCACCCGTTGGACTGTCCTGTCTGTGATGCTGGAGGCGAGTGCGAGCTGCAAAACACCTGCTATGATCTGGATGTGACCCGACAGGAATTTAAAGCAGAAGACGTCAATGCTGAAACGATTGACCACTGGCCATTAATCCAGCAGGTTCCCTCACGTTGTATCATGTGTGAAAAGTGTGTCAAGGTCTGTCATGAATTGGTCGGTGCGGATGCGCTATTTGTCAATGACAAGGGTGATCGCGCGTTTATCGATAAAAAAGTCGAAAACTGCGTCTACTGTGGCAACTGTGTGTCTGTCTGTCCGACAGGAACGATGATCTCAAAGCCATTTAAATTCAAAGCTCGTCCATGGGCTTTACGCAATGTCCCTTCTGTTTGTACCTATTGTCCGAGCCAGTGTCAGATTGAATTGAATGTTCAGAATAATGAGGTCTTCCGTGTAACCTCTAAAGACGAGGGCACAACCAATAACGGAAACCTTTGTGTCGGTGGTTTCTTCGGCTATGGTTACGTCAACAGCGATCAGCGCTTAAAAGAGCCACTGATTGAAGGGCAGCCCGTCTCTTGGGAGAAGGCTCTTGAGCGAGTGACCAGTGAAATCGAAAAGGCTAAAGAAGAAGGTGGAGCCGGTTCCATTGCCGGACTGTCCTCCCCGCGATTAACCAACGAAGAGAATTACCTGTTCCAGAAGTTTTTCCGTGCGGCAATCGGGAGTAACAATATCGATACTGAAGCGCGTTTTGGTGCTATTCGTTCGTTACGTGCTCTTGATAAAGGCCTCGGTTTACAGGGTGCGAGTAATCGTCTGGATGTTATTGGTCGTGCTGATGCCGTTCTGGTCTTTGGTGCAGATCCAACTGCAGAAGCTAATGCTGTTGATTGGCAGATTCAGAATGCGGTACGGCGTAACGGTGGAAAGCTTGTTGTTGCCAATATGCGGAGTATCCATCTGTCACAGTTTGCCAATTGTGAACTGACTTATAAGCCTGGTAGTGAGATTGCTCTCGCCAATGGTCTCGGTCGTTTATTGGTCAATCGTGAATTGATCAATGAAGAGGAACTGAATCGCAGTGTCTCAAACCTTGATGAGTTAAAAGACGATTTGGCAGCGGTAGACCTGAATAACGTTGTTGAAACAACTGGTGTCAGTGTCGATGTTCTTGAGCAAGCAGCAAATATTATTGGCCAGGCTGATAATGTTGTCATTATCTTTGGTTCAGATATCACCCGCTCAGAATTGGGTACGGCTAAATCGGCAGCCGTTGCAAATCTGGCGATTATGAGTGGTGCTCTGAATAGTAGCGGTGGTTTATTCCCACTTGACGACAAAGGAAACACTCAGGGTGTTTTGGATATGGGAGTTTATCCCGAAAGCCTTCCTGGTTATCAAGAGTATGGGACAGCTAAATCAGTTTTTGAAAATGCATGGAAATGTAAACTTCCCGAAGGTGGCTTGGATGCCGATGGAATTTTGCAGGAAATTGAAGCTGGTAATGTTCGATTCCTGTACCTGGCGGCAACCAATCCACAATCCTTCCCTAATAGCAATCGCTGGATGAACGCTTTGAAAAAGGTTGAGGTTCTGGTTGTTCAGGATATCTTCCCAACAGAGATTACCTCTTTCGCGACAGTTGTGCTGCCTGGTAGCTCTGCAGCGGAAAAATCAGGTAGCTTTACCTCCCTTGATCAAACCGTACGCAGTTTTAATCAGGCGATCCGCCCGGTTGGCGAAAGTCGTGAAGACTGGACAATTTTCGCAGAGCTGTATGGTCGTTTGACCAAGTCTCACGTTAACTTCAGCCGTTCATCGGTGCTGAGTGAAATTAAGGATCTGACACCACTCTACAAAGATGCGGAATATTTGAATGATGAGCGAAGCAGCTGCCTGAAGAAAGTCTACGGTGTCGCTGATAACGGCCTGAAGTATCAGTTAATTACTGTGAGCGATGCTGCCGATGGTCTGCAGCTACTGACAGGAACTTCGGCGGGTCATTTTGGAACCACTTCAACCTGGGCTTCTGCTCTGATGGAAGTTGAACCACAGGCTCTGCTGCAGATCAATCCGGTCGATGCAGAAAAAGCTGGTGTGAAGGATGGTGATATGTTGACACTGAGAAATGATCAGGGATCTACAACTGGAAAGGTTGCTGTGACAAAAGCCATCCAGCAAGGTTTGATCTTCGCACCGAATAACTTTACCGACCTTGGTGCCATGCAGCTAGTGCTGATGGTTGCAACAGGGCTTCAGTTCAGGCTGCAAAAGCCTGATAGTAAATTCAATTTCATTTTGTGCTGATTTGATACGCCCTGAATTTGTTCGGGGCGTTTTTGATTGATGGGTTAAGATGCCGCTTGCATAAAGCAGTAAAGAGAGCCAAGGAAAGCTTAAAGGCATGTGTATGGTGGGGATAGAACACGGATAAGACACAAGCTCAGAGAGTTAAAGGCTAATCTACATTTATCTGTGGCAATAAACGATTTATCTGTAGTCATTCAGGCTTGATCTGACAGACAGTGATGAGGAATATAGATTTAATCTAAAAGGTCCTTGGAGTTATGCGAGCTATTTTAAGTCAATATTTGATACGGCTGGAATAAGCTTTTGGTTGTCCTGGAGCGCGTAGGAAAATTTTCATTGTATTAAGACAATACTCCAGCCTACAGACCTGCGGTATCCAATGACTCAAGTTTCGCATCTTGAGCGAACCTTTCTAGATCAAGCATGATCTTATCTTGATGGTTAATGTTTCCGGGTCCTGAGACTGACTAGAATTTATCGATCCGGTCTTTGTTGGTGGGCACCCTTGAATTTCCCTGGCCGTGTCCACTCCATCAACAATCAGTCCAACGACATCATCCTTTATTCTGACAATGATGAGACAAGTGCGCTCTGAGTCCATTCTTCTTCCATCCCGAACCAAAGGCGCAAATCAAGAACAGGAACTATCCTTCCCCTCATGTAGACCAGCCCTTTAAAGTGTTTCGGTAAGTTTTGCACCCCAGTAATTCTGGGTATGCCCAAAAGTTCGATGACATGCAAGATGCCGATGGTGTCGTCTTCCTTCCCAAGAGTGAAACTAAGATAGAGATCTTTCAAGATGATGCCTTCTCGCTTCGCTCGTTTTAGCGAATCGAATTCACTAAATAGTCCAGAACCGTTCCTGATTTATTCTCTTCGCTTAAAAATATGGGTAACAATTCCGGTTTTTTTAAGGTGCCGCGGGCAATCAGTTCATTGACAAGAGGGAGTGATTCAAGGCCGGTCTTGCCAATAAACAGGTTTGTCAAATCATGCTGTCGATAGTGATCAAGCGCTTCACGCAAACCTCTTAGATACAGATAGTCTTTTGTGAAGCCCCCTCCACGATGAACGCGAGCGGCGAGCAGGAAAGCAGCTTCCTGACCCATTCCATAATCGTCGCCTAGCATTTTGCATGTCAGGCGGAAATCACCGGAGTGAATCATTTTTTCTACGGCAACGACTCTTAGGGCCAATAGCTTGAGGCGATCAAGGGTCATGTATCCAGACAGGTATTCGCTCAAAATAGCCAACCCCTCTTGCCCTAAAGTATTGCCGGGCAAGCCAAGAGAGAAAATTTTCAGCGGTTGTTGGGTTGCATTGAGGGTTGTCACCATGTGGACACCTAGTTCGTGCTGAATCAGTGCTTGAAGTTCTGTATTGGAGACTTTGACACCATGGCGGATCAACAGGGCTTTGCGAGCGCTATCGACCATGGCATTGGCGACTAGTTTTTTGGAAATCTCAACCCGGTATTTAATGCCGCGCTCCAAAGCTTCGGTTCTGAAAGCTTCAGCCATTTGCATGGCATCGAATGTCGCTTCTTCTTTCTGGCTTTTAATATCGGGGGCGTAAAGAAGAAAGCGGGCATTGGCCAGATCCTGATCGCTCGGTTCGCCGTAATAGCGCAGCGAATTGTAAATAAACTGATCGCTGCCGATACTGACCAGCAGGTCTATCTTATCGGCAAAAGTATTGATGGTTTGCCGGTAGAGCTGCTGGATGTCTGCATCACGAATATCGTCTGTCGGCAGACGATAAAGAGCTTCTTTGAATTGGTATGGATCAACCTTTAGCTGGTGATAGGTGAATTCAGGCGAGTAGTTCCCTTTTCGGGCAAAAAAACGCTTCATCTCCTGGGCGAGATTGGTGGGATTCACGTACTGCAGCACAACAACGCTTTTGGCCAGAGCATACAGTTTTCGATCTATCTCCAGAATGGCCGGGTCAAGCGTGGCAGCAAACATTTCATGCCGATGCGCCCGGCTTTTGCGTGTGTTTCTGCGCACAAAGAAAGCGGCCGTCTCGGCGATGGCATGCTTCATTCCTTCCTTTAGCTCATCGAGCACAAGAGGGAAAGCGTCACCTGTCTTTTCATCCATGTAGATTTTTTGCACTGCGGTTGGCACCACCAACGTATTTTCGAACCGACTGTTGATGTGACCAGTCAGGTAGCCGCGACCATAAAACAGCTCATCCTTAGCTGTACTGACCTGGAGATTCGGCAGAGTTATCTTGCTCAGTTTTTTCTCAAAATAGTTGATTACCGATCCCCATCGGTCCATGTCGATCTGCTCTGTGCCGATATTGAATGTTGGCACTTCTCGTTCCAGATGCTGGTAGTTGAAGGAGTGGATATCGAACAAGATGCAGGCTTTGAACATGCGTTCGAGCTGCACGATCAGTGCGTCCAGAATGCGGAAAAACTGTTTGTGTTTTTCATGCGAGATGTTGATTTGAGATCTGCGTAGAGGCTTACTCCAGACGTTTGTGTCCCAGATCCGCTGATGTACACAGCGGGCCAGCGGCCTGTTGAGGTCGTATTCAATACGGGTGTCCAGAACCACAAAGGTGATGGGAAAGGAGCTGATCATGTCATCGGTCGCAGGACTTTCGACATGTAGACGCTGCTGCTCATTCAGGTCAGAGCGTTCTGCCAGCTCTTTACGCAATCGATGCCCGGCATGAATTGCTGTGCAGATGGAGGGCAGATACTTCTGGATTGTTAACGCAAGGCTCCCACCTTCAAGGATCGCCTCGAACGGCTCCCTGTTTTTGATTTTAGTCAGAATCTCCTTTTCTGAGCAAATCAACATGCACCATACCCTCTCTTCAGGCTATCGCACTATCTGCGTCCACAAACACTACGGTTAGTGCGGGACCAGGCCAGCCGCCCGTCGACATAAACTTCATTTGTCTGGCCTAGGATTTCTGAGTTGTAAATGATTTGTGCCCGGGGATCTTTGTTTTTGCCGGTATTTCGAACAGACTTAACCCGCAGCAGTCCGTAGCAACTCAGCAAAATCCAAACACTTTGAGAGATGGCAGATGGCAGATTGAAGACATTTTTCAGAGAGATAAGAACAAGGATCGCCCCAATGATCTTCAGAAGGTTGTAAGAATAGCCTTTCTGCGCATCAAGCTTTTTAGATTGTAATAAAAAATAAGCTGACAAATAGCAGGTAGCGCCTGCTATGCCGATGATGTCGTAGTACATAATCAAATCTCTCTACAAGTTTCCTGAAGCTGCTCTTTTGACGACCAATCAAACCGACAGGTACGAGGCTTACGGCTATATTTTCGCATGAAATGAGCTTTGGTCTCTGTGATCGCGTGTTCTATCCCGTTTTTCAATTCGTCCAGAGGCAGTGGGAAAAGTTCTCCGGTCGTTTCATCCATAAATATTTTTTTGACTTCAGTCGGAATAACAACTGAGTTCACATGACGACTGTTAACATGTCCGATCAAGTAGCCCCGTCCTTGAAATGCATCATCCTGTGTTGCGCTGACCGGGAGCCCTGCCGCTGTTGTTTTTGCCAATTCCTTTTGAAAGGAATTGATTGTTGAGCGCCAGCGATCCATATCGATCTGTTCCGTCCCGATATTGAAAACCGGAGTCGCACGTTTGATCCTTTGATAATTGAACGAGTGAAAATCGAAGATGATGCAGCACCTAAACTGGCACTCTAACTGCTCGAGAAGTGCGTCCAGAACTCGATAAAATTGCATATGTTTCTCACGCGAGCGGTTGATCTGATTTTTCGTCAAAGGTTTTGCCCACACCTGTTTATTCCAAGCCCTTTGATAAACGCAGTGTGCCAAAGGCCTGTTGAGATCGTACTCATAGCGTGAGTCTTTTCCGATCAGCGTGATTGGAAAACTGCTGATCATTTCGTCGGTATGTGGATCTTCCTCATATCGCCTCTGCCCTGTCGTGAGTGCACACTTAGCGGCTAAGTCTGCACTCAAGCGATGCCCTGCATGAACGGCAGTGCAGATCGCAGGTTGATACTGCTCAACCTTTAGAACAAAGGCGCCACCTTCAATCTCTGCCTCAAAAGGCTTTTGCAGAGTGATATGGGCAAGCATTTCAAACTCAGAGAGCGTCTGCATCTTCAATCGCCTTGCGGAAGAGGCTTTTTCTTTCCAGAACCTGTTCTTTGACTTCGACAACCTGCTCAACAAAGTCGATGACCTTGTTCTGCAATTTTACCCTGTTGAGTTTGTTGATTCGCGTGATGCCTCCTGGGCTGAGGACATTGACCTCAATCAGCTTGCCGTTGATGACATCCAGACCGACAAAATAAAGCCCGTCTTTCACCAGTTTGGGGCCGATAAGATGACACAACGCTTTTTCTTCTGCGGTTAAGCTGTGTTTCTTTTCGACACCTCCGGCGCGAATATTGGAACGCACATCGTTGCTCGCCGGAACGCGGCGCATAGCACCAATTGGTTCACCGTTAAGCATCAGGATACGCACATCACCATTTTCAGCACCTGCAACATAGTCCTGCAGGATGACGTAGTTGCTCGAATCACCTTCGCCGATATAAAAATCTAGTAATGAACGAAAGCTCGTGAGGGCCGATTTTTCGATGACGATGACTCCTTGGCCGCCGAATCCGTTGAGAGGCTTCATGATCATTTTTTCCGATTCCGATTCGGTTAAAATGGAGACAAGGTAGTCTTTGTTCTTGGATACATGAGTAGTAGGAATATATTTTTTCGCATGGCCGTGGAACGATGCAGTGTACAGCTTGTTGTTGGCAATCCGCAGGCCTTCGATGTCGTTCATAATGAAGGTGTCGTCACGCACCGAATCGAGAAAATTCAGGGACATAGTGTCGAGCGGGGGATTGACGCGCATAATGATGGCGTCAAAACCGGCCAGAGGTAGTTTGCTGCGGCGGAATTCAGCCTTGCGATAAAATGTCGTAATGTTTTTGCTGTTTTGTTCCCCTTTGCGCACAACTTTGCAGAAAGCCTGGGCGACAGTATCGCGAATCGTCAGGTTGTTCGGCGTGGTCAAGGCGACCGTATGTCCGCGCATAACCGACTCGTGGATCAAACGCAATGTTGAATCGGTCTCCGGGGTAATCCGACTCCAGGGGTACATCAGGAAACAAATTTTCATCTTTAACTCCAAAGCTTATTTTGCTGCTTTTTCTTTAGTCCTGTGGACAGACTTTCAGTACAGTTATCTGGGGTCTGCCTTTGCAGACCCTCAATCGGCCATGAATGCGCACCGGTTGGCGTAGAAACGATTCAAGGTTTCGACCCTTGGTTTCGTCCCGGACGGCATAGACCAGCTCATTGCCCACGCTCAGATTTACCGAAATGCATCCACCGTTTTCATCGAAATCTTCCGGTAGAAGCAGACCTGTCAAATTAACTAAACGGTTCATGCTCAACTCCAGTCGGTTGCTAAAAGAGGACATAGCAAAATTAGTGCCATCGTCTAACTGACTGAATTTACGTGATTAATGTTGGGGTTCTCGGGGATTTGTCGTTTTATTAAGAACTTTAAGTTCTCTATTTTATTGAATTATCGATTAGCAGGGGAAAAATCTGGTGGTTTATTCGAAGTAGATAGGAATTAATTGTTCCTATTGATATAATATGAGAATATATAGTTCCTAAGTTGTTGTGTAGCTAAAGAAAGGAAGCGTGACATGAGTACGATCTTGGTGGGAACTTGTGACAAAAATGCAGTATCGACACTTGCGGCTGCATTTGACCCACTGAAACAGTTCGATCATCTGACGAATTGGGATGCAATTGTCGAGGCAATCGTTCTGCATCGGTATGATTTTGTTTTTGTCGATTTGCGCTTGGCAGGTGAAGAATTCAGATTGCGAATAAAAAAGTTGCTCTCTTTGGCACCTGCTCTGCAAGTTGTGGTTATGGCCGAACAGGACCAATTTAGGCAGGTCTTGTTGGCGGTAAAAGATGGTGCTTGCGATTATTTGACTTTCCCCGTTGCCGTGGAAGAAGTGACGCTGGTAACGGCCAATGTTGATGAAACGCTCAAACTTGAGTCCGAGTTGAACTTTCTACGTGACGAGTCCTGGCAAAATGATACGCTGGAAGAAGTCCATTCGGACTCGCCAGCAATGCAGACTGTTTTTCGCAAAGTTCAATCGGTTGCGCCAACCAGATCGACAGTTCTGCTATCAGGAGAAACCGGAACCGGTAAGGGTGTTCTTGCGCGGGCAATTCATATGAACAGCAGCAGACGAGATAAGCAGTTTATCGCCGTACACTGTGGAGCGATCCCTGACACCCTGCTCGAAAGTGATCTCTTTGGTCACGAACGCGGAGCTTTTAGCGGAGCAACGCAGAGAAAACTGGGCAAGTTCGAGATTGCCGAGGGCGGAACCATCTTTTTGGATGAAATCGGTACTATTTCCCATTCAGCACAGATCAAGCTACTACAGATTCTCCAGGAGCGATCTTTTTTCCGGTTAGGCGGTGAGCAACTCATTGACATCGACACCCGGATTATCGCAGCGACAAATGTCGATTTGAAAGAACTCTGTGATCAAGGACTGTTTCGAACTGATCTTTATTACCGGTTAAATGTTTTTCCTCTGGAACTGCCGCCACTGAGGGACAGGAAAGAAGATATTCCCCTTTTGGCAAACTTCTTCATCAGCCAGTTTTCCAAAACCTATGTCAAAGAAATAAACGGGATTCACGCAACTGTACTAGAGGCATTTGGCCGCTATGACTGGCCAGGAAATATCCGCGAACTGGAAAATTTGATCGAGCGTGCTTTTGTCCTGGAGAATTCTGATGTGCTGACCCCCGATAGCTTTCCCCAGGAGCTGTTCGAAAACTTTGCGGAAAATCCGCAAGTAGACATCGACCTAGGTCGCCCGCTGGCCGAAGTGCGTTCAGATTGGGCCCGGGAAGCGAAGCGATCTACCTCAGACAGCTATTGACCCTGACCAAAGGCCGGATCGCTCCTGCCGCCGCCCGTGCCGGAATTACCACACGACAATTGCATAAACTCATGACGCGCCATGGTTTAAAGAAAGAGGATTATAAACCTCAGCGGTATTAAAACTTTTATAAGAGTTGTTCCCTAGGCGACTTTGGTCCCCTTGTTAGAGACTATACCGCGCAGGTGCTCGGCAAGATTAATGGTTGCTGGCTTAAAAGCATCTTTTAGCACCGGGATAGATTTTTCCGGTTCGGCCTCACCACACATAAAGACATCAAAGGCGGCATAGCCCCGTTCGGGCCAGGTATGGACACTGATGTGGGACTCCGCCAGCACAGCAACGCCTGAAATACCTCCATTTGGGGTGAAATGATGAAGATGGATGTGCAACAAGGTCGCCCCTGATTCGTAAATACATCGGCGTAACGTTTTTTCCATCAGCACAAGATCATCGAGTTGGTGCGCGTTCCAGAGGTCAATAATCAAATGGGTTCCGGCAAATTCGATCCCATTTCTTTCGATGAAATGATCTAGAGCCTCATGAGCATTGTCGGGATGCTGAAAAGATGGCCAAGATGAGTCTTTGTTGGAATGAGGCGAACGGGCTTCAGCCCGTTCGTGGTAAGACAGTTCATACATACACGGAGTCCTTACAATCAAAAAAAAGGCGTAATTTTGTTCGCTTGCGCGCCTTTCTCTGTTAGGGAAGGACGCCTGGGCTAGATAAACATAAATCCCCTATAGGTAGTTGAATCGAAAAGTTCGGCGATTTTTAGCTCTTTTCGAAAAAAAAAGCAAGAAAAATATGCAAGGTCTTCCTGGTCTAATCTAACCTGCGGGGTGGTGGGGGTTGTTTTCCGGTTCTCACAAGTTGTTCCACAGTGCGAGCGACATGCTTGGCATTATTGGGCCCGGTCAAACCTAAAAATAGTATCTCAAAAAGCGTGAGTTAAGTGGAGGCTGCTGCCATTTTGGTGCAGCCTCACTGCTTTTAGATAGCTTGAGCTTGCTGTTCAAATTCCTTCTCCAATTTTGCTGCCAGCCTGTAGACCGTTGCCCTTGAAACATTGAACTGGCGAGCCAATTCTTCTTTACTGATCGCCACAGAATCCAGCATATCTAGCAACTCTTGCTCTTTCCGTTTTGACAATTTTGGTTTCCGGCCGAATTTTACTCCAGCAGCCATTCCTGTTCTCGACCCTCCCAAGCTCAAAAGTCCTGCATTAAATCTCACTTCTCCTTTATAAAACACAAAAACAAGCCTTATTACATTGGTGTATTTTCAACATGTTAGAAAAACAGACTTTGTGATACGAACTTCTGAGACGGTTTGAGGTCGAATATTTATGTGTTTTTAGCTAGATATGGAGAAAATCAATGGCTTTAACAAGGATTATTGCTAAACAGGGCACTTGGGTGGACTTTCGGAACGACTACACGTTGAAAATCTCCATAGCTATGAGATGGGGGGCGGCCCCGGCCAAATGTAACCAGTTGTGAAAATCAGTCTATCTCTATTTAGATAGCACTGTCATAAATGAAATGCTGATGTTTGACAAACTCTCTGCGGGGGTTACTCTTCTTCCTCACCCAATACCCGTCTAATCGTTTGAGATAATACCTGCAAATCTAGTGGTTTCATCAGGAAGGCGCTAATTCCCAATCGCCTGGCCTCTTCCTCATCAACTTTGCTGCTGTAGCCGGTGTAAAGGATGGAGGGGATATCAGGTCTTACTTTTTTTATCTCTCTAATCAAGTCTTTACCAGTTAAACTCGGCATAGTTTGATCAGTAATCACAAGGTCGAAACGATCGGCATTGGCAGTAAACGTTTTCAGGGCTTCGGCGCTATCTGTCATGGTGCTGACTTGATAACCCATTTCTGTCAATAATTGTTCTCCTAGACTTACCAGCATCCCATCATCGTCAACAAAGAGAATGTGTTCTGTCCCTCTGGCAAAAGTCGTGTTCTCTGGTGCTGGTGCGCTTACGGGCGCTTCGTCGATAATCGGGAAGTAGAGATCAAAGATTGTTCCCCGACCAATGACGCTGTTTACTTTGATGATGCCTCCATGTTGGGCGACTACTCCTTGAACCGTAGAGAGCCCCATGCCGGCTCCTTCGTGCTCTTCTTTGGTCGTATAGAAGGGGTCGAAGATTTTATTGAGCATTTCTTCCGATATGCCACAACCGTTATCCTGAACGCTTAATTTGGCATAGTACCCAGGAAAACAGTTATACTGGACGGGGATATCATGTTGCAGCAGGTCAACGAACCCCAGTGAAATCTTCACTTCACCTTTTTCATCCATCGCATGGATAGCGTTATTACAAAGGTTGATCAAAATCTCTTGAATCTGGGACGCATCGGCGTTGATAAGTTTTGTCTTACTATCTGGAGCGAAGTTCCTTTGCAAGGTGACGCTGGTCGCCAAGGTTGAATGAAGCAAATCAAGGGTTTCATCAATAATTGTTACCAACTGCATTGGGGCTTTATGTGTAATACCCTTGCGGCTGTATGTGATGATTTTTTGTACCAGGTCCCTTGAACGTCGGACAGCTATTTTTGCATTTTCCAGAAAAGGAATCACATCACTGCCGGGAGCTTGTTTCATTTGCGATAATTCAACATTACCGAGAATGATAGAGAGGTTGTTATTAAAGTTATGCGCCATGCCTCCGGCCATATAGCCAACAGCTTCCATCTTGTGCTTCTGGTTCAGTTGGTTTTCTCTCTCCTCTCGTTCCATAACAATGGCAGCAAGACGGGCTGCAGACTCCAAGTCAATTGATTCTTCATCTGTCGGTTCGGCAGGATGATCATAGTACATTCCAAAGGCACCTAAAACTTTACCCGAGGAATTTTTGATTGGCTCTGACCAGCAACAACGCATCCCATGCTGTAAAGCGATCCCTTTAAGTTTGCTCCATTTCGGGTCCGTTTCAATATCTTCAACAATAACACGCTGTCCGGTATAAGTTGAAGTCCCACAAGAGCCAATGTTCGGCCCATTCTCCAACCCATGAACTGCTTGACAATATGCTTCAGGCAAACTGGGAGCTCGTCCATGATGAAGCTTATTGCCGTGCAAAGTGAGCATAGAACAGCGCAAACCTGGGTGGCGCGATTCATAGAGTAGCGCTATATCATCATAAATCTTACTTGCGGATTCACCTGCTGCGATTGATTTTAAAATCTCCGCTGTTTTGATCACTGTTTGTTCTGATTTGCGAACCCTCTCTTCTTCATTGCCACTGTTTATTCTGAGGCTGATATTCTGCAGATTAGTTTTGTAGTTCCTTTCGGAAGTTTGAAGAAGAAAAAAGGTATACACGAGGCACATGAGTGCAAGAGAAGTGGTTATATCTGTCGCTTCAGTAAAAAGATTAAAGGTTAATGGCAGCATGGCGATAGGCAGGAACGTCCAGAAGGTCCAACGCAGGGCAGAAAGAGTTGCTGCCGCCCCGGATGACATCCCAGAAATTATAACTATCGTCGCTGTTTGCCGCTCAAAAGCTCCTTCTGGGAAAAGAAAAATCCCTGCAGCACCCCAAACTATCGAGACAAAAATTGTGATGGAAAAGGATAGTTTTTCCCAAAATTTAATATCGGTGATGCCTGGGTTGACGCGATAGAAAGCGACATATGAAATTGCTCGAGCAATAACTAAGCAGCCCATACACATCAGCCACGTCAAAATAATGCCGTGGCTAATCACTGGCCATTGAATGAAAGCAAGGAAACAAGCGGCTACAAAAGAGGTTATGGATGCGTTGAGAATAGGCTTATAAACAAGCTTTACCTGTTCACTGCGAATCTGTAAATCTTCTGTGTTGTCATGTCTGGGTAAAGTTTTTCCCACCGAATTACTTTTCTGAGAAGGAGGAAATGCGCCTTTAACATAAAAATAAATTAACGATTATGCTAAGTCAACTTTAATGTTTTGGTTTTTCTGTTTTTACGATGCATGCGATCTTTAAGACTTAGCGATTCAGGCCGGTTGATATAAACCATTTTTCATGGAAAAGGTAGTGACAGGATGTTTCGCAAATGTCATGTCCTGATGGGCGAAGATTGCTGTTTGAGTTGTTTTCAGCCACTTAGCGAAGTTGAAAATCGCTGCGGATATTTCGAACAGTAAGCCGTTTTGCCTGAAGCAATCGAAGCCCCAAAATCTGAATCGGCACTAGTGTACTAGACATTTTCTAGTCTCAAAACTCGTAATTTATGATAATGATTTGTTCAGACTTTTAAATATATCCGTTCCTTTTCGGCCGAAAATATTGTCTTTCTGCCACCAGATGGCGAACTTAACGCCGTTTCCGGCGTAGTTGATACTTACGCACAGCTGCATTGTGTTGCTTCAGTGTTCTGGAAAACTGATGACTTCCATCGCCACGAGCTACAAAATAAAGAAATTTTGTGTTTGCAGGTGAGGTTGCGGCTTGTAAGGCCGCTAATCCAGGGCTTGCAATGGGGCCTGGTGGCAGACCTCTGATCATATAGGTGTTGTAGGGAGTTGGTGTTTTCAAATGTTTACGAGTGATATTGCCATCAAAGTTCTCGATTCCATAAATGACGGTTGGATCTGTCTGCAGTGGAATTCTGCGCTTTAAACGATTGTGGAAAACAGATGAGATCAATGGCATTTCAGCAACAACACCGGTCTCTTTTTCAATAATCGAAGCGAGGGTAACAAGCTGGTGAAGGTCCAACCCGACTTTCTGGGCAGATTTTTTCAATTCAGAAGTCACTTTCTTCTGAAAATGATTAACCATCATTTTTAGAAGTTCACGTTCATCATTGCCTGGAGCAAATAGATAGGTTTCAGGGTAAAGGTAACCTTCAAGGCTGTCTGCTGCAATATTCAGCGAAGTGATAAAGTCGTTATCATAGGCTAATTCAGCGAGTCTGGTTTTATTGCCATATCCTAGCTGGCTGATTCTCTCGATAATTTGTTGGAGGGTAAAGCCTTCAGGAATGGTTAAGGTGACTTTTTCGACGTCACCTTGGATCAATCGTTCGAGGATTTCACCTGGTGTTGCTGGTTGGATGAAGCGGTATGATCCTGCTTGGATCTGACTTCCCTGATCCTTCCAGCGAGCGATGATTTTTAGTGCCAGTGAACTGCGGATGACACCTGTATTTTCTAATTCCTGAGCAACACCAGAAAGGCTCCTGCCTGGTTTAACAGTCATTGTGACAGTTTCAGCGGGAGCTTTTGTCTGTAACAGTAGGTTGTAACCCATTCCCACTGTCACACTGAGGATGATCACGGCAGGGAGAATTAACCAGCGCAGTGCAGATTTCATAACTTAGAGATTGAACCTGTTTTCATTGCCTTGGCGAAGACGTTCTATATTTCCCTTATGACGGAAGATAACAATCGCAGCAATGATCAGAGTCGCAATGAAAATGGGTGTTGATCCTTTAAACAGAGTGACGAATAAAGGGGTAACCGCTGCTGCCGACACTGATGCCAACGAAATGAAGCGCCATTTCCAGAGAACGACGACAAAAATAAAGAGAGCAGCTAGAACGGATAAAGGTGAGAGAATCAGAAAAATTCCGAGTGCAGTCGCAACCCCTTTTCCACCTTTAAAGCCAAGATAAACAGGGTAACAGTGTCCGAAAAAGGCCGCCAGGGCTATCGCTGCGACAGCAGTCGTATCAAGGTGGGCAATCTGCTGTGCAACTAAAACTGGTAACAGGCCTTTCAGACAATCACCCAAAAGGGTGATGACACCCAATTTTCGTCCGGCAACACGATAAACATTGGTGGCCCCAATATTCCCACTACCACTATTGCGGATATCTTTTCCGCCGGCAATTCGAGTGAGGATAACTCCTGTTGGGATGGCTCCAATCAAATAGGCTGCACAGAGCCATAACGCTAATGTCATTGTTTATTTCTCGCTGGTGGCTTCGTCTGAAGTGGCAGGAAAGGTTTTGCGGTATTCACTAATTGCGCCCCTGAGTGCTCCGGCTGCAAGATTTGAACAGTGGAGTTTTTCTGGAGGTAAACCACCAAGGGCATCCGTGATCGATTGCTCTGTTATTTTAAGGGCATCGTCCAAAGATTTTCCCATCGCCATTTCACTGGCAATAGAGGATGTTGCTACCGCTGCACCACATCCATAAATTTTATACTTGATGTCAGCAATGTGGTCATCTTCGATAGTGATCGATAATAACAGTGAATCACCGCATGCTGGCTCGCCGACCTGCACCAGAACAGTCGGTTCTTTTATAATCCCAATATTGCGAGGATTATTGAAATGATCCATAACGATTTCAGTATACACAGCAAAATCCTTCATTTGAGTTTGAAATAATAATTGAGAGCAGAGCATTTTAACGCTGAGAGACTGTAGAGGGCAATTGATAAATGTATTTTTCTAATTGTTGTCTCTGTTTGTTGGAAAAAGTCTGCTTGGATGTCTTCCCGTAGTTTTAGCTGTTGCCATGGGATTGGAATTAAGTAGGGTGATATAAAGAAAATGATGGATAAAATAAAAACCCCACACTTTAAAAATGCAGGGTCGGAAATCTATACAATGTGAATTGAACCGTTGGTTGTCATGCTCCCCAGCGGGAGATCATATGGAATTTATCGTGACTGGTCATCCAGTCAGCATTGACCATTCGACTGTGATCTTTGTTGTTTTTCGATTTCAAAACGCACGGGATAACGATCAGGGCGATGACCATTGTTATAATAAAGAAAAAGCCGCTCATGCTTTTTACCTTTCAATGTAAAAGTTACTATTTGCTGTTGAATGAATTCTAAGTTTTTATTATATATAAGTAAAATTAGTCTTATTTCTCCAATGGATAATTAATACTTATGCTACCTGACCTGAATCGTTTGAAAGTTTTTTTTCATATCTATCGTCTTAACAGTATTGTCAGAACGGCGAGTTTTCTCAATTTGACTCAGCCTGCAGTCAGTCAGCAACTTCAGAAACTTGAAGCAGAGCTGAGAATTCAACTATTTACCCGTTTGCATAAAAAGCTGGTTCCAACCTCTGCCGCAGATCGGCTGTTTCAGTTGATTGAACCATTTCTTGTCCACATTGAAAATGAGCTCCCCTATATCCGTCAACCGCATGAGCGGCCCTGTGGATTACTAAGAATTGGCGCTCCACGTGAATTCGGTAAAGAGTATCTGCCTCGTTTTTGTGACAGCTTTCGTAGGCAATATCCCGATGTTAAATTTGAAATTAAGTTTAAGGAATCAGTCCCTCTGCTCAATCTGATTAAAGAAGGTCAGCTCGATTATGCCCTGATTGATGTTTATTTTGATCGGCGTGATATGACCGGTTTCTCAGATATGTTCAGTAGTGATCCATTATTGACTGAGAGAATGCTGCTGGTGTGTTCCCGTGAGTATTACGATGCAGAAATTCAGGGAGACCATTCATTGGAAAATCTGGTAGATAAGGAGTTTGTTACCGATGAGGACGACCCAGCGATTCTGAATTTCTGGTTCCGAAACCATTTTAAAACGGTGCCAGATAAGTTGAATATTGTTATGAACCTGGACAGTCATGAGGCATTATTGTCGGGGCTTAAGCTGGGGATGGGACTGGGAATTGCAACCGGCCATCTGATTTGGGAGGAAATTCAAAGAGGAGAAGTCGTTCCGATCACGACCGACCAACAGACCATGGTTAACTGGATTTCACTGGTACAGTTACAGGATAAAGTTCCAACCTTAACGGAAAAAACATTTCGGGATTTTCTTTTGAAAGAGGTTCAAAAGAAAGACATTCAGGAACGTTTCAGTTCCGTCATATAAATATCTGTACAAAGATAAACCTGTTTCGCCCTTATCTCAATAAATGGAAAGGGCGAAGCAGATATTGATTTACTCTGTTTATTACTGATGCAAGGAAGAGCTACGCCTGTTTATATTTCCCCAATTCAGCATCCATCACCTGTTTAATCTCATCATCAAAACAAACAAAAACGACTCGTTTCATCGTTGAATTTCGAGAGAGGAAGCTAATGGTTTCACGGATTGCAATTTCAGCCGCTTGTTTAATCGGGAAGCCATAAACACCACAGCTGATGGCAGGAAAAGAAACAGTCTTGAACTTATTTTGCTCGGCAAGTTCCAACGAATTTCGATAGCAAGCAGCAAGCAGCTCTGCTTCATCGTGATTGCCATCCTTCCAGACTGGTCCAACGGTATGAATGACATGACGGGCAGGGAGTCGGTAGCCCTTGGTTATTTTAGCTTCGCCGGTTGGGCAACCGCCCATTGATTGACATTCTTTCAGCAGCTCTGGGCCGGCGATTCTATGTATGGCACCATCAACGCCACCACCACCCTCAAGCTTATTGTTCGCTGCATTGACGATGGCATCAACTTCCAAACGGGTGATGTCGCCCCGAATAACTCTGATACGTTCCATCATTTATCCTTATTGATCTTTTGTTTACTGGTCACGGATGATAAATCCAAGATTGCCAATCATGACCTTCTCATTCTTATCCCCTAGCCACAACCTTACAGAGCGTTCGCCGACAAGTTCAAAGCGCATTTTTTTATCTTCGATGGTAGCAACCTTGGTGCCCGCTTCGGTGAAAACCTCGACCACACGATGGGTTCCGACGGTGTCAGCTTTAAGGTCATAGGCTTTTTGTTGAGTGCTTTCGCAGCCTGTGAATAGTAAGGGCAATACCATTAGGGAGATCATGATCCACTTGTTCATCATTTGTCCTTTTCTTCTATGGCGTTAGTGTTGTTTCAATTCACATTAAAGCTTTGTCAGGATGGTTTAGTGCCGTCCACTTGTCATGCTTGTGGAATATTGTCTGTAAAACTAATATTCCAGACAATATCATATTTGCGTTAATCCTATCACTCATGATCTTTCCATCGGTTGTAAAAAACTAAATTGCTTCACGACAAAAGGTTCGCAGCTGCTGTCGCTGATTTTATCAAGGGTAACAATCATACATCAGATCCACGAACCTGACTTTGTCCACAACAGGGATAGAAATGTTCTGTTTCACCCACGTCATTTTCTGTAACAATTTTATGAGTTTCGTTTGGAAAATTAAAAAGACTACGGGCATGTCATTGGTGATGATCACTAAATATAGAAATCATAACTATTGAAAACATTAAAAAAATGAACATTAAACGTTTTAAAAATAGTATTTATGATTCTTTGGAAACGATTTAATCGATTTCATATAGTTTGAAATCGGTTAATTTTATTCGCCAATGATGACTTGAAGGCTTATGGCAACACCGCTATTGGTCCGGTAGTTATCCTCAGCGGGCCAGTCGATGAAGGGTTCGATTTCGTAGAAAAGGTAAGGACGCCAGAAGCGCTTGCGTAGGCGGATACTGGCAGAATAATTTTCGATCTCTTCTCCATCACTTTCACCACGCATGTAAATGCCTCCGACGATCGCTCCCTTATTCGATAATCGATAGGTGTAAGATAGTCCACTACGCCATTCGATCCCTTCGGATCGATTATCAAACTGCCCGCGGACACTAAAACGGATCAGGCCGGGGTGATCAAACAAATAATCGAATTCGGTCAGTAGTCGAATCCCTGCACCATATTCGCTATCGATAAATACAGCAGGCGTCAGGTGTAATTTTACTGATTTTGTCAGGTTGTGATAACGGCGGTGTCGGCCGAGGAGGTAGACGTTCGGTCCGGATCTGAATCCGATTTTGGCATCAATCTGCTCTTTGAGGGTGGAGCGTTTGATCCAGCGCAGAGCCGCATTGAAGTTATTATCTGTCGCTTCTTCTATCTCATCGGGGCGCTTGCTTTCCAGCGTCAGGAAGTCCTGTTCTTTCTCATCTTCATTAGACAGCACCAGATAAAAACGATCTTTAAGGTTGGGAAGCTTAGCTTTAATTCGAATCTTAGCGTAGAGATCATCTGCACCGTGGCGGCTGGTTTTTCCGCCAATGGTTATTTGGGTCCTGACCGAGGCTGGCTCTTCATCACTGTAGTCGTCAGCAAAGAAATTGTCGAACCAGATAGCTGCCTGTCTGGTGTGCAAAGCCAGATTGCGGTGAGATCGATCTAGCCAGCTGTTTTGATTGTCAGGCACAGTTCCATCAGCCCAGGACGACTGGCCTGGTAGGATCAAACAAATCATCAGGAGCAGAACTTTTTGCAGCATAACCTGCCTTCCGCTGGTGGAGTTGTTAGCACCATTATAACGCAGACAAGGGGATGAAGATAAGAGGGCCGATTTCACTATTACCGAGGCAGTCGTCTAGGGTCAAATCAGGCCAGACCGATTGGTGACCCGACAGGTTTCTTTCTTATGTTCAACTTTCAAAGATGGGTTAATCTACTGATGCGCTTATCGGTGAAAATGATTCAGATAAGCCATATTTCAAGCGTATTTCATTGTCTTGGCCACTTTCTTGAATTGATCTGAATGCTCGGTCAAAGTCATTGATGATCTTTTTACTGTTTGGGTGTTTTTGGGAAATCATGATGTAGTGATGCTCGTAGGTTTTAATATGCTCTGCCATTGTGACTTGATCCTGATAGCCGGGGAAGCGGGTGGCAAGGATATTTTCTACATGCCTACGGCCACCGACAAAAGCGTCAATTTTTCCATCCAGCAGGTTTTTGATGTTCTGGAACTGGTGGTACTCTTCCTTGATGACGATCTTTTCGTTGTGCTTTAACTCTTCCATGATTGACGAGGTTTTAATTGCTCCGACAATAGGCAGGCGCATCTGTCTGGGGGAAATTTGACTTATCTGGAAATCCTTCAAGGCAAAATAGCCATAATCCTCAGACATGACCGAATCTGAAATGTTGAAATACCTCAGGCTTTCAATGGTATTTCCAGCAGCAATAACACCATCAAAATGACCCCGTTTACTTAATTCGATTGCCCTGTCCCAGGAAACCCATTCAACACGGAGGGAATAGCCTGCCTTACTAAGAGCTGCTTTTATGACTTCAGGTAGATAGCCGCCACCTTCTAGGTTTCTTCCCATCAGGGATCCCAGGCTGATGCTGCTAGTACAATTTCTTTTTGGGTAAAGTCTTCAGTCTTGGCATCGCTTAGGATACAAGTGAGCGTCAACAGAAAAAAAAACCAATAAACACCGCATACGACCTCTTGTTACTTAGAAATATTTCTGACAGGGGTTTGTCTTGTTAACCCATGAGAAAGTTTCATGAATTAATTCCACAATGAACTATCGGCCAATCCGATTCAATTGTTTTATGATTTTATGACTCATTTGTTGTGTAATGCTGATTTATATGTTTTCTGCTGGAGAGCTGTCAGGGACTCTCCGGCTAATCATGCAGGTAACGATGGCCCAGACATTTTATTTGAGAAGTATATGAGTTAGGGTGATAGCGTGGAGTTGGTCCGAGCAGGCTCTGCAACTATTAATACAAAAGCGATTCCAGAGAGAGGTCGTTTTTGAGTCGATATTTCCTTACGGAGGCCGTTGGTCGGGGTGAGAGGAATTCCTCCCCTCGGACGGACAAGTGTGTTAGGCCTCGACATCTTTAGAACTGTTAAAAGTTGAAACAAGAATTTTGGGCCACTCTATGTCTGTCCTGGATCCTTTGACGATAGTTACATTTTATACTATGTTCGGAAAGGTTCAGTTGTTTCCGGCCATGCTGTAAGGCTGTTATTATAGATCAGTGAACCTCCTAGACATATAGTTCGGTGCGAATCAATTTGCTTTTCAGGTAATCGATATGCCTCTTCTGATCCTTATTGTGATTGCTCTTCAGCTGCTCTTTGTACCTGTATCGATGGCTCGGGATGGTGGTTCGTCCGAGGAGCGTCAGGCGATCATTGTCGGTGGCGATCATAACTATCCCCCTATGAATTTCTTGATGAAGATGGTCAGCCCGCTGGTTACAATGTTGATCTGACCAAGGCCGTTGCTGAAGTCATGGGGGTCGATATCGAAATCCGGCTGGAGAATTGGGATGATGCCAAGAAGAAGCTGATGACTGGCGAAATTGATGCTCTAGAAGGAATGATTCCATCGGAGGAGCGCAGTCGAGATTTTATCTTTTCGCCCCATTCGATTGTTAATCAGGCTGTTTTTGCCCGTAAGGGTGAGTCGGTAGATGTACTGTCATTACACCAACTTGAGGGCAAGGAACTGATCGTCCAGAAGGATGGTTATATGCATGACTATCTACGCGACAAGGGGGTTGTCGCTACTCTGGTACTGGTCGATACCCATGTTGAGGCTTTGCGTCTGTTAGCTGCGGGCAGGCATGATTATGCTCTGGTTGGAAATCTACCCAGCCTTTATCTGGGGAAGGAACTGGGGCTGTCGAACATTACTCCAGTCGGTAAGCCCTTTGGTGGATTGCGCTACGGTTACGCAGTCAGAAAAGACAATCAAGACCTTTTGGCTCTGTTTACTGAAGGAATTACCATCCTTAGAAATACAGGTCGCCAGAAAGCGATCTCTGAGCGCTGGCTCGGGCCTCTGGAGCCGCTTGACAGGATCAAATGGAAGAGCGTAATTCAGCTGGGAAGTCTGGTGCTGGGCCCAATGGTACTTATTATCTGTACAGTAGTTTTCTGGAACAGATCTCTAAAGCGCGAAGTCGCGAGGCGTAGCGCCGAAATGGCTCTACAGCAGCAGCAGTTGATTCAGGCTGATAAGATGGCTTCTTTGGGGATTTTAGTATCGGGTATGGCCCATGAGATCAACAACCCCAACAGCCTAACTCTGCTTAATATGCCGATTATCATTGAAGCTTATGAGGACAGTCAGGAGATTCTTGAAGCTCATTACCGGGAGCAGGGTGACTTTACCCTGGGTGGGCTTGACTATTCGGTCATGCGTGAAGAGCTACCCCATATGCTGGAAGAGATGCAGACCGGGGCTGAATCGATCAAGAGGATCGTTGAGGATCTGAAAGATTTTGCCCGCCAGGAAGATTCCACCTTCAGAGACTCAGTCGATTTGAACAAGGTTGCCCAAGCTGCTGTACGTCTGGTCGATAACTCGATCCGTAAAGCCACCACCCGCTTTTCGTCATCCTACGCCAGCTCTGTTCCAGCGATTCTAGGCAATGCGCAAAGAATCGAACAGGTTCTGATCAATCTGATCCTCAATGCTTGTCAGGCACTAACTGATCAGGATCAGGGAATCTTTGTCTCAACCCGTTTTGATCCTGCAGCAAGCCGGGTTGTTTTTGTTGTGCGTGACCAGGGCTGTGGCATTGTACCAGAAAATCTGTCCCATTTGACCGATCCGTTTTTACGACCAAACGAGAGACAGGTGGAACCGGGCTGGGGCTATCGGTCTCTGCAACCATTGTTCAACAGCATGGCGGGATCCTCGATTTTTATTCAAAACCGGATGCAGGAACCACTGTAACTCTGACTCTTCCTATTGCTGAAACAGATGAGGATATTTCATCATGACTAAGACTCTCTATCCCTCTTTTCGTGTCCTGCTGGTCGATGATGAGGTCTCCTTTTTACGTAGTATGAGCCTGACTCTGGAGCGTTCTGGGCGGATCAACAATGTCCTGCGTTGCCAGGACAGTCGTCAGGTCATGGATATCCTTGATAAGGAAGATGTCGGCCTTGTTCTTCTTGATCTGACAATGCCGAACCTGACGGGTGAACAGCTGTTGCCGATGATCATCGAGGAACATCCCGAAGTTGAGGTGATTGTCATCAGTGGTTTGAATCAGGTTGAAACAGCTGTCGAATGTATCAAAAATGGAGCTTTCGATTATTTTGTTAAAACCGTTGAGACAGATCGATTGATCAAGGGGGTCTCACGGGTTATTGAGATGCTCGAGTTGAAGCGGGAAAATCAACAGATGCGCAGCCGTTTTCTTTACGACACGCTGGAACAGCCCGAGGCTTTTGACAATATTTTGACCCGTAACAAGGGAATGCGTTCAATCTTTCAATATCTGGAAGCTGTCTCTCGTAGTAATCAGCCGATTCTGATTACCGGTGAGAGTGGGGTCGGCAAGGAGCTGTTTGCCAGAGCGGCTCATACTTTAAGTGGTTGCCGTGGTCCATTGATTTCGGTCAATGTCGCTGGATTGGATGATAATGTTTTTGCTGATACTCTGTTTGGACATTCCAGGGGGGCTTTTACCGGCGCTGACGGAGCCCGCAGCGGGATGATCGAAGAGGCAGCATATGGAACTCTCTTTCTGGATGAAATCGGTGACCTGCGTAATGAATCTCAGGTTAAGCTGCTTCGTCTTTTGCAGGAGGGGGAATATTTTCCCCTTGGATCAGATAAGCCAAAGCGTTTGCAAGCTCGGATCGTTATCGCAACCCATCAGGATCTGACTGCAAAACATGCGGCTGGAATGTTCCGTAAGGATCTCTATTATCGCTTGCGAACCCATCACGTTCATATCCCTCAATTGTGTGAACGTAAAGAAGATATCCCTTTATTGCTACAGCATTTTTTAGAACTTGCAGCAGAAGATCTGGGGAAGAAGGTCCCAACCGTGCCTAAGGAATTATTGGTTCTGCTGGCCAATTACTCGTTTCCAGGGAATATTCGTGAGCTCAAAGCAATGGTCTACGATGCGATGAGCGTGCATCAGGAAATGATGCTGTCGATGAAAGTCTTTAAGAAGGCTATGGATGAAACTTTGGGACAGGTTCCTGCCTCTGGAAACAATATTGTTAATGAAGAAAATGTTTTTTCTCAGATCGAGCAATTACCTGTTCTCCATGAGGTTGGAAACCTTCTGGTTGCCGAAACGATGAAACGCGCCGAAGGCAATCAGTCGATAGCCTGTCGCCTCCTTGGGATTTCGCAGCCCGCTTTGAGTAAACGTCTCAAAAAGATGGATATCTCAAGTGACAAATAGTAACGGATAGAGCGTTGCTACCCCCCCCATGAAGAAAATTTAAATCATGGTTTTACCTTTCAAATAACTTTGTATTAGGGCTTCGGATATGTTTGAGGCCCTTATAACCTACACACCTGCTATAACCTTGTGATGATTTCTTAAGGTACTGATTTTACAGGAATTAGCTCACTGTCAGTATCTATTGTTCTTTCTGGTTATACCCCCCTGTATGTATTTCTCTTTGCTCTTGTTTCCCTATTTTAAATGTTAAATCAGATACTTAAAGATTTATTCAGCAGTTGGTATTGCCCTTGCTCTTAGAGTCTTCCAGATAATGAAATTATCTACCTGGCTATTCGCCGCCCCAACTATGCACGGCCGGGGCAGCGATTTTTATTGTAAAGGAGTTTTACCGATGTCTAAAAC
>JDSF01000194.1_pt1 | contig 39823 bp, 44 predicted proteins | sample 199441 | NCBI WGS metagenome assembly JDSF01 (sample SAMN02592751, study PRJNA231836) | bioreactor metagenome | isolation source: continuous culture bioreactor denitrification-DNRA | place: Germany: Bremen
ATAAAGAAAATTACGGTAGTTTATTGACAGTTTCTTGGTTTATTCATAAATTTAACAGAATTATCATCTTGATCTACGTGGAGTGACCCTTAATGATTCATTTGCCTCGAGGCAACCCTGTCCGACAAAAAGTTAATCCGGCACGTATTAACCTTCCTGAAGCAATGGAAAAATTGCGATCAGGGTCCTTTACCGGATATCTGCGTTTTGATACTCCTCAAGCTGCCGGAGTTGTTCTGTTTCAAACAGGAAAGCTAATCAGTGCGATGTTCGTCAGTCATGATGAGACTGAGCGTTTGATCGCCTATGATGCGATCGCTAAAATATTTGAAGTGTCCATCCTGGGGCATGCTGTTCTCAATATCTTCCGTCTTTCGGATGATCTTGTTCTTGGCCTTCATGCGTTACTTCATGGTCGTTATCTATTGAAAGGTGAGCTTCTTGCTCATCTTGACGTCTCCATTCCTCTTCAGCGTATTCAGAACGAAGGTCTGACTTGCTGTCTACGTATTTATGCGGAGGAGCAAACAACACTGATATTTTATGATCACGGATATGCGCTCGGTTTTTTTCATGAAGGAAGGTCAGAACTGGAAACCGAGGCTGATATTAATAGATCGGTCGCCTGTTCTCAAAATGCCAAACTGGATTTTCTGGAAATCCGCAGTGCTGATGATATTGTCTTAGCTGATCTGATGGGGTCTGCCGATCTCGGTCCTATCTGGCAACGCTCACGCAAAATTTTACTAGAAGAACGTCGCCAACGGGAGGAAGAAGCGATCCGCTCACAAGAGCAGGTTTCTGAGCGACGGCGTCAGCATGTTATTAATGTTTTTAAGACAATAGCAGGAAATCATATTGGTAAATTTGGAGTGACACAGGTCGAAAAAGCTTTCAGTGTCGCTGGCTCTGAATTGAACTCTAGGTCCATGGATTTGTTTTATTCTGAATTGCAAAAATTGGCTCGATTAGTCGCCGGCCAATCAAAGATTTCAGCAATGATTGATGAAATGAAAAGGGAGTTTGATAAGTAGATTGAAGTTTTTTTCATTGGAACTTTATCAATCTTTCCCCGCCCTTATGGTTGTTCTTGTCGTGAGTTTGTTCTTGACCCTTTTGGTAGCTTGCTTTATACCTTTCAGTTCTATAAAATTTTGTTTTTATTTAACCTCAAATGATCAGGAGGCACACAGATGAAGAAAATGACAGTCTTGCTTTCAACTTTTGCTCTCGTATTGAGCATGGCTGCGACTGGTTTCGCTGCTGATACGATTAAGCTCGGCGTAGCTGGTCCTCACAGTGGTGACTTGGCTCCTTACGGTATTCCTGCAATGAAGGCCGCTCAATTAGTGGTCAAAGACATTAACGCCAAGGGTGGAATTCTTGGTAAACAAGTAGAGTTGTTGATCCAAGATGATCAATGTAAGCCGGAGATTGCAACGAACACAGCGACCAAGCTAGTGACCGATGGCGCTGACGTTGTTCTCGGCCACATCTGTTCTGGTGCCACTAAGGCTGCTCTCGGTATTTACAAGGATGCCAAGATTCCAGTTATGTCTCCTTCCGCAACCAATCCACCGCTGACCCAGAGTGGTGATTATCCGAACTTTTTCCGTACTATCGCTTCTGATGACATGCAGGCCAAAATGGCTGTTGATTTCGCCCTTAAACAGGGTTACAAAAAAATCGCCATCCTGCATGACAAAGCTGATTACGGTAAGGGCTTTGCTGACTTCGCCAAGAAATTCATTGAGGAATCCGGACAGGCTGAAGTTGTTATGTTTGAAGGAATCACTGCGAACGCAATGGACTATTCCTCTGTCATTCAGAAGGTTCGCCGCAACAAATCTGATGCTTTGATCTACGGTGGTTACCATCCCGAAGCATCCAAGCTGACCGCACAGATGAAGCGTAAGCGGCTCAAGACCGTTTTCATTTCTGATGACGGTGTCAAAGACCCCAGCTTCCTCAAGGTTGCTGGTAAGTCAGCAGAAGGAACCTTTATGACTGGTCCTCGTGATCTTTCTAACAACCCACTCAACGCTGCAGCCGTAGCACAGTACAAAGCCGAGTATGGCGGCGATCCAGGCGCCTTTTTCAAGAAGGATACTCCGCTGCTCTGGCATTGCTGACCGCTGTGGAAAAAGCAGGTAGCACCGACTATGATGCCGTGACTAAGGCTCTGCGTAGCGAATATGTCGAGACACCGGTTGGTAAGATTAAGTTTGATGCTAAGGGTGATGCCGAAGGTGTTGGCTTTTCAGTTTATACCGTTAAGGATGGTCAGTTCCTCGAGCTGATGTAATCTTCGATTAATGTTGGGAGCAGCACCTGAAACTTAGCTGCAACTTCAGGGGATTGGCTAAGTGCCAATCCCCTGAAGCTTTGTCAGGGGCAGTCCACTATCGCGTTGTTTTCTGTGAAATACGCTTAGGATTTGCTGCCTAATCTCTTTCCTGCTGGTTATATTTATGGATTGGTCTTATTTTCTTGAACTCTTTCTCGGTGGATTGACCCGGGGGAGTATCTACGCTCTGATTGCTCTGGGCTACACAATGGTTTACGGCATTATTCAGCTGATAAATTTTGCCCATGGTGAAATTTATATGATCGGTGCATTTGTTGCTCTGATTGTCGCTGGCATCTGTACCATATACGGGTTTGCTGGTATCTCTGTTCTGGTTTTGGCCGCGATTGCTGCAGTCATTTATGCCAGTGCTTACGGCTATACGCTCGAAAAAATTGCTTACCGTCCGCTGCGGGGAGCTCCACGACTTTCCCCTTTGATCAGTGCTATCGGCATGTCGATCTTTTTACAGAATTATGTTCTGTTGGCGCAGACTTCCGATTTTCTGCCGTTTCCAAACCTGATCCCCGATTTTGAGTTCATGGAGCCTGTCGCCCATATCGTTGGATCACCTGAACTGGTGATTTTGGTGACGACAATTGTGACTATGATCCTACTGACCCTGTTAATTAAAAAAACCAAGGTCGGCAAGGCGATGCGTGCGACCCAGCAGGATATGAGTATGGCCAGGTTGGTTGGTATTAATGTTGATCGTATTATTTCCATGACCTTTGTCATTGGTTCGGCCCTGGCAGCAATCGGTGGTGTCCTGGTTGCTTCCTATATCGGTCAGGTCAACTTTTATATTGGCTTTCTGGCTGGAGTTAAGGCTTTTACCGCTGCCGTTCTTGGTGGTATTGGCTCTATCCCTGGTGCGGTTCTTGGTGGATTGGTTCTCGGTTGGACAGAGAGTTTTACTGCAGGTTACATTTCCAGCGATTACGAAGACGTCTTTGCCTTCGGTTTACTGGTTTTAATTCTGATTCTGCGTCCGGCTGGAATTCTCGGCAAAGTGCGCAAGCAGAAGGTCTAGGAGGCAGATATGCTGAAAGATTTGAAACAATCACTGATTATCTCTGCCTGGTTTGTTTTCCTGACCTTCCCGCTTATGGCGGTGCGTGTCAACACAACGGAACAGCTTGTTGAATGGCGATTGATTAACATGCTCTATGTCGCTGTTGCCTCATTCGGCCTGTCTTATGTGTGGCGTTATATGCTTGCTCGCAAGCAGGCTAGAAAACAGGTTGATGACAATGGTAACGAGAAGCCGAGCAAAGCCTCTCTATTGATGGAAGACATGTCTTTCCGTTACAAGGCGATGGGCGTGTTGTTGGTCTTTGCTCTTGTCTTCCCTTTGGTCTTTGATACTTACCAGGTCAATATTATGAATCTGGCTCTGATTTATGTTGTTTTGGGCCTCGGGTTGAATATCTCGGTCGGCCTGGCCGGCTTGCTTGACCTCGGTTATATCGCATTTTTTGGTGTCGGTGCCTATTCTTACGGTTTGCTGAATCATTATTTTGATCTTGGTTTTTGGACGATTCTTCCTGTTGGCGGTATCTTGAGTTGCCTCTTCGGAGTGGTCCTAGGCTTTCCAATCCTTCGTCTGCGTGGTGACTATCTGGCGATTGTAACACTCGGTTTCGGGATGATCTTCCAGATAGTATTGCAGAACTGGAGTGACTTCACCATGGGGATGGCGGGGATCAGTAAAATTGCCGGTCCAGGACTTTTCGGTTTTGATATGAATATCACCGGCTCAATCACTTATATCTACTATATCATGATTGGGTTGGTCGTCTTTACCATTCTGATCACGATGCGCTTGCGCAACAGTCGCGTTGGACGTGCCTGGATTGCTTTGCGCGAAGACGAAATTGCCTGTGTGGCAATGGGAATCGACATGGCCAGAACTAAGCTCTCAGCTTATGCTCTGGGTGCTTTCTGGGCTGGAATGATTGGTGTTCTTTTCGCAGCAAAACAGGCGTATATCAATCCCGCAAGTTTCGGTTTTATGGAGTCTGCGATTGTTCTGTCGATTGTTGTTCTCGGTGGCATGGGGTCGATTCTCGGTGTTATCCTTGGAGCTTTTATTCTGATTTTAATGCCTGAGTATTTACGGGCTTTTTCTGAATACCGGATGCTCGTTTTCGGTGCGGCGATGGTGCTGATGATGATTTTCCGGCCTCAGGGGCTGATCAGCAATATCCGTCAGAAGTACGAATATAAAGGTAACGATTTGCAGGAAGAGATCGAAAATGGCTGAAAAACGTAAAATTTTGGAAGTAAAGGGATTGACGATGGACTTCGGCGGCCTACGTGCTGTCGATAGTGTCTCGCTGGTTGTTCATGAAGGTGAAATCGCTGCTCTGATCGGTCCAAATGGTGCGGGAAAGACAACCTTCTTCAACTGTGTCACAGGAATTTATACTCCGACTAAAGGGGATGTCCTGCTCCATAGCAAGACAGGCGAAACACGCCGTCTGAATGGTTTGAAGCCTAATCGCGTGACAGAGATGGGGCTGGCACGGACATTTCAAAATATCCGTCTGTTTTCAGATATGACAGTGTTGGAAAATGTGATGATTGGTCGACACTGCCGCACCAAATCTGGAATATTCCGTTCGATTATCCGTAACAAGAGTGTTCGTGAAGAAGAACAACAGATCGTCGAAACCAGTTATGCATTGTTGAAAAAAGTTGGTCTACAAGATTTGGCCAATGAATTTTCAAAAAATTTGCCCTACGGTGCGCAGCGCAGGCTTGAAATCGCACGTGCAATGGCGACTGATCCTGACTTGTTGTTGCTTGATGAACCCGCTGCAGGAATGAACCCACAAGAAACTGATGAATTGGATAAGCTGATCTGCAAAATCAGTCATGAAGACAGGATCGCTATTCTTCTCATCGAGCACGATATGAAGCTGGTTATGAATATTTCAGATCCTATTTATGTTATGGAATATGGTAAAAAAATTGCGGAAGGATCCCCTCAGGAAATTAAGGATAACCCAAAGGTTATCGAAGCTTATCTGGGTGAAGAGACAGAAGCCTGATCCTGTTCTGATCTATTAAGTCGCTGTATTTCAGCTTTTGACGAGTTAACGAGAAGACTATGCTTAAAATTCAGAATATTCAAACTTACTACGGCAATATTCAGGCATTGAAAGATGTCACCATAGAGATCAAAGAAGGAGAAATAGTGACTTTGATCGGTGCCAATGGTGCTGGAAAAACAACGACCTTGATGTCTATCTGTGGAATTACTCCACCACGATCAGGTCAGATTCTTCTGGATGGTGATTCTATTAATGGGATCAGCCCAGAAAAAATTGTTCAGCAGGGGATCATCCAGGTTCCAGAAGGACGACGCATTTTCCCGGATATGACTGTTTTTGAAAATCTTGAAATGGGAGCTTTTTTACGCAAAAATAAGCGCCTGATCCAACAGGATTTGAATTATGTCATGACTCTTTTTCCGATCCTTGAGAAGCGGAAAAATCAACTCGGTGGCACCTTGTCAGGCGGTGAACAGCAGATGCTGGCGATTTCTCGTGCGCTTATGGCTCGTCCTCGTGTTTTGCTTCTTGATGAACCTTCACTGGGCTTAGCTCCTCTGATTATCAAGCAGATTTTCGACATAATCAAGCAGATCAATAAAGAAAGTAATACGACGATTTTTCTGGTTGAACAGAATGCTAATCAGGCTCTCAAACTTGCTGATCGTGGCTATGTTATGGAAAATGGCCGAATTACCCTGGTTGATTCAGCAGATAACCTGCTGGCAAATGATGATGTTCGCAAGGCTTACTTGGGAATGTAACAAAAAGTTACAAAAGGGCGCCCTTGCAGGCGCCTTTTTATGTGAGATCATTGACTGAAATATCATTAAAATTTACCTAGCATGGGGGATTGGTAATTAAGCTCTTACTTTTCGCTTTTGAATCGGATGACATAGATGTTGAATCTTTTTTCTACAGTCACTAAAAAAGTTATCATCGGTTATTTGGTGATCGTAATTTTTTGTCTGCTTGCTGTAGGTTTCGCCCTGTCTCGATTACACCAGCAAACACGTCAGACTGAACAGTTAGTCAATGTTGAATTTCGATCTTTTGAGCTGGTTCGCGACCTTCAGCAGAACCTCTTAGCTCAAGAAAATATTGAAAAACAGTTACTGATTTTAAAAGATCCGGCACTGAGTCAATTACGCCTTAATCGCAATGGTGAATTTATCCGATTTGCCCTCGCGTTGAACAGACTTGCTGTCTCTGATGAGATTCGTACTCTCGTTAAATTAGTTGAAAGTTATCGTCAGGCTGATTCGCAGTTATCAGAAGCACTCTTTTTTGAAGATTGGGATCAGGCTCTTAAAATATCAAATGAGATTACTGTTCCTCTGCGTGTTCAGTTGTTAACATATCTGGCTGAGCTCAGGCAACAGCAGCAGCAGACGATCAATGCTGACCTTGCCAGGTTGTCCCAACACACCGGTGACGCGTTTCAGATGACTGCATTGTTGACTTTGATCGGCATTTGCTTATCTGCTCCAGTTTCTGTCACGGTAATTCTGAGTATCCACCGCTCTGTTCGAGCTTTAAAAGAAGCAACACAAAATATTTCTGCAGGTCGTTTTGAGCACCGACCTGATTTAAGTGGGAGTGACGAGTTTTCTCAATTAGCGCATGATTTTTCTCGTATGGGAGAAAAACTACGAGAACTTGAACAATTACGTCTTGATGCCAACCCTTTGACTCAATTGCCTGGAAACCTGGCCATCGACCGTGAAATTGATACGAGAATAAAAAAAGCTGAAACATTCTCGCATCTTTATCTCGATCTGGACAATTTCAAAGCATATAGTGATCGCTACGGATACAAGGCTGGCAGTGATGTCTTGGCGAGTGTTGGTGAGTTGATCCAACGAGTCGTTGTTGAACATGGAACTCCGGAGGATTTAATCGGGCACATTGGTGGGGATGACTATGTGGTCGTAACAACACTGGATCTTGGAGAATTGTTAGCGCAAAAAGTCATTGATGCGTTTGAGGACATCGTTCCAACATTTTATAATGATCAAGACCGTAAGGCCGCTTCTTTTGTCGGTAAAGACCGCTATGGAGTTTCTCGTACCTTTCCACTGATGACGATCTCAATTGCAGTGATTCCGTCAGATCATTATGACTATCCTTCACGTTTGGCGATTAGTCAGGATTGTGCACGTCTAAAGGAATATCTGAAGATTCAAAATGGGAGTAATTATATGATGGAAAGACGTCGATAGTGTTTAAATCTGCGATTATTATACTTGCGGTGTCTCTGTTAACCGCATGCTCACAATTTATACCTCAGCTTCAGGAACAGATTGCACCAAAGGATCAGCGGGCTTTTAGCCGTGCTATCGACTCTTTTCGTGCCACTCATCGCGTTGCTTTGCTCAAGAAATTTATAGTCGATTTTCCTGATAGCGAATGGGGACCACGAGCCAATACGATCATTCTTCAGAGTTCAGATCTGAACCAGTGCAAACAGCAGATTAAAAAGAACAGGGCCCTGATTGATCAGCAAGAGATTGATTTAGATGTCCGAACAAAGAAAAATCAACAATTGGTTGATGATATGGCAGTGTTGAAAAATCTCAACCAACAACTGACCGAACAGATAACTCAGTTGAAGGGGCTTTTGATTCAACTGGAACAAAGACCACAGTAAACACAGTGACAATATAGAGGTTGTTTTGATTATCGCAGGATTCGTTGTGACATTTATGCTTGGAGTGGTGAACTTTTATTATTCTGTCCAGGTTTTGAGGCGTGTTTCTGAAAACGACAATAAGATGAATTTTTTTGAATTGCGTTGGCAGGTGCATAAACAGATGAAGAAATATTGTCAGTTAACCAGAGATGAGACAGGGCGCATCGGAGCTGATTTTTACGGATACTGGCTGAGCCTGATTTTAATGCTGGTTGCTATTTTCTGGTTAATAACGATGCTTAGTCAGAGCGTCGCACCTCATTCGTAGCCTTCCCTGAACTATGATGCAAAAACATTTTCACGGCCTTCTCGTTCTCTATATTGCAGTCTTTTTGCTCTCTCTGAATGGTCTGTTCGCAAAACTTATCCCTCTTGATGCCCTCTCTATAACTCAATTGCGAAGTGTTATCGCTGTATTTGGATTTTTGGCGTTTGGACTTGTGCGTAAGCGTAAATTGAGAGTTAAAAATCTAAAGCAGCAGTTCGGTGTCGCCTTTCTGGGGCTTCTTCTCGGTCTTCATTGGATAACTTTCTTTCATGCCATGCAGGTTTCGACTGTTGCTATTGGGATGTTGTCATTGTTTAGCTTTCCGATAATGACGATTCTGCTTGAACCTTTATTTAACAAAAAACGCTTGTACATGAGTGATGTTCTTGCAGGTTTTGCTGTGCTCTCAGGAATTGCGATTATGGTGAGTCAGGATCTTTGTGATATTGGAGGATCCGTGGTTCAGGGTGTCTTTTGGGGGGGTCTGTCTGCGCTGCTATTTTCATTGCGTAATTTGATTCAAAAATATCATTTTAGTTCTATATCGAGTGACAGTTTGATGTTTCATCAGGTCTTAACGATAGTATTGATGCTTGCTCCTTTTATCGATATCCCAAAGATTTCAGGACTGAACCCTAGTAACTTAGGATCGCTATTATTGCTTGGTATTTTCAGTACTGCAACGGCACATACTCTTTTGAGTTATAGTTTGAAACAGTTGGCAGCTAAATCTGTCGCATTGATTAGCTGTCTACAGCCTCTGCTTGCCGCTATCCTCGCTTGGTTTGTCCTTTCAGAAATGCCTCAAATGTCTGTTGTCATCGGTGGAGCAATGATCCTTTCTGTTGCCATGTATGAATCGGTTAAGAAAAAAAGTTAATGTCCCGTATGGTTTATTACACGGGACATGATGGCTAGAGTTTTGCCCGTTCGTATTGTACAGGCCAGGGGAGCTTTCCATTCAATTTTTGTGCTGCAAGAAGTGGCCAACATGGATTTCGTAATAATTCGCGGCCCAGTAACACTGCGTCAGCAAGACCTGTTGCAACAATCTGCTCGGCTTGTTCTGCTTGAGTGATTAACCCGACTGTGCCAGTCATTATCCCTGCATGTTTTATGATCCTTGTCGCAAAGGGGACTTGAAAACCTGGACCAACAGGAATAACTGCGTCTGGGACTAATCCTCCACTGGAGCAATCGATAAAATCAATCCCGATCTCTTTTAACTTGTGACAGAATATGACTGACTGTTCAAGGTCCCATCCGCCATCGACCCAATCTGTCGCTGAAATACGAACAAAAACAGGAAAATCATCTGGCCAGACATGTCTAACTGCGCGAGCAATCTGGAGTGGAAACTTCATCCTGTTTTCCAATGTTCCTCCATATTGATCAGAGCGTTTGTTGCTCAGAGGGGACAGAAACTGGTGAAGCAAATAACCGTGGGCCGCATGGACTTCTGCCACTTGAAAACCAGCTTGTATTGATCTCTTGGCTGCTGTAATAAAATCGTCCTCGATCGATTTTAATTCTTCTTCAGTGAGCTCAGCAGGGACTTGGAATTGATTACCGAATGGAATTGGACTGGGGGCACATGGTTGCCAACCACGATGGTTGGGATCCAGGGATTTACCGCCTAACCAAGGTGCTTCTACTGAAGCTTTACGTCCCGCATGAGCGAGTTGAATGCCCGCGATACTGCCCTGAGTTTTGATGAAGCTGACAATATCCTTGAAAGCATTCATTTGTTCGTCGTTCCATATGCCAAGGTCATCTGGAGTAATCCTGCCTTGAGAATTAACAGCACAGGCTTCTGTAAAGGTTAAGCCAACGCCGCCTGCGGCTCGTGCTCCTAAATGAGTGAAGTGCCAGTTGTTGGGGTGACCATTGGGACTGGAATACTGGCACATGGGAGAGAGGAAAATTCTATTTGGAATGGTTAGATTTCGAATTTTAAGAGCAGAAAAGAGGTGACTCATGGGGCTTCCTTGTCGTTTATCGATCTGTCGATGACTGGTAACGGTGGGTTATAGAAAAGTTATGATAGCATTCTTCAAATCATGACCCAATTAAAAGATGATTGTTTTGAATGACTGATCATATTCCTGTTCTCATTTCTTTGTCTCCATCCAATTTTGAGGTATATTACTCATGGATCCCGGTACTGTTTATGGTGCCGGGTTTTCGGTGTTTACTGACAGACAAATAAAGGTTTTCTGATGTTAAATATTGATAAATTTATCGCTCCATCCAATCTGGAAGAGGCTTATCAGATTCTCCAGTCTCGAGAGGATGCTGTCTTGCTTGGTGGCTGTGGTTATCTTCGCTTGGCTGACAGAAAGATTGGTACTGCCATCGATCTGGCAGGTTTAGATCTTGATTATATCCATGAATCAGAAGGTGACATTTCCTTCGGTGCCATGACTTCGTTACGAACAATTGAAACTAATCCCCTCAGCTGTTCTTTAGGGACTGGTGTGTTATCCGCGGCAGTTAGAGACATTGTTGGTGTTCAGTTGCGGCAAGCTGCAACGATTGGTGGTTCTGTTGCTGGGCGCTATCCCTTTTCTGATCCTGTTGCGGCATTGCTTGCTTTGGATGCCCGACTTGTTTTTCACGCAAAGGGAACCATGCGTTTAGAGGATTATCTGGCCGCTAAACCATTGCGCGATATTCTGATAGAAATCATTGTTCCCAACAATAATTGTCTGGCGGCTTTTTGTAGCTTACGCAAAGCAAAGACCGATTACTCAGTGTTAAATGTTGCTGTCGCTAAAAATGATAATGATTTCAGGATTGTTGTCGGGAGTCGGCCAGCAAGAGCTGTCAGGGTTAATGTCGCTGAAGAATATTTGGCCCAGCGTGGTTTGAATGACCAAACATTGTCAGAGGTAGGTTCCCTGGTTTCAGCAAATTTGATCTTTGGATCGAACCCACGTGGAAGTTCCGAATATCGTAAAGCAATCTGTCCAGTTTTGGTTCAACGGGCACTCGCAGAGGTGATGCATGCAGTTTGAAGTTGACATTAATAGCCGTCCAGTCGTTATCAATTTTGATGCTGGTGAGTTTCTTGTTGAGACACTGCGTCGTTATGGTTATTTAAGTGTGAAGCGCGGTTGCGAGACAGGTTCTTGTGGTCTCTGTACTGTCTGGTTAAATGATGCTCCGGTTTTGTCTTGCGCAACTCTGACAGCGCGGGTCGAAGGTCAGTCGATTACAACGCTGGAAGGTTTACAGGATGACGCTGAGACTTTTGCACATTTTATGGTTGCTGAAGGGGCAGAACAATGTGGTTTTTGTGCCCCTGGTTTTACCATGACAGTTTTGGCTATGAAACGTGAATTAGAAAATCCGACTGAAGAAGAGATCAACCACTATCTGGCAGGAAATCTTTGTCGTTGTTCTGGTTACAAAGGGCAGATGCGAGCAATCAAGAAATTTATGGGGATTGAATAATGAATATGATAGGACAGGAAATTCCCAAAATTGATGGTGTCGCCTTGGTTAAAGGGGCCCCCGCTTACACCAGCGATCTGGATATTAATAACAATGCCCTGATCGTTAAAATTTTACGTAGCCCCCACGCTCTGCATTAATCAGCCGAATCGATGTCAAAGATGCAGAGGCGATCCCTGGTGTCGAATGTGTTTTGACCTACAAGGATGTTCCTCAAACGCGGTTTACTCTGGCGGGGCAATCTTACCCGGAACCTTCCCCCTATGATCGTCGCATCCTTGACCAGCAATTACGTTATGTCGGGGATGAGGTGGCCATTGTTGCCGCAGCCGATGAAAAAACTGCCCTTGAAGCGCTCAAAGCCATTGATGTCGAATATGAAGTTCAGACAGCTGTCCTGGATTTACCTACAGCGGTCGATCATGCTCACGTTGTTCATGGTGAGCAGCCGTATACCAACTTTGATGTTGGTAACGACAGTTCTCGAAATATCGCTGCCAGTCACTGTCTCGAAGAAGGGGACGTGGATGGAGCCTTTGGTGCTTGCGATGTCGTGGTTGAGCAAACCTACAATACCCAGGCACAAGCTCATGCCATGATGGAAACTTACCGGACGACGACCTGTTTCGATGTTAATGGCCGTTTGCAGGTGATGTCTTCAACCCAGGTTCCCTTCCACGTACGTCGACATCTGTCCCGTATTCTGGACATCCCACGGAGTCGGATTAAAATCCTCAAGCCACGATTGGGAGGTGGTTTTGGTGGAAAACAGACGGCATCGGTTGAAATGTTTCCAGCTATTGTAACGTTGAAAACAGGAAAGGCCGCCAGACTTGTCTACTCACGCAAAGAAACTTTCAGTTGTACAACGACGCGCCACGCTATGCAGCTCAAAGTGCGTCTGGGGGCGGACAAAGAGGGAAACATCAAGGTTGTTGATATTCATGCTCTGTCCGATACTGGTGCTTATGGGGAGCATGCTCCGACAGTCTTCTGGGTTGTGGGACTGAAGACCTTACCGCTCTATTTCAAGGCAGAAGCCTTTCGTTACCATGGGCATGCGGTTTATACCAATAAAACCCCTGGTGGCGCTCTGCGTGGCTATGGCGCGACACAAGGGACTTTTGCCCTCGAATCAGCGGTCAATGAATTAGCGGAAAAGCTGGGGATGGATCCTCTCGAACTACGTCAAAAAAATCTGATTGGTGAAGGAGACGTGCATCCTGTTCTTTGTGGTTCAACTCCGGATCAGCCAGCAACACTTCGAAGCAGTGCCTTGGACCGGTGTATTGTAAAAGGACGAGAGCTGATCGGCTGGGATAAAAACTATCCATCGATTCAGCTGAGTGAAAATATCGTTCGTGGTTACGGTATGGCAGTGACCATGCAAGGTTCGGGAATCAGTGGGATTGATACTGCTTCTGTTTTGATCAAGTTGAATGAGGATGGTTTCTTCACGATTTCTCATTCCGCTTCAGACATGGGGCAGGGCTCAGATACAATGCTGAACCAGATTGCTGCCGATATCTTGGAAGTCAATATGGATCAGATTGTCGTCAACAGTTTTGATTTGGATACCGTTCCCTATGATCCCGGTGCCTATGCTTCGAGCGGAGCTTATGTGACAGGGAATGCGGCGATACGAGCGGCTGAAGATATGCGTGGACAGATGCTTGAAAGTGCGGCACGTTTTCTGGGGGTCGAAAAGGACGCTGTTGAATATAATACGGGCATTTTTAGCTCTGCCGAAGGCAAAGAACTCACATTGTCCGATTTAGCTCAGACCCTCTGCTCTTTCACCGGTCAGGATCAGCTCATTGCCAAAGGGACCTTCGGCGGAGATACTTCACCTCCGCCATTTATAGCTGGGTTTGCTGCTGTTGATGTCGATCTCCAGACGGGAGAATGCAAGGTTGCTGATTATGCTGCTGTGGTTGATTGTGGAACAGTGATCAATCGTAACCTGGCACGTATTCAGGTCGAAGGTGGTATCGTTATGGGGATCGGGCTCGGCTTGTATGAAGAAGTCAATTACAGTGCCAAGGGAGCTTTGACCACCAATTCATTTATGCAATACCGGATTCCAGTGCGCGAAGATATCGGCAATCTTCAGGTCGCTTTTGAAGAAAGCCATGAACCAACCGGTCCCTATGGTGCGAAATCGGTTGGCGAGGTGGTGTGCAATACGCCCGCTCCAGCGATCACACAGGCGATTTATAATGCGACAGGATTTCGTTGTCGTGATTTGCCTGCCACAGCGGAAAAAGTACTGTTGGGGATGCTGAATAAAAACAATGACCTGTGAAATGAATGATTTATTCCTACAGGCCTTGCAAATCAAGCAGGGAGATATCGTCTGCCTTGTCGGTGCAGGTGGAAAGACATCGTTGATGTTCCAATTGGCTAAAGAAGCCAAAGATGTCGGAATGAAAGTTTTGGTAACAACCAGTACGAGGATTTTTATTCCAGAAGCCAACCAATATAATGCCATCGATCTAAGCGGTAGAGGATTCTCTTCTGCTCAGATCGATGCGCGGGGATCTATATTGCTGGCATTCCTGCGCCTGAACCGGAGAAAATCTGCGGTTTGAGCAATGTTCAAATCGGTGCCTGCAAGGGGCGATTTGATCTTATCCTCATTGAAGCGGATGGATCCGCCAGGAAACCACTGAAGGGGTGGAAAGATACCGAACCTGTTATATATCCTCAGGCAACAAAAACAATTGGTGTGCTCGATATCCAGGCAATCGGACAGGCGATGACTCCCGAGCTCATTCATCGGCTCGATATCTTTCTTGAACTGGTTGGTGCTAGGGCAGGGGATCAGGTGGCATTGAATCATCTAGAAGCGATGGTGATGCACGGGAAAGGGCTTTTTGCGAAGGCTCAAGGGAATAACCAATTGTTTATCAATAAGGTTGAAACGAGCTCACATCAAAGTGACGCTCAATGTTTGCAACAACGACTTAAGGGCATTCACGTTGTTGCTGGAAGTATCCGTCAGGGAATTATTCATGAGTAAAAGCAGTGTCGATACGGGGACCGACCTGGTTGTTGTCCGTGGTGGTGGAGATATTGCCAGTGGTACGATAGCCCGTCTGTCTCGCTGTGGCTTTAATGTTCTCGTATTGGAGACAGAGCAACCAACTGCGATCAGAAGGTCGGTCTCTTTTTCGGACGCTGTGTTCGATGGGAAAAAAACTGTAGAAGGAGTGACTGCAGAGAAAATTGGTTCCTTTCTGGAATGCTCCGCAGTCTGGGGTCGGGGGAACATCCCGATTCTGATCGATCCTCAGTGCTCAGTCCTTGATGAGTTAACACCTGTGGTTTTGATTGATGCCATCCTGGCAAAAAGAAATTGTGGAATAACAAAGGATATGGCCGAGTTGACGATCGGCCTGGGCCCGGGGTTTGTTGCTGGTGAGGATGTGGATATTGTCATCGAGACTTCTCGTGGACATGATCTGGGGCGTATTATTACCCGTGGGCCAGCCAGCGCGAATACTGGAATACCTGGTGTGATTGCGGGTGTTTCTAAAGAACGGGTTATTCATGCTCCCTGTACAGGAGTTCTTTCCATTGTTAAAGATATCGGGGCACGGGTAGAAAAGGGTGAGACGATAGCTCAAGTGGATGGAACCGCAGTGACAGCTACGATTAGTGGCCTTGTGCGGGGGATGATTCGTGATCAGTTCTCAGTCACCAAAGGACTGAAGATCGCGGATATCGATCCACGTACAAAAGAATATGAAAATTGCTTTACGATCTCTGATAAGGCTCGCTGTGTCAGCGGTGGAGCCTTGGAGGCGATTCTCTCAGCACGAATCGTTGATGTTTAAGTTCGAGAAAATCCACGATCTCTCTCCTCCATCATCAGCGAAGTCTGTCACAATGGAGGAAGTGCATTTGGCAGCATCACTCTTGATCACTTAAGTATAAATAAACATCCAATCCTCTTATTGTGTTGAGAGAATGCTCTTTACGCATTTTTCTACCATAAAATCATCCAACGGTTCATTGACGGAAAAATGACCTAAGTCTACATAATTAATAAAAGATCTCGAAGGTCAGGGCTTATTGTGGAAGGAGAGTCATGATGATTTCACGCTATGGCAATGAAGGTGAAGAAAGGAACAGAATGCAATAGCCTATCGCCCTGGCCCTGATAACCATTTCTCTGGTATGTTTAGACGTTGTCAGTCATATTTTTGTTGTCTTGATTGAAACTTAAGCGACTTGCATTCAGTTGGGGAATCTGCTAAAACCCGCTCTCTTTTCTTTCGTATATATATATCGAGAACAGTCACTTTGAGTAATGGCGGTCACAGCACCCCGCCTTAACAAAACTGGAGGTATTTTTGAACGAGTTTCTCTGGGCAGCCATGTTGGTTGTCAACTTTGTCCTTATCATCATCGCTTATCGTCTCTTCGGTCGTATCGGTCTTTATTGCTGGGTTCCCATCGCTGCCATTGTTGCTAATGTTCAGGTTGTCAAACTGGTTGAATTTTTTGGAATTACGGCGACCCTTGGTAATATTGTTTATGCGTCTTCTTTTCTGGTCACTGATATTCTTTCTGAAATTTATGGCAAAAAGGAAGCAAAACGGGCGGTTTATATCGGATTATTCTCTTTGGTGACAATGACTGTACTGATGAATTTAGCACTGAATTTTGTTCCTGCAGGGGATGATTTTGCTCAAGAGAGTTTGGCGACTATTTTCGGCTTTATGCCAAGGATTGCTGGAGCCAGTCTTCTGGCTTACTTCCTGTCTCAAACCCATGATGTGTGGGCCTATGATTTTTGGCGTAATCGGTTCCCATCTCTTCGTCTTTTATGGCTGAGGAATAACGCATCCACAATGGTCAGTCAGTTTATCGATTCGACCGTATTTACACTCCTGGCTTTCTGGGGTGTTTTTCCTATGGTGGCTTTGGTGGAGATTTTCTGGACAACTTATCTGCTTAAGTGGGTTGTTGGAGCCGCAGACACCCCATTTATCTATATTGCCCGGTATTGGTACGACAGGGGCAAAATTTCTGATTCATAGAGTGTTCTGCCGAATTAATTAGACTGATAGCGTATATATCTTTGCCTGGGGCTGCATATTTCGGCCTCTATGGTTCCGCCTCTGGTGCGACGAGAATAAAAGCTTCTGCAACGTCTTTGTCGACACTACGAGGACGACCCGTTTCGGTACAGACGTAAACCCAGTCGGTTTCGGCTCGGGCCAAGACAGTATTGTTTTTCGTATTGATAAAGCAGTAGCGGCGCAGCGACCGGGTTCGTTTCATCGTGCTAACCCAGGTTTTAATCACAATTTTATCACCGGCAAAGGCTGGTCGCAGATATTCAATTTTGTGGCTGCGGATGAACCAACTGCTATTGAGTTTCCTGTAGACTTCACGCGTACATCCTTGAGCGTCGGAATGTAAGGTGGCGACATCTTGCATCCATTGGATATAGGCTACGTTGTTGACGTGTTCATTTTCATCATTGACTTCCGCTGGAATGGTGAGGTGGTATTCGTAGACGGCCGGCATTGCTTTTCTCCACTCTATTTATGGCAGGTAGTCCTCACGCACTGGCGAGAACACTTCAATAGCGACTGAGTCTTCCTCTATTTCTGCTTGATGTCTCATCCCTCCCTGGATAGACCAACTGTCGCCCGGTTCAACCGAATAGGTCTGTTCGCCAATGGTTAATTTTATTTTCCCACTGATCAAATAGCCCGTTTGCTCGTGAGGGTGGCTGTGCTCAGGCAGTAACGCTCCTTTTTGCATACGGAATTCGCTCATCAGGGTTTTGTCACCATAGGAAAGTGTTTTCATTTGTATTTTTTCAATAGCTGGTATGTAACCTTCTGTCGACTTTTTTAAAAACATAGGGGCTCCTTGAGGTTGACTCCATGAATGATTAAAACGGAGAGTCTCATTTGTCCAGTAAAATCAGTGATTTCTTTTCTGAATATCTTTGGTCTCTAATTTCAAGCAAATTTATTCTGTTATATATGTCGTTGATTTGTCGAGGCTTTTATTCCTTGTGAAAAGAGATTTATTCAGTATATCCTTAACAATATTGAATAAATATAGGAGCTATTATGTTGAAACAAAATCGCATTTATATTAATGGCAAATGGCAGGATTCGAGTGGGACTGAACGAATCCAAGTGATAAATCCTGCAACTGAAGCTGTGGTTGGTGAAGTCACTGCAGGGACAGCAGAAGATATTGATCTTGCTGTTGCTGCCGCTCGTGCCGCTCTTCCCAGTTGGTCGACCACCAGTCCAGAGGTCAGGGCTGGATATATGCGTCAGATTCATCAGGAACTGGTTGCCAGGGCCCCTGAGCTGGCCGAATTAATTACCAATGAATTAGGCATGCCATTTAAATTGAGCCAGCGTATTCAGGCCGGACTTCCTGCTTTTGTTCTGAATAGTTATGTTGAACTTCTGGAGACTTTTGAATTTTCAGAGAAAATCGGTCATTCACTGGTTATTAAGGATCCGATCGGTGTTGTGGCTGCCATCACACCGTGGAACTATCCGCTCCATCAACTGATGATCAAGGTTGCCGCTGCTTTGGCCGCAGGTTGTACGCTTGTTGCCAAACCGAGTGAAATAACGCCTTTAAATGCATTTGTCCTTGCCGATATCATCGATTCGTGCGGGTTGCCTCCGGGAGTGTTTAATCTGGTCTCAGGCTATGGTCCTGTCGTTGGTGAAGCTCTGGCTATCCACCCCGATGTTGATATGGTCTCTTTTACTGGATCAACCAGGGCGGGGAAGCGGGTTTCTGTTCTTGCGGCAGAATCGGTAAAACGTGTTGCGTTGGAACTGGGTGGGAAATCGGCGGCTATTCTCCTGGATGATGCCCCTCTTGAAACTGCAATCAAGGCGACAGTGAATAATTGCTTTATCAATTCGGGTCAGACATGCAGTGCTCATACTCGCATGCTGGTGCCTGAAGAACTTTATGATGAAGCCTCTCAGTTGGCGGTTCAAATTGCAGCCAAGTTTGCACCGGGAAGTCCGCATGATATTAAAACCAGAATTGGTCCATTGGTTTCAGCACAACAGAGAGACCGGGTCGTCGAATATATCAGGACAGGAATCAATGAGGGAGCAGAGCTTCTCCTCGGCGGAGAAGAGTCTCCGGAAGGGTTACCTCTGGGTTTTTATGTCCAGCCAACCGTTTTTGGAAAAGTCTCTTCCGATATGACGATTGCCCGTGAAGAAATTTTTGGACCAGTTCTCTGTATCATGCCATATCGAGATGAAGAGGATGCCATTAGAATTGCTAACGACAGTATCTATGGTCTTGCTGGTGGTGTCTGGTCTGAAAACTCCGATCGGGCTGAACGTGTTGCGCGAAGATTGCAGACGGGACAGGTTGATATTAATGGTGGTCGTTTCAATCTACTGGCACCTTTTGGTGGCTACAAGCAATCGGGGAATGGGCGTGAACTTGGTACGTACGGGTTAGAGGAGTTTTTGCAGGTTAAATCATTGCAATATTAATTGAATGTGACCAAGCGGGGAGCTGTGCTCCCCGCATAATTAGCTGAGGCCAACTTGATCTCTTCAGGTGAGCACAGGACCAGTTTCTGATTGGACGTGAGCTAAATCCCACTGTTCATTTGAGACACCTGTTCATTCAGTGTCCAGAAATCGTAGAGATATCCCAATCCGAAAATTCCACCAGAAATCAGATAAATCAATCCACTGATCCACTTCCCCATGAACAGGCGATGAACACCGAATAAGCCGAGGAAGGTGAGGAGTATCCAACAGAGAGTGTAGTCATAGGGACCGGCGGTAAAACGCATATCTGCCTGTCTATCCATCGATGGGATGAGGAACAGATCAATGATCCAACCGATTCCCAGGAGGCCTAGGGTCAGGAAGTAGATCGTTCCTGAAATTGGCTTACCATAGTAAAAACGGTGAGATCCGGTAAAGCCAAAGATCCATAAGATGTAGCCAACCGATTTTAGATGGGTATCGTTCTGATAGTTCATTTTTCTCTCCAAATTATTCAGGTTCAATCCCGAGTGTGACCAGGAAGCGCGAGACCATATTGTAGGCTGCAATAATGCTGATGAGCTCTACTAATTGCTGGTGATCCTTAAGGTTATTTTTAATCTGTTGCATTGTTGTCTCACTGACTTTGATTGTTCGCGTCATCTCGACAGTTAAAGCGATAACAGCCAATTCTTGTTCTGTAAATTCGGTGCTGACAGAATCTGTTGAATTGATCGCACGTAATGCCGTCAGTTTCTGTTCACTTCCACCCGCTTTGAGGAATTCTGGAGCATGTTGGATAAATTCATATTCCGCATCATTGAGAACTGCTACCGCGCATATCGCAAGCTCACGCAAAAGGGCAGGAACAGAAAGGGCGTTCCTGACACACCCCATAAAAATATTCCAGGCTTCTGCAAATGCGGGGCTGTGCAGTAGCATCCGATCAAGATTGAGGAGCTCTCCGTTACGGCGTGATCGGATAGAATCGACAAGCTCTTTGGGATGTTGAATGTCTGTTGGTTTATAGGGGATGACAGGCATAGGTTCTCCCTCCTCTCTGCGGGTTACTGACTTTTTGGTGTCAAGTGAGTGTTCAATTGTGATGGGTCAATCCCGACCGAAGCCCCTGCTTCCAACAGCTCTTGCCAAGTAGCTGAATCAATGGGGATTCCATTTACTTTACGCTGTTGTTCACTGCGTCGTTCTGGATCCCCTGCCAACATTGGAGCTTCTGCTGCATCCGTTGCGGGGGGAGATTCCAGCGCATAGGCTTTTAAGGCGTCAATTTCATGATTCAACCAGTCCCTGTTGATCAGTCTTTCTGGATCAATCAGAATCGTTAACATATTGTTGACAATACCCCCATGGCGTGGGTGTTCGGGTTGGATTGTTCCACCTCCCGTTAAAGCCCCCGCGAGAAGTTCACAAAAGAATGCAATACCAGCTCCTTTATAGTCCCCAAATGGTTTGATGGCTCCCTGAGGTGAGTCGAACAGAACCTGTGGATTTGTGGTCGGAGAACCATCACTGTCGAGGAGAGTGTTTTCTTCAACCGCTTTCCCCTCGTTCATGGCGACCCTGGCTTTGCCAAGGGCAATTTTACTGGTGGCCATGTCGAGTAATATTTCAGGATTGTTGTTTGTTCCCGGCATGGCAAAACAGATGGGATTCGTCAGGAGTCTGGCGTCTGCACCATTATGAACTGTGACCACAGGAGGGTGGTCTGTAACGTTGACAAACTGAAGTGAAATGAATCCAGCTTCTATCGCTTGCTCTCCATAACTTCCAACTCTGCCGATATGGTGAGCATTGCGCAACCCCATTAACACCAACCCTGTTTCTCTGCAGCGATCAATGGCTTGTGTCATCGCTTCGCGAGCGACACGTTGGCCAAACCCACGTTGACCATCGAAGACCATTATTGAACCATTGTCGTTGATTCTTTTCGCGGATGTACCGATTTTGAGTAGATCTTGACGAATTGATCGTAGATAAGTCGGGATCATTCCGACTCCATGGCTGTCGTGACCGGTGAGGTTTGCTCGAACTAAGTGGTTTGCAACAATATGAGCTTCATCAGAGTCACATCCAGCCGAAGTTAGAATTTTTATAATAACATGATGGAGCTCTGTCGCTTCTATCAGCATGGTTGTCCTGTCTTTTGGCGATTTGTATTGATTGATCAAAAAAGGTTACGTTATTGATGGCTTAACTGCAAGATCTATAGGCCTGAAAATTGAATATAGATACATATCTGTTAATCTGTAGAGTAGGACTCATTATCAGTCATGTTTTGCAGCGCTTGATTTATGGGACTGCTTCTGGGAGGGGACGCTTGATGGCGGACGTTAATGGATTTAAAACTTCAGGAGATAATCGACCTAGCTGATCTGAAGGCCTTGATGCACTTCTTTTATGAGGCTGCAGGTATTCCGGTTGGTGTGTTGGATGAGAATCAAAACTGGCTGGTTTCGATTGGGTGGCAAAAAATATGTATCGATTTCCATCGCGCCTTCCCAATGAGTCGCAACAGCTGCCTTAGCAGTGAAGCAAGGGTACAACAATATCTTAAGGACAAGGAATATTTTGCCTATACCTGTCCTTGTGGCTTGGAAGAAGTCACAATTCCAATCCTTCTGAATGATAAACCTATCGGTTATTTCTTTTTGGGACAGTTTTTAAATAAACCTGCCGATCAGGATTATTTTCGCCGTCAAGCTATCGCTAACGGGTTTGATATTAATCGATATCTTGACGCTCTTGAATCTGTCCCGATTGTTTCTAGGGATCGTATTGATCATTTGATGGGTTTTTTATCCGTTTCTTTAACCTTTTAACAAGGATTGGAGCAGAAAATCTGCAAAGGCGTATAGCCGAAGAGGAAAGCCAAAAGGCGAAAGAGCAGCTCGAATCACGTGTTGAAGAAAGGACCCGTGAACTGAATAAGGCGTTGCTTGAAGTGAGCGATCTCGCCGCACAGTTGAATGAAAGCCTGCTGGAGGTGGAACATTTAGCAGTGACTGATCGATTAACCGAGACCTATAATCGTCGTAAATTTGATGAGATGGTGGTTTATGAACATCAGCGTGCAGAACATGGTCATGCCCCATTTTCTTTGATTATGTTTGATATTGACCACTTTAAACTGGTAAACGATCAATATGGGCATAGTGTTGGAGATGAAGTTCTGCGGCAGCTTGTTCGTCTGGTTAAAAGTTTAATTCGTCAAAGTGATCTTCTCATTCGTTGGGGAGGGGAGGAATTTCTCATACTGCTTCCAGCAACAGAAGAGCAAGAGGCTGGATCTTTTGCTGAACGGATTCGGTCTACTGTTGAAAATGAAATATTCGGTTCGGTTGAAAATCTGACAATTAGTCTCGGCGTGGCTCAGTTACGGGAAAATGATACGACCGATTCTGTTCTCAAGCGCGTGGACAATGCTCTTTATCAGGCCAAGGATGGGGGGCGCAATAAGGTGGTGATTCATTCTGAAATGAATTGATTTCAATGTGTGCAGAATGAATAGTCCATTGTTGCAATCTAACTTATCAAAAAAGCCCTCAGATCTTCTATCTGAGGGCTTTTGCATCTCTATTCTGTTGGTGGTGTCGCTTTGAACGGCACCAGCAAAATCTGGATACGTCGATTTTGGGCACGTCCTTCTTGTGTCTTGTTCAATGCCACCGGCTGATATTCACTGTAACCTGCAGCGACAAGACGTTCACCCGGTAAGCCGACTTTATCCTGTAAAAAGTGAACAACACTAGTAGAGCGTGCGGTAGACAGTTCCCAGTTGGTCGGGTAACGTTCCTTCAGGCGACTGCTGATCTGGACGTTGTCTGTGTGGCCTTCAATCTGAAGAGCTTTGTCGGGGAACTTATTGAGGACGTCACCCAGACTTTTAAGCACTTTCTGACCTTCTTTTTTAATGATTGTTTTACCAGAGTCAAAGAGGATATTGTTGAGAAGACTCACCGACAGTTTCCCTTCGAGGTTGGAAATAGTTAATTCCCCACGTTCGATTTCACTCTCCAGAGCTCCAACTAATTGATCGTAGGTGTTTTTTACTTTCGCCAAGCGTGCTTCCCGGGCAATCTTCTCTTTTTCAAGAGCCATATCACGTTCTTTAATTGTGGCCATAAGCTCTTCAATTGTAGTGAGAAGCTGGTCATTTGTCTGTTGCATGTCTGCCAACTGATCTTGCATTGACCCTATTTGCTGTTGATGTAACGTGAGGTTTCCTTCTTGTCTTTCCTGGTTAGCGTAGGCTGCAAGAAGATCTCGTTGCAATTTTGAATTTTGTTGTAAAACCTCAACCAGACGAGCATTTAACGTTGAAAGATCGTTTTGAAGTTTGCTCTTCTCATTCCGAAGACTGTCGATTGTGGAGTTGAGTTCGACAACGTCGCGGGACAAAAGATCGGCTTCGTTGACTTTCTGTTGGAATGTGTTTTTACTGACACAAGCCCCGAAAAAAAGGGGAAGTGTGACCAATAATAAAACCAGGCCTCTTTTCATTTGAGACTCCTTTGCGAAAATTGCTTTGTTTTCCTATCTGATAAACCCTCATTTTTATCACAAGTTACGGAAATGTAAAGGGGATTTCGATAAAAGTGTCAGGTGTTTTCAGTTGCGGGGCTGGTTGTCAATATGCTATAGGTAAACAACTTTTTTTAATCGGTTAACAAGGCTTTTTAAACATAAAGACAGGTTGAAAATGCAGTTTGAAATTGAACGGATAATTCGCACAGCACTTGAAGAAGATATTGGACTCGGTGATGTAACAACTGATGTTACCGTTGCTGCTGATTCTGTTGCACATGCAGAATTGGTTGCCAAGGAAGATTTTGTCCTGTCTGGAATCGACGTTGCTGCTGCTGTTTTTAGTTTTTTAGACGCAGATATTAAGTTTGAAAAAATATTTGTGGATGGGCAGTCTGTACGTAAAGGGGAGGTCATTGCCTGGATTAAAGGTCCTTCGGCTGTTCTCTTGCGAGGTGAGAGGGTTTCTCTTAATCTGTTACAGCGAATGAGTGGCATCGCTTCATTGACGGCCAAGTATGTGGCTGCTGTCGATGGGACTGCTGCGACGATTGTTGACACCCGCAAAACAGTACCGGGATTACGGGCTATCGATAAATATGCCGTCCGTTCTGGTGGTGGTCGGAATCATCGGATCGGTCTGTTTGATGGCGTTCTCATCAAGGAAAATCATAGCGCCGCTGCGGGAGGAATCTCTGCCGCAATTGCGAGGGCTAAAAAGAAACTGCCACATACCCTCAAAATTGAAGTTGAGACGAGTAATCTAGATGAAGTTGAAGAAGCTTTGCAAGCTGGTGCTGATATCATCATGCTCGATAACATGACCCTGTACGACATGAGTCGTGGTGTTGAATTGATTGCCGGGCGAGCTTTGGTTGAAGCCTCTGGCGGGGTCAACCTTGAACGTGTCCATGAAATCGCAGAGACAGGAGTTGATATTATCTCTGTTGGTGAGTTGACTCATTCCGTCAAGGCTGCAGATATCTCAATGTTATTTCGTTAAGCTCTTATTTTACTGACATCTTTCCCCACATTGGTTTGTAGGTGGGCACTGTCTGGATACAATTTGTCAACACGTGATAGAATTCTCGGCTTATTCCGTACACAGAAGGATGCCTACCTTTCGGGACAGGAGATCAGTGCTAAACTGAACATCTCACGTGCTGCAGTGTGGAAGCAGATTAAATCTTTGCGCGAACTTGGGTTCACCATTGATGCCAAACATTCTCAAGGATACCGTCTTGTTGCTGCGCCTGATCTATTGTTGAGTGCGGATGTTGCTCATGGATTGAAGACAAAGATTATTGGTGGAAATGTTATATCTGTCCAGGAGATTGGATCGACTAATAGCCGGATAAGAGAGTTGGCAGAACAGGGTGCTCAAGAAGGTACGGTTCTGATTGCCGACCGACAGAGCGCCGGCCGGGGACGTCTGGGTCGGCGCTGGGAATCTCCCTCTGGAGTTAATCTCTACTGTTCAATCCTTCTGAAACCTCAAATACCAGTTCAACAAGCACCTCAACTAACCTTTCTTTCTGCTGTTGCCGCAACTGAGACACTCAATCAGGTGTGTCATCTCTCCGCTCATGTTAAGTGGCCTAATGATATCCTTGTCAAAGGGGCAAAAATTTCAGGATTACTGAATGAGATGAATGCTGAAACCGAGCAAATTCATTATGTTATTCTCGGTATCGGGATTAATCTTAATATGACCACAGATCAATTCCCCCAAGAATTAAATTATCCAGCAACCTCTGTGTTGATTGAAACAGGTAAGCCGGTTGATAGAATCCTTTTCCTGCAAACCTTTTTGGAAAAATTGGATCAATATTACCTTGAATTTAAGCAGCAGGGATTCGCGCCCATCCGTAAACGCTGGGAAAATCTCTGCAATCTAATGAATCAGAAGGTTGCTGTTGTTCAGCAGTCCAATACATTGACAGGAACTGTTGTTGGAATCGATTATGATGGTGCCCTACAGGTACAGTGCTCCGACGGTCAGATTGAGAGGATTTTGGCGGGGGATGTGAAACCACTGGAATAAAAGATATAAAGGAGTTTTTTGTTTAAATGCTGTTGGTTATAGATGTAGGAAACAGTAATACCGTTTTAGGTATTTATGATGGTGCTGACCTGAAAAAGGATTGGCGGGTCGGGACTGACAAGTATAGAACGATCGATGAATATGCCATGCTGATAAACGATTTGTTCCGTTTGTCAGGAGTTGAATTCAGCGATCTGACAGATGTGATTGTGTCAAGTGTTGTCCCTCCGATGCTGCATACCATCGAAGGTCTCTGCGAGAAATATTTCAAATTAAAACCCTTCATTGTCGGTCCTGGTATGAAAACAGGAATGCCGATTCAGTATGATAACCCACGTGAAGTTGGCGCAGATCGCATTGTTAATTCTGTCGCTGCTTATGAAAAGTTAAAATGTGCCCTGATTGTGGTTGATTTCGGGACTGCAACGACTTTTGATGTGATTTCTGCCGATGGCAGTTATCAGGGGGGGGCGATTTCTCCTGGTGTTGGTATTGCTGCCGATGCTCTTTTTGATCGAGCCAGTAAGCTGCCACGGGTTGAATTCACTAGACCAGCACAGGTTATTGCTAAAAATACGATAAACAGTATGCAATCCGGTATTTTCTTCGGTTATGTCGGTCTTGTAGAAGGGATCGTTCAGCGGATGAAAAAGGAGATTGCGACGACACCGAAAGTGATAGCGACTGGTGGCTTAGCTGGACCGATTGCTGAGGCAACAGATTGTATTCATCAAGTAGAACCTTTTTTAACACTGGAGGGTTTACGCCTTCTTTATGAGCGGAATCGGGGGTAGCCCGATTACTATTTTATCATCCCTGTTAAGCGGGTGCAGGCGACGTCAATACCGTGGAGTATTCGTTGTCCGAGCAATTCCGTAGCAGGCTTTTTCTGAAAAGGAGCGATTCATGGGTAAATACGACACGAGTAAACTGAGAAACCTCGGAATTGTTGCGCATAATAGCGCCGGTAAAACCTCGTTGGTAGAGGCTATTCTTTTCAATACAGGGATGACGGAGCAGTTGGGTAAGGTCGATAACGGCACTTCATCAATGGACTTTGAAGAGGAGGAGATCAAGCGTCAGGCAACCTTGTCTGCCAGCCTGAATCACTGTACCTGGAACGACTACAGTCTACACCTTGTCGATACCCCGGGAGTCAGCAACTTTCTTCATGATACCCGGCGCTGCTTGAGGGTTCTGGGGGGCGCTGTCGTAATTGTTTCAGCAATTTCGGGAACCAAAGCACAAACGAAGCAGATTTGGAATTGGTGTGATGATTTTGAAGTGCCACGTCTTGCTTTTGTCAATAAAATGGACAAGGAACGTGCTGATTTCCTAAAAGCTGTTGATGATATGGAAAAATCTCTTGGCGCCAGAGCAGTGGTCGTGACGATGCCGATCGGCGCTGAAGATGAATTCAAGGGAACAATTGATCTGATCCGTATGAAGGCACGCCTGTATCAGTTCGATGAAAAAGGAACTTACTCAGAAGAAGATATCCCGGCTGAATATAAAGATGAAGCAGAGCGTTTGCGTGAGCAGTTGCTTGAAGCTGTGGCTGAGTCTGATGATGAATTGATGGAAAAATACCTTGAAGGTGAAGAGCTGACTGAGGAAGAGCTTATCCGTGGTCTGAGAGAAGGGACTCTGACTGGAGTTTTTACGGCTGTTTTCTGCGGTAGTGCGACAGCAAATATCGGTATTCGACAATTGATGGACTATATCGTCGCTTGCATGCCGTCACCTGTCGACAAAGGGATTCAAGTTGGTGTCAAGCCTTACACTGACGAACCGGTTGAGCGTCAGCCCAGTGAAGAAGAACCTTTCTCTGCGATGGTCTTCAAGACAATCAATGACCCCTATGCTGGTAAATTGTCACTCATGCGTCTTTACTCAGGAACTTTACCTTCTGACGCGGTTGTGTATAACCCGAACAAAGATGAAAAAGAACGTATCAGTCATATTTATAAACTCGAGGGGAAAAAGCAAACCACGATTGATCTGGCTGCCGCAGGTGACATAATCGCTGTGCCAAAGCTGAAAGCAACGGCAACAGGAGATACTCTCTGTGATTTGAAGCAGCAAGTTATGTACGAACCATTAGTTCCGTTGAAGGCAATCATCTCGTTTGCTCTGGAAGGTAAAAATAAAGGGGATGAAGATAAAATTTACACTGGCCTGCAGCGTCTTATGGAAGAAGATCCAACCCTGACTGTTGTTCGTGATGAAGAGACCAAAGAAATGGTTCTCTCTGGGATGGGCCAGATCCACCTCGAAGTTGCGGTTGAGCGTTTAAAGCGAAAATATGGTGCTGAAGTTATTCTTAAAGAACCAAAAGTTCCGTATCGTGAGACCATTAAGGCTTCGACCAAAATTCAAGGGAAATATAAGAAACAGTCTGGTGGGCGTGGGCAGTTTGGTGATGTCTGGATTGAGGTTAAGCCTCAGCCGCGCGGTGTTGGTTATGAGTTTGTTGATAAAGTCGTTGGTGGTGTTGTCCCACGTAATTATATCCCAGCTGTAGATAAGGGAATCATCGAAGCGATGAAAACGGGTCCATTAACCAAAAACCAGGTTGTTGATGTCCAGATTACGCTCTATGACGGTTCACATCATTCTGTTGATTCCTCTGAAATGGCATTTAAGGTTGCTGGTTCAATGGCTTTTAAAAAGGCGATGGAAGTATGTAAGCCTGTACTTCTTGAACCAATCATGGCGATGGAAGTTACAGTCCCTGATGACTGTATGGGCGATGTTATTGGTGACTTAAACTCACGTCGCGGTAAGGTTGTCGGTGTTGAACCTCAAGCCAACAGTCAGGTTATCAGCGCTGAAGTTCCAATGGCCGAAGTTTTACGTTACGCCCCTGAACTCCGCTCTATGACCTCTGACCGAGGAATGTTTACGATGGAGTTCAGTAAGTACGAAGAAGTTCCAACTCATCAAACTGCTAAAATCCTAGAAGAGCAGGGCGTGGCTTAATTTTGATCCGGGGGCACTGCACCTGTGGTGCCCCCGGAAAATTATTCTAAACATTAGCAGGAGTTTTAAATGACGGAGCGGTTCACTGAGCCCCTGAAGCAAAGTAAAGAGGCATCTGTGACTGAAGGGGAAATCTCAGGTTCGGGAGAAGTTCAGTCAAGACGGTTGGAATCATTACTCATTGATGGCAATGATAGTGGTAAGGTTAACGCACTGGTCGGTCGTGAAGTGGTCCCCGTTGTGAAAGAGTCAAAAAATTCTCCGTGGCTTATCCTCTCTTTTTTTCTGACGCTCAGTGTGACCATTGCTCTCGCCCTCATCGTCTTCAAGTATTATAGTTACTCTGACACGAACCCTGTGCAACCAACGTTTGCACAGGAAATAAAACAACCAATCCCTCAGCGACCATCGTCACAAATCCCTGTTGCAGAGAATCAAAACATTGAGAATGCCCTTCAGGTTGAGGTTGTTGATAGTGTTGCAGAAGAGGTTATAGGACAAGATAGGGAGGGTGTTCTTAGTCACGTTGCTGTGGCTGCGAACATTGAAAAAAATCTTCATATGGTTGTCGTCGGTCCCTTCATCAACAGTGAACGCTTGAAAGATGCTGAGCAAACATTAGCCGACCTTGGTTTACAGGCACAGCAGGAGTATGGCCGTGGAATGGTCCCAATGATCCGCTTGAAGGAAGGGGTCTATTCTTCAGAAAAGGCTCAGAAACGACTTGATGAACTGAAAAAAATTACGAAATCAGCCTTCCTTCTACCACTAGGGAGTAAGAAGATAGTCTATGCCGGATCTTTCTCTGAGAAAGAGCGTGCGTTAAAATTACAAGAACAGTTAAAGCAAAAGAAGGTTGATGTTGAATTGATTAAAACCGAAATTTCAATGAATGGTACATTGCTTATTGCGTTGAAAGCAGATCAAAAAACAGCAGGTCAGTTAGCGCAGCATATTAAAGAGCGTGGGCTGAGTGTCCAGGTGAAAGAATCAAGGTGAGAATTTTTGAACAATCAGCATGACGGAACTGAAAAAGTTCAGATAAAGATTCCGACAGAAGTCGCAAAGATAATGAGTAAGTGGGGAGGCCACAATGTCCGTCTTGCTGCTGCTCGTGGTGCTCTGCCTATGTCAGGGCCTAACCTGGTAATGGTTTTGTTTGTCTTTTACCATGGTGAAAACGAAGAGCTTAAAGCCGAATCATTAAGCACGCTTCAGTCCTTGCCTGCTCAGATTTTGTTAGCTGCATTAGGGCAACAAGAACTCCATCCTTCGATCATTGATCTGATTGTCCGACTGCGGTATCACGATTCTGTTGTTATGCAAGCTGCACTGAAGCATCGGATGATTGGGATTAAAAGCTTGTTGTTTTTGGCTCAGCAAAGCTCTGGTGATGTGCTGGACATGCTTTCCCATAATGATGAAATTATCCAAAAGACGGAAGCTCTAAAGGTCGCAATTTATAATAACCCCCATGCTGACAAGGTTATGAAGTTACGCCTTGGCTGGGTAGAGCCTGTTGTTGAGCCAGAGCCTGAAGTTTCTGGAAAGACTGAGACTACAACTGGGGACGAAGGCGAAGAACAAGAAGAGTGTGGTGACTTTTGCGAGGAAAATCTAGAAGAAGAAGGGTTGTCGAAATACCAGGAACTTCAGGAAATGGCTGTTGCTGAAAAGATTAAAATGGCGTTGACTGGAGATAAAGAGTGGCGTTCGTTGCTGATACGCGAATCAAACAAGCAGGTAAATACGGCTGTTCTTAAAAATCCACGAATCACGGAAGGTGAGGTTATTGCTGTTGCCAAGAACCGCACAAGCAGTGATGAAATGATTAGAATCATTATGCTCAACAAAGATTGGGTGAAGATCTATGATATTAAAAAAGCTCTGGTGTCTCATCCAAGGACTCCACTGCAGACATCTATGAAATACATGGCTTTTTTGTCTGAAAAAGATATCAGAGAGTTAGCTCGCAGTCGTGGTGTTACCCAGGCAATTGTGAATAATGCTCGACGGATGTTGATGACTAAAAAGAGATAAAGAGCAGGAGATAAAGATATGGTTGCCACTTCAGGATATAGAATCGGGGTTTTAACTCTTTCAGATAAAGGAGCACGCGGGGAGCGAGTGGACGAGAGTGGCCCCTTGCTTGCTGATATGGTTTCAGAATTGGGAGAGGTGCTTCGCTATCAAGTGATTCCAGATGACTATGAGACAATTATTGTCATGTTGAAAAATTGGTCTGATGAACTCGGGTTAGATTTGATATTAACGACAGGAGGCACTGGTCTGAGTCCACGAGATTGCGCTCCACAGGCGACACAGACTATTTTAGATTATGAAGTTCCTGGTATGGCAGAAGCAATGCGTATGGAGAGCATGAAAATTACGTCTCGAGCAATGCTCTCAAGAGCCTTGGTCGGAGTGAGAAAGCAAACGATGATTATTAACCTTCCAGGCAGTCCAAAGGCAGCGAGAGAAAACTTTGCTGTATTGTTACCAGTTCTGCCTCATGCATTGGAAAAGTTGAAAGGTGATCAATCGGATTGTGCTGTCGTTGAATAATTCTTTTTGAATTATGATTTAAGTAGTTGAAATTAGTTAGTGAATATGCAACGGAAAGATTGTTCTTAATCCTGTTCACAGTTGCTGTGGATAGCTTTGTGAACAACTCGTTAATTGGAAAAAAAAACACCTATAGAGCTATAACTTCTCCGCTTTGCCTAAAAAATAGGCACATATGTTTGTCCGCTTCTGAAGGCGATATTTGTTGTTAATTCAACATAAATGGGTTCAGAATAAGACTGTTTAAATGGTCTTTTAAACGTCTCTAGGAATGAAATAAATGAGAATTACACCATTAGATGAGTTGACAAGTCGCTGTGCGAAATTGCAGCAACTCCTTCAACAGAACAACATAGATGGCGCACTCCTCGTACAGAATAGTGACCTTTTTTATTTTACCGGGTCGATTCAAAAAGGTCTCTTTTATCTTCCCGCAGAAGGCGAACCTTTGTATCTAGTCACAAGGGATTTCGGCCGTGCGCGAATGGAATCGGCACTTGAACATGTTGTTGGGATAAGGAGTGCGAGGACATTTCTTGATCACTTGGACAAATATGGTTATCCACGACCTTTAAAAATTGGTATGGAACTCGACATTCTTCCCGTCTTGCAATTTCAGCGTTATCAAAAAATGATTCCACAAGCTGAAATCATTGATGTTTCGTCTTTTGTCCGCCAGGTCAGAGCAATTAAAAGTGATTATGAAATTGCGATTATGCAGGATAGTGCAGTTATCGCGGACAAAACATACGAATATGCTAAATCCATCATTGAGGTAGGTAAAACAGATCTGGAAATCGCAGCAGAGTTAGAATGTTTTGCTCGCAAGGAAGGTCACCAGGGAGTCGTCCGATTCCGCGGGTTTAATTCTGAATACTATTTTGGCCATGTTTTCTCTGGAGCTGATGGTGCGGTTCCGGCTTTTCTGGATGCACCTTTGGGCGGTTTAGGAACGACCCCGGCTGTCGGTCAAGGAGCCAGCTTCAAAAGCATAGCAGAAGGTGAGCCGGTTATTCTCGATTATATTATTGCGTTCGACGGCTATTTGGTTGACCAGACGAGAACTCTGTCGATCGGGGCTATCGATGATCGACTGAAAAGCGCCTACTCTGATATGGTTAAGATTCAGGATAAACTATATGAAATTGCAGCCCCTGGAATTGCATGGGGTGATATTTACCAACAATGTACTGAATTGGCCTTTGAGCTTGGTTATGAGGATAGTTTCATGGGGGCTGCTGGGGCGCAGGTGTCATTTATTGGTCATGGTGTTGGTGTTGAGGTGGATGAGTACCCCTTTATTGCCAGAGGCTTTGATACTCAGTTTTTAGAAGAGAATATGACCTTTGCTTTTGAGCCAAAGGCAGTTTTTCCCGGGGCAGGAGCTGTTGGCATTGAAAATACCTGGTGTGTCACTGCCGACGGGATTAAGCGTCTTACCTTTGCCAATGAAAACCTGCTCGAACTAACGCCGTAATGGCGGATTGTACTCAGGTGAGGTGTTTATATATGTGATGTTCTCAGTGCACGTCTAACACGGGCTAACACTCGCGTTGGGTTTACTGGCTTCGCAATAAAATCGAAAAAGCCCATCTCTAACAATCTATATTCATCGTCAGCAGACGTCTTAGCCGATAATGCAATAATGGGAACATTAGCGATATCGTTATTCGCTTGAATTGCTTTGAACATTTCAATGCCATCCATTCTTGGCATAGGAATATCAGTCACAATCAGATCCGGTTGCAACTGGGTCGCTATTTTCAAGCCTTCTGCACCGTTTCTCGCTTTATAAATAGCAAAGCCTTCTTTCTTAAGGGCTGCTTCTGCTGCACTAAGGACTATTTCTTGATTATCAACAAGTAGGATATTCGGTGTGCTTTCTTCCTTCTCAACTGGAATGTCTGTTAGATAGTGTTTTTTTATTGCAGATTTCAGTTCCCCTGCGTCGCTACACAGGGAGAGACGCGAACGGCCAATTTAAAAGACAGGTCACTTTGTAATGCCATATCAAGTGGGTTCGCCATAGCGAGGTAAAGAGTCTTTTTTTCAATTTTCAGGGGGAAAACTAAATGGGCTAGAGCTGTTTCTGCACTGAGTTTATCTAACACATCTTCAGGGAAACGATATTGAGCAAACTTACGAACATACGGAAAACCGAATTGTGCCGATAGCGCTTTGGCAATATCCTCTTCAAGGACAATGTCCATGTCCTCAAGAATTTTACCGAGCGGTTTGTGGTTCTCTTTCTGTCTGAGTAGTGCCTGATCAAGATCTTTTTGAGAGATGATCTCTTTTTCGATCAGGATTTCCCCCATTTTTTTTCTAACCATCGATTTTCCCTGACAATAAAAATACGTTAAAATGACACTGTACAGTCGTTAACCTTATCACATTATAATCTTTTTTTGTCAATCTAATAACGAATTGTCAATTTGTCTCAATGTTGAAACTGCACCCGATGAAAAAGATAAGTGTGGTGCATTTATTTGTGGCTCACGTGGATTAATCCGTAGAACACGAGTGCGTTGTCTGCGGCCTAATTGTTCACTAAGATTTCTAATTGTAGGGATTGCTGTCCCTGCGCCAATTTCAATAACAACCATAGAATTCTGACTATTTTTTTTGAGATAACTGTCAAAATTGTTTTCTTGGTCTGCTGTTCTTTGATGAAGCCATGCGTAATCGCCAAACATTAAAATATTTGGTCTGGAAACATTATTACAGTGCGGGCAGCGAGGTGTGGCTGCCGCTCTCATTGTTCGTTCATCAATAATGTATTCTGCTTGATTGGGCCAGATATCATGGTTGCATGGAATGGTGCACTGCAGGTGATGAATCGATCCGTGTACCTCCAATATTTTGTTGTCAGAAAAGCCGGCTTTCTGAAATTGACCGTCAACATTTGAGGTGGCAATAAAGTAGTCCAGTTCGAACTGAGCAATCCATTCTTGCAATAAGGTAAATCCGGCATGAGGGACAGTCATACGATAGAGATTGGTTCTGTGACCATAGAACCCCCAGCCAAAATTGGGGTCATTTTCAAAATGTTCCGGGTTTGCTGCTTGGATGAAACTAAGACCTAGTTGTTCGTACATTGGGTAGGCGTTCCAGAACCCTTGGTTCCCTCTAAAATCTGGGAGACCAGAATCTACTCCCATTCCTGCACCAGCAGTAATAACCAATGCGGACGCTTGGGAAATCGCTTTCGCTGCATCGCTAAAATGGGTGTCGCTCATAACATCCTCCCTATTGAATGGGGCTTAATCGTTAAATGGCAACTGAAACCTGGGTTGGGTTTAAAATGCTGATTAGAGCGGTAGGAGTTATTTCAACAAGCATTCCTCGACGGCCACCATTGATGAATAATGTTTCCAAGTGTGCAATCGTCTCTTCCATGTAAACCGGAAGTTGTTGGCGGGTGCCAAATGGTGAAATTCCCCCTGTTTGATAACCGGTAATACGGTTGGCTTTATCTGGTGTGCAAGGGCTGATCTGTTTTACTTTCAGTTGGCGGGCTAGATGTTTTAATGAAACTTCGCAGTTCCCATGCATAAGGATAATCAGCGGTTGCTGCTTCTCATCTTCCATGATCAGTGTTTTGATCACCTGGAACTCTTCCACGTCAAGTTCACGAGCACTTGTTTTCGTCCCGCCCTTGTCTTCATATTTATAAAAGTTGGGAGTAAATTTAACCTTATGCTGTTTGAGTAATCTAATTGCCGGTGTTGATGGTACTTTTTCTTTGGCCATGCCGGAACTCCTGCTTAATTGAGTATCCATGAAACAGGGATGAAGACAATGCTGACAACAGTCATAATGACACAAGCGATGGCAAGACCTTTGAAAAGCCCGTCCGTTTTACGTTGAGCGCGAATACTGATTGGCATAACCCACCCAAGTAGTCCCCCTGCGATGGCTCCTCCAAGGTGTGCGGCATTATCTGCTCCAACCATAAAGCCAAAAATAAATGCCATGACGGCCCATTGAAGCATAAAATTACGACGTTGGATTCCAATAGCTCCACCGATGCGATGATAAAAGCTGATTGAAAATCCGATGAGGCCGAAGATGGCCCCGGAGGCACCGACAACGACAGTCCCCGGATGCCAGATCAATCCTGCAACAGTTGCAACAACAGAGCTGAAAATATAAACAGTAAAAAGTCTGCGCCAGCCAAGTTCTGCTTCTAGTAAAGGGCCGACTTGATAGAGGACAACCATGTTAAAGCCAATATGGATGATTCCCCCATGGGTGAATGCATAGGTAATACAACGCCACCATTCGCCATGCTTTAAAACCCACGGCCAGTACTGTCCACCCCAGTGAGCCAATAGTGCTGGCGGAGGTTCATGATCGCCCCCATGCCCAGGCCTTTAATTGTTCCATGAAGGACCATGAGAGTGAAAAGAATCAGATTGGTATATATTAGGATTTGAACCAGAGAGCTCCCACGTAATGAATTGGTGAGGAAAAATTTCTGGTTACGGTATTGAGCATTCAAAGGTTAAGCTCCTGTAAAATTGATATGTTGATCTTACATCCATTGATTATGAATGATTCTATAGTAGGTCTTTAAGCCATCCAAGGGCAACAAAGGTTCCGATGGAGGACCCAATAGAAGAAAACAGAAAAACAAGTAACACTCTGGCCAGGCGATTTTGCCACCAGCCTTTCACTGTGACCAGATCCTCACCAACGTGCTCCATGTCGCGTACTGTTGGTGCCGCAACGAGAGATTGAACCAGTCCCGTAACAAAACCAGCACCAATTGTTGGATTCAGTGAGGTGAGTGGTGCGGCAATAAATGCAGTAACAATTGTGATTGGGTGTCCTAGCGCGATGATTGTACCCAGGGCAGAAAATATTCCATTAGCCAGGATCCACGCCGTTGCTGCGTGAGCAAGTTGTTCCCGATTACCGAAAAAAAATCCCCCAATAAAAAGTGCGAAAACGATTGCTGGGATAAGCCAGGGAATCATCTTGGAAAACGTTGATTTTGGTGGAATGGTGCTTATCTCAGAAATTGTCTCTGGGGAGATCTCTTCTCCCTGCAAATGACGGATAATCCCTGGCATATGCGCGGCTCCAATAACAGCGAGAACCTTCTCGCCTGGAGCATTACGAATATGGTAGGCCATGTAGGTATCGCGTTCATCAACAAGAATTTGTTTAACTGAAGGTAGGATCTGACTCATCTCTTCAAGCATGCTTGAAAGAGTATCGCTCTCACGCAATTTTGCTAATTCATCTTCAGACAGCTCTTGCTTTTCAAACAGGCTTCCGAAAAGTGAAGCCATCACTTTCATTTTATTCCAAAGGCCGGTTTTTCGCCAAACGCGTAGGAGGGTTGTGCGGATATTCCGATCGACAAGCTCAACTTCCATTCCGCGATCTTCAGCGGTTTTGGCTGCTGCAGCAAGTTCAGACCCCGGTTTTACGCCGGTGTGTAACCCCATACGCTTTTGATAAGAAGAAAGTGCCAGATTTGCCAGCAGAAATGGGATCTGCTTCTTCTTGATCAGTTCTTTGATATTAAGAGATTCCCAGCCCTTCTCATTGATGAGAGATTGGTAGCGTTGGTGATCTAGCTCAACGCAGACAGCATCAGGAACTAACTCGTCGATTGTTCGAATAACAGTTGCGACAGATTCTTGTGAAATATGTGCTGTGCCGACCAGTATGATTTCTTTATCGTCAACCCGTAGGCGGGTGTAGTCGCTGGTTGTTTCCAGTTCAGTCAAAAGGGCCTCCAGTGATTATATTGAATGTGAATCGAGGTTTAAGCAAAAAAGTCTACCATAGTGAAAGGAGGGCAAGCCACCACTATTGTGATTAAACACTGAGAATGAATAAAAGATCAGGGAAAAGTATTCTGTCGACGAAAAAAAATGATGTGAAAAAAGAAAAGGGCACGACAAATGTCGGGCCCTTAACCGCAACTCTCCACCACTCCCGTGGGTCATTGGACTCACATCGAGGACCAATGAGGTGGGATTGTCTGTAAAACCATTAGGCGTCCCACTCTGAGATGGGCTGGCACACCGGCATTCTATAAGTCAATCCCGAAAAATAAAAATATTCCGAGTGGACGTTCTGACCTCACCTGAAGGGCAGAGAATCGAATCTTGTGACTGAGTATAGAAAATTCTTTCGTTTTGGTCAGTAAAAAAAAATATTATTACGAAAGGATGATAATTCCGATCAGAAGTGTTAATATTACCAGATAGGTCTTTTTTTAGATGCTCGGCAGATTGTAAGCCCCGCAGATCAGCCGAGATTACCGTTTAAGTTGCCGGGCAACAATAAGTGATGGAGGATCAAACCAATGCCGAAACGTATGGAAGTTTACAAATGCCCTATCTGTGGAAATATCATTGAAGTCATGCACAGTGGAGCTGGTGCATTGATCTGTTGTGGTAAAAATATGGACCTGATGAGCGAAAATACAGTCGATGCAGCAACAGAAAAGCATGTTCCTGTAATATCAGTCAATGATGGTGTTGTTACTGTTAAGGTTGGTGATGTCGCTCACCCGATGGAAGATGCTCATTACATTGAGTGGATCGAACTTATTGCTGACGGGAAGGTTTATCGTCAGTATCTCAATCCTGGTGATGCTCCTGAGGCAACATTTAATATTACAGCAACAACCCTGACTGCTCGTGAGTACTGTAATTTGCATGGTCAGTGGTCAGCTCAGGCGTAGTGTTATTTAACTGAATCGATAAATTTGATGATGTTAGAAAAAGGCTGTCCATTCAGGGGCAGCCTTTTTTTGTCAACCATTTCATCTCATGAGCGTTTCCCTTATTAGGGGCGAGATAAAATGATTGTGGTGCTTGAAAACACCAGGCGATTTTGTCCACGCTAGGATGATCAGATTGATCCATTTGCTTTGCTGTCTAATTGCGAATGCGCAGCGTCCACTATTGAGGCTAGTCGAACTGGAAAATGAAACGAAAAAAATGGAACAGTTTTTCAAATCGATTGAGCGACCTGCCTTTCGCATGGCCCTGTTTGCCTGTCATCATAGGGATGATGCCCTGGATCTGGTCCAGGATGCGATGTGTAAATTTGTCAGCAAATACAGCATGAAGTCTGAATCAGAATGGAAAGCGCTTTTTTATAAAATACTTCAAAATAAGATCAGGGATGACTACCGCAGTAAAGCCGTTCGGTCTCGATGGCGTATGTGGTTAGGGAAGGACGATGATGAGGGGCAGGGTGACCCTCTGGAGCAATTGGCAGATCCTCGTCCATGTTCACCAGAGAATGAAGTTGGTCAACAACAAGTGTTTGAGCAGCTTCAACTCGAGTTAAAACGACTTTCATATAGACAGCAGCAGGTTTTTCTCTTACGTGCATGGGAAGGGCTCAGCGTTAAAGAAACGTCAATGGCGATGGGCTGTTCAGAAGGATCCGTTAAAACACATTATTTTCGCGCCATCGAACAATTAAGGAATAAGCTTGGAGAACATTGGTATGAATGATGTTAATGAACGACTCAAAAAGAATATATGTCAGGTTCTTGAACGATCCCTTGACGATATTGATGATCAGACAGCGATTGAAATCAGTCGTTTGAAATATAATGCACTAGAAGCTTCCCGAAATAGAAAACCATTGATCCCTTTTTATCGAGGCGTTGTTGCAACGACATTTTTGGTGGTTGTGTCAGTTTTTTTGTTCAGTGTTTTTGACCAATCATCACCGCCGTTATTTTCTCCTGATACAATAGATCTACAGGTATTGTTAACAGATGATACGTTTGATTTTTATACAGACGAGATTGAATTTTATGAATGGTTATCTGAGATGCTGGAAAATGACCCGGATCTTTTTGATCGGCGCAGTGACCTTTCTATTAATGCTATTCCCGGGTTTGCTTCTGGCACAGGAAGAAGTCGACACGGAGCGGCCGAGTTCAGAACTGATCGAGTTTCTGGGGGCATTTGAGGATGATGATGCTGGCTGGATTAATCCGCTTGAATTGTTGGACCTGGAAGCAATTGAGCAGGAAAACACAAACACTGAGGATACTGATGCTGATAAATCGTGATATACGCCTCATGATGTTGCCCTGTTTTCTTATCGTGGTTTTGTTTATTGGTGCTGTAAATCCGCTTCAAGCTGCTGTTTTTTCGGAGTTGAATTCAGAACAACAGAGTGTTTTGCAGGAGTATCAGGACCACTGGAGTCAACTGTCTGTTGAAAAACAACAACAATTAACCAAGGGTGCTGATCGTTGGTTGTCAATGACTCCACAACAGCGAATTCAGGCTAAAAAGAATCTTGAAAAATGGCAGACATTCAGCCAGAACAGAACAAGATTATACGAGAAA
>JDSF01000195.1_pt1 | contig 39673 bp, 58 predicted proteins | sample 199441 | NCBI WGS metagenome assembly JDSF01 (sample SAMN02592751, study PRJNA231836) | bioreactor metagenome | isolation source: continuous culture bioreactor denitrification-DNRA | place: Germany: Bremen
CAACAGGAACCTCTTCCTCAACAGGAACCTCTTCCTCTACGGGAACCTCTTCCTCTACAGGTGTCTCATCTAGTGTGGAAGACAGCCCGTCATCAACACCTTTTACGATATTTGAGAGATGCCCAAAGAAGGAGAATGCTTTACTAGGGACTTCGTCCTCATCATGATCTTCTTCCATGAGCATATCTTCAAAATCATGCTCATCATCTTCATCGCTAGTATAGCTCGCATGGAACATCTCACTGTCTTCTTCAGCTTCATCTTCCATGTCTGCATTTGCAGTAATCAGAAAATCTTCATCTTCATAATCTATATCATTTGAGTATGTTGCATCATCAATTATACAATAAGCTTCCATCTCATACTCATCATTCTTCATTGTCTTCATCAGTATCGCGTGAAGGATAAAACATATCCTCTTCATCGAGATCAAAAAGACTTGGTTGCTCACTACCAAGTACAATATCACCTGCTGTTTCATACTCGTCAGATTCGCTCTCATCAGGATCTCTCTCATCATCTTCAGAGCTATCTTTTGCTGTGAAGTAGGAGGCTCCAGTGAAGGGAACTTCTGAGGGAATATCATCCTCTGAAGGAATATCATCCTCTGAAGGAATATCATCCTCTGAAGGAATATCATCCTCTGAGGAATATCATCCTCTGAGGAATATCATCCTCTGAGGGAATATCATCCTCTGAGGGAATATCATCCTCTGAGGGAAGGGCAGTCTCTTCCACAGCATTGTCATGATGATGAACTCCTGCAAAAGGAGAAAGACCCAGCAACTCCTTGAGCTCTGAAACCCCTTCCCAACTGGATGCAAGATTAGCAAGCTGTAGGAACGAAAGCCTCAACACACCCTCCTGTACTTCTAGAGGATAGAGCGTAGGGTGCTTTGTATCTATAATCACCGAAATTGCAGGATGAGCTTGAGCAAGCTTACTTGCTGTAATGGTTTTCTGCAAATTGTGAACATATATCCCAGAATCATGGAATGGGTTTTCATCAACATCCTCTCCATGGCTGGAAGGAACCTGTACCACAACCTGTTTCTCGTCATTTTCGTAGAGAGCATCAAGATACCCATCCTGGAAGTCTACATGTGAGGTATAATTCAGCGTGCCCAACATAGCAGTAAAGAAGGTTACCGGTACCAGACTCCGCTTTTCAGCCTCTATGCTATCCCACTGCCTTGCAAGTTCTTCATCCTGCGCACAGACAGATCTCTTGATATATCCATATGCCCTATCAAGCAAGGAATGACCTACAAAACAGTAGTAAGCAGCATTCACACGGATGAATGGTCGCTCATCACTTTCTAAACCATCACTCAACAAATGACTTGAATCATCATAGTCTTTTGCGGCAAGAGTATCAGATAGTAAATAGGCATCGCGTTCGTTAAGATTTGTATCACCAAGCACTTCAAAAAGTAGGAATTTATCACGGCGGTCAACGATGCTTTCGACCCAAGATTCCCAACCTTGTTCCTTGATAATCCGGTTCATAACCGATTCGAGGTCATCAACACGTTCTCCACGACTCTTGAGGACCTCAAGTTGCAACATACTCGCCTGCTTGAACGTTGCATTGTCCTCAAGCAGGGAATCAATTCCTTCAAAGGCTCGCTTAGATAATTGCAAAAAATGCAGATAGCAACCCATCCAGCTTGGATGGGAATACTTGATTTACTAAAGCATTGAATGGTTGCAACTGATACTTCAAAGCAGTCAATTTCTGTTGCAATAAATCTTGGTCAGGTAGGGTTGGTAGACAGAAATCACTCGCTTCTTCCTGGAAGGCCAGCATCTCGTCATCAGAAGCAAACGTGTCCTGACTGCGTAAAAGCAGAGTATAGTTGTCAACATACCGTATACTTTTCTTACAAAGATCATCAAAAAAAGTTGGGTTATTCGCTTCCAATCTTTTGGCTTAATCTCACCCTCTTGTGCATAAGGTTTTTCCCAGTATGGAAGCAAACTGGAAAGGTAGGCAACCAAGCGGGAAGCAACCTGCTGCGCGAAGATGTCAGAATTCTTCTTCCGCAAGATTCTATGTTGTTCCCAGAATGCAAATTTCACGACCTCTAATGGGTGGTACTGGAAGACGATATCCTTGATATTCCTGACATCGTTGGAAAGAAACACGGAGATTTCCCTGAGATTCTTCTGTACCTTCTCAGTCGAAATCTCTCCAATGGAAAGTAAATCCCAACCCTCACTGGTTTTCACTGTTGTCTCTCCTCGTAGTAGAGCATATCATACCTTTCTCTCTCATTCAAACTTCGCTCCCTGTGTTCGTACCACCAAATCAAATAGTTTCAAGTGTCTTTGAGGTCATAAGTTTATAGTTGGTAAGACCTACCATAACCGATGCCAGTGCAAACAGGGAATACCCCATGAACAATACGCGATATCCAAACTGCTCAAGAATGAGACCACCAAGACTTGACCCTAGTACTGTGGGCAATCCTATCCCAAGCGAAACATACATCGACATACCGAGCGTTCTATGAGAACGCCTCACCCTCCTAGCAACCAGAAAGATTGCTGCCGGATGGAAAAACCCATAACAAAGACTATGAAGAAACTGAGCAGCCAATGCACCACCGAAGGTTGGAATCATTGCATAGATGAGCAGACGAACCACCATGGCAGCACTACTGATCATCAACAAGTGGACAGGAAGTACTTTTCTCTTCTGCATGAGATATCCTGCAAGAATCATGGCTCCAAACTCACTACTCGAGGCAATTGCATTCATCAAGCTGATTGCATTGACCCCCAATTCTTCTACCAGATATAACGAAAAAAAAGCTGGCAATGGAGGACATACTGACCCTATTCAAGCCGATAATCACCAAGCCGACCACAAAAGCCAGGTCATACCACATCCCCTCCTCTTGATCTGGGACAGCAATTGGTATCTTTGGCCGTTTTGGCTCCTTCTTCCAAGCCAATACAGGAAGTGCAAAAAGAGCAAATGCCACTAAAGCATGAAAACCTATACTGTTATTGTTGGTAAGATCAGGTCTACGGGTTACTGCCAGGAACAATGAGAACAGTACAAATCCAATCGTTCCACCGCTTCTGAGCAACGTGTATTTCTGTGCATCGCCATTCAATCGGTTATTCGCATAGCTATCGATAACTGGAACCAGAGACCGGAGAAAAAAAAGGCTATAAGCATCAACGCAACCATGGTCATCCAGATGGAAGTGGAATACATCAGCAGCAGCACACCCAAAGCAGATGATACGGTACCGATGAGTATCGTATTCTTGCCTGAGCCGTGCTTGTCGACATGACGGGCAACCAGTAATGGCCCAACGATTCCAGCAGTTTCAAAAAAAACGGCAAGGAGAAATCCCACAACATCATGGGAGTATCCAAGGTTTCTGATCATCACTTGCAGGTACGGATTGACCACTGCATGATACCAAATACAAAAAAGAAAGACGCATAGAGACTGACCATGGATGCATTGTAGGGATTTGTACAACCGACAACAAGGCCTTTCTTTACATGGTGATAAACGGACGAGCTTTTTCCAAGGTTGAGAAAGGAAGATGGAGATCCTCAAGACACGAAATAGGTGTACTACGACGTTTGTCAATGATTCGATTCACATACGTAGGTCCAAGACCGGGAACCCTAAGCAAGGCTTCCTTTGGGGCACGCTTGATTGAGAGTGGATAAAAATCGATATTGGCTTTTGCCCAAGCAAGCTTTGGGTCATCGTAGAGGCTGAGATTCCCCTCCTCAGCGAAGGACAATTCCTCAAAACCGAACCCATATTTCCGCAAGAGCCAATCGGCTTGATAGAGACGGTGTTCCCGTGTCAGCAGTCCTTGGTCTTGATGTGGGATTGAGGGAAGATCCTCGAACAGTTCCAACTGGTCCTGAATTGGGACAGCAACCTGTTCCCCAGGGAGCGAGGGATCCCCCAAACCGCGTTGATAGGCACTGAAGTAGAGCCTGCCCACATGGAGCTCCTTGTACATTCGGCTTGTGTAAAACAAGATCTCCTTATCCAACTCATTACTGGCTCCAACTATGAACTGACTGGAAGTATGAACTCGTTGATATTGGCTCCCTCTTGCTGTTTGACTTGCAATATACTTGAGCGGCTCGAGAATATCCTGCACATAGTTTTTTGGCATCTGTGAGTTTGGAAAAATGATGTTCCCCTGGTGTTTCAATATTGAGGGAAAGAGCGCTGGCATACTTGAGAGCTGCATCAATGCTTTCCTTGGTGGATCCTGGGATAACTTTCAAATGGATATAGCCCTTGTAGTGGTAACGGTTTCTCAAGATTTTGGCAGTGGAGACCAACATTTCCATGGTCCCTCCAGCATCTCCCATGACAGCACTAGAGAGAAACAACCCAAGAAGTGGACGTTTTGCCTGAAAATCATAGAAGAAGGAAGCCATCTCTGAAGGAGATAGTGCAACAGGGCGAAAATCTTGACCTGTTCTGAGTGGACAATACTTGCAGTCATTGGTACATCGATTTCCCAACAAGGTCTTGAGAATAATCCCAGGCCCTCCGCTGGCGGTTGTTGTAGGATAGAGCCAACCACTACCTTTGCTGTTCCGTTTACGGTGTTCGTCAGGATTCTTCGTCCCACAGGCACAGCTTAAATCATACTGGGCGTCTCGACTCAAGATATCCAACTTGCTTTGTGTGTCCATACCCCGTTCCCTCTAAGAAGAGGGTAACATCAGTATAGTAGTTTGACAAGTACTATCGTCTTCGATATTCACTTATCAAAAGTCCAGCCAAGGTAAAAGCGGTTCCAATTGCGTCCATTGTAGTAAAGTTCTCCCCAAGCACCAAAGCGGCAAATACAATCGTTATGATCGGGCTCAAATAGAGATAGAACGAACTCTTGACCACTCCAATGGTACGCAAACCATAATTCCAAGAGACAAAACAGAATGCTGAAGCAATAAAACCTAGAAACAATAGATGATAGAGATAGGGAGCAGATATGGCTGCCTGAAAGTCAAACGGCTTACCTTCTATAAGCAATACCACCACCTGGATGATGAGCGCATAGAAAAACATATCCCTCGTGACAAGAAGATTGGAATACCCTCTGCGCGCAACCAAACGAGTCAGGACCGTATAGAGTCCCCACATCATAATTGCAAGCAAAGCTAGGAAATCCCCAAAAGTTGATATCCAGAGTGCTCCCATCCCCAACAGTCAGCAGGATGATTCCCACCATGGAGATGGAAAACCCTACAAAGTAGTTTTTCTTCAGGGAATCTTCCTTCAAGAAAAAAAATGCGTTGCCAGAAGCGTAAAGAACGGAGCAGTTGCTACAATCACCCCTACATTGCTTGCACTGGTATAGACCAGGGCAGTATTCTCCAGATAGTAATACAGGAAAATTCCCATCATTCCAGCTGCTGCAACCAGTGCTCGGTCCTTGTTTGAGGTATACCCCACCCTTTTGGGGTTTATTGCAAAGAGAAGGGTCAACCCAAGAAGTGAGCGAACCATCAGGATTTGGGCAGGAGTAAAGGCGACCAAAAGCAATTTGGTCGATACAAAGGTAACTGCCCAGAAGGTCATGGTACTGATCACAGCAATATGGCCTAGTATCCGAGCCCTCGGCAACACAACAACAGTTTTTTTCCATAATGGATGGCAGTGTATCCTCAAAGCTTCAGCTCTGCAACTAATGGTGGTATACTAACCATGCAAGAGGAGGCGCCTATGATGACCTATCGAAAGGAACTCTGGTTTCACCTCAACAAAAGGCGAGGGCTCGTCAACCTTACTGATGCTGTGCAAGAGGCAGTTGATGAGTGTGGAATTAGAGAAGGACTGGTTTTGGTCAATGCAATGAACATCACCAGCAGCGTGTTCATCAATGCCGTGGAAACGGGATTGCATGAAGATTTCGAGATCTGGCTAGAAAAGTTGGCCCCCCGAACTGCCCTACGAGCAGTACAAACACAACACAGAGAAGGAGCACAATGCAGATGGCCACCTCAAGCGATCCATTATGGGGCGAGAGGCGGTCATTGCAATCACAGGCGGAAAACTTGACTTTGGCTCTTGGGAGGAGATCTTCTACTATGACTTTGATGGCATGCGAGACAAGCACGTCCTCATCAAGATCATTGGAGAGTAGATCACATTTGAGCTCGATATGCAGCTAGGCCTGCTTCAATGCAGGCCGCTGCCTTTGCCAGATCATCGGTATTGAGCACATAGGCAATTCTTACCTGTCTGTGCCCCATACCTTTGGTCACATAGAAATCCTCACAGGGAGCGACCATTACCGTCTCACCATTCAAATCGAAATCACGAAGCATGAATGTAGCAAAGGACTCTGCGTCATCCACAGGGAGTTCTGCCACCAAGTAGAAGGCGCCCTTAGGGGTGCTTACCTTCACCCCATCAATTTTCTGTAAAGCATCAACGATGAAATCCCGTCTCTTTTCATATTCAATTTTTACGTCACGAAGGTAGGAGTCATCAGTATCCAATGCTGCCAGAGCTGCTACTTGTTCAATGTCGGGAGGACACAAGCGAGCCTGAGAAAGCTTGAGTGCATTTTCCAAGACTTCTTTGTTCTTGCTGACCAAGGCACCAATTCGAGCGCCACACATACTGTATCGTTTCGAGAAACTGTCCACACAGATGACACGGTTACTGAACTCTTCAAAAGAGAGCACACTGGTGAACTCCTTCCCGTCATAGCAGAACTCACGGTAAACTTCATCCACAATCAGGAAAATGTCGTGTTTTTTGCAGAGATTCAGAAGCTGCAACAACTCATCCTTTGTATAGACATGCCCAGTGGGATTGTTTGGGCTGCAAAGCAATATTGCCCCAGTTTTTCGGGAAATCTTCTTCTCAAAGGCACTGATATCGGGAAGAGAAAACTCCTCATCCATATTACTGGTAACCGGAACCAGATCGACCATCGCTGAATGGGCGAAGGAAGACACATTGGTGTAATACGGCTCAGGAATGATGATCTCATCATAGGGGTCACAAAGCGTCATGAATGCGAACTGCAGGGCTTCACTTCCCCCGGTGGTGATGAGAATATCCTCAGCATCCACCTTCAGACCATACTTTGCATAGTAGTCAGGTAGTGCCTCACGAAGTTCCTGCATACCCTCACTATTACCATAGGCAATGATACTCTGGTCATAATTACGAACTGCCTCGATGACCTGTGGAGGTGTTTTAATGTCGGGCTGCCCGATATTCAGATGATATACCTTGATTCCCCGGTTCACTGCATCCCGAGCGAACGGGGAGAGTCGGCGAATGGGGGGAACATTGAAAAGCTGAAATTCTATGTGACATGTGCATGATAATTACTCCAGATGGTAGAATGAATGTACAACTCACCCTCTGATGAACGACCAGATGGTGGGAGGTAGGTGTAGCCCGGAAAACAAGATCTACTTGCTCTCCGGGTCACTAGCGCTAGCTCCCGGTTTTGGCTCTTGAGCCTGGGCTTGAGCCTGAGCTTGCGTGTTATCGATAAGAATCTGGATGAATTTACGGTTGTCGAGCAGTGGGCTTATGGAACGGCCATGGTGCAACCGGCTGATAACGCGAGCAAACAGCTCGGTTATATCAGCTTGCACATACCACTCTTTTTTTTCGAGTAGGTCCCGACCATGGAATACGGAGTTGGTGCCGATGATCCGATAGAAAATACCTTCTTTGTATGCCATGTCAAAATCTTCGACTGCTCCTGCATTGAAGAATGGGAGACTTACCATACAGATGATCTTTTTTGCACCAAGGTTCATCAGTTCACGCATTGCGATAATCATCGTTCCGCCGGTAGCAAGCATATCATCAGCGATCAGAACAGTCTTGCCTTTCACATCACCAAGCAGGTTGATACTCTTGATATTGGAGTGTTTTGCATCGCGGCTTACAATCGAGTAATCGCGTTCCTTGTACAACATCGCCAAGGGGCGGTGTAACGCTTGAGCGTAGAATTTATTTCTGCTGATCGCCCCGGTATCGGGGGCAACCACCACGAGATCAGGATCACTAAAATCGATGATCTTGCGAAGAGCAATCAGGACCTGGTAGGAAGCATGTAGATTTTCAAGATGGAGCTTTGAGAAACTGTTCTCAATTTCCCCGCTATGAATATCCAGCGTAATAATCCGCTCGACTCCCAGCATCTCGCACATGTGGCCAAACATAGCTGCGGTGAGTGCCTCACGAGCACCTTTTTTATGTTGTCGTGAATATGGATAGGTTGGAAGCACCAAGGTAACACTCTCAGCACCTGCAAGTTGGAGTGCATTGATGGTGGTAAAGAGGAACATAAGGTGGTCATTAACCGATAGACTGACCGGCTCATCAGAGCCAGCAACCTTCACAGGCTCCATATTGGAAACATCATAGACAATGAAGATTCTCAAACCCCTCACTGCATCAAGAATCTCTGCCTTCTCTTCCCCATTTGCAAACTTGGTATATTTCACCTTGATAGTAAAATCAGGGCACTGGAACGTGGTCGGACATTTGCTTCTGGGTATTCGCTTATTGTTCAAATCATCCATCAGCGTAACGGTCTTAAGAATCTCATCCTCACGCATGCCATGACGCTTTGCCAAGGCACTGGACAGTTTTTCATACCGTTCTAAATAGAGACGACGGAGGTGTTTTACCACCTTTCCCGTAAAATATTCCGAACCTGGACCCGAGATAATCCCAAGTTTGTGGGGTTTGATGATGCTCATGGCAGAACCATACAACAACACCGCTGAAAGTTCAATCCGTTATGGGATTGGAGTACCAACCAAAATAATACGATTTTTATGCAATCATATGGGTTCTACTTTACCAACGAGACAAAAAATTGGTACGGTACCAATGATATGAATACCATAGTGATCTTTTTCCAGATTGTCGGCAGCTTGGGTCTTTTCCTGTTTGGAATTAAACTCCTTAGTGAAGGCCTCCAGAAAACTGCCGGCGACAAGATGAAGGCAGTCCTTAAACTCATGACAAAAAAAACCGGTTGGTTTCCATACTTACCGGTATTCTAATTACCATTATAATCCAAAGTTCTTCAGCAACCACGGTCATGGTAGTGAGTTTTGTCAACGCAGGACTGATGGGGCTTACCCAAGCCATCGGAGTTATCCTAGGTGCAAACATCGGTACAACTTTTACCGGCTGGTTAGTGGCACTTTTAGGGTTCAAGCTTGACATCACCGTTTTGGCACTCATTTCGATTGCTTTTGCCGGTCCCCTGATGTTCAGCAAGAAGGCTCAACAGCGTGATATCGCAGATGTCTTGCTAGGATTCGGAATTCTCTTCCTCGGGCTGAATTTCATGAGCCACTCAATTCCGGACATCACCGGAAATGTGGATGCCTTGGCTTTCCTCTCTGCAATCAATAAAGACACCCTCTGGGTCAATCTTCTCTGTATTATCCTAGGAACTGTTATTACTATGGTAGTCCAGTCTTCCTCAGCTGCCATGGCGATGACCCTCACCATGGCATACAATGGTTGGCTTGGCGTTACCGCAGCCGCAGCTATGATCCTAGGCTCCAATATTGGAACTACCATCACAGCCTACCTTGCTTCCATCGGAACGAGCACAACTGCAAAACGTGCAGCGTGGGCACATATTATTTTCAATGTTTTTTTTGGAAGTGTAATCTCCTTGATTCTCTTCCACCCACTATTGACGTTCATCAATTGGATTACGCCAGGAAATATTTACGCCCTCTCCGGATCAGCCCTCAGCAGTCAACTCCCACTCTTCCTTGCCATGTTCCACACGGTATTCAATGTCATAAACACCGTCATTTTCTTCCCCTTCGTCAACCAGTACGCCAAGTTTATCAAACGCTTGGTACCTGCGAAAGCTGAATACGATGAAGGAACCTACCACTTCAAGTACATCGGCGGTATCTTCATAGACAGTCCTGAGATCTACATGCTAGCAATCCGTGACGAGATCAAGAAAATGGCAAACCTGGCATGTAATATGCTTACCCGCTATCGTGGTATGTTCAACAACCCAAGCGCAAATATGGAGAGTGATATCCTGGCCATGAAAAAGGATGAGGAATATGCTGACCAGATGCAAGAACAACTCTCTGATTTCTGTGTACACCTCCTGCAGGACTCTCAAACCCCTACCAATGCTTCATCCTCAACTGCCTTATCAGGGTTATGGATGAACTGGAATCGGTAACCGACAGCTGCTTCAACCTGACCATGCTCAGCCAGAAACGATTTTCCCAAGGATGGGTTTTCGACGCGGAGACTGACAAGGACCTGAAAGCCTATCAGCAGATTGTTCAGGACTTCCTTGACTACATCCGTGACCGGATGGATAAAACCCTTACCAAAGCCGAGATGCAGATGGCTAATGAGTACGAAGAACAGATCAACAGCTATCGTAACAGGCTGAGCGAAACTGTTCAGCAAAGGCTTAGCGGAGGGAAGGCTGATGTACGCGTGGAGCTCTTGATCCTTGAGAAGATCAGGCACCTAGAGCACATTGGTGACTACTGTACCAATATTGCAGAAGCCTACCACCAGGCAGTAAAACATACTCCAATGCTGCAAAAACGCAGTGACAAGAGTGTTTCAAGCCTGTAAACGCTTTACTACAACCAAGAAAAAGGACCTATCAGGTCCTTTTTTTTCTTGGCTAACCGCTTTTTATATGCTAGTACAGGACAGCCTCTACACCTTCCAGACCGCTGAGCTCCTGATACGCTTTTGCATAACTGGCAAGTACATCGTCACACCCACTTTTCATCAGTGAAACAAAAAGCTGGTCTTCATCCAAACCAAGGTTTCCCGTGGTTCCGATGCTGCTCCGGTTCATGATGGTCTGTACTGGATCAGCCTTACTGACCTGCTCCAGGTGCAACCCAACATCCTTGTACGTATCGCGGAAATTCTTCCCTTCAAGTACACCTTGGAGGACTACATCAGTCGCATAAAGCTCTGGGGTGCAACCAGCGATCAGGGCATCCTCATTGACTTGTAGTCCATCCATCATCCTGCCGAAAATCTGCACCAACTGCCAGGTGGCTTTTGATCCAGTCAACAGTGGCTCCTTGGTATCCTGGAAGTCCCGGTTGTACCAGAAGGAAGGCTCCTGATAATGGATTTGACCCGTGCGGCACTGCTGGAGACCACTGAGGAGCGACTTCTTGCAAGTTCAAGTCCATCAGGATTCTTCTTCTGTGGCATAATGGAAGAACCTGTGCAGAGCTCTGACGGAAGTGAGAAATACCCAAACTCCGGAAGGGTGAACAGGATCAGATCCTGGGCAAGCTTGCTCAGGGTGAGTGCGATATAATCACAACCATCGAGAAGCATAGCCTCAAACTTTCCTCTACTGTTGTTCGCGTACAAGACATTGTTCTGGACACGGGTGAATCCCATCTGTTCAGCAGTGAATTGCCTGTCCAAAGGTAGGGGCACCCCGTAACTTGCCGCAGAGCCAAGGGGACTCTGGTCAAACAACCAAGAGAGATGCATCAAGTGCTGTGCCTCATCATAGAGCTCCTCAGCATAACTTGCTGCCCAGAGACCAAGGGAAGAGGGCATGGCAATCTGCATATGGGTACGCCCCGGCATGGGGACCTCTGCATGCTTCTCTGCAAAAGAGAGCAATGTTTCACAAAGGTCTCCGGTAGCCCGGCAGAGCTTCAGGGTGAATTCACGCATCCAGATCCTCAAGGCAGTCTGCACCTGGTCATTCCTGCTACGTCCAGTATGGATTTTCTTCCCTACTTCACCGTACTCATCAGTCAAAAACCCCTCAATAGCCGTGTGACAATCCTCATTCTCCTTGGTAATGGAAAATGAATCTTCCTTTTTTTAAGGGAGATGATTCTTTTCAATCCCTCTTCCAGGGAAGCAAGTTCCTCGGCATCAAGGATTCCGATTTGATGTAATCCTCGTGCATGAGCAATGGACCCTAGACAATCGGCGATAACCAATTGCTGGTCCAGAAGGTAATCGTTGCTGACGGTGAATTCCTCCATTAAGGAATCAAGTGAATAATCTTTCTGCCAAAGCTTGGACATGTGTGTACAGCCTCCCTGAATGAGGAAAGTCTATTGGCTATCCCCATGCCTGTCAATTGAAGCAAAGGCACATCATCCATGACTTGGAGGATATGAGATACTTTGCACTAGCCATACTCATGACCATTCTTCTCTGCATTGGTTGTGGATGCGACCATCAAGGCCCTGCCCCTGTGGATTTGCTCGGTTCAGTTGATAGCACTCCGCCTACTCTACTGAAAATCAGTTCACTCGATTATTTCTCTGCGCTTCTCGTTTTTGATGAACCCATTGACGAGAATACGGTTCGCCTCCAAGCAAAAGGAAATGGTATTGCGAGTAAGCAGGTAAAGAAGACTTCCCTGCACATTGTATTCAAGGATGCAATGAGCCTAGGAGTGGGGCTTCCTCTGGAAGGAAGAGTAGAGGATCTACGAGGAAACAGCGTCAGTTTCTCCCTCCTACTATGGGCAAAAAACACCAATCCTCCCTCTCTCTTAATCAACGAAATCTCTACCAAGGGAACCGAGAATAACCCTGACCGAGTGGAAATATTCGTGACCAATCGTGGAAATCTTGGAGGGGTAACCTTATTCGCAGGAACCGAGCAGGAATACACCGACCGAATCATCTTCCCTGAGGTGTGGGTCGAGAGGGGGGATTACCTCGTGGTTGCCTTCTCCAAAGGAGAAATACCCACTGAAACATACCGCTCAGAAAGCCAGGCAGGATTAAGCGCAAACAATGGATGCTTGACACTAGCGGTAAGTCCGCAGTGGGATGGGAATCTCCTTGATGCGGCCATATGGGGGAACCATACCACACAAACCCATGAGGGGTTTGGATCAAGGACACTTCTAGAACAAGTACAGTATCTTGCAGAGAAAAGACATTGGAACAGCAGGGAGGCTGGAGGTCCATCAACAGTAGTGACAGCACTGCCACCAGGACCATGTGCCGGGAACAACAGAGAGATACAAACAGCTTGGATGATTGGTATGTATGCGCTACACGTAACGCATCATTTGGCAAAAGGAATGCAGAGGAACGCTACCAGGATTGATTGGGGAGTTGCCTCCCCATCTCTTACAGATGTTGCTTCACGAACCCTTCAATTACAGAAAGGGAGGCCGCACCCATTCTCTGGTCAACCACCTCTCCATCCTTGAAAAGCATCAAGGTTGGAATTGAATTAACATTGAACATGTTAGCAAGACTTCCTGCCTCGTCCACGTTCACTTTCGCGACTTTCAGTGTATCAGCATACTTCTGTGCGAGCTGCGATACCGCTGGTCCGATCATTTTACAGGGACCACACCAAGGGGCCCAGAAATCCACCAACACCAGCTTATCAGCCTGGAGTATTTCCTCTTTGAAGTTGTCGTCCGTTACGATCATTTCACTCATTGGTTTTGCTCCTCATCTAGCTAGCATAGTAGCGGCAAATGGACAAAAAAAAGAAAGGGAGAATCCTCACAATCAACTCCAGTGGAAGGCAACCGCCCTTCGTTCAATGATCTTGTCATCGAAAATCAGGTCAGCTGCCCCACCGGCAAGGGACTGGCAAACAAGCAGTGGCAGTAGGTGCTCCTCTCTTGGGTGACAATATCTGGCATAGGGAGCTCTTTCCCACTGTATCAATGCCTGCTTCCTGTTCTGGGTTGCAGTATCCATACAGCAAGTCTCAATGAGAAAGTCCTGGAATGCATGGTTCTGTTCATCATCCTCCCTCCAGAATTGCCGCATGTTATGAAACGAAAATCCTGAACCAATGAAGAGAATATCTTCATCAAGCAAGGGCCTGAGTTTCTCACCCAGTCGCCAGTGTTCAGCAGCTGAAAGGGAAGAGAGAAGTGAGAGCTGTATGGTGGGAATGGAGGCATCAGGATACATCAGGCTGAGTGGAATGAACATCCCATGGTCAAAACCACGTTCCTCGTCCAAAACAGCGTTACCGAGCAGATCTGCGATCTTCTTGGCGAGAACAGGACTACCCGTAGCCGGGTAGGTAATCTCATATGCCTCTTTAGGAAAGCCATAATAGTCATACACCAATGGAGGGATTGGGGAAGCGGTAAGTGTGGGTATCTCTTCCTCCCAATGAGCACTCACCACGACGATGGCCTTTGGCCGTGGCAAATTTTCTCCAAGCTGTCTCATAAACCGTATCATTGCTCTATGAGAAGGGTCACCCAAGAGGGGAAGTGGGCCCCCCCCACCGTGAGAAAGATAGACAACGTTTGCTTTCATCCATATCCTCCCTTTCCCTGCCAGTATACATCAGGATATTGCAAAAGGACAGCAAACCAGTAGGACCTTATGAACGCGAAAAGTACATGAGATTACGGTCAATGATTGTATAGTCACAGGAGAGGATGTTTTTCGCTATCCAGCAATCGTCTCCTCATGGTAGAAAAACACGTGGGTGGCATCATTCTTGTAATGCCAGCGATCGAACCCGATTTGGTCGGGAATCAACGTCGTCCTACAATACAAGGTTCCTCTTGGTTCCAATAATCCTAAGAGTTGGTAAAATGCTGTCTTGGGAGTATGGAAGTGCTCAATTACCTCACAGGCAACAATGAAACGATACTGCGCTTCCAAGACAGATAAATCGGGGTGGAAAAACGGATCATAGAGATACATGTTGTACCCCCCCCTCTCTTGAAGCATGTGAGAGATAACAGGCCCACTTCCGGCTCCAAAATCCAGTCCTTTATGGGAAGGATTCTGTCTTGATTCGATCAGATCCACCAAAGGCCGTACAAAATTCTGATATCGGGGATCATGCACATCATTATTATGCCCAAGATAGAAATCCCATTCCTCTTTTGGACCAAGTAACTGGTCCCGGTCCATGGATATACCCTTACAAATGGGGCAATGGGCATAAGACGACGGACCAGCTTGTATCAAGGGAATTGCTGGATAGTGGCAAAGGGGACAATCCTGGGTTTTGTGCATGCCCCACCCTACCATAATCAGGGTTCCCTGTCATTGGGAGACAAGCTTGGAAAATCTCCTTCGCTTTGGTGGAACAGGAAATTGGTGGTGCGTGCATAAGAGTTCATTCCCATCCACTATGCATCTTGCTCAAGATACAGCCACCACACTCGAAAGAAAGGTATGATGCAGCAGAATTTGCATGCTACACTATATTCAGGCTATGAGAGAAACAGATACTTGAAAACAAGCTGACTGGAACCAAGGAGCAAACACCGTGCCCAAGAAGACTGACACAAATAACAACGTGAAACGAACCAAGAAATCCACAAAAACACAAAAACCACGAGGGAAGGAAATAGAGGGCAACCTCTCTGTCCATGCAAAGGGGTTCGGGTTCGTTCTTGTCAAGAAAGGGACCGATATCTTCATCCCGTTGGAACATATGCTGAATGCCATGGATGGAGACTATGTCTCAGTTGAGATTGTAAAAAAAAGTACCTAAAAAGAATCCAGAAGGAAGAATTCTTAAGATCCTCACCTTGCAGAACAACGAGATAATCGGTGTCTTTAAAAGCAGTAAGGAAGGAGGATCGGTCATCCCGAGCGATGAGCGATACAACAATCCTATCATCATTCCAAAGAACTCCTTATCTTCGCCTAAGATGGGGAGAAAACCAAAGAATGGTGAGTTTGTCGTGATCATGAGAACAGGTTGGAACGAGAATGACCATACCGTAACAGGGAAGATCATCGATATCTTGGGGAAGCCAGAGAACAAGGAGATGGACCTCCTCTTGGTTGCCCGGAACAACGACCTGACAATTCCATTCCCCCCTCAAGTGAATAAGGCACTGACAGGGCTACCTGCGTTTGATCTGCAAAAAAAGAGCTGAAGAGTCGAGAAGACTTCCGTTCAGTTCCCTGTTTCACCATCGACCCGGAATCTGCAAAGGATTTTGATGATGCCATCTCGCTTGTCCAATTGGATAACGGCCGTTTTGAGCTGGGGGGGGTGCATATTGCAGATGTGTCCCATTATGTACGTGAGGGATCGGCAATTGACAAGGAAGCATATGAACGGGGAACCTCCGTCTATTTCGTCAATAACGTAATACCAATGCTTCCTGAGCGGCTGTCAAATGATCTTTGTAGCCTAAAGCCAAACACTGATCGCCTTGCGTTCTCCGTGATCATGGAAATCGATTCCCGCGGTATTGTGCAGAAATACAGGATCAGGGAAACCATTATCAGAAGTGCTGTCCGATTTACCTATGAAGATGTTGAAGCAATCATTGAAGGAAAGAAGCATTCACATGCAAAGACCATTCATCTTATGCAGATGCTCTCCCTTATTCTTCGTAGGTCGAGGGAAGAGATGGGTTCTATCGATTTCGACATCTCTGAAGCGGCAATCTCTCTTGATGAACAGGGAGTGCCCTATTCGATTAGGCCACGCGAGAGAATTGAATCAAATCGGTTGGTAGAGGAGTTCATGCTTGTAGCCAACCGTATCGTTGCCAGCCATATTGCCAAGCAATCCACTAAAAGGAAAGCGAAGCCATTTGTCTATCGAGTACATGAAAAGCCGGACAAGGAGTCAATACAAAGCTTCCTTGACCTCCTTGAACGGTTGGGACTGAAATATCAACTCGACAAGGAAGTGCAATCGGATGATTACAGGAAAATTCTCGACATCATAGAAAACCTTGACTACAAGTACTTTATAGAGAAAGTTGCCCTCAGATCCATGACAAAAGCCTATTACAGCACAAAAAATGAAGGGCACTTTGGTTTGGCTTTTGACGCATACACCCACTTCACCTCCCCTATAAGAAGATACCCCGATTTGGTGGTACATCGTTTGTTGAAGTATTATGCGAGCAAGGAAAAAAAAGACAAGAAGGGAGCAACGAAAGGTGAAGCTGCAACCTTGTCCAAGAAACTAGATTCCATTTGTACGCACTGTTCAGAGCGGGAGATTCGCGCAACCCAGGCTGAACGTGAATTCATCAAGATCAAATCGATGGAGTTTCTCTCCTCAAAGGTAGGAGAGACGTACGAGGGAATCATCTCTGGTATGGCAAGCTTTGGAATGTTTATAGAGCTCTCACACTATGTCATAGAGGGATTGGTGCATGTCTCAGAGCTCAAAGATGACCACTATGATTTCGATAAGGAGGAGTTCACCCTCACCGGGCGCAAGACTGGAAAGGTCTACCGAATGGGGGGGGACGCGGTTACCATCAAGATTAAAAGTGTGTCAAAAGAGGAGAAACGGGCAGACTTCTTGCTTGTATGACATGAAAACACATATAAAGCAATGCTTGGGATGCAATCTCCTTGTGAATTTCCATATAATCAGGGTCCACATGGAGACCATAGCAACGGGCCTGAAAGCTGTTCACCTGTATTCTCTGTTACCGGGCATGTATAGCCCGAGTTGATTTTCCCCCATACCGATCCTGTGTGAAGGAGCGGCATGAGGGTCTAGGTATCCTTAGTTCAAAGGCGTGACAAGCATTGCCGTAACTCACGTTCCACGTTGCCTGCATCTACCTGAATGCATGCCCTTGTAGGAGGATTAGGCTCCCGCAAACGTGCATGGTCGACAATAATCCGTCCTCGATCCGCTCCTTCAAGCTCAACTGTCAGGAAACTGGGAAGCATGGTGAAATATTCTGGATGTAGTGCACAGATTACCGCAGATGGATCATGCACATATGTTTCATCAGTTCCTAGCGTGTGCTTGATGTAATACTGCAACATATCACTGAGCACCTTACCACGTGGGGAACCTGAAGCACGCCAAATGTCTACATCAGAGGATGTCATTCGAGAACGCATTGTCACGTCCAATGGTACCAATGTGACTGCTATGGAACTCTCCAAAACAAGCTTCGCGGCTTCTGGATCCTGAGAAATGTTTGCTTCAGCAAAATGACTCACATTCCCCCCGGGCAGTCACTGCCCCACCCATAGAGACCACCCGACCAGGCCAATGTTGCAAGGACGGTTCTTGCACCAATGCCTCCGCAAGATTCGATAGTGGACCTGTAGTCACAATTACCAAGTCTTCTTGGATTTCCTGCATCTTTCTGATCAAGTAGTCTACTGCATACTCTTTCTCAGCCTCGCGCGGTGAAGCCGGAAGTTCCAGGTTACCTACCCCATTTTGACCATGAATATCGGCGCTTACATCATGCCTGCAGAACGTATCCTGTCCTAACGCACAGGATCTTCCTTCATACACAGGAATATCAGATCGTCCTACCAATGCAAGAACATCCAGAGCATTGCGTACACCTATTGGAGTCTCAATATTTCCAAACGTACCTGTGACTGCCAATAAATCCACATCAGGTGCATGGCAGCATACGCAAGAGCAATGGAGTCGTCAATTCCAGTATCCAGATCCAAGATGAGCTTTGTTTTATGGTTCAATCTTCAATCCTTTCCAACACCAGCGGCCAATTTCGCAGAATGATACCGATAGATTGTCTCCAGTACCACCTTTATCTCCAGATCCCATGCCTCGATCAGCTTGGTATTTTCGGTAGTGTAAATCACTTCCCCTGTAGTTAAGTTCCCTGATGTACCACAAATGCAAGCTGTTGCTACATCCCTCACATGCCCGATGGTGAATAAGGCTGATGCTTCCATCTCAATATTTTGGATTTTCAAATCCTGCAGTTTTTTGATGAATTCAGGGGTCTCCCCATAGAAGGCATCATCAGTACTGCTAATTCCTGTATATACTGCGATATCCTTGTCAGCAACAAACTCATTTGCAGTTTCGATCAATACATTCGTAAAAGCAAAATCAGGTACAGCTGGAAACGAATCAGGAACATAGAACTTTGAGGTTCCTTCATTCTTCATGGCACCGGTGCTGACCAGTAAATCGCCAATCTTCACCTGGGGAGCAATTGCCGCCGAGCTACCGATCCTGATCAATGTCTTCGCACCGATATTAATCAATTCCTCCGCTGCGATTGCAGTTGAAGGACAGCCCATTCCGGTAGAAGTTACACTGATCTTTATCCCTTTGTAATATCCTGTGAATGTACGGTGTTCCCGATGGCTGGCCACAAGTTGTGGAGAATCCAGATATTTTGCAACTCGATCACTCCGAGCCGGGTCGCCTGGAAGTAAAACATATTCCCCAATATCACCGACATCAAGTTGAATATGATACTGTTTCTTATTCATCGTGACTTCACTTTTGTTTAACGCCATAGGTTTTCCTCTTTTCTATTGAATTATTTAAATGAATACAAACTGACACCAAGAACCAGGGCGTCAATGTATATGTACGTATGCATACTGATGGAGTTTTGTCTGAAATCCCTACAGGGTCCCCAACTTCGCTGGAGATTTTGCCTTACGTCCAACACCTACCAAGACCAGCAGAGTAATTCCATACGGAATCAACTGGCTTATTTGCTCAGGAATCTTAAGGTATGAGAACTGGAACCGTAACGCCTGGGTGAAAGAAAACAAGAGGCTGGCCAGCAATGACCCAATTGGATTCCACCCACCCAAGATGTTTGCAGCTATTGCCATAAATCCTCGGCCAGCTACCATGTTATCTACATAGAGATTGCTATGGACTATCGAAAGATATGCACCACCAAGAGCGCCAAATGCACTACCAATCATAATGGCAATAAATCGGTACTTCATTACTGGAATACCTGTGGTTGCAGCAGCTAGAGGATGTTCTCCTATGGCGTACAACCGTAGACCCACTTTGGTTTTTCCTAAAACATACGCCGCAACAAGAGCGCATATCAGTGTAAGAAGGATCATCGGTGATTGATTCACAAACAAGGCACCAATAACTGGGATATCACCTAAAATGGGTATATTGAACGTATCGAGCTGCGCAACAGCTCCAGAAATACCTTCTTTATTCCAAATTGATTTAACCATAACCACAGTCAAACCCGTTGCGAGAAAATTCAAACCGATACCAATGACCGATTGGTTGGCTCGAAACCATAAGACTAATATTGCATAGAGGGCACCTACAAGCACTCCTGTCAGCACAGCAAACACTAAGCCCAACCAAGCACTACCTGTGAGATGCGCACCCAGTACAGCAAAAAAAAGGCACCTAAAAGCATAATGCCCTCTATACCAAGATTGATAACACCTGAACGTTCACTAATGGTCACGCCAATAGCGGCAAGCGCAATAGGTATGCTTAAGCGAAATGTCATCATCAACAGATTGACCAACGTAGTAGCTATATCCATATCGATTACGCTCCCTTTTTTCGAATTAGCATGTAACGGATGATATTTGGTGTAGCAATAAACATAATGACCAAACCTTGGATTACCTTATCAATATTGGCGGATACCCCCTCCATCAAACTCATCTGCATCGCTCCTGATTGGAGACTTCCAAACAGAATTGAAGCGAGAATAATACCAATCGGGTTACCCTGTCCGATAAATGCAATTGCGATACCAGTAAATCCAATTCCAGGGAAAAAAAACCATCGATAAACCGTCCGTAGGTTCCAAATACCTCGAAGATACCTGCCAAGGATGCCAACGCTCCAGAGACTGCCATGATCAAGACAGTGGTCCAGACCGTATGGACCCCCCCGTGTTTGCCGCGTGGCGATTATTGCCCAAAGCTTTCACCTCATACCCGAAAACCGTATATCGGAATGTGAACCAATACAGCAAACACATCAACAAACTTATATACAAACTGGTAGTTAGCTGTGTATTGGGTACAAGGTTTTGAAGCTGCATTCCAGCGGGAATAGCCTCCGTCTGAGGAACCATGGTACCGCCTGCCATGAAATGATGGTTCACAAGATAAGAAGTAAGCAACTGAGCAATATAATTGAGCATGATGGCTACAATGACTTCATTGATCTGCAGAGTAGCTTTTATCAATCCTATAGCACCCCCCCCAAACCATGCCTGCCGCAGTACCCGCTAGTATTGCCAAGGGAAGTGAAACGAACACCGGCAAACCAGAAGGGAGCGCAAGTGCTACTGCTGCTGAAGTAAAGCCTCCAATATAAAGCTGCCCCTCTCCACCGATGTTGAACAAACCACCTTTTAGGGCAAAACCTACCGCAAGGCCGACAAAAATCAGCGGCACACTTCGGCATAGGGTCAAGCTAATGGCATAGATAGATCCAAATGATCCCTTGAACAATGCGAGATAGGCTCTTACTGGGTTGTAACCCATAAACAACATGATCAAAGCCACAAGTATAAATGACATACCAATAGCCAATAGTGAAAACCATAGGCTCTCAAGGCTTTTCCGGTTGCCCGACTGATATAATAAGCGTAGTGCTTTCATGCTTTTTTTTCCCCCCCCAGCCATGAACAAACCAATCTCATCTTTGGTAAAATCCTTGGCATCACGCTCGGCAATGATTTTGCCGTGGTAGAGCACCCCAATACGATCACTCATCTCCATGATTTCCGATAGCTCAGTTGAGATTAGCAAGATAGCTTGTCCACGATCCCTCAACAGCAATAATTGGTTATGAATATATTCAATTGCTCCAATATCCAGTCCTCTGACCGGTTGGGCAGCAATTAGGAGAATTGGTTCCATACCCACTTCACGACTGAAAACCACTTTCTGCTGATTTCCTCCAGAAAGTTCAGAAATGCTTTGCCCTTTAGAAGCAATTTTTTATTGAGTAATTCTTGATTAAGGAGTCTGCATATGATGTAAGCTCACGATGGTTTACAATACCCTTACGTGAAAATTTGGAATGCTTTTGAAATCCTAATAAAAAAATTGTCAATAAGCGACAATCCAGAAAGAATTGCATCCCTATGACGATCTGAGGGGATGACCCCCCCCAGTCCGAGTTTCTTGCGTTCAGAAACAGAAAGCTTAGTGATATCAGTCCCATGCAGAGAAATGGTACCTGTTTTTGGTCTCTCTACACCGACAATGAACCGTTCAAGCTCCTTCTGGCCATTTCCATCAACACCTGCTATACCGTAAATCTCGCCAGCACGTATACATACATCAATGGTTGCCTCTGTTGAGGGAATAAGGTTTAAACCTTTTATTTCTAAGACGGGCCCCAGGGCTACTCTCCCCCTTCTCGAGCGTTAGATCAACATAATGGCCTACCATCATTGTCGCAAGACTCTGTGCATCTACATTCTTTGTCTCTACCGTGTCAATGTACTTTCCATTACGCAAGATTGTCACGCGATCAGAAAGCTGCAGAGTCTCTTGCAATTTATGGGTAATCAATATAATAGTTTTCCCTTCTTTCCGCATGTCATTAAGAATGCGAAAGAGAACAGATACTTCCTGAGGGGTAAGAACCGCTGTTGGTTCATCGAGAATAATGATGTCAGCACCACGATATATGGTCTTGAAGATTTCCACGCGCTGCATTTCACCAACACTTAAGCTGGAAATTTTTGCATCAAGGTTAAAGCCAAAATGGTAGAGCTTTTCAAATTCAATAATTCGTTTTCGACTAGCTTCATAGTCTATTGTGAAATGTCCTTCCTCATTACCCAGTATAATATTTTGCAATACCGTCATCGATTCGATGAGCATGAAATGTTGGTGAACCATACCAATTCGTAGTGACTGTGCTTGTTTCGGGTTCGTGATTTCAACCGGTTTGCCATTGATCTCAATTTCACCTTTGTCCGCCTTGTATAAACCATACAAAACATTCATGAGGGTTGTTTTACCGGCTCCGTTTTCTCCCAAGATTGAGTGTACTTCACCCTTTTGGATAGACAAATCCACATCAGAAAGGGCAACAGTCCAACCAAATCTCTTGGTTATGTTCTTCATTCGAACAGCATCCATTACTTTTCACCTCTTGGGACAACCCGTGGAAAAAACAAGTTTTCCACGGGAATGGTTTCTAGAGTTGTGTTACACAGTAGTGTCACGCAACATTTTGTAGTATTGAGTGACACTATCCAAGTTAAAATTGATATTGATTGGATGCCAAGAAGGGCTCGACATCTTCGGGATTTGTAGGAGTATCAAGTTCACCGGCGATAATAGCTTTCTTGATCTCATTAACGGTATCAATAATTTCTTGGCTAAGCTGAATATTGCTACCTTCAACAGTGTAGTCAACACCACCACTGGACAGTCCTAGCGTTTCAAGACCACCAGTGACCAATTCACCGTTTTTTCAATTCCTCTGCAATGAGGTATGCGGCATTGTCTACACGTTTCAACATACTGGCAACAACATAATCTGGCTCAATAATATTCTGGTTAGAATTGACCCCAATCGCATAGAAACTCTTCTCCTTCGCAGCCTGGAACAACCCAAGCCCAGAGCCACCAGCAGCGTGGTAGATGAGATCAATACCTTGTGAATTCTGCTTCAATGCAATCTCCTTCGCAGTTGTGATATCACTGAAAGGTGCATTTCCCCCAACAAAGTCGGCAACTACCTTGATATTGGGATTAACGTAGCGAGCACCTGCTTCATATCCGGCAAGAAAACGGTTCAGGAAAGGAATATCAAGTGCTGCAATATATCCAATAGTGTTGTTGTCATTGGTCAAGTTGCTCTTCTTAAACAACCCTGCAAGTACTCCAACAAGGAATGAACCTTCGTCTTCCTGGGAAACATAACTTGCAACATTGGGTTGGGCCACCTCTGCATCAATAATGGCAAATTTCTGGTTTGGGAATTGTGGAGCCACTTTCGCCAAAGGTTCTACCTGATCATATCCAACAGAAACAATGACACCATAGGTCTTCATGGAAGCCATCTGCTGTAGATAGGTTTCAAAGTCGGCAATGGATTGGGGTTCTACATAATCAAATGGAACACCCAGTTCCTTCTCAGCACGTTCAAGACCTTCGTACATCAAATCGTTATAGGACATATCGCCCAAACCGCCAACACCAAGAATTACTCCTATACGAGGAATATCAGAACTTTGTGTACCAGCTTCTTTTGATCCCCCACCAAATACGATAGAACCTACGATTAAAAAAAATCCCTACAAGTAGCATACTCTGTTTTTTCATTTTCTCTCCTTTCAACTTGTATACCTTGTTGCTTGAGTTGTTTTACAAGTTATAACCCATGATACATCACATGTTCATTCTGTCAAGAAATAAATAGCCAATCTTTTAAAAAAAAACAATTTTTTCTGTTTCTGCAACGATTTTGCTCATACAAAGAACATAGATATGTTTTTTTTCAACATCTACGATTAAATACATTTTTTTTGACATAGTGTAGTGTAAGATTGTCTTTCGCACGATAGAAAGGCGTACAGAACAGGAACTTTTTTCATCCCCTTGGTACTGCCTGATTCAGAACATATACCATGCTAGTTAATAAAACGCTTTGTATGGGTGGAGTGTTCGATCAAGCGAGTAGGATTTTCATTGGATATGTGCACAAATCTCGACAAAAGGGTTCCTGCTATCATGATTTGCAAATAAAACCACTTGTTTGAAATTGGCAAAGGGCATTAAATCCTATTCACCCCAGGGCAGAGAGAACCACCCATCCTGTATCGCACTCCAGAAGTCATAACTGGAACGGCTCATGATGCACGATTGTGCGAGTACAGGGACTATGGTGTTCTTGGATTATTGGATATATGGAATATCACCCAATGCAGAGTTTTGTTCTATATGCCAAGACTGCGCCTTCCATGCACTACCAAGTCGAAATAAGCCGGATCCATATAATACTTGTTCTGTGCAACGGCCTTCCCATCATCGGTGAACAGTGTCTCACTTAAGAGTATCAGTGAAGGTGCGGCTATCTGCTCTGGGGTGAGCGCAAACTCTTTGCGATTTGAAATCGTCAAGTGGGTGATTGCACGAGCTGATGGTGTATACCGTGTGGTCCATAAATTCCTTGACAGCCTCTGCATCCTTGATGTCGACACCATATGAATTCAGTTTTTTTTCAAATCTGTGAAGGAAAAACAGAAAGCAATCAAACGGGAGTCCTTACGATACCACCGATCTGATGCCACCATGACAGTGCTCCGGTCATAATTGAAAAGTTGCATTACATAGTTGCTCGAGACTTCATATCTGATGTCAATGGCAATTTCATCTATGGAGCTCCTGGCAAAGTTGAAAACAGGATTGGCAACAGCTTCAGCTCCAGCAGAAGCAAACGAATCCAAGCTTGCAATAAAGTTTCCCTTGCCATGAATTCGTCGAATAATGCCATCTTCCGTCATCAACATCAACGCTTGCCGCAATGTCATGCGGCTGACTCCAAGCTCCACAGCAAGCTGGTTCTCTCCAGGCAACCGATCGCCTTCCTGAAGATTTTCTTGCTCAATTTTGCGATACAGTTTTTCATATACCTCAACGTATAGGTATTTTTTTCCAGAGCTTTCAACCAAGCCATTATCTGTAACATTATTATTCATTGTACTACTCCAAGTATCTCATCATAGAAAACTGTATCTCATGGTCCTCTTCTGGTTCATAGTCAACCAGTATAGATTTCCTTGTATATGCGTTCCATCTGGTTTCGGTCTATACTAATTTTACCCTTATAGCTTCCAATCAATCCTTCATCCCTCAATTGTCCAATCTGTCTGTACAGCGTGCGTACATTCATATTCAACTCTGCGGCCAAAGCCTCTTTGCGAACATACAGTACCACGGGTAACTGATTGTCCTTGCAAGCGTCTAAGCAATAGAGCAACAAGCTCTGTCTATTGTTGTAAAGCGTCATTCTATCACTTCGGCCCAGCAATCGCTGGATGAATTCAACAAGATAATTGGCAGAAAAACGCATGACATCCATACTTATATCATACTGCTCGCGGTACAAGCGTGGTGATATCGCGAAGAAAGTACAAGGAGTTTCCGTCTCTACATCGGCAGTATGATACGGCAGGCCACTGAGCAACTCATACAAACCAAAAATTTGGGGAGCTGCAACCTCTCCAGCCATTACAATTCTGCCATCATCGCTATGGCTTAATACGTTGCAGGAACCTGACAGCAACAACAGAATTCTTTCAACTGCATCTTCAGTATGTACTATGACCTTTCGTTTCCCATAGGTGACGAGACGTTTGCCAGCTCCTTCAAAACGGTGGTACACTTCATAAATCTGGTTCTCAGTTATACTTTGATCCATGCTGCGCGCAATGCGGAAGCTAGCTGTTCATCAATCATAGTCAAACACTCTCACTTGAAGCAATGCATTTTAAAATGTAAACAATTCTTCCTTGCTTCCTTAATGGTACCGAAAAAAATTTTCCATAATTAACTGACATTTGTCATATTATGTCCTCAGCAAGCATAGTAGCATGGAATTGGAGTAAAGCCAATCAAAAGGAGAATTATGATATGGATACTTTAAAGAAACAAATTATGAGCATAGTTACAGATACTTCACTTACCCATCAACAAGCAATGATGACACTTGCTGATATTTGCGTCAGTCAAGATAATTTGGTAGAGACTTCTAAAACATTTAAGGAATTGCACGACTTGGGAATTATCTGTGATATGAGCGAACCCAAGGTTCCTTATGCCCCTCGATATGCCCTGCCTGACTATGAGAAGCTCATGGAACAGGGGTGCAAGTTTCTTCGATTGGAGCCACCTAAAACCCTTGATGAAGCTATTCATAGCCTGCAATTGTTCTATCTGCATGTACCTTCCATCACACACATGCCAGTCTATCTTGGCAATATCGATAAGCTGCTTGATCCCTTTATCGATAATGTGGATGTAGCAAGAATCAAGATCGAGAGATTCCTTGATTTTATTGAAAAAGCCATTCCAAATTCATTCTGCCATGCCAATCTAGGACCAGAGGAAACAGTAGCTGGCCGAATCATTGTTGAATTGGAAACAAAGCGACAGCAGGCTGTTCCAGGCATCACTCTGCTCTATGATAAAGACATAACACCAGCTTCATTTGCTGAGGCATGCACCAAGTGCGCACTTACCTGTGCAAAACCAAGTTTTGCCAACCATGCTGTATATGCAAAAGCAACATGAAAAAAAGCCCTCATGGATATGGCATTGCAAGTTGTTATAATGCATTGGCTATAGGAGGAGGTGCCTATACGCTCTCAAGAATTGTATTGAAACGTGCTGCAGACCATGCAAAGAATATTGACCATTTTTTTGAAAGAGGTATTGCCACTAGCAGTACAAACCTTGGCTGAGTTCATGGATGCAAAAAAATCAAATTCCTTGTGGAAGAGAGTCATTTTTTTTCAAGTCCAGTTTTCTCGTAGAAGAGGGGTTTCTTTCGCAGGAGAACTTTACAGGTATGTTTGGTGTAGTGGGACTCCATGAGGCGGTCGATATCTTACTACAGAAGGAAGGCAAATCAGAACGCTATGGCGTAGATACAGAAGCTGATTCATTAGGCCACACAATAATGCAAACACTAGAAACACTTGTACATGCACACAAGAGCCCCTATTGTTCGATTTCCGGCGGACATTTTGTATTACATGCCCAGGTCGGCATTGATTCAGATATTGGCATCAGCCGGGTGCTCGAATCGCTATCGGCAAAGAGATTCCATTGTACAATCATCTTCGTCATGCAGGACAATTCCATCCGTACTTCCCTTCTGGCACAGGTGATATTTTTTCCGTTTGATACTACGTACCTACGTAATCCCAATAGCGTATTGGATATAATCAATGGGGGGGGTTTTGAATCTGGTATGCAATATCTTTCAACATATTGCAGTGATGCCGATGTTATTAGAATCACCGGCTATCTGGCCAAGCGTTCCGATATTGAAGCTTTGGACCAAGGGAATGCTGTTCGTCAGAATAATGTCATCTGGGGATTGGGTGAAGTCAAGAATGGAAATGTACTCAATCGAAAGGTTCGCTCATGAGGCTCCCATTACACAAAATCATCAACACAAGCTGTGTAGATGGTCCAGGAAACAGGAGTGTTGTATTTTTTTTCAGGGGTGCAATTTCCATTGTACATACTGCCATAATCCTGAGACGATCAACACATGTAATTCCTGTGGAAAGTGTGTATCAGCCTGTCCGGAACAAGCCCTCTCTGTTGTGGATGGCAAGGTCTTGTGGAATCCTTCAAAGTGTAGTAATTGCGACACATGTATTACCGTCTGCCCTCATAGTGCTTCTCCGAAAATCCGCATGCTCACTATTGATGAGATTGCTGATATGGTTGAGGAAAACCTGCCCTTCATCCGTGGGGTAACGTTTTCTGGGGGGGGAGAGTGCATGCTACAAGCAGAACCTCTTGCTGCACTTTGTGAGCGGTTGGCTAACTCTGTCGGTTCAGTATTGTTGGACAGCAATGGGAGTATAGATTTCTCGCAACACGAGCAGTTACTGAACTCCTGTGATGGTGTTATGTTGGATGTAAAATGTTTTGATGAAACTAAGCATATTGCGTTGACTGGCATGTCTAACCGGACGGTACTCAAGAATGCAGTATTTCTTGCAAAAATTGGCAAACTTGCTGAAGTGCGGACCGTGGTAGTTCCTACATATCTCCCCAATGAAAACACTGTTGCAAGGACCGCTGAACTCGTTGCAAACGCCCTTCCTGAAAATACGGTGATCCCCTACAAATTAATTAGGTTCCGTAGTAATGGCGTACGTGGTGAGGCAACCTCATATCGGTCTCCTTCTAACCAAGAAATGGAAACTCTCCGAAAAAATTGTGGCCTCATATTCCTGTTTCACACCAGTTGTGGTGTAAACGCAATTAACTCCTAGCATAGGTGATTGCAAAGATGGATGCCAACATAATGACATTCATCTTTGTATATAGTAAAAGCTATCCTGGGTAGGGGACCGGAAGTATGCCAAATGGGAAAATACCAATTGATTGGCTTACAATGGTCTCATTTCCTTCTCCAATACAGCTATCAACTCTTCAATATCCAACTTCTTCATCGTAAGGAAGGTCTGTGTAAGCCGGTCGATCTGCTCTTGTGTCCCATTTCCCATCATGGTATCCATGATCTCGGGTGAGATTTGCTAAGAAATACCATATTTATCTTTCAACCAGCCACACTGCTCGGCCTCAAGATCTGCTAACAAGCGTTCCCAATAGTAATCAATCTCCTCTTGGTCTTTACACTCCACCAGAAGTGAAACTGCCTCATTGAAACCAAATTCATGTATATAGCCACTATCCATGGCAGAAAACCATTACCTCTCCAGCATGAAATCAGAGAACATCACCGTCCCTTCCTTGTCCATTTCCATACCTTCAGGATGGTGAACGATTGAACCCTTCTTGGAATGGCCAAACACCGATAGGTAGAAATTGGTAGCCTCTTCAGCCTTACCACAAACATTACCACTAAACAGCAGAGAGGGAATGATGAACGGTCTCTCTTCCCCGTTAGGATCAATTAGGATGAGTTGCCAAGTCACACCATACCTGTCTTTGATCCATCCATAGTGTTTGCTGAATGGATACTCCTGCAATGGCATAAGGATTTCTGCTCCTTCAGATCAATCATTCCAACGGGTACCGAGATGTTCCTTCGCTTTGTCTTCCTTCGAAGGATCGAAATTTACAAAGAACGATATTGAAGGATTAATCTGGAAATATGGACCTGCAGAGAGAGCCATCATCGTAAAACCTGAGAGGGTGAAAGTAATTGATTCAGTATCTCCGGATGGCGTATCATGGAGCACTGAACTGCTTATTATTTCTGAATCAGGGAAGATGGTCGTGTAGAACTGGACGGCTTCCTTGGCTTCATGATCGAACCAGAGATGCGGTATAATTTTTTTGCTTTCCCATATTGTGCCCCCTTTTCTAATAGAGTTGCTGTATTAAATAAAATGTTGGTTCATCCACCTCCCAGCCCCTTCCAAGAAGAAACCTTGTTAGATAGCTAAGGAATATATTCATATTGACGTACTATATGACTTGGATAACTGGAACCAAAATGAGAAGATACCACCTACACGATTGTCAGTATCAGGAAGAGCAAAAAAAACCGTCTTCCTGTATCAATGAAGGGAGAACTGTACATATATGGAGATGAGGAGAGAGTGATGTTGCAGACAAAAAGACTCGCTCTTCGTCCTTGGACGGAGACGGATGCCGAAAGTTTATATACATATGCCAAGGATGCTGATATTGGCCCGATTGCAGGATGGCCTGCCCATACAAGTGTAGGAGAGAGCTGGATGCCATCAGGAATGTGCTCACCGGTTCAGAATGCTATGCAATTTGTGAAAAAGGCAGTGATAGAGCAATTGGTGCCATAGAACTCAAACTGAATGGGCATACCGATATGACTGAGCGTGACGATGAGTGTGAGCTGGGGTATTGGATTGGTAAACCCTTTTGGGGAAGAGGATATATACCGGAGGCTGCAGCAGAACTCATTCGCCATGGGTTTGAAGACCTGGGAATGACCACAATATGGATTGGGTATTACGATGGAAACACTCAATCCAAGAGGGTTCAGGAGAAGCTTGGTTTTACCTACCATCACACCTGTGAAGAGGTACCGGTGCCCTCATGAATGAGACAAGGATTGGTCATACAAACGTTATGACCAAGGAACAGTGGTCCAGGAAGCAAAATAGCTGAGATAACCATCGAAGATAAAGACCAAGCAGGGAGAAGGCTTATGCAGTACTACCATGTTGATGTATTTTCAAAAGGACCGCTGACAGGAAATGGACTGACCGTTCTGATTTGCGACCGATTTCCTGATAGTGAAACCATGCTTCTGATTACCCGGGAAATGAAGCAGTATGAGACGATTTTCCTTAAAAGACTTCGGGACGACGAATATAGGGCAAGAATTTTCACGAAGGATGAGGAACTGGATTTCGCAGGACACCCAATCCTTGGTGCTGCTGCGGCGATACATATGCTACACAATGGGAAAGAGACGGAATCAATCCAGTTCCATCTGAATGGTAAGGATGTGAAGTCTCCAGCGTTGCTATCGACCATCGAAAGGAGTATGTCTGCAGCATGAACCAAGGGGTAGCAGAGACCATCGGACATATCCCGGCAGAAGACTATCCTAGGTTGATCGAACCGATTGGACTTACCATGGATGATCTTGCTAAAGCTTATCCTCTTCAGGTCATGACAACCGGCTTATCTTACCTGCTCGTGCCCATTCACAGCGGAATTGAGAGAACTGGCATGTTTAGCAAAGATTATGAGCCACTGCTCAACTCCTACGGTGCAAAGTTTGCCTATGTGTTTGATATTGAGGCAAAAGAAGGCAGAACATTCGATTTTGATGGGTTGGAGGACGTTGCCACCGGCAGCGCATCTGGACCAGTTGGAGCATACCTCTGTGCGCATGGAGTATGCAAGACAGGTGAAGAAATCATCATTCATCAAGGACGTTTTCTTGACAGACCTAGTGAAATTCATGTTCTACAAGAAAAAGATACAGGCTGTATCATTGTCAGCGGAAATGTATCCATCATTGCGGAAGGAACGTTTTATATTGAGGGTTAGGTAGGCCAACAAGGAAAAGTTGCAATCATCTTACAAGAGGAAGTTTCCATTCTTTCAAGTAGATGAGGTGATCATGGTTCTTTCATGAACAGAAACCCTGTTTTCCTGATACAGATGTCCCACTCTATTGAAGAATCCTCCTGATGATTCCTGTTTGCCAGGAATAAGGGAGAATATTCAAAAGCCTGAGCAATGGATTGCGGTTGATATTATACACAAACCGTGGGCGTTTGGCCTGAAGAATACGCAATGCCAGGTTCCCGATCACTTGGGGTGAAACAGCATGCGATTCCACTCGGTCAACGATGCAACGGAATCGAGACGCATTGCAGGAATATAGTTCGGTTTTTTCACAGAAGGAATCCAATCGATTGGTGGATACACCCAGTAGTCCGGTCTGCACTGCTCCAGGGCGTATTACTGATACACTATACCCGAGAAGCTGGAGTTCCATACGAAGCGCATATGCATAGCTCTCGAGCGCTGTTTTGGTAGTACCGTACATTCCGGTAAACGGAAGGGGATCCAGAGGCGCCAATTCGCTGGTTGTAATGATAATCCTTCCCTTAGGTTCCAATAGGGGAAGAAAAAAAGGTGGTTGATGCGGTACACACCAAAGAGATTGATATCGAAAATTCGGACAAACTCATCCTCGGGAATCTCAACAAGAGAGTTCAGGTCATACACCCCTGTAAAGTGGAGGATCGCTGTAAGAGATCCGGCCTCTTCCTTGATACGCTTGAAAGCAGCTGTCAGTTGGGTGCTGTCAGTTATCTCGGCTCTCAGAAACCGGAAGGAGAACGATCGATCGGGTTCTTGCCGGTCCAGACCGTATACGGTGTATCCGGAAGCTACCAATTGCTGGCAGGTTGAGAATCCCATACCTCCACTTGCCCCGGTAACGAGAATGTTCATACTCATATGCCTATCCTTTGTCTACGCATCTCTTCCAGCATTGATGGCGCAATACCTATTGGACGAATCAGTGTATATCCAAAGTCGAAACAGAATTACGTCTTGCATACAAGACACGGGCAATGGTTACTTTTTTTCTCCAACTCATCCACCCAGTAGAACATACAATAATGCTCAACCATGACCATTCTGTAGTCGTGGGACAATGGTTTTGCGGGATAATATACGGCTGCTATGTGGGGATTTTCTCCCACCCGTTCAGCTGAGGAGACAAAACGCTCCGCAAGCGCCTCAGCGGCTTGCCTGTTAAGAAGTGTCCTACTGATGTATCGTACAATCTCGGCCATATCATACCGTGCTGCTGGCAGATACTCCAATTGATAGACTTTCTCAGAGGACATCCTTCATTGCCTTTAGAACATCCTTCGAGGAATAACGAACACCTGAAGAAAGGGCTTCACGTTCAGCCTCTTGGAGCTTCAAATAAACCTCACTATCGTAACGCATATCCTCATATGCCTCCATACTCAACACTACCATGTCACCATACCCTTGACGGGTCAGTATTATCGGTTGCTGGGTCTCATGAACCACCCTTGAGATCTCTGAGAAATTGTTGCGAAGGTCGCTCACTGGTCTAATCAGCTTAGGTTTCATCGGATCCTCCATCCAGAAATTAGCATAATTATGCTAATTTTACAAGAAGTAGTATCTGCACCATCCAATAAATTATCAAAAAAAACCCAAGCAACACTACACAGCCATGTTCGCTACCATGCCAGCCTCCCCCGCATACTTCAGGAGAGGCCTTAGATCCAACGTGAGCTCGATACGCTCAGAATGCAATCTCCTGGTCAATCTCATCAAGTTCTTCACGCTCTTCTGCTTTGGAAGTGGTATTTGGCTCTTTCTTGAACTCGACATGCTCAGCTACCACCAGGATGCGCTCCCGATTCCCTCCATCCTTGTCAGTCCATCGCTCCTGGCGAAGCCTTCCCACCACTCTTATTCCCCAAGCCTGAACGTTGAAGAACGTTACAAGGATATAAACGTTCGCATGCGGATTAGCCATATATCGGAGGATGAATCTTTAAGAACAAGCAAGGAACATCAGGAGTCAATCACATTAATTGCAAGTATCATTTAGTTATACTTTATTATTATGAGACTTCTCTAGCTCCTTAAATCTCCTATACAGCGTCGCCTTTGATAGCTTAGTGATTTCAAGAGCCTCTTTGAGCGTGATGCGACCTGCTTTCAGTTTCCCTCTCACCTCATCCAGCAACGGCAGCGATACCTCGATGGGCTTTCTTCCAGCATAGACACCGCGTTCTTTTGCCTCCATCTGGCCAATATTCTGCCGCTGTCTCCTCTTGGTTGCTAGAAATTCATACTCGTTCAAGTAGACTTTAATGAGAGTGCTGCGCTCTTGATCGAAGAAATGTATACCATCTATGTCAATTGAAAGTCTCATTCCCAACAGTTGGAGGACCGAGAGTGCATGCCACTGCGCACTTTTGTTTGAGAAGCCAGTGAAGTTGTTGAAACCCTCCTGCTGCACGACCAGCTTGTCACCGGTATATACGGTATCGGTGTTTATCAACCACTGCAGACGGTTTAGATAGTCGAGATTCGCTCTCTGCAGCTCCTCCTTGAGATTCACTCGGTTTGGGGATGGGGTACGCTCACTAATGAACGTGGGGATCACACCAACGCGGTAGTAGCGCTCGCGTCTGAGATCCAGGTCGATACCGGGAATCCCGCCCCAATCAATAATAACCAAACCATCTATCACATCATAATAGGGCTCAAAGATATATTGATACGACTCATCCTCGAATAGTTCGTAGGTGATCTTGGCAACCTTGAATAAGGTTGCCTTGGTGTATGCGAAACAAATCTCTCCCGAAAGGCTGAAAATTCGCTTCACATCCGAGGAGATTGGAGTGGTGATATCCGAATTCCTTTTCATTGAGTCCCCCCGCATAATTTCTTACATGAGACAAGGAGAATTTTCTCAAAACGGGCTGTTAACATGGTTTTATAAAATTCTTTCTGAATTTCACTTATTTGCTCTATTGAATCTATGAATGCATCAATTTGATGAATATCCACCTTGCTTGTTATGTCCTGCAATGCGGTATTGCACTCAGGAAATTGGAGACTGTGTATAACCTCGAAATATGAACTCTTTAGATTATTGAGCTTTATCTGTGATGTAGGGAACGTATAAACTCGCTTACTGATCTCAGTCTGATTACGAATTATTTCCAAACAAGCCTCATCAGTATGTATTCTAGGAAAAAGACAGGATCCGTTATCGAAAACAGGAGCAAGCGTGTAACGGTTATTCTCCTTGATGAATCCCCAGTTTGAGCCATGCCTATCAAAATTCCCCAACAAGGCATCGATGATATAAATACGCCAAAACTGATTGATTGTTTCGGGTATTCGGGTCAGTTTTGTATTCTCCTCAAGCATCTTCATGATATCAGAGTAGGAATATTGATATGTATCTCGGTCATATTCCAGTGAGGATTCCCCCCCCACTTCGTTGAACGGGACAAACTTCTGATTTTCCTTGACAAAATCTTCAAGTAAAACCACTTCTCTCCCGGCATAGGTTCCAAGAAAGGTATTTTGGACAGGCATCCCCAGCATCTGAAAAATATGACACCCGATGTACTCACAGATAGTATTGTTCAGCATTCCAGTTTCGGAAGATTTTTTGAAACTTGAGAATATAGTCACGGCTGCCGATGGTAATACCAATCTTTTCTTCACTACCTGAATAAAATTTTGCGTTCTTTGCATACTGGGAATAATCCATATTTCCTCTCTATTACGAGAATACAACGATATTTCTATTGTATCAATAGATTATACTGACTATTTATGATACCATTAATTTCATACCGAATCTTTTGGTTGCATGCCTTGGATATGACGTTTTTTTTGGTTTGATGCTCACTTCTTAGGACAGCCTACTTCCAGGACACTTGTCCCAGCTCTTCGGAGCCCAAGAGGAAATCGGGAATGTAGATTTGCCGGATTCCTTCGTAATCATTGTAGGGCAGCCTATCCATCGACAGGATGTACTTCGGATAGTTGTCATTCACAGCTCTCAAGCTACGTATCTCCCGCTCCCTGGTCGACTCTTCCAACATGGATGCACAAACTTGGATATAGCATTTTTTCGTCCTGTCTTTCTGTGATGAAATCTATCTCGAAATCTTGGTACTTCCCTGTCGAGACCTCGTACCCTCTTCGTATCAATTCCAGATACACCACATTTTCCAAGGAGGAACCATAATCCTTAAGCATGGGACCAACCAGTGCATTGCGGAGCCCTAGATCGACGATATAGAACTTATGGTTGGTTTTCATGAGGTTCTTACCCTTGATATCGTACCGCCCTGCCCTGTAGAAAATGAAAGCCTCCTCAAGAAAACCAAGATAGTTGTCTATGGTATCGAGGGTGACTTTCCTGCCCGTACTGGTCAGGTAATGGGCAATTTTCGAAGCCGTAAGCTGCTGGCCTATATTTGAAGCCAAGAAAGCAATCACTTTGCGAAGCATATCGATGTCCCGGATCTGGGCAAACGTTGCGATGTCCTTCACGATGATGGTATTCACCACCCCATCCAGATATTCATTCACAATGTTTGCATTGGAAGGCAGGTCCAGAAGACCTGGCAAGCCTCCTCTTCTCATATACTGATTCAAGGCTTCCACTGGATCGGACATGCCATAGGCATTCATGAACTCCTTGAAGGATAACGGCATCATCTTTATTTCAACATATCGACCCGACAACCGTGTAGCAAGCTGCCCAGACAGAAGCTTCGCATTGGATCCAGTTATATATACATCATTGCTGCGTTTCAGCCGCAACGAGTTCACTGCATCTTCCCAATCTTCAACCATCTGGATTTCATCGAGCAATATGTATGTCTTTCCAGTATTGGAAACCCGCTCGGTTACCCATGTATGCAATCCTGCTGCAGTTCGTATTGGACGAAAATCAAATTCCTCGAAGTTGACGTGAATGATTGAAGACGAGGCAACGCCCTGGTTTTGCAGATACTCATGGAACAAATCCATCAGGCCCGATTTTCCCGAACGCCTCACACCGGTGATAATTTTGACCAACTGGGGAGTATCCTTGTACATAGAGATATGTTCTAGATGGACCTGTCTTTCTACCATAATTCAATTATAATCGATTTTTTTTATATAGCAAGAGTAAAATTCGATTATAGTCGATTCCTATGTATATTTTAAAATATTCGATTAGAGGGAAGGTACCAGAAAGAATTGTCACATTTGTTCAATTTCCTTGAGCCGCAATGTTTTCATGCTTCCTTTCTGAAACCCTTCCTCATCCTTTACAACAGCGGGCTACTACCATGATGCATCGGTCTGATAGGGTTGTTGCTTGAATTACAACTTCACTTGACATCACCTTTATCTTTGATCAGCCTCTTGACTACCCGATCAAAGTCCGATTCAAAGAGCCTATCCTGTATCGGTCTGTATTTTTCAAATTCACTCTCGGCGAAAGTCTTCGCAATTTCCGCTGTTACTTTTCCTGCATCCTGCAGAATATCAACCTCGTTGAACTTCAGGAACGCATTCAACTTCTCCGCCCAGTCCTCCATGGTCATCAGAATGCCTCGTTCCGCCTGGTTTTCCGCATAATCAAGGTACATGGTGACGATCCTATTCAAGGACTTGATCTCTTTTTTTTCATTCAGATAGTTTTTTTTGGCGATGACCACATCGGATTTCAAGATCTTCCCATCCGGTGCCTTCTTCCACGTGTTCAGACCCATATGGTCCTTATGATGGTCTGCGTGGTCCTTGATAAGCTCTGCAGCTGTCTTGCCGTGGGTTGCAAAGTGCATCTTGTTCTGGACCGCTCGTCGCCGGGGCGTGCAGGTCGTAATCAACCGCCGTCGCATAGATATCGGTGATCTGCTGGTAGAAATTCCGCTCGCTCGCACGGATATCTCGTATCTCAAGTATCAAGTCCCTGAAATACTGCTTACTAAGTAAGGCACCATTCTTCAATCGGACATCATCAAGGACATACCCGCGGAGGCATAGTCTTTCAATACCTGCCCCGCCCATTTCCTGAAATGGGTTGCCCGTTCTGAGTTCACCCTAAACCCAACCGCAATAATCCCTTGTAGATTATAATGCGCGATCTCGCGGACAACTTCACGTGAACCCTCGGTTTGAACTATTCGAAAATTTCGAATAGTTGCCTCAGCCATCAATTCCCCTGAATTGAAAATCTCTTTCAGGTGATAGTTGATCGTATTAATCTCGACACCAAAGAGTTTGGCAATCAGCTTTTGCGTAAGCCACACATTCTCATCCTCAACCCGAACTTCAATGCCATCCTCTCCAGCTTGGCTGGTGAATATTAAAAATTCGGCTGTCGAGTTCCTGATCATGATTCTTTTGTCCAATTTCTTTTTCATACCACTGTGACCCTTATTTTCGGTGAAAACCGATTGAATCGCTCTTCAACATTGATGCAATCTTTATCATCTACAAAGTTGGCGCCTCAAATCACTATCCTCAATGATTTGTAATCTACCATGTGATCCACAATATCAAAATATACTTTTTTCATCAAAGCAATCTACCAAGGGATTGGTTTGATATGGTTACGCTATAGTTTACACTTTTTTGAAGTGACGGTGCGTGCTTTGGAGACACTTTCTCCTCGACTGCCACTGTAATAAGGTACTGCCTCCCCTGTCTCTTCAAGGGGAGGCCGAAGAATCAACATAAGTTCGATACGATCAGAATGCAATCTCCTGGTCAATCTCATCAAGTTCTTCACGCTCTTCTGCTTTGGAAGTGGTATTTGGCTCTTTCTTGAACTCAACATGCTCAGCAACAACTATGATTCGCTCTCGACTGGCCTTTTCTTTGTCCGACCAACGCTCTTGGCGAAGTCTCCCCACAACTCTCACTCCCCTCCCTTTATTCAGGTAGGTCAGGCAGTTCTTTGCCAATGCGCCCCATGCCTGTACGTTGATGAACATTACCTCTTCCACTGCTTCAGCCTTTGCATTACGAAAAAATCGGTTGACTGCAATGGCAAACTTCGTCATTTCGCTAGCGTTCTCTCCTAGCTCTACACGCTCAGGGTCTCTAACAAGGTTTCCTTCAATGACAACTTGCCCATGATACAAGATTACCCTATGCAAGTGTTTGTTTTGTAAACACTTATTTTTTTTCTGGAATTTTACCAGTTTTTTCATCATTTTTTTTGATATTTTAGACTACTCAATTTCGTCAATTTTTTACCAAAGATACGCACACTCGTATCTTCAACAATACCGTTGATTAATATGCCATTTAGTTTTGGGGTTCAGGGGTTTTGTTTGCTTTTTTTTCACAGCCTTCTTGGAGCTGTAATGGGTGCTCTTTCTGACCTTGTTACCGTGCTCATCGATCTCGATGTTGGAGCGTTTTGCCTTGAGTTTCTGAACGCGCTTGAATCGGCGCTCATGGATGATTGGGAGGTGATGGTTGCGTGATCGGTGGACTTCGAACGGATCGCGAGCCGTTCTCTTGGTTGAAGGAAACTCTGCAGACTCTGTTTCTCCATAGACGGAGGTGCCGGTATATTTCTCATTGGTGAGAATATTCTCGATTGTCTTCACCGGCCATTTCTTCTTACCGGTTGGTGAGGGAACCTTCAGCGCTTCCAGTTCCTTCTTGATCCTCACGATACTCCAGCCTTGCTCGTACCAGTCAAAGATCTTCAGGACTATCCTGGCCTCAGCAATGTTGAGGATGAGGCCTTCCTCCTCATTACGATCATAACCATAGCACCTACGAGAGAATGCCGGTGAGTCAGGATCCATGGTGCTTCTTCGAAGACCCCATTTGATGTTCTCGCTCTTGTTCTCACTCTCCGCCTGGGCTATGCCTGCATGGAGTGTAAGCAGCAGCTCCCCTGCCTGGCTGAGGAGGTGTATCTGCTCATTGTAGAAAAAAGACATCCACCTTCAGTTCCTTGAGACGTCTGAGCGTCACCAGAAAATCCACGCAGTTGCGTCCAAACCGGCTGATGGACTTGGTATAGATCATGTCGATCTTCCCCGCCTCACAGTCGGACAGGAGGCTCTGGAAGCCAGGACGCGAGCTGATTGTCCTACCAGACTTGATGTCGGTATAGGTACCGACATACTCCCAAGCGGGATTCTCCAGAATGTCCTCCTTCTCGAAGTCCATCTGGGCCGAAAGACTCTGAAGCTGTCGCTCCATTTGTGTGCTCACACGG